>Ga0310811_10006409_pt1 | contig 15045 bp, 14 predicted proteins | sample YCmetagenome_FD_207642 | JGI IMG/M metagenome (GOLD analysis project Ga0310811, IMG submission 207642) | Soil microbial communities from experimental microcosm in Duke University, North Carolina, United States - YC | ecosystem: Engineered > Artificial ecosystem > Soil microcosm > Unclassified ...
CTACAGCCCGGTGCAGCACGATCCGCGAAAGCCCAAGGAGAAGATGCTGCTCGAGCGCGTGCGCGCGGCGGACGCGCGCGCCGTGATCGTGGCCGCCGCGAAGATGTGCGAGCCCGGGCTCGAGGAGCAGGTTGCCTACGTCCACGCGCTCGACGAGGCGCGCGTGCCCTACTTCGTCACCGAGTTCGAGGAGGGCATGACCAGCTTCGATCAGCTGGAGATCCAGCTCGAAACGTTCATCGAGAACCTGCTGTTCGCCGAGGAGGTGGCGTCATGAGTGGGGAGAACGACGGGCTCCTCGGGCGCGGGAACCGAGACGGCGCCCGGCTTTTTCGGGAGTGGTTCGACGGGCTCACCGCGCACGCCGAAGCCGGCGGCGGCGCCGCGTACGTGTTCGTGATGGGGAGCCTCGGCGAGCTGCTGCGGACGTTCGACCTGCCGCTGGTCTTCCCCGAGATCAACTCGCTCCAGACCGCGGTGCGCCACCAGGCGCACGAGTACCTGAACGAGGCGGAGGACATCGGCTACTCGCCGGACATCTGCGGCTACGTGAAGGCGGACGTCGCGACCCAGCGGCGCGGCGGCCTGCTGCCCATGGGACGTATCCCCAGGCCGTCCATCGCCGTGCTCACGAACGCGTGCAACACGTACATCAAGTGGGCGGAGATCTGGGAGCGCATGTATCACATGCCCTCCTACGTGCTCGACATCCCCGGCACGCGCGAAGCCGGCGGCCAGACGTGGCGCGGCGACGGCGGGTTCGAGCGCGACCGGAGCTACGTCACCGCCCAGCTCCGCGAGCTGATCGGCGTCCTCGAGGGCGTGACCGGGAAGCGCTTCGACATCGACCGGCTGCGCGAGACGATGAGCCATGCCAACCGCATGAGCCGGAGCTGGAAGCGCGTGCTCGAACTCAATCGCAGCCGCCCCGCGCCGTTCAACGCGCTCTCCGACGGCACGATCTACCTCGGGGTCTGTAACGGCTTCCGCGGCGACGAGCGCGGCGCGCGCTATTTCGAAGATCTGGTCGAGGAGATGGAGGCGAAGCGCGACCGCGGGCTCGGCACGCTCACCGACGAACAGTTCCGGCTCGTGTTCGTGGGCGTGCCCTGCTATCCGATCTTCCGCCGCTTCAACGAGATGTTCATGGAGCACGGCGGCACGTTCGTCCACTCCACGTACCTGTGGTTCGCCTCCGGCGGCGCAAACATGGGCTGGGAGTACGACCTCGCGAACCCGGTGGAGAGCCTCGCCGAGGGGCTGCTCGTGGGCGTGCGCGACGCCATGGACAGCATGTTCTTCCAGACCCAGGCGCTGGCGCGGATGATCGACGAGCACGCGGTCGACGGCATCGTCTTCCACCCCATCAAGAGCTGCCGCACGGTGTCGACCGGGCTCGCCGACAACCGGCGCGCGCTCATGGCGCTGCGCGACATCCCGAGCCTCTACATCGAGTCCGACATGATGGACAAGCGCGTGGTCTCGGAAGCGCAGCTCAAGAACCGGATCGATGCATTCTTCGAAGGCCTGCGATCGCGGCGGTTGCAGCTCGCGGCCGGCCGCTAGGAGGAGACCATGGCGTACGCAGCCGGCGTGGACGTGGGCTCCACGCAGACGAAAGCGGTGCTGATCGACGAGCGCGGCGCGATCGTGGGGCGCTCGCTGGTGATGACCGGCGCCAACGTCATCAAGGCGGCGGAGTCGGCGTTCGCGGAAGCGCTCGCCGCGGCCGACGTGCGTGAGGAGGAAGTGGAATACGTCGTCGGCACCGGCTACGGCCGCTACAAGGTGACCTTCGGCAACACCCAGGTCACCGAGATCAGCTGCCATGGCCGCGGCGCCGTGCACATGTTCCCCGCCACGCGCACGGTCGTGGACATGGGCGGACAGGACACCAAGGCGATCCGCGTCTCGCCGCGCGGCGAGATCATCGACTTCTGCATGAACGACAAGTGCGCGGCCGGCACGGGGCGGTTCCTGGGGGCCGCCTCGGCCGCGCTGGAGATCCCGCTCGACGAGCTGGGCGGCACCGCGCTCCGCGGCGAGCGCCCGGTGCGCATCAGCACCACGTGCACGGTGTTCGCCGAGTCCGAGGTGCTGTCGTGGCTCGGGAAGGGGAAGCGCGTCGAGGACATCCTGCTCGGTGTGCACCAGTCGATCGCGGTGCGCTCGGCGGGGCTGCTGCGCCGGGTCGGGATCGAGGACGAAGTCACGTTCACCGGCGGCGTGGCTCGGAACGCGGCCATGATCGCCACGCTCGAGCAGGCGGTGGGCACGCGGCTCAACGTCAGCGAGGACTCGCACTACATGGGCGCGCTCGGCGCGGCGCTGTTCGCGCGGGACCACATTCTCTCCAGCCGCACACCCGCCGCGGCTCGACTGGAGGCGTCATGAGACTCACCGCCGGAGTCGACGTCGGCTCGACCTACACGAAGGTCGTGCTCGTGGACCATGCCGGGGAGGTGCTCGCCACGGCGATGGAGCCGACCGGGTTCCGCCTCGCCGAGGTTGCCGCGCTGGCCCTGGACAAGGCACTCGCGGTCGCCGGGCTCGAGCGCAAGCAGGTCGCCTACGTGGTGGCGACCGGCTTCGGCCGCCACCAGGTGGCGTTCGCCGACGTCCACATCACCGACCTCACTGCCGCCGCACGCGGCGCCACGCGGCTCTACCCCGGCACGCGCACCATCCTCGACGTGGGTGGCCAGACGATGAAGGCGAGCCGGCTCGGGGACGGCGCCACGGTGCGGTCGTTCCGCCTGAACGACAAGTGCGCGGCCGGCACCGGCGCGTTCCTGGAGAAGACCGCGCGCTACATGGGCTACTCGACCCCGGAGATCGGCCCGCTGGTCGAGACCTCCAAGGACGCGACGTCGATCTCGGGCGTGTGCGCCGTGTTCGCCGAATCCGAGGTGATCAACCACCTGTCGCAGGGCGTGGCGCCCGCGGACATCATGCACGGAGCCATCGTCTCGCTCGTTGGCCGCTCGGTGCAGTTGATGAAGCGCGTGCAGATGGAGAAGGAGTTCACGCTGATCGGCGGCATCCTGCGCTTCGAGGCCATGGCGCGCGTCGTGCGTGAGACACTCCAGTCCGAGGTGAACGTGCCGTCGCCCGCGCTCGTCCAGTACGTGCCCGCGTTCGGGGCCGCGCTCCTCGGCCAGCGCCGGCTGGACGTGATCGAGGCCGGTCCGCCTGCCGCGAGCGAGGCCGCGATATGAGACGCATCGAGCGGCTTTCACCGTCCGACGACGTGCGCCCGCTCGTGGCGCTGGTGCGCAACGAGGCCCTGCGCACCGATTCCGCCGAGCGCATCCGCCCCGATCCCGCGCGGCTCGCCGCGGGCTGGGAGCGGCGTTTCGTCATCGAGCGCGAGCGCGCGGCCGACCTCGTCCGGCTCTATGCCGTGGCCGGCTACGAGGTGGAGGTGGATCCCGTTCCCCCGGAAACGCTCGCCGACGAGTGCGACGGCTGCCGGGTCGTGTTCCTGCGCGAGTACGTGTCGATCTACACGCGGCGGAAGGGCCCGGAACCCTAGGGTCGCTCCGTGACCGGCTTCTCGCCGGGACCCGGGAGGGTCGGCCAGGCGCCGCCGTCGGCCTCGGCCGTGAGCAGCTCGTCGACGTCGTGGTAGCGGTACACGGTCGGAGCGCGGTCGGCGAACAGGCCGCCGGTGTCGGCCGTGGGCCCGTACGTCGAGTAGAGCGGCCGCCCCAGGAGCCGCAGCAGCACGGTCAACTGGCCGCGATGGTGTGCGCTGTGCGCGATCCGGCGCAGGAACACCCAGGCGCGGGATCTCTCCACATCGAAGAAGTTCGTGTTCCCTTGCCACCACTCCGCGGACATTCCTGCCAGGCGCGCCTGGCGCTGGGCCGAGGCGGTCGCGTAGTGGCGCATGAAGCCGAGCCGGCTTTCGTCCGCGGGCAGTGTCGGGAGTGCCAGCTCGATGCCGAGCATCGTGCGCATCCACGTGTCTTCCGAGACGCACTGGTGGACCATGTGCTCGAGCGGCGTGCGCGCGCGCTCCGCGCAGCGGAAGCGCAGGTCGTCATCGCGGAACGAAGACCACGTCGCGAGCGTCTTCAGCCGCTCGGTGTCGTAGGTGTCGACGAAGAACCGCCACGGGCTGGAATCGGGCATGGCTGCCTCCGACGGTGACGCCTGTCAGACGTGAGGGTCAGCGCTCGCGCGTTCGTACAGCGTCTCGGGGGCGACATCCGCACCGTTCGGCCACGCGACCGTCCCGCCGTCGAGGAAGAATCGCCGGAAGAACGCCACGTCCCTCAACGGTTCGAAGACCGGCCCCTTGAGCCAGGGCTGGAAGTCCACGGTACCGACCACACCGTCATCGAATGTGACCCGGATCCGGTGCTCGTCCACATACTCCGCGCCGACGACTTGCGGAAACGAACTCATGGCTCACTCCAATGGAGGGATCGGAAGGATCGCCTCTCCAGCGGCCCCGCGGCGCCAGTTGGCCTCCAGCCGCGAGCGGTTCCTGAGCGCCCACATCCGGACCAATCGGCGCGCCCGGCGCGAGCCGAGGTCGCCGCGCATAACCTCGCCGACCAGGTCGAACACGGCCCACCGGCCGGAATACTCGGCATGGAAGTGTGCCGGTTCATGCTCGAGATAGTACATCCGAACCACGATGCCGAAGAACATCGAGACGACCGGCATCCCGACCCCCGATTGGGGGCAGGTGGCTCCGAAGCGACGCAGAAACCACGTGGCGTCAAACCTACGAGTTCATCTGCTCCAGGAACTTCTTGTTCGTCTTGGTGTCGCTCATCTTGGCGACCAGGAACTCCATCGCCTCGATCGGGTTCAGCTCGGTGAGGAACTTGCGCAGGATCCACACCTTCGACAGCACGTCGCCGGGGAGCAGCAGCTCCTCCTTGCGCGTGCCCGATCGGTTGATGTCGATGGCGGGGAAGATGCGCTTGTCGGCGATCTTGCGCTCCAGCACCAGCTCGGAGTTCCCGGTGCCCTTGAACTCCTCGAAGATGACCTCGTCCATGCGCGAGCCGGTCTCGATCAGCGCCGTGGCGATGATCGTCAGCGAGCCGCCGCCGTCGATGTTGCGCGCGCTGCCGAAGAAGCGCTTTGGCCGCTGCAGCGCGTTCGCGTCCACGCCGCCGGAGAGGATCTTGCCGGAGTGCGGCACCACGGCGTTGTGCGCGCGCGCGAGCCGGGTGATCGAATCGAGAAGGATCACCACGTCGCGCCCGTGCTCCACCAACCGCTTCGCCTTCTCGATCACCATCTCCGCCACCTGCACGTGGCGCTCGGCGGGCTCATCGAACGTGCTCGAGATGACTTCGCCGTTCACCGAGCGCGCCATGTCGGTGACCTCCTCGGGACGCTCGTCGATCAGCAGCACGATGAGCATGACCTCCGGGTGGTTCTCGGCGATCGCGTTCGCGAGCTTCGCCAGCAGCACGGTCTTGCCGGCCTTGGGCGGCGAGGTGATGAGCGCGCGCTGGCCCTTCCCGATCGGCGAGACGAGGTCGATGATGCGCGTCTCCAGGCAGCGGTCGCGCGTCTCCAGGTTCAGCTTCTCGACCGGGTAGAACGGCGTCAGGTTGTCGAACAGGATCTTGCCCTTCGCGGTCTCGGGGCTCTCCAGGTTGATCGCCTCGACGCGCAGCAGCGCGAAGTAGCGCTCGCCTTCCTTCGGCGGCCGCACCTGGCCGCTCACGGTGTCGCCGGTGTGCAGGTCGAAACGCTTGATCTGCGACGGCGACACGTAGATGTCGTCGGGCCCGGGCAGGTAGTTGTAGGTCGGCGAGCGCAGGAAGCCGTAGCCCTCGGGAAGGATCTCGAGCACGCCCTCGGCGAAGATCAGTCCGCTCTTCTCGGTCTGCGCCTCGAGCACCTTGAAGATGAGCTCCTGCTTGCGGAGCCCGCTGGTGCCCTGGATCTCGAGCTCGGTGGCGAGCGACAGCAGCTCGGCCATCGTCTTCGTCTTCAGCCGCTGGAGATCCAGTGTCTCGGCGACCTCGACGGTCGCGGCTGGGGTCTCGATGATCTCGTCCATGGTGGCGGGCGCCTGTGAGCGGGGGCGGATGGGGTGCGGGCGGGAGCGACCGAAATGCGGTGCGTCCGGAGAGGGGATACCGGACGGTGCGGCGGGGCTTCTGTGCGGAGAAGGGCGGGCCGGCCCTGTGGCTGGGCGTGCGGAGCGTCGATGTGCGCGAGGGTCCGGGACGGACGGCGCTCAGCGACCCGTCGAATTTAGGTGCGCTTTCAGGAGGGTGTCAAGCACTCGAAAGCGTGCCAATACGATTTGTGACATGCGTTCTCGCCGCGTCAAGTGCGGCCGAACCGCGTTTCCTGACAGCGCGCTCGGCGCCGCGCCGAGAGCCCGGGGCGCGCCCGCGTCAGTGGCCGTTCCGCTCCAGCATGAGCCGGACGGCGACCATCGCCGGGTCGGAGGTGCACCAGTCGGGCAGCCGCTCGGGCGCCACGAGCGCGCTCACCGTGTCGCGCTTGCCGTCCACGTGCACGGGTGCCAGGACCAGCGAGTCGAGCCCGAGCAGCACCTGCTCGGGTCCGCGGACGCGCACGCGTGTCGGATCGACGAGCGCGACCCCCACCCAGTGGTAGCCGGGCGCGGGCTGGCCGGTGACGCGCGGCACCACGCGGATGTCGCGATGCACCTTGCGGTCGATGTCCAGCGTCACCACGCGCGGGCCGACCAGGTTCTCCACGGTGATGCCGCCCTCGGTCGGCAGCGGCAGGTCGGAGGGCGCGAGCGCGCGATCGAGCCGGCCGCGGCGCGCGCCGGCGAGCGACAGCTTCACGCGCGGCTCCTTCACGCGCATGAAGATCAGTTGCTTGCCCGTGCCCTTCAACTCGGCCTGCACCACCGACGGCGCCGGTCCCGAGAGGCTCAACGAGTCGTCGAGCTCGGTGTACTCGATCGGGAACGACACCAGCATGGTCGTGGGCCGGTCGGTGTAGACGTTCAGGTACACGAGCAGCGCGAGCAGGAGCGCGGTGAACTTGAGACCCAGGTTGTCGAACAGCCAGCCGCGGAGCACGCTCATGGGGTGGTGAGCATACAACAGGCTCGGCTCGAGACCGCCCCGGCGCGCCGCTCGTCACTCGGCATCGGTGTCGCCGTCATCTCCCTCACCCGGCGTACGCAGCCCGTGCTTCTCCATGCGTGAATAGAGCGTGCGACGCGTGAGCCCGAGGAGTCGTGCGGCGGCGCTCTTGTTCCCCGCCGCACGTTCAAGCGCCTGTAAAATCAGCTCCTTCTCCAGCGCTTCGAGCGACAGGCCCTCGGGCGGGATCCGTGGCACCCACGAGTGCTCGGAGTTCGGGGTACTCGCGGCGAACGACAGGTGGGCCGGGGTCACGTCGTCGGCGCCGGCGAGGATCAACGCACGCTCGATGGTGTGCTCCAGCTCGCGCACGTTGCCCGGGAACGCGTAGCCCTCGAGCGCACGCAGCGCGGCCGGCGTGAGCTTGTCCGGCGGAGCGCCCTGACGCCGCAGCACGTGCTCGACGAGCCGCGGCACGTCCCCGGGTCGCTCGCGCAGCGGCGGCAGCACGATCGGGAACACGTTCAATCGGAAGAACAGATCCTCGCGGAACGTGCGCGCCTTGACCATGTCCTCGAGCGCACGGTTCGTGGCGGTGATGATGCGTGCGTCCACGGTGAGCGGCCGGTTCCCGCCCACGCGCGTGAACGTCTTCTCCTCGATGGCCTGGAGCAGCTTCACTTGCAGCGCCAGCGGCATCTCGCCGATCTCGTCCAGGAACAGCGTGCCGCCGTGCGCGTCCTCGAAACGCCCCGCCTTCTGGCGCACGGCGCCGGTGAAGGCGCCTTTCTCATGACCAAAGAGTTCCGATTCGAGAAGGGCCTCGGGGAGGGCGCCGCAGTTCACCTTGACCCACGGTCCGCCGGCGCGCTTCGAGAGCGCGTGGATCGTGTGCGCGAACAGGTCCTTCCCGGTGCCGCTCTCGCCGCGCAGCAGCACCGTGCTGTCGGTGGCCGCCACCTTGCGCGCCAACTCCAGCGCCGCGCGCGTCGCCGGCGAGTCGCCGACCACGGGCAGGGCGTCCCGCCGCAGCGACTCCACGGTGGCGGCGAGCGCACGGTTCGAGCTCTGCAGCTCGCGCTTCTCCGCCGCGTCGCGCAGCACGCGCGCGATGACGTCGACGTAGTCGCCCTCCTTCTCGACGTAGTCCTGGGCGCCGAGCTTGAGCGCCTCGCGCGCGGTCCCGAGCCCGGCGAACGCGGTCATCATCACCACCGTGGTCGCGGGCCAGCGCCGCCGCACCTCGGCGAGGAGCGCCAGCCCATCGGGCGGCTTCATGCGCAGGTCGGTGACGACGGCGTCGAACGCGGTCTTTTCGAGCCGCTCCAGTGCGGCCGCCCCGCCAGCCACGTGCGCGGTGGTGAAGCCCGCATCGCGCAGCTCCGCGGCCACGAGCTCGGCGTTCTTGACCTCGTCGTCCACCACCAGCACGTTCACGCTCGGGATCCCTCCCCCTGGGTGGCCTCGACGACTAGCGCTTACAGCTTTCCGCGACCTCGTTGACCGAAACGTATGCCGACCAGGGGCCGCCATCGACGCGGATACGGACCGTTCCCGTGGGCCCCAGGTTCGTGACCCGGATGCAGTGGAACCCACCGATGATCTTGAAGTTGGCGTTGCCGCAGTCGCGCGTCACCGCCTCGGTCTGGCCGTCGATCACCATCAGCCAGCAGGTGTCGGACTCGATGTTCAGGTGGTGGGTGTTGGAGCAGCTCCCCACGAGCAGGGCGGCCGCCACGAGCAGGGCCAGGGTCAGGAGACGCGCGGGTCCAAAGCGAGACACGATGCGGGAACTCCGGGAAACGGGGTGACTGGGGCCGAGGGCTACTGCAGCACCCTCCATTCTAGCCATGCGCCGCTGCGGATGAGTAGTGGTCATGTCTCCCAGCCGGGGTGCGACGCCGGTTTCAAGCAAGCGGCAGTGCAACTTGCAGCGTGGTGCCTGCGCCGGGCCGGCTCGAGAGCTCGAGCGTGCCGCCAGCGCCCTGCACGAGCTGGCGCGAAAGGTGGAGCCCGAGCCCGGTGCCCTGCGCGCGCGTGGTGAAGAACGGCTCGCCGACGCGGGCGAGCACGTCGGGCGGGATCCCCGCGCCTTCGTCGGCGATAGTCACCCGGGCGCGGCCGCCCTCGACCGCGATCGCGACGCGGATACGTCCGCCATCGGGCGAGGCCTCGAGCGCGTTCTGGAGCAGGTTCAGCCACACCTGCTTGAGTGAGCCGTCATCCAATCGCACCGTCGCCTCCGCGAACGCCGGCTCGCGCACGACCTCGACCTTCCGCTCGCGGAAATCGGCCTCGAGCAGGTCGAGCGTGGCCGCAAGCGTCGCCGCCACGGCGCCGCGCGCGTCCGCCGCGATGCCCTCGCCGGCGCCCCTCGCGAACTGCAGGTAGCGATTGACCGTGGCCGAGAGCCGGTCCACCTCCTCGACCACCGAGTCCGCGAGCGACTTCGCCTCGGGCTCGAGCTTCGGCAGGCGGCGCGCCGAGCCGCGGATGATGGCAAGCGGGTTCTTGATCTCGTGCGCGAGCGTCGCGGTCATGCGCCCCATGGCGGCGAGGTTCTGCGCGCGCGAGAGGCGCCGCTCGAGCGAGACCTGCGAGGTGTTGGCGCGGAGCACCAGGAGCGCCAGCGCGGCCACGGCAAGCACGCTCACCGCGGCGAGCAGCGACAGGTCGCGACGGAGCCGCGCCAGCTCGGGCTCCCAGGTCGGCTGGTCCTCGGTCACGAGCACCGTGCCCGGCGAATCCGCGATGCGCGCGGCGGCGGCGCGCGCCTCGACCTCGCCATGCCGGAACGGCGGGAAGACGACGCTGCGCGCGCCGCGCGCCTGCACGAGTGTCGCGTGGGAAAGCGAATCGTACGGGCTCGGGCTTCCGGCGGTGGCGAAGCCCGCGCGCACGTCGTAGACGACGTGCGCAGAGTCGTCGATCACGGAGACGTTCGAGAGCCCCGTGGCGCTGCAGAGCGCGTCGAGCTGGAGCGCGAGCAGGCCGTTGCCGTCGGTCCCCAGCTCGCGCGCATCGGTGAGATCAGCGGGCGACACCTGCGACGCCGCGAGCTCGGCCAGCTGCGACAGCCTGCGAGCGAACTCGCGCTCGAACGCCGAGCGCTGTCCGCGATAGGCCAGGAACGCCGTCGCGCCCGTGACCAGGGCGGTCAGGATCGCGAACACGAGCGTCGAGGCCTGGGCGCGGTTCATCGCGGCTCGTGTGCGGCGAACGTTCCTGCGCTACCAGCGCAGCGAGGCGCGGGCCGAGCCGTAGACGCCGTTCGTGTCGTTCCCCACCACGTTGTGCAGCCCTTCCACGCTGGCCTTGCCGACCACGCCCGAGACCGACCACGACGGCGACGGCGACCACTCCGCGGTCACCGCCCCGCGCTTGTCGTTGTCCCCGGGGTACGTGATCGACCGCGGCGGGACCGGCGTGCCGGGCTGCCAGGACTCGCCCAGGGGCCCCAGGCCCTTGCGGGTGACGAAACCCTCGGCGCCGACCGTCCAGCCCACGCCCCAGCGCCACTCGAAGCGCCCGGACCACTGGTCCACGTCGGGCCCGAGGTAGTAGCCGGTGGGGAAGCCGGCGTGGATGAAGTCGATGCCGTTCTCGCTCGCGTACGTGTAGCGGTAGACGCGCGAATAGTCGAGGCGTGCGGTCCATGCGCGGGGCGTGCCCGCGCGCCGGATCTCCACCCCACCCTGGAAGCCCGCGCGCAGAGGCCGCGCGTTGTCCTTGGTGATGTCGTCCAGCATGACCTCGCCGTAGAAGCGCATGCCCGGCCGCCAGGTCCATGACGCGTCGGCGCTGTAGATCACGTTGACCGCGCGCTCGGCCTCGAGCGAGTCGGCCGTGGGCGAGCCCGAGCCGCGCACGCGCCGCTCCATGAGCGGCAGCGGCGCCACCGGGACCAGGTAGAGCGGCGCATTCGCCGAGCCGTTGAAGCGCGCGAGCCCCGAGAACGCCACGTCGACGCTCGGGCCCAGGCGCCACTCCAGGCGGTGGCCGCTCAGGTAGGTCTCGGCGGCGGGGTCGAGCGAGCCCACGAACCACGTGAACTGCGCGCGCTTCCCGAAGCGCACCGCCATCTGGATCATGTCGAACGCGGGGGCCGCGTCCGAGAGCGCGAGCGTGCCGGCGGAGCCGGGGCCCCAGCGGAGCCACGTGTGCCCGGCGCGCAGCGTGAATCCGCGCGTGGCGAACGTGGCGTAGGCGCGGTCGTACCACGCGGTCAAGTCGGTGGAGTTGGAGTCGAACGTGCCGTTGGAGTTCGGCGTGCCGTGGGCACCGGGCGATGCGGGACCGACATAGGCGTCGACGAAGATCAGTCCGTGGCCGCCGAACGCGGCCGAGACCTGCCCGCCGACGCGGTCGTCGCGGGCGACGGCGCCGCGCGCGCGGTCTTCCGCATAGCCGAGCCTCGCGTAGGGCGAGACCTCGAGCGAGGCGTCCTCTTCATCGTACTGACCCATCGGCTCCAGGCCGCCGCGGATGCCGCCCATGGGCTCGAGCTCGCGGCGCAGTCGCTGGACCACCGGGTCCCTGGCCGCACCCGGCTGGTCCGCCACGAGCTGGTCCAGGAACTCGCCCAGCTCGGCTCGCGTCCACGGGCGCGTGAGCAGGAGCCCGGAGGAGAGCGGGTAGCTCGTGGCCAGGTCCTCGACCCACTTGTAGACCGGGCTCTCGACCGGGATCTCCTCGAGCGCGTTGTACGCGGCCCGCGCGGCTGGCGCGAGGGCCAGGAGCGTGAGCGCGAGGACTGCGGGCAGGAGCTTGAGCGGGCGCATGAGGCCGCGCAGGTTACGCGACCGCGGGGCTCCGGTGAAACCGGGGGCTGCCGGAGGGCGTACCCTGCTGGTCAACAGCTCTCTCCCACCCGGCTCTCCATACCTCTCCAGCTCTCCCTTCGCTCCCGCCGCACGTCCCGGAGGCGCGCTCATGCTTTCGATCCGTGGTCTCGTGAAGGTCTATCCCGGTCCCGTCGCCGCACTGCAGGGGGTCGACCTCGACGTCCCCATGGGCATGTTCGGCCTGCTCGGCCCCAATGGCGCGGGCAAGTCGACGCTCATGCGCATCCTCGCCGGGCTGCTGGAGCCCACCTCGGGCTCGGTGCGGTTCAACGGCAGCGACGTGCTCGCCGACCCGGCCGCGGTGAGGCGCACACTCGGGTACCTACCCCAGGACTTTGGATTCTATCCGCATCTTTCGGGCGAGCAGATGCTCCGGCACCTGCTGGTGCTCAAGGGCGTGACCTCGCCGCACGGCTTGAAGGCGCTGACGACCGAGCTGCTGGATCGCGTCAACCTCTCGTTCGCGGCGAAGCGTGCGGTCAAGTCCTACTCGGGCGGCATGCGCCAGCGGCTGGGGATCGCGCAGGCGATCGCCGGCGATCCCAAGCTCGTCATCGTGGACGAGCCCACGGCGGGCCTCGATCCCGAAGAGCGGCTGCGCTTCTACCACCTGCTCACCGAGCTGGCCGAGCAGCGGACGGTGCTCCTGAGCACGCACATCGTCGAGGACGTGGCCGTGCTCTGCCCGCAGTTCGCGGTGATCCGCGGCGGTCGCCTCGTCGCGCGCACCACGCCGGGTGCGGCGCGCGCCGCACTCCAGCGCCGCATCTTCGAGGGTGTGGTCTCCCCCGCCGACATGCCCGAGCTGCGCGCCACGCGCGCGGTGACGCAGACGCTGCTGGTCGAGGGCCGCCACCGCGTGCGGCTCTACGAGCCCGAGGGGACGCCGCCGCCCGGTTTCGAGGCGGTGCAACCGTCGCTCGAGGACGCCTACCTGGTGCTCATGCGCCTCGGCGAGCTGCCCGGCGTGGAACAGATCGACGCCACCGCGACCCCGCTCGACCGCCGCACGCCGGAGACGCTCGGAGCGCGCCCGTGAGCGGCACGCGGCTGTGGGAGATCTTCCAGCAGGAGATCCAGTTCCACGCACGCCGGCCGCTGCTCTGGGTGCAGCTCCTCATCCTCGGCTTCCTCACCTACTCGATCAGCATCGGGCACGCCTCGGTGTCCTCGGGTGACGCCCGCGTCGGTGGCCACAAGGCGTTCATCAACTCCGAGTTCGCGATCAGCCAGCTGCTCATCTTCCTGTGCGCGCTGATCTACGTGTTCTTCGCCTCGGTCGCGGCCGGCATGTCGATGATCCGCGACGACGAGGCGAAAGTGGGCGAGCTGCTGCACTCGACGCCGCTCAAGCCGGGCGAGTACGTGTGGGGCAAGTTCCTCGCCGTGCTCGCGGCGTTCGTGGCCACGCTCGGGATCCACCTCGCGCTGATGATGCTCTTCAACCACCTCCTGCCGCACGGCAGCAACGCCGAGTACATCGGGCCGTTCCGGCTCGCGAGCTACCTGCGGCCGGCGCTGGTGTTCGCGCTGCCCTCGCTGGTGCTGTTCTGTGGCACCTGCTTCGCGATCGGCGGGCTCACGCGCAAGCCGGTGCTGGTGTTCTTCCTTCCCATCGCCGTGCTCATGGTGGGCGTGTTCTTCCTCTGGGAATGGTCGCCGGTGTGGCTGTCGTGGGGATGGAACCGTGTGCTCCAGTTCGTCGACCTCACGGGCCTGCGCTGGTTGAAGGAGGTGTGGCTCGACGTCGACAAGGGCGTCGAGTGGTACAACGTCCATCCGGTCGGGCTCGATGCGCTGGTGATCGTGCAGCGGCTGCTGTGCGTGGTGCTCGGGCTCGCTTCGGTGTGGGTGCTGCAGCAGCGGTTTGCCGCGACGCTGCGGGGGACGCGGGGCGTGGCGGCTCGCGGCCGCACCGCCGCCGAGGCCGCGCTGGCGGCGCCCAGGGCCACCCGCGCTGCGGAGGCCGCCCCGGCGGCGCTGGCCGCGCTCGACATGCGTTCCGGCGTGCCCGGCTTCGTCAAGGGCGTGCTCGAGGTGGCGAAAACCGAGGTGCACGGCTTCCTCCGCCACCCCGGGCTCTACCTGTTCGTGCCGCTGATCCTGCTGCAGACGCTCGCGAACGACTACCAGACGGGCGCGTTCGACACGCCGCTGCTCTACACCACCGGCCTCTATGCCGTGGGCATGTTCAACACGCTCACGTTGCTCGTGTGCATGATGATCCTGTTCTACACCACCGAGTCGCTGCAGCGCGAGCGCAGCACCGGCTTCAGCGCGATCGCCTACGCGACGCCGCTCCGCACCGCCGCGCTGCTCGCGGGCAAGGCACTCGCGAACACGCTCCTCGGCGTCTCGATCGTGCTCGCCTGCCTGATCGGCTCGCTCGTCATCCTCGCGGTGCAGGGCCACGTGCCGCTGGACCCGGTGCCGTTCGTGCTGGTGTGGGGCCTGTTGCTCGTGCCCACGTTCCTCCTGTTCACGGCGTTCGTGAGCGCGGTGCAGGCGATCACCAGCAACCGTTACCTCACCTACACGGTGGGGCTCGGCACCATGATCCTCTCCGGCTGGGCGCAGGCGCGGGGCCACATGAACTGGGTGTGGAACTGGGACCTGTGGAGCGTGCTGCGCTGGACCGACATCGCGCCGTTCCAGTACGACTTCGTGCCGCTGCTCCTGAACCGCGTCATGTGGCTGGGCGCCGCCGTGCTCCTGACCGTGGCCGCGGTGCGGCTGTTCGAGCGCCGCGAGCGCGACGCGACGCGGCTCGTGCACGCGCTCCGGCCCGCGGGGCTCCTGGCCGGGCTCGGCTCCTACGCGGCGTTCCTCGCGGTGCCGGTCATCGCCGGCGCCTGGCTCGGCGTCCTCGTGCACGACGGCTACGAGGGCGGCGTGGCGAAGAAGCAGCAGAAGGATTACTGGGCGAAGAACATCGAGACGTGGAAGGACTCACCCACGCCCGAGCTCGCCGGCGTGGACATGGCGATCGACCTCGACCCCTCGCGGCAAGCGGTGAAGGTCGCCGGCTGGTACGACGTCGTGAACCACACGCAGCAGCCCCTGGCGCGCTTCCCGGTGACCGTGAACCCGGCGTGGAAGGACCTGCGCTGGACGCTGAACGGCGAGTCGTTGAAGACCGAGAACCGCGCCTC
>Ga0310811_10006410_pt1 | contig 15044 bp, 13 predicted proteins | sample YCmetagenome_FD_207642 | JGI IMG/M metagenome (GOLD analysis project Ga0310811, IMG submission 207642) | Soil microbial communities from experimental microcosm in Duke University, North Carolina, United States - YC | ecosystem: Engineered > Artificial ecosystem > Soil microcosm > Unclassified ...
CCTCGACCGGCTTGAACGCCTTGAAGATCGGCGCCCACGACGGGTCGTCCTGCTTATGCTGGTCGTAGGCAAAGCCAATGGTCGGAGTGTGCGATGCCGCAACGCCGCCGATAATCCGGGCCATATCCCTACCTCCAGTAATGCCCCGTTGATGCGCCGGTGTCGGCACGGCCTGTCACTGCCCGCTTCCGTCGAGCGACAGAAGCGTCCTCTCTGGCGAACAGAGCCGGTCGCGTTATATGTGACTGTATAGTTTCGCCCAAGTAATGTAAATTGACTCTTTGGTCTTCTGTCCATAACGTGAAGTTATGGATACGGGTAACACCGGACCGCAGTCAACCGATCGCGTGGCGTTGCCAGTTAACGCTGCGTCGTCACGTATCCGCCTCAGGCACCTCACCTGTTTCGTGGCGGTTGCCCAGGAACGGACCCTCGCCCGGGCCGCCGCGCGGCTGCACCTAAGCCAGCCAGCCGTCTCCAAGACCCTCGCCGAGCTCGAGGACCTCGCGGGGCGCCGGCTGGTTGAGCGGGGACGGGCCGGCACCCAGCTCACCCCGGCCGGGGAGGAGTTCCTCCGGTACGCCGTCGATGTCGTGCAGGCCCTTGAGTCCGCTGCCACCGTGCTCAGCGGGGCGGCGGTGCCGATCGCGCCGACCCTCCGGGTGGGCGCGCTGCCAACCGTCGCGGGCGGCCTGCTGGTCGAGGCGCTCGCGCGGCTGCGCGAGCGGCGGCCGCACGCCGGGGTCAGCGTGCGCATCGGCGACAACCCCGAACTGCTCGCCTGGCTGAAGTCGGGTGAGATCGACGTCGCGGTCGGGCGGATGGCCGAGCCCGCGATGATGCAGGGTGTGTCGTTCGAGCTGCGCTACGCCGAGTCGCTCGCCGTGGTGACCAGGACGCAGCATCCGCTCGCCATCGCCGGGAACAAGCCGGTCTCGCCGCGCATGCTGCTTGACTACCCGCTGATCGTCCCAGGCGCGGGCACCGCGCCCAGGCACGACGTGGAGGGCTTCTTCGCCGCGCACGGCGTCGCGCTGCCGCCGGGGCGGACGGAGACGCAGTCGGCCGCGGTCTCCCGCGCGCTCACCCTGATCTCCGACGCGGTGTGGATCACGCCGCAGCGCCCCGTCCAGCTCGACCTGGACCGGCGCTGGCTGCGCCGCCTCAACGTCCCGGTCCCCGGCAGCGCCGAACCGGTCGGCATCCTTTCGCGCAGCGGGGTCCCGCCGAGTGAACTCGCCACGCAGCTGATAGACGCGCTCCGCGCAGTCCCCGCATAACCGGAATTCCGGATGATGAAGGCAGGGACCGTCTGTAGCGGCGCCAAATGCCCGGCGTAGGTTGGGTTTCGGCGGTTAGTCAACGAAGGGCGGTTAGCGATGGAGTACCGGCAGCTTGGGCACAGTGGACTGCGGGTGTCGGCCTTGACGCTCGGGACCATGACCTTTGGCGGGCGCGGCGGGTTCAGCGCGGTGGGCGCGACCGACGTGCAGGGCGCACGCCGCCAGCTCGACCGGTGCCTGGACGCTGGGATCAACCTGATCGACACGGCCGACGTCTACTCGGGCGGGTTCGCGGAGGAAATCACCGGCGAGATCATCACGGGCCGCAGAGACTCTCTGCTGCTGTCCACCAAGGTGCGGATGGCGATGGGGCCCGGCCCCAACGACGCGGGCCTGTCCCGGCAGCACATCATCGCCGGGTGCGAGGCCAGCCTGCGCCGTCTGGGCACCGACCATATCGACATCTACCACGTGCACGAGTGGGACGGGCAGACCAGGCTCGAGGAGACCCTGTCCGCGCTGGACTCCCTGGTGGCCGCGGGGAAGGTGCGCTACCTGGCGGCGTCGAACTACGCCGGCTGGCAGCTGATGAAGGCCCTCGCCATCGCCGACGCCCGCGGCTACGAGCGGTTCGCCGCCCACCAGGTCTACTACTCACTTGAGGCGCGGGACGCTGAGTACGAGCTCCTCCCGCTCGCCGTCGACCAGGGGCTCGGCATCCTCGTCTGGTCGCCGCTGGCCGGCGGCCTGGTGTCCGGCAAGTACCGGCGCAACGCGTCGCCGTCCGAGGGGACGCGGCAGGTGTCCGGCACGTGGAATGAGCCGCCGGTCCGCAACCAGGAGAAGCTCTACGACACGGTCGACGTGCTCGTCGACATCGCCGCCGGCCGCGCCGGGGTCTCCCCGGCCCAGGTCGCGCTCGCGTGGCTGCTCGGCAGGCCGGCGGTGACCTCGCTGATCGTCGGCGCGCGCACGGACGAGCAGCTCCGCGACAACCTCGCCGCGGCTGACCTGACGCTGACCGCCGACGAGCGGGAGGCGCTGGACAAGGTCAGCGCGCCGGAGCTGGTGTACCCGCACTGGCACCAGCTCGCCACGGCCAAGGACCGGCTCGGCGCCGCCGACCTCGCCCTGCTGGGACAGCACCTCAGGAGCGAGTGACCTCCGGGCGAGCGGCTGGCCGCCTGACCCGGTTCCACCAGAGGGACAGCGCTACCGCCACGGCGACGAGCAGCCCGCCGAGCGCGGCGAACGCCGGGGCGATGTCCTCGTGCTTGTGGACCACGGTGAAGGCGGCCGGCAGCTTGTCCAAGGCGCTGCTCAACTGGTTGGCGTCCTGTGCGCGGTAGAACGAGCCGCCGGTCGCCTTGGCGATCTGCTGGAGTGCGCCGTAGTCGGCGTCGAACGGGTTACCGGCGCCACCGCCACCGCCACCGCCGCCGTAGCCCCCGAACCCGCCGAACTGCGACGAACTGCAGGCGAGTGTCGCCGGGTTGTCGGTCCCGTAGCCAATCGTGTAAACGCGGACGCCCCTGGCGGCGGCCTCCTTCGCCGCTACCGGAGGGTCGACGCCCCGGTTGTTGGAACCGTCGGTGAGGACGACGATCACGTCGTCGGAGTAACCCGCGCTGGCGTTGTGCTTGACGGTCGCGCCGGTCGGCGCGACCGCCGGGTCGATCTGCGCGATCGCGTCCAGCGAGGTGAGGATGCCCTCGCCGATCGCGGTGCCGCCGCCGGTCTCCAGACCGGGCAGCGCGGCGAGCAGCTGCTGCGTGTTGGAGGTCGGCGGGACGAGGACGGCAGCGGTGCTGGAGAAGTCGACGAGACCGATCTGCGGCCCGCCCGACTGGGACTTGATGAACTCAGCGGCCGACTGCTCGGCGGCGGTGATCCGGTTGGGCTTCACGTCCGTGGCGCACATGGAGCCGGAGACGTCGAGGGCGAGCATGATCGTGTCGGACGACGAGGCCACGGGCACGGTCGCCTGCGGGCGCGCGACACCGATCGCTAGCACCACAAGGCCAACGGAGAACACCGCGGCGGGAACGCGTCGCCGCCAGCGGGACCCGCCGGTCACGACGCTCCTGACGAGCGCGATCGAGGTAACGCGCACGGCCGCGCGCCGCCGCCTGCGCCGCGTCAGCCACCAGGCGCCGAACACGAGCGGGAGGACGAGGAGCGCCAGCAGCGCCCACGGCCAGGAGAACCAGGAGAGAGGCACTCAGATCACCCGGCCTGTCCGGACAACGGTGAGCAGGGCACCCGCGGCGAGCAGCAAGAGGGCCAAGGCGATGAACGCGCCCGCCAGCGGGTATGGCTGGTTGGTGACGGTGAGCCGGAGGTTAATCGACGAGGCGAGCCCGTTGAGCTCGCTGGCGGTAGACGCCGGGTGGTAGCTGCCGCCGGTTGCCTGCGAGATTGCCTTCAACGATTCCTCATCGAGCCCGGTGAACAGGTGATAGCCCTCGACGTCGACGGTCGTGCCCGTAGTGGTGCCCACGCCGACGGTATCGATGTGCACGCCGGCTTGCTGGGCGACCGCGGCGGCCGTATCGGTGTCGGTGCCTGCGCCCGCGCTAGAACCGGAGGTAGCGCTGGAGCCGTCGGACCCGCTGCCCGTACCGCCGTCCTGCCCGTCTGAGAACAGCACGATCGTGGCCGATGGCCAGAAGCCGATGTTGGGCAGCTGAGTGAAGTTGGCGGAGATCGCGATCGTCCGGTGGGTTATCGCCGACAGCGCGGCGACGATGGCCGCTCCGAGTGACGTGCCGCCCCCAGGGCTCAGCCGGGCGATAGCGGCCGAGGCGGTCGCGTGATCGGCGGTCGGGACCGCCGCCTCGAGGCCGCCCTGTTCGAACGCCACGACGCCGATGTCGACGCTGGGCGGCTGCGCGTTGATGAACTCCTGGGCCGCCTTCTTCGCCGCGCTCAGCCTGTTGGGCTGCACGTCGGTCGCGGTCATGCTGCCGGACACGTCGATGGCGATGATGACCGTGCCCCGGGCGTGGGAGACCGGAACGGTCACCGACGGGCCGGCGATGGCGACCGCCAGCACGGCGACGCCCGCGATGATGAACCAGATGCCGCTGAGCCGGCGCCGGGGGCCGGTCGCCGCGACGCCGGCCGCGGCGAGCGCCGCCGTCCGCCGCCGCGACGCGCTCAGGGCGGCCCAGCCGAGCGCCGCCGCCACGACCAGGCCGACGACGAGCAGGATCACGTTGTTGAACGTCATAGCCGCCTGCGCCTCGTGCTCGACACGACCTCGACGAGGGTCGTGGCCAGGTCCGCCGTCGTGTCAATGCGGTGCACCGGCACCCCCGCCCGGCGCATCCCCGCGGCCAGCAGCGCGTCGCGTTCCGCGACCGCTTCGGCGAACCTGGCGCGCAGCACGTGATCGGTGGAGTCGAGGATGAGCTGCTCGCCGGTCTCCGCATCCTCGACGACGACGAGGCCGACCTCGGGCAACTCGTCGTCGGCCGTGTCGACGACGCGCAGCGCCACCACTTCGTGGCGCGGCCCGAGGCGCAGCAGCGAGCGCTCCCAGTCGCCGGACCCGATGAAGTCGGAGATCACGATGATCAGCGACCGCCGCCTGGCCAGCTTCGCGACCGCGTCGAGCATGCCCGCGAGGTCGGTGGTGCCGCGGTGCTTGACCGGGCCTCGCGGGCCGCCGCCCGACCGTCCGAGCCGCCGCTGGCGGCGGCCGTTGCCATTGCCGTCGCCGTTGCTCCGGCCCGCGGCGTCGGCCCGCTCAAGAGCCGCGGCGATGTGCAGCACGTGACGGCGGCCGCTGCCCGGCGGGACCGTCCGCACCGCCCCGTTGTCGTAGAGCAGCGCGCCGACCTGGTTCCCGCCCCGGGAGAACATCAGGGCGAGGAGCACGGCGAGCTCGCCGAGGACGTCTTGCTTGCCGCGCCCCGGCGGGCCGATGGTCATGGACGCGGAGTGATCAAGGACGAGCCAGGCGGTGAGCTCCCGGTCTTCGTTGAAGACGCGCAGCTGCGGTTCGTTCAGCCGCGCGGTGACGTTCCAGTCGATGTGCCGCGCGTCGTCGCCCTCGGCGTAGGGGCGCAGGCCCGCGAGGTCGGTCCCCGCACCCCGGTGCACGGTCCGGTAGCCGCCCGCGATCCGTCCCTCAAGGCGCCGCAGCACGCGCCATTCGAGGCGGAGCAGCAGCCGCTCTGGGGTAGTGCGCGGCGGCATCAGCGGCCGCTCAGCACAACCTCGGGCGCCTCGACCGCATCGAGTACGCGCGTGATGATCGTGTCGGGGGTGACGTCGTCGGCGAGGGCTTCATACGACAGGACAATCCGGTGCCGCAGCACGTCGAGGGCGAGTTCCCCCACGTCCTCTGGCAGCGCGTAGTCGCGGCCGTGCAGGAACGCCAGCGCCCGCGCGCCGGTGACGAGGGCGATCGACGCCCGCGGGCTCGCGCCGTAGCTGACGTATTTCTTCATGTCACCGAGCCCGGCGGCGAACGTGTGCCGGGTCGCGGCCACTACCCGCACGGCGTACTCGACGATGGCGGGATCGACGTAGATCTCCGCTACCCGCTGCTGCATGGCGATCAGGTCCGCCGGCGTGAGGATCTGGCGGATCGTTTCGGCTGGGCGCAGCGCGCGGCCGACGATGGCGTGCTCTTCGGTGCTGGTCGGGTAGCCGACCACCACCTTCATCATGAAGCGGTCGACCTGCGCTTCCGGGAGCGGGTAGGTGCCCTCGGACTCAATCGGGTTCTGCGTCGCCATGACGAGGAACGGCTCGGGCACCTGGTAGGTCTCGCGCCCGATGGTCACCTGGTGCTCCTGCATCACCTCAAGCAAGGCGCTTTGCACCTTGGCGGGCGCGCGGTTGATCTCGTCGGCAAGCAGCAGGTTCGTGAAGACCGGGCCGAGCTGGGTCTGGAACTCCCCGGAGTGCTGGTGGTAGACCCGGGTCCCGGTCAGGTCGGCGGGCACCAGGTCGGGGGTGAACTGGATGCGCTGGAACTGGCCGCCGATCGCGGCGGCGAGCGACTTGACGGACAGCGTCTTCGCCAGGCCGGGGACGCCTTCCACCAGCAGGTGCCCCCCGCAGAGCATGGCGACCGCCATGCGCTCGAGCAGCATGTCCTGGCCGACAATGATGCGCTTGACCTCGAAGAGCACCGGCTGCAGCGGGTTGCGCGCAGAGTCCTGGCTGTCAGTCATCGTGACCTCATCGCTTTCGGAGGGTGGTCATATCTGCGGTCCCTTCCCCGGGTTTCCCTTGCCCCCGCCGCCAAGGGCCGAGCCGATCGGCACCGCGAACCCAATGCCGGCGAAGGAGTCCTGTCCAGTTGGGTCGGCGAGCGCCACGACGATGCCGACGACCATGCCGCGGTCGTCGAGCAACGGCCCGCCGGAACTGCCCGGGTTGACGGAGGCGTCGAACTGGATGAGGCCGGTTCGCTTGCCCGTGTCGGTCTGCGCGCTCCGGTTAAGGCCGGAGACCACCCCGGAGGACACGCTGTCGGTGAGGCCGAGCGGGTTGCCGATCGCGACGACCGTGTCCCCGATGCTGGTCGCCCCGCCGAGGTTCGCGGGCACGATGACCTGGGGCAGCTGCGCCGGGGTCAGCACCGCGATGTCTGTCTGCTTGTTGGCCGACGTGACGGCCGCCGCGACCACCGTGCCGTTGGCGAACGTGACGGTGATGCCTCCCCCGCTGGCGACGACGTGGGCCGCCGTGATGATGGTCCCGCTGTCGGACACGATGACGCCGGCCCCGAGGTCCTTCCCGTCCTTGACGGTGACGACGGAGGGTGCGACCCGCTGGAAGATTTCTGGCACGGTCAGCGCGCCCGTCGGGCTCGGCGACGGCGAGGCCGCCGCGGAACCGGACGCCGGCGCCGCAGGCGTGCCGGGCAGGCTGGCGAGGCGGGTCGCGAGAACCGCGATCACGAGCAGCAGGACAACCCCGCCCGTCACGCCGGCTACGACGAAACGACGCGCTCGCGGCGCGCTCGACCCGGCGTCATCGACACCGTCGGGCTCCTGATCCATAGCTCCACGCAAATGTGATGCAGTCGTTATCAACAGGATAGGTGCCCACTTGGGCGGGTGGAAGAACCCGCAAAACTCACTCTCCTTAGATCACGGTAAGTGAGCGAAGTAACACAATCCGGCGGTGTACGCGCAAATCCTTGGGTAGCTGGCGAGCGATAAGTCTCATCTTCGGAGGCGATGACATGGTTCGCATCGCTGCTCGCAACGTCGGGGCGGATCCCCGGCGCGTTGGCCGGCACGTCGCGGTGAGCGCGGCGATCACGGCACTAGGCGGGCTACTTTTCGGTTACGACACCGGGGTGGTTTCCGGTGCCTTGCTGTTCGTCAAGAAGGACTTTGGCGGGCTTTCCAACTTCCAGCAGGAGCTGGTCACCAGCCTGCTGCTGGTCGGTGCGGTGGTTGGGGCGCTGGCCGCCGGGCGGGTGTCCGACCGCATCGGCCGTAAGCCGACCGTGCTCATCACGGCCGTGGTGTTTATCGTGGGCGTGCTGCTCGCGGCGTTCACCCCCACCTATCCCACGCTGCTGGTAGCGCGGATCATCATCGGCCTGGCCGTCGGTTCGGCGTCGATGGTCGTGCCGCTCTACATCGGTGAGATCGTCCCGCCCCGGGTACGTGGCGGCCTGGTCAGCCTGAACCAGCTCGCGATCACCGTCGGCATCCTCGGCTCCTACCTGATCGACTACGGCCTGTCCGGCACGGGGAACTGGCGGCTGATGTTCGGCCTCGCGGCGATCCCGGCTGCGGCGCTGTTCGTCGGGATGCTGTTCCAGCAGGAGAGCCCGCACTGGCTCGTCAGGCAGGGCAGGGAAGACGAGGCCCGCCAGGTGCTGCGCCGGGTGCGGAGCGAGAGCGACATCGACGGCGAGGTCCGCGAGGTCCGCGAGGTCTCCCGGCGGGAAGGCGGCCTGCGGGATCTCGTGTCACCCAACGTGCGGCCGCTGCTTATGGTCGGCGTGCTGCTCGCGGTCTTCCAGCAGATCACCGGCATTAACACGGTCATCTACTACGCCCCCACCCTGTTGCAGGGTGCCGGGTTCGGCAACTCGGCGGCGCTGCTCGCCAACGTCGTCAACGGGGCGGTCAACGTCGGCATGACCATCGTCGCGATCTGGCTCCTCGACAAGGCCGGCCGCCGCCCGCTGCTGCTGACCGGCACCGCCGGGATGGCCGTGGGTATGGCGATCACGGCGCTCAGCTTCCTGGGCGGCGAGAACCTGCACGGCGCGCTGGCGATCGTCGCGGTCCTCGGCCTGCTGATCTACACCGGGTCGTTCGCGATCGGCCTCGGCCCGGTCTTCTGGCTGCTGATCGCCGAGATCTACCCGCTGAAGATCCGCGGCGCCGCGATGAGCGTCGCCTCCATGGCGAACTGGGCCGCGAACTTCGTGGTCACGGTCTCGTTCCTGACCCTGCTCAGCGCGATCGGCGGCGTGGGCGCGTTCTTCCTGTTCGGCTTCCTCACGCTGGTCGCCCTAGGCTACTTCTGGCGCAAGGTCCCGGAGACGAAGGGCCGCAGCCTGCAGGAAATCGAGCGCGACCTAGTCGGCACCCACGCCGCCTAAGGCGGCGAGAACAAGCGGAGCACGCGGCCGTTCTGGATCACTTATGTGGTTACCCAGAACGGCCGCGTGCTTCGCATTTCGCCCGATACTCCGCGAAACTGGTTAGACTCGCCGCGTGCTGGTAACGGCATTCCACAGCGACTGGGCGCCGCTGCGGTGGTGGCGGTCCCGCAGCGAACTGTTCCGCGACACCGTCGACGGGCAACGGCCGATCGCCCGCGCGATCTCCCGCACCCCCTGCCCCCGGTCACGCCGCCACGCGATCTCCTCGCGCTCCTCGAACGCCAGCCGACTCCCAGCCACCCGCCGCCTCCACAACCAGCACGAAACCCCGCAAACCCCGATGATCGCAGGTGTTGCAACAGATTCTGGAGATCAAGTGGCCCTAAGTCGTGCCGGAGGGCGTGGCGGGCACCGCCGCGGGCCGGAGAAACAGCGTCGCGGCAGGCTGGCGACGCGCTACGCAGCGGTCTCGTGACGGCGGGCGGCGAGCCAGAAGATGAGGCCCAAGGCCGGGAACGCGGCCGCTACCAGCGTCGCGCCGGTCCAGCCCCAGTGCTCGTAGGCCTGGGCGCCGGCCGCCGAGCCCAGGGCGCCGCCCGCGAACATCGTGGTGACGTAGACGGTGGTGAGGCGGGAGCGGGCCTGGGGCAGCAGGTCGTAGATGACGCTCTGGTTGATGATGTGGCTGCCCTGGACGGCGGCGTCCATGAGCAGGACGCCGATGATCAGCAGGACGAGGCTGACCGAGCCTAGGTGCGCACCGCCCAAGCCGATCAGCACGTAGGAGCCGACCAGCAAGCTGAGCGCGCCGCCGGTCGCTTTCCAGCGCAACTTCGGCCAGCGGTCAAGTGCCCGGCCCCCGATGAGCGAGGTGACCGCGCCGGCCGCGCCGACCAGGGCGAACAGGCCAATGTCCAGCTGGGAGAAACCGTACTGCGGGCTGGCGAGCAAGAACGTGGCCGTCGTCCAGAACGCCGCGAAGCTGCCGAAGCCGCACGCGGCGATCAGGCTCCGCCAGCGCAGCACGGGCTCGGCGCGGGCGATGGCGAGCACGCCGCGCAGCTGTTCCTTGTAGCTGATCTCCAGTTGCCTGCCGTGGTCAGGCAGCGCGCGGCGCAGCATGACCGCGGTGAGCGCCATGAACACGGCGGCGATGCCGTAGACCGTGCGCCAGCCGCCGGCTTGCGCGACTATGCCGGCGAACGTGCGGGAGAGCAGGATGCCGATCAGCAGGCCGCCCATGAGCGTGCCGATGACCCGGCTGCGCTCGTTGTCGCTGGCCAGCGTCGCGGCGTAGGGGACGAGCATCTGGACGACTACGGACGTGACGCAGCACAGGGCGACCGCGGCGGTGAGTACGGGCAGGTTCGGGGCGAGCGCCGCGCCTGCCAGCGTCACCGCGCAGAAAGCGAGCATGCCGGTCAATAGCGGGCGGCGGCGCACGATGTCGCCCGCGGGCACGATGAACAGCAGGCCCGCCGCGTAGCCGAACTGGCCGAAGGTGACCAGGAGGCTGGCGCTGCCCTGGCTGACGCGCAGGTCGGTGCCAATGGAGTGCAGCAGCGGCTGCGCGTAGTAGAGGTTCGCGACGGTCACCGCGCAGGTGAGGGCCATGAGCCGGACGAGGCCCGGCGAGAGGCCGCCTGTGGCCGGCTGTGCCCGCGCTCCCGTCGTTTTCGCAGGGCACACGTCTGGCTCACTCATGGGTCTCCCATGCATCGGCGTTCGCTTTCCCCGGGTACTTGGTTAGGGACAACTAAATACGTTGCCGTTGATTCCCCGGGTGCCACCGTGCTTCTGGTCACAGCGGATTTGCGGCTCTTGTCGGTGGTAGCGGACCCGAGGCGCCGCTGACGGCTACAGTGACCCCCGTGGTGGATCCTCGGGTGGTTGCCGGCCGCTATGAGCTGATACGTCCGCTTGGTCGCGGCGGGATGGGTGCTGTGTGGCTGGGCGAGGACAAGCTCGCCTCGCGGCAGGTCGCCGTCAAGGAACTGCGCGCGCCCAGCGGGGTCACCGACGACGAGCGCGACGTCTTCCGGAAGCGGGCGCTCCAGGAGGCGCGCAGCGCCGCCCGGCTGGCGCACCCCAACGCGGTCATCCTGCACGACATCGTCCCCGCCACCCCGGAGGACGACGCGGTGTACCTCGTCATGGAGTACGTCGACGGCGCGACCCTCGCCCAGCTCGTCCAGCAGGGCGGGCCGCTGCGGCCAGAGCGGGCCGCCGGGATCGCGCTGCAGATGCTGTCCATCCTCGAGGCGGCGCATTCGCTGGGGATCGTGCACCGGGATATCAAGCCGTCGAACATCATGGTCACCGCGAACGGGCAGGTGAAGCTCACCGACTTCGGGATCGCGCACATGGTGGGCGGCACCCGGCTCACCGGCAGCGGCGTCATCGGCACCCCGGCCTACATGGCCCCCGAGCAGATCCAGGGGCTGTCCATCACGCCGGCGGTCGACCTGTGGGCCCTTGGCGCGACGCTCTTCGACGTGGTGGAGGGGCACAACCCGTTCGACCGGGAGACCACGGTCGCCACCTTCCACGCGATCCTCATGGCGGACCTGCCCCGGCCCGCGTGCCCGCCGCCGCTGGGCACCGTGATCGCCGGGCTGCTCGTCCGCGACCCGGCGCAGCGGATCACGACCGCGCAGGCTAGGCAGCTTCTTGCTAGCGGCACGGCCTGGAGCGGGATGCCTTCCGTCGGCGGGAACGGCGCGGGCGGGGGCGGTGCGGGTACCGGGTCCGCGGCGCCGGGACCGGGGCCGTCCACGCTGCCGGCCAGCCAGGCCTTCCAGGGGAACGCGACCCTGCCGGGTAACCCCTCCTATCCGGGAGGCCAGGGGCCGCTGGTTAACGTTGCGGCGGCCAAACCCCTGTGGCGGCGGCGCACGGCCGCCGTGGCGGGGGCGGGCGTCGCCGCTGTGGCGGCGATCGTGGTAGTCGCCCTGACCGTCTTGCATCCTGCCTCTTCCAACACACCGCAGACTGGGCATTCAGCCACGGGCGGCGGCCTCAGCACGGTGGCGGCGACATCGTCCGGCACCGTGGCGGCGACGTCGTCGCCCGTCGCGGACTCGACCGCGCCCGCAGCGACGGCTACTGGAAGCATGCCGAGTGCCTACCTGGGGCGATGGCAGGGGACACTGGCTGACAACGTCGGGCTGGAGGGGCCGCAGGCCGCGAAGCTTTCGATTACCAACGGGGCGGTTAACTCCGTGGTGGGCAGCGCGTCGTACCCGAACGTCGGGTGCACCTACAGCCTCCAGCTTTCCGATGTGCAGGCCAGCAAGGTGACGCTGCACGAGCAAGTTCAGTCGGGACCTTGCGTGGCCGACTGGGTCGTGCTCACCCCCGACGGCAGCGGGCTCACCGAAACCGTGTACGCGGTGTCGCTTTCCCAGGGCCGCCCCGACTTCTCCGGCCACATTTCCCGCGCGAGCTGAGACTCGGGCGATCGGCGGTTTGCCGGCCGCTCCGGCGCTACCATCGGTCCGTGACTGACCACATACCCTCTAGCGTCAGCTCAAGCGGGCACTCCCTGCTTAGCTCGCTCGCCGGGACTACGGCCGCCGATGGCACCGACCTGCTTGCGACCCGCGACGAGGCGGTGACCTGGCTACATTCAGCCGGGCTGCTGCCCGACGACGCGGCCATCAGCAACTCCGAGCACGGCGCGCTGCTGCGACTGCGCGACGCGCTCCGTGAGGTCATCGACGCGCGGGCCGCGGGAATGGCGGCGCCGGACGCCGCGGCGCGGCTCACCCGGGGGCTCGCCGACGGGCGGCTCGTGGTGACCGTCTCCCCCGCGGGTCAGGCGGTCCTGGCTAGCTCCGCCAGGGCAAGCTACTCCAACACGGTCGCGGCCATCGCCATCGCGGTCGCGGCGGCCTGGTAACCGGCCTGTCGGCTGCCGGGGAATGCGCCCGGGGCTGTTCTCGCTGTACTGGCTCGGGGAGTTAGCAACGTCTTAGGAGCGCAGTAATGAGCACCGTCACGCTGACCGAAGAGAACTTCGAGCAGACCGTCACTGGTGATGGGATCACGCTTGTCGACTGGTGGGCCACCTGGTGTGGGCCCTGCCGGCAGTTCGGGCCGATCTTCGAAGCCGCCAGCGAGAAGCACGAGGACATCACCTTCGGCAAGATCGACACCGATTCCGAGCAGGGGCTCGCCGCCGCCGCGCAGATCTCGTCAATTCCGACGCTGATGGCCTTCAGGGACGGCGTGCTCGTATTCTCCCAGGCTGGCGCGCTGCCTGCCGCCTCGCTTGAGAAGCTGATCGAGGCCGTCCGCGGCCTGGACATGGACGACGTGCGTAGCGAGATCGCCACCGCCCAGCAGAAGTCCTGAAACTGTTAGGAATACTTCGCTCCCTACGGGTAGCCGTGCCGATGAGCCTCGTTTAGGCGAGGCGACTGGCGCGGTTTACCCGAAAGGGAAGTGATAGCAGTGGTTGGGATGATGCGGATTCGCCGCACCCACGGGATCTTCGGCGGGCTGCTTGTGGCCCTGCTAGGCATCTGGGGCGGCATTATCCCGTTCGTCGGGCCGTACTTTAACTACGCGTACACGCCGAATACGGCGTGGACGTACACCTCCGGCCGGCTCTGGCTGGAGATTCTGCCCGGGGCTGGCGCACTGCTTGGCGGGCTGCTGATGATGTGGGCGCAGAGCAGGCACCTGGCGCTCTTCGGGTCGCTCCTCGCTATCCTGAGCGGCGCCTGGTTCGCACTCGGCAACGTGTTCGCCCCGCTGTGGACTGTCGCTTCGCCCGCGGGCGGCCCCGCGAGCACCGGCACCCTGATGCGGGCGCTTGAGCAGGTCGGGTTCTTCACCGGGCTTGGCATCGTGATCGTCCTGGTCGCCGCCATGGTCGCCGGGCGCGTCACCGCAGTTCCTGGCCTGGCCGGCGTGGCGGCGCGGCCGACCATTCCGGTCCCGTCCCGGCGCGAGCCGGCGGATGAGAACGAGACAGAGACCATAGGGTAGCGGCCTCCCTGCCTAGGCTGCTGCATCCGGTAATGGCTCCCGGCGGTTCCGCCGGGAGCCATTATTTGTGGAATCCTGGTGAATCTGGGCGGATCTGCGGACACTCGCTTCGCGGCTTTGCGGCCAGGCACGACCGCGCAGCCCGATGAGCTCCGGGAAGTCCTGCTCAGTAATCTCGCCCGCTGGATCCCGATATCGGGATGACATTTTTGTTATGCCGGGTTTTCTGCTTCCCCGGTAAGGATCGTCACGAAAACGTAAACTTCTGCCTCAGGGATCCGCCGCAAATCCCTTGCGCGCCGAAATAACACAAGACCGTCGGCCAATCCAGGTCGGCGCGAATTAGGACAGCCTTCCCTTATTAACAAGTGACGACAAAGGTGGCGAGTGGACGATCTCGACTACTTCCCTGATGGCAGTTGGTCAGTCGAGGATGCCGTTTACCGAGGCTACCCAGCCTCCGGCGGAGCGCGGACGAGTGGCCGGCACCGCAGCCCGGTCCAGCCCGGCACTGTGTGGCAGGACTTGGCGGACGGGCCGTGGTCGCCGCTTGGCGCCCCGGTATCCGGTCCGCCGCAGGCGCAGCCGGGCGGTTACGGCAACGGCTGGCCTGACATTCCGCCGGGTGATGGGTCATGGGCGGCCCAGGGCGCGTGGGACGGGACCGTTCTGGATAATCCATATGCCGACACCTGGCCTCCTCAGTTGTACGGTGCCGCACCGGCCCGTGACGGCGGGCCCCGCGACAGCGGGGCCTGGCGGGTCCCCGCACCGGATGGCGGCCGCACTGGCACCAGCCTGCTGAGCGGTTACGCCCCAGGGACCGGCCCGATGCGCCAGGCCCCAGGAACCGGCCCTATGCGGCGCGACCCGGGCACTGGCCCGATGCGGCGCGACACAGGTACCGGTCCCATGCGGCGCGACCCCGGAACCGGCCCCATGCGACGCGACACAGGCACCGGGCCAATCCGGCGCGACCCGGGAACCGGCCCCATGCGACGCGTCCAGGAAGCTCCCCAGCCGCAGCCTCCGGCCGCTTACGGCAAGGCTCTGCCCGAGTGGCTGCCATTCGGGAGCAGGCTTGTCCTGCTGCCGAAGGAGACAGACGGCGCCGCACCGCTGCGGGAGCACCGGGACGTCAGTGGCGGGTGGCTGCGGCCCGCTGTTTTCGG
>Ga0310811_10006411_pt1 | contig 15044 bp, 15 predicted proteins | sample YCmetagenome_FD_207642 | JGI IMG/M metagenome (GOLD analysis project Ga0310811, IMG submission 207642) | Soil microbial communities from experimental microcosm in Duke University, North Carolina, United States - YC | ecosystem: Engineered > Artificial ecosystem > Soil microcosm > Unclassified ...
AGCGCGTCAAGCCCTTTGCCTGTATCGAGCACTTCATGCGCGCCAAGCATGTCGAGCATCAGTGCTATTTGCGCGCGCGTCGGCCGGCTGCTGGCTCCGGTGCGTAGCTGCAGCTCGGCATATTTTTCCGGCAGTGCAGACCGCAGCATCAGCGGGCGGTCCGCGAACTGAACGACGAGCGCCCGCAGCTCGTTCGGCAAGAGCGCGTCGATGCCGGATGTCGCGCCACGCGGTGCGCTACCGCGGTTGCCGTTCGGCGCGTGCGGCGCACCGTTTGCGTTACTCGCAGAGTCGGCCCACCCGGGCGCGGGGCGCGCGACCGCGGCGCCGACGCCGTCGACGCGCGGCGCGTATCTGCTGTCGGCCGGCGCACCGCCAGTATCGCGTCGATTTGCCGACGTCTGGCGTGCGAGTACGTTCTCGCGCGGTTGCTGCTGCTGCTGGCGTTGTCGTTGCTGGTTCTGTCCGCCGCGCTGCTCGCCGTGCCTGCCGCGCTGGTCCTTCTGTCCGCCGTGCTGACCATTCTGCCGGCCGCCGCCCGAATGCTGGCGGTTCTGACCGCCTCCTTCGCCGTGGCGAGGTGTCACCTTATGCGGCAGGCCGTTCGCGGCCAAGCGCCGCCGGCCGTCATCGAGGTTGCGCGGCTTGACTGCCTGCGAGCTTGGGGCCGCGTGCTTGAACGTCGTAGTCTTGCGATGGCCGACGCGACGATGATGCACGCGGCGGCGGTGATGGGCGTTGGCGGCTTGCTGATCCGCGAGCCGCGCTTCTTCTGCGGCATCGGTGTTCGGCGACTGATGGCTGGTGGCTTTGACGCTCATGTCGGCACCGCGATGGTCAGCAGGTTCAGCTCGAAGCGCAGGATCGCCGACGCGCCCCATGCGCCGCATATTGCCAGCGTCGCAGTCACCGCAATCAGTTTGATAGCGTGCGAGATTGTCTGATCCTGTAGCGAGGTGATCGCTTGCACGAACGATACAAGCAGCCCGGCGAGGGCGGCCACCACGATGGCCGGCAGCGATACATACAGACACAGCAGCAGGCCGTGCATTGTCAGGCCGATCAGGTCTTCGGTCGAAGTCATAACGGGCACGCTCACTTGTAGGTCAGGATCAATCCGTGGATCAGCGTGGACCAGCCATCCATCGCCACGAACAGAAGCAGCTTGAACGGGATGGCGACGTTGGTTGGCTGCACCTGGTTCAGGCCCATCGACAGCAGCACGTTGGCGATTACGAGATCGACGACGAGAAAGCCGATATACAGCAGAAAGCCGATCTTGAACGCATCGGTCAACTCGGACAGCGTGAACGCCGGGGCGAGCACGATCAGGTCATCCGGCTGCAGCTGGTTGGCAATGTCCTGCGGCCAGATGACATGCGCGGAGCGCAGGAAGAACTGCTTCTCGCGCTCGCGCGTGTGCTTGACGAGGAACTGCCGGAACGGCTCGCGCGCCGCGCCGAACGCCTGCATCATCGCCTGCGATGACTCGGGCGAGATCCGCTCGTGCGACAGTGTTTGGGCCGCGCTCATGCCGACTGGCGCCATCACATAGAGCGACACGAGGAGCGCGATGCCGTTGAGCACCATGTTCGGCGGCACCTGCTGGACGCCGAGCGCGTTGCGCAGCAGTCCCAGCACCACGACGATCTTCGTGTATGAGGTGACCACCATTGCAAGGAACGGCGCCAGGCTGATCGTCAGAACCGCGATCAGCAGGCCGGTGAAATCACTGAACTGGGTCATGTGTACCGGACATCTGGATAATTCGCACACCGAGCTGATCGCCTACGCTGACCAGTTCGCCTGAGCCTATCATCTGGCCGTACGACATCAGCCGCACACGTGCGTCGCGCACGGTGGCCGGCAATTCGAGTACGTATCCCGCTCGTAGCGCCGAGAGCTGCATTAGCGGTAGCGTGACGGTTTCGATCTCGATGGAGACCGGCAACTGCAGTGTGTCGATCGAAGCGGTTTCGTCGGCGACCGGCAGGGCGTCGGGGCGGTATGCGTCTTGGGTCATGAAAGGATCCGAATCAAGGACGAGGCGGGTGTTGTCGAGCGTTGCGCGAGCAGCGAACCGGCGCGCGCCAGACACGCCCCACAGGGCAAGGAGACTGAGCGGCCGGGCGGGCACATCGAACCAGCCGGCGAGTGCGGGGCTGACTGCGCGCAGCAGCACATCACCCGGGCGCAGGCTCTCGAGGGTATGGACTGCCAGCCGGGTTTCACCGAGAAGCGCGCTGCCGGCCACCGGAATCTCGCTGAGCGCGCGCGTCAGCGGCACACGCAGGTTCGCGAGCTGTTCGTCGATGAGCGCGAGCCAGCCAGCGTCGATGTCCACGAGCAGGCATTCGTGGCTGCGCCCTTCGTGCGCGAAGCGCACCGTCAGCCCGTTCGACGTGGCGCGACGCTCAGCTGCGTCGGAGCTGTCGCTGAGCGCCGCGATGTGCGCGTCTTCGGCGCCGAACGCCTGCACCACGTCGAGCGCGGGCGCGAGCAGGATGGCCGCGACTGCGTGGCGCAGCGTGGCGCTGAGCGCTGGATCGGCATCGCCGGGGCTGTGAGCGGCGGCGCTCGCGAGGGCCGGATAGAGCGCCGGGTCGAAGCCGACGCGCGCACGGCCTCGGGCGCAGCGCAGCTCGATCCAGCTGGTGCGCCCGTCGGCACGCGCCGGCGTGCCGACGGCGCGCCAGTCGACCACACCGTGAGTTTGCGCCAGCCAGTTGGGCAGGCGTGCATCGCACAGCGTGCGACTCAGGCGCGCGCTGTGCGGTGAGACCTCGCGCGGTCCGTGCCCCGGTTGGAGTTCGACGAGTCGCCGGATCGATTTACCCGCCTGTAGCGGAGTTGCGTTCATGTCGTACTGGTCGTCTTCGTGGATCGGTTGATGTTGCGCGCCGACTGTGGCGTTAAAGCCGTCGCGGTTCTCTTACGCAGTGACGCTGACTTCCCGCGAAGCGTCGAGCGCGTCAAGCAGCGTTTCAAGCTGCCGTTTGAGCATGGTCTGATGCGTGCAGATTAGCTGTCGGACCGCGGGATCGCGGGCTTCGAAACGAAGCTGAAGTTCAAAATGCGAAAGCGTCAGGTGCAACATGCAGTCGGGCAAGAGCGCGGTGTCGAGCCGCAGGCGCGCGCTCCAGTGGCCGCTCGCGACGATCGCGCGGTCTGAGCAGAAGTCAGCGATGCGTGTCGCGAGAAAATGCATCAACTGCGCGATGTGCGTCTGCTGTGCCGCAAGCGCCGCGACAAACGGCGTGGCCAGTGCGTCGAGGCGGCGCTGCTGCCCGTGCGCCTCGGGCTGTGGGGCGGGATGTGTGTCGGGCGGGGCGTCGTCGGCTGGGGGCAGTGCTTCGGACGCGCCATCGCCGTCGCGCTCGCGTGCGTCGGCTGCGCTGCGCGGCGCCTCGCCTGTTTGCGCGCCGCCCCGTGCGGCGAGCGCGCGCTGGTGCGCGCGTCGCAACAGCGCGGCATAGTCGAAGCCGCGCCGCGTTGGCATGGGCTTCGGCCTGGTCTCATCATCCGGCGGCGCATCTGGCGCGATGATGCGCGGAAAGATTCCATCAACGCTCATGAGTGTGCGTTAAAGCGTGACGCGCCCGAGCGGACGCAGCTCGACGTGCTCGCCGAGTTCCTGGTACGAATGCACCGCGAGCCACGCGGCGCGCGACTCGATCATCCGGCGCACGTAGCGGCGAATGTCCATCGACGTCACCAGCGCGACGCCTGCGCGCGGCGCCTCACCCGCATAGGACAGGATCCGCTCGACGAGCTGGGCGATCTCGTCGGGAGCGAGCGCGAGGAAGTTGCCGGTCGGCGTTTGCTTGATTGACTGACGGATGTGCTGCTCTACTTCGTTGTCGAGTAGCACCGCTTCAAGCACGGGCTCGCCGCCGCTCGCGCGGTAAGCAATGTAGCGCGACATGTCGCCGCGCACGTACTCGGCGAGCATCAACATGTCCTTTTCCTTCGGCCCCCAGACGACGAGGCTCTCCATGATTCCGCGCGCGTTGCGGATCGGCAGTTGCTCTTCGAGCAAGCGCCGCAGCACGTCGGCGATGCGCTGCAGCGGCAGCGCCTTCTGCAGTTCGGCAACCAGCCCAGGGAACTCGGCACCGAGCTGATCGAGAATCCATTGGGTCTCCTGGATACCGACGAACAGATGCGCGCGCAGCCGCACCAGGGCAATCGTGTCGTGGGCGATGACCTGCTCGGCGTGCCAGACGGTCTTGCCCGCGGGGGCCTCTCGCTCACCGATCCAGTGACTTTGCGACAGCCCTCCGGCCGGTCCGCGTGTCTCGCAGCGCGCGGCGAGCGTTGGGTCGGCTGCCGCGTCGGGCAACAACACCTTGCCTTGCGGAAGCTCGACACGCACATGCGGCACATCGTGCAGCAGCACCTCGTAGGTGCCGGCCGGCAATGCGTCGCTGGTCCACATCGCGATGCCGGGAAACGGCACACCGATTTCCTCCTGCAGTCGCGCCCGCTGCGTCTCGAGCGTGTCGTTGAGGGCCTCGGCGGCGAGTTTCGCGGCAAGGTCCGGCGCAAGCCGGACACCGATTGCACTGGTGAACTGCGGCGCGCGCGGCAGGATCGTGCCGGACGCGTTCTTCGAACCGGCACGCTGGAGCGCGGCGAGCTTTGCGTCGCCGGCGCCGCGGCGCGGCGACTTGCGGCGCAGCCGGTACGACGCGAAACCGAGCGCTGCGGACAGCAGCACGAACCACGGCCACGGGAACCCCGGCACCAGCGCGAAGCCGAGCAGGAGCACGCTGCCGAACAGCAATGCGTTGGGGCTTGCGCTCAACTGGTGCAAAATCTCTTCGCCGAGCGAGCGGCCACCGTTCTCGGCGGTGTCGTCATTCACGCGCGTGATCATCACACCCGCGGCCACTGAGATCAGCAGCGACGGAATCTGCGAAACCATCGCATCGCCGACCGACAAGATCGAGAAGCGGTTCGCCGCCTCGCCGGCGCTCATGCCGTGATAGGCCACCCCAACCGCGATGCCGGCCAGCATGTTGACCATCGTGATGATCAGCCCGGCAATCGCGTCGCCCTTGACGAACTTCATCGCGCCGTCCATGCCGCCGTAGAGCTGGCTTTCGACCGCAAGCCGCGCGCGCTTGCGGCGCGCCTCGTCGGCCGTGATGATGTTCGCGCGCAGGTCCGCGTCGATGCTCATCTGTTTGCCGGGCAGCGCGTCCAGCGTGAAACGCGCGCCGACTTCGGCAACCCGTTCGGAACCCTTCGCGATAACGATGAACTGAACGGTGGTGATGATGAGGAACACCACCAGACCGACCAGGAGATTGCCGCCCACCACCAGCTCGCCGAAACTCTCGATGATGTTACCGGCGTCCGCGTGCAGCAGGATCGACTTGGTCGATGCGATGTTCAGAGATAGCCGGTACAGCGTCGTGAACAGCAGCACCGATGGAAAAGCGGATATCTGCGTGATGGTCGGCACATACAGCGTGAGCATCAGCAGCGTGACGCTGATGCATATGTTGATCGACAGCAGCAGATCGATTGCCGCAGGCGGCAGCGGCAGGATCATCAGCGAGACGATCGAAACGATCAGTACCGCGATGGCAATCTCGCCTCCGCCGGGCAGGGACAGTTTTTTCAGCATAAGGGCTCCGTTGAACTCAGGCTGCCGGCGCGCCCGCCGGGCTTGTGCGGTGTGTGCCGATCGCGTCGACCCAGCGCAGGATCGCGGCAACGACTTCGAACATCTCCTCGGGGATTGGCGCGTTGACCTCGATCTCGTGAAGGGCGCGGGCGACCGGCGGGTTCGCGACGATCGGCACGTCGTATCGCATCGCGGCTTGGCGCAGCCGCAGTGCTTCGGCGTCTCGGCCCTTTGCCAGCACGATGGGCAGCGGGTATTCGTCAGGCGCATAGCGCAGCGCGACTGCATAGTGGGTCGGGTTCACCACGACCGCATTGGAGCGGGCTATCAAAGCTGGCCCGACGCGGACGTCGCGCGCCATCTCTCTCGCGAGCTTGCGGCGCTCCTGTTTGATATGGGGGTCCCCGTCGGAGTTTTTGTGCTCTTGCTTGACCTCATCCTTGCTCATTCGCTGCGAGCGCAGAAACTGCCAGCGTTGCATCATCCAGTCGGCTGCGCCGATCACCACATACAACACGAACGCGATCGCCAGCAAACGCATGAGTGCGTACCAAAGCAGCGCCGACAGCTGATCGAGCGGTTCGTAGATGCCGCGCATTACTAGCGGGAACAGCCACAGCATGGTCCACCACAGCACCGGCGCGAGAATCGCTGTCTTCACCAGCATCTTGACCAGGTCGAAGAGCGAACGTATCGAAAATATCCGCTTCAGGCCGCTTGCCGGGCTGATCGCATCGAGCTTCGGCATCACCGGCTCAAAGGAAATTTGAAGCCCGACCTGCGGAAAGGTGCCGATCAGCGCGCCGAGCATCCCCACCAGCGAGACTCCGATGCAGCTCAACGCGGCGTATGCGAGCAGATGGAAAAGCGTCGCGGCCAACGCCTGCATTGAGCGCGCGCCGGTGATGAAATCGAGCGTCTCCTGCAGTGCCCGGCGCAGCATGTCAAGCAGCAGGCCCTTGCCGGCGCTCAGCGCGCATAGCGTCGCCAGCAGCGTGGCGGCCGCGACAAGGTCGGTGCTGCGCGCCACCGAGCCTTTTTTGCGTGCATCTTGGAGTTTTTTCGGTGTTGCCTGTTCAGTCTTTTCTGTGGCCATGGGCACTCACGCGAGGGCGGTTCGGTCCGGATGCGCACGACAGTAGCGGCAAAGGCGAGCGCGCGGCGCGCGGTGTGCGAAGCGCGGCGCCGGTGTCCGAATGCCTGCCTACGCCGGGGGGATTGGCGTGTCTCGTCTCAACCGATCGTGTGCGCTTGCGGCACTGTCTTCGGGTGCTCGCATACCGCTTCGTATTGCACAACCGGCCGGCACAGGATCGTTTGCTACCGTGCAGTCATCCAAGCGGAGTCACTCAACCAGAGGACCACACACACATGAACGATCCTATCGAAACCCTTCGCGCCAGCGCCGAGCTGGTTACCGGCCTGACTGAAGTCCTGCGCATCGCGGTCGCCGATCAGTTTCCAGCGACGCGCGCCGATGTCGAGGACATCGAACAACTGCTTGATGCGCTGCATGCGCTGCGCCCGGGTTTGCCCGAACTGCAGATGTTCGACGGCTTCGTGCAGGTGGTGCGTGCGGACTGGCGTGCGGCGATCGAGACCTTCGGCGCGTTAGTGTCGAACGCGCAATGTCTGCCGGGCAGCAAGGCGATGCTCGCTTATTGCCTCGACGCGACGTCCGACGTTTCGTGGCGCCAGCACGCACTCGAGCTGCTCGACGATTTACAGGCGGACCCGCAGGTGCGCCTGCTCGCGCAGGCGCTCGTCGCCCGCAACGACATGGAGGATGCACGGCTGGTCGCGGTACGCACCGGCAGCTTCACCGAACCTGAATCGCTGCGCACATTGCGCAACGCCAGCGCGGTGCCGGCTGAGGCGCCGACAGCGGTGCCGGCTGCGGCGCCGGCGGCGAGGGACACCCAATACCTGCGCTTGTGAGTACCCTTTCGGAGATGCCGTCATGGACATCATGCTCGCGCTCACGCAACTGCAGCCGCCCCCGCCGCCCGCTATGGGGCCGGGGTCCTTGCAGCCACCGTTGCCGTCGGATTTGCAGCTGCCGTCCGATCTCACGCCGCTCTTGCCGCCCGTCGACTCTCCGCTCGCGGCACGCTTTAGCGCGTTGATGGCGCACGACCGGGTAAGCGTGACGCCCGTGTCGAGCGTCGATGCCGGCGCAATGGTCTCGGACCTGCTGCATAGCGAGGACATGGCGATGCAGTACGTGTCGAACGACATGCTGTTCATGCTCGAGCACGCGAACGGCATGACGATGCGCCAGTTCAGCGCCTCGGCGATGCAGGTACAGATCGAGGCCGGAAGCCTGCAGGTCGACATGCAGGTGAAGATGAGTGTGGTGACTTCGTCGAAAGACGCCATCGAAACACTGATGAAGAACCAGTGATATGAATCGAACGGTGTTTGGCGGCGCGAGCAAAGCGCGGTACGCCGTGCTATGCGTCGCGCTCGCGCTCAGCGGATTGCTCGCGGGCTGCGAAAAGGAGCTGTACGGCAATCTGAGCGAGCGCGACTGCAACGAGATCGTGGCCGCGTTGATTGAGGCGGGCGTTCATGCCGAAAAATCCACGTCGGACGGCGGCAAGACGTGGAGCGCCATGGTCGACGATGGACAGATCGTGCGCGCAATGCAGGTGTTGCGCGAGCACGGCCTGCCGGCACGCAAGTTCGACGATCTTGGGGACCTGTTCAAGCAGGACGGACTTGTCTCGACGCCGACAGAGGAGCGGGTGCGTTTCATCTACGGTCTCTCGCAGGAACTGTCGGACACGTTGTCGAGGATCGACGGTGTGGTGGTCGCGCGCGTTCATATCGTGCTGCCCGAGAACGATCCGCTTGCGGACACCATCAAGCCTTCGTCGGCATCGGTGTTCATCCAGTATCGGCCGGGTGCGAATCTCGCGACGCTAACGCCGCAGATCAAGAACCTGGTCGTGGGCAGCGTCGAGGGGCTGCGGTACGACCGCGTCAGCGTGGTTCTCGTGCAGGCCGATCCGCTCGAACTCGCGGCCGCGCAGCCGGTCGCCGCGCCGCGCCGTACTGGTGTCCTGATCGCCGGCGCGGTCGCTGTGGTGCTCGCGCTGGTGTTGCTGGTGCTCTCGCGGGTGCCGCGCGTTCGTGCCGGCCCGCAGGCGGCAGGTTCAATGCCGGCGCGTGAGGGCTCCGACAAGGACTCCGACGAGACGCACTGAAGCGGCGACGCGCACACGAGGATTCTCCATGACCGACCTTGATCGGCACGAGGGCGTTGCCGGCATGCTCGCGCGGCGCGTACGCCAGTACGCGGCGAACCGTCTCGCGGTTTTCGAGTGGATGCACGAGGACTGGCTCCGCGCCGAGTGGCGAGATGCGTTGTTGCGCGAGGCAGATGGGCCCGGCGGCGAGCAGGCGCGCCGGCAGCATGCGCTTGCGGTCGACGCGTGGCTGTGCGGGCTCGGTCTCGCGCTGCCGCCGCTCGATGCGTTTCGCGGCGAGCCCGCCTCGCTTGCCTCGCTTCCGCTGGACGCGCTGCAGCGTGCGCTGCGCCTGCGCGCGCTGCATTTCCGGCGAGCAGAGCTGCGCTACTGGATCGATCGCAGCAGCCGCGAGCGGCTCACCGGATGGCTCGGCGGCGAGGCGTCGAAGGTACTGCGCTGGCTGATGGACATGCCGCACGCGCCGCAGCTGGACAGGTTGATGCGGTTATGCGAGATGCCGCCGCTCGACGAACTCGACGATGTTGCGCTCGCGTGGGAGGGCTTCTGCCTGTGTCTGCGGGCGGGCTGGTGTGGCCAGCGCGCGCCGCTCGCGCTGTTGCGCCTTGCCTGGCCGCGCATGCTGGCGCCGCCGGGTTGGCTCGACGACCCCGGCGCGGCGGCCGGTATCCATGACGGCATTGTGGTAGTGCGCCATCTTCCCGATCTTTTTGAGGAGCAGACATGATCATCTGGCTCAGGCAACACGCGTCGGAACCGCTCGCACGCGGCGAGCGGATTGGTGTCGGCATGGAGGGCGAGGTAGTGCGGCGCGAGGCGCTCGCGCAGCTCGTCGAGCTCGACGAGGGTTACCTCGCCCTTCAGCAGCAGCATCGCGAGGTGCTCGCCGCCGCCCATGAAGAGGCCGCCGCGCTGGTCGCGAAGTCAGCCGAGGATGCCCAGGTGTTGCGTGAGGCCGCGCAACGCGAATTCGACAGCGCGCACGAGCGAGGCTATGAGGCCGGGCAACGCGACGCGCTTGCCGACTGGTACGGCCGCACTGCACAGATGCTCGTGCAGCGGCAGGAGATACAGCGCTCACTGAGCGCGCGGGTCGCCCAGCTGGTGGTCGCGGCGGTCCAGAAAATCGTGACGGCGGAGTCGCCCGCGGCGCTGTTCGTACGCGCCGCGCAGGAGGTCGAGCGAATCGTCGACGGAGGCAGCTACCTGCGCGTGCGCGTTCACCCGGATAACCGTGACATGGCTGCGCTCGAATTCGAGCGGGTCGCCGCGCACTGGCGCGAGCTCGACCGCCCCGTTTCGCTGACCGTCAGCGCGGACGGTACGCTCGCGCCGGGCGCGTGCCTGTGCGAGACCGACATCGGTTCAATCGATGCGAGCCTCGAAGTTCAGCTCGATGCGGTTCGCATGGCAGTTGAGCGTGCGCTCGAGCGTGCCAGCGACGAGAACGATGACGCGCTGCCGCTCACTGTGGACTTCGGTGAAGCTGATTTGGCGGGCGATAGGACTGATGCGGCGGAGGATACCGCCGACCCTATCGTCGACCCTATCGCGGCCTGCGACGATGCGCTGTCTGCCCTCCCTGACGAGGATGGCGGACTGGATGGTATCGGCGACGCTGACGAAGCGTGGCGCATCGCGCTGGACTGGCCAGTAGAGAAAGCTGGCGATTCCGGCGGCGACGGCGCACCGGATGACGACATTTTTGCGACGCGGACTGTGACCCTATGAACGGTGCTGATCCGACATGGACTGACGACCCGGAAACCCGCGCGCAACTCGACCGGCTGGCCGATACGATTGCCGTCGAGCTGGACGGGCATGCCACGTTCGCCGCGCAAGGCAAGGTGCTCGAGGCGGTGGGCACGCTGCTGCGCGTCGGCGGCATTGACGTCGAGTTGGGCGAGCTATGCGAGCTGCGCGGCCCAGCGGGCGCGCTACTGCAATACGCGGAGGTGGTGGGCTTCTCGCGCGACACCGTACTGCTGTCGCCGTTCGGCCGCGCCGGTGCGGTGTCGCGCGAAACCCGCGTGGTACCGCTACGGCGCCCCCTGACGGTGCCAGTCGGCGACGCGCTATTCGGACGAGTGATCGACAGCATGGGCAATCCACTCGACGGACGCGGTCCGCTTGACACCGCCGGGCGTCGGCCGATCTACGCCGACCCGCCGAGCCCGATGACGCGGCCGCTGCTCGAAGACCGGCTCGATACCGGCGTGCGGGTGGTCGACGCCCTGATGACGCTTGGCGAAGGACAGCGCATGGGTGTTTTCGCGCCAGCCGGCGTCGGCAAGAGCACGCTCATGGGTATGTTTGCGCGCGGCACGCGCTGCGATCTGAATGTGATCGCGCTGATCGGGGAACGCGGCCGCGAAGTGCGCGAGTTTGTCGAGCAGATCCTCGGCGTGGACGGGATGGCCCGCTCGATCGTGGTCTGCGCGACTTCCGATCGTTCGTCGATCGAGCGTGTCAAGGCGGCCTACGCGGCGACCGCCATCGCCGAATACTTTCGCGACTCTGGCAAGCGCGTACTGCTGATGATGGACTCGCTCACGCGCTTTGCTCGCGCGCAGCGCGAGATCGGTCTTGCCGCCGGCGAGCCGCCGGCGCGGCGCGGCTTCCCACCCTCGATCTTCGCCGAACTTCCGCGTTTGCTCGAGCGAGCGGGCCTCGCCGAGCGCGGCTCGATCACCGCGCTCTACACCGTTCTGGCCGAGGACGAGAGCGCAGGCGACCCGATTGCCGAGGAAGTGCGAGGGATACTGGACGGCCACATGGTCCTCTCGCGAGAGATCGCCGCACGCAACCAGTACCCGGCAATCGACGTACTCGCGAGCCTGTCGCGCGTGATGACGCAAGTGACCGACGCATCGCATCTCAATTCGGCGAAACGGGTCCGCCGGCTGATGGCGAAGTATCGCGAGATCGAGACGATGCTGCAGCTCGGCGAATACCGAGAGGGGAATGATCCGGTCGCCGACGACGCGGTGCGCGCGATCGACGCGATCCAGGCGTTCCTCTCGCAGTCGGTCGACGAAGTGTGCCCGCGCGAGGACACACTCGCGCAACTGCACGAACTAGGCCTATGACACGCGCCCGGATCGGCGCGCTCGGCGCAATCGTGCAGCGGCTGCAGCGCGCCGACGAGCTGCTGCGCGAGCGACTCGGGAACGAGCAACTGCAGCGCGATGAAGCTCGAGAGCAGTTGAGCAACCGCGAGGACGAGCTTGCCCAGGCCGATGACGCAGTGGCGGCCCACACGTCGCGTATCGACGCGCTGCTGGAGGGCCGCCGCGCGCTGCGCATCGACGTCTTGCTCGGCTGGCAGGAGCAACTGCACGAGGCTCGGGCGCGCCGCAGCGAGCGGGCCGCTGCGTTGGAGCGTGCGCGAGAGGCGGTGGAGCAAATCGACGCGACGATTGCCAACACCCGGACCGAGATCATGCGCAACGACGCGCGTGGGAAACAATGCGAGGCGCGTCTCGCGAAGCTGCGCGAGGAGATCGCACGCCTGGACGCGGACCGGGAGGACGAGGAGGCCGAGGAGATGCTCGGCGCTCGGCGTCTCGCGAGCCGGGCGCCGAGCGCTGCGGTGCGCAATGGAGATAGACGGTGAACTCATTCGATTATTTCGGCGGGCTTGAACAGATCGGCGGCTCGCTGATGACGCTGTTCATCCTCGTCACGCTCTGCTCGGTGCGGATCATGATGGTGATGATTGTGTTCCCTCCCACCGGCGACAGCGTTTTGCAGGGTGTCGCGCGCACCGCAGTCGTCGCGGTGTGGGGCGGTTTCGTCGCATTTGGCCAGCAGGCGCTGGCACCGCAGCTGCACGGCTGGTATCTGATCGAGGTCGGCGTGAAGGAGGCGGTGATCGGGCTCGTGATCGCGTTTGTCGCGGCGCGCGTCTTCTGGCTGGCCGAGGCGGTTGGCGCGTACATCGACGATATGACAGGCTACAACAACATCCAGATGGTCAATCCGAGTCAGGGCCAGCAAACTTCGCTGACCTCGACGCTGATGAGCCAGTGCGCGTCGATGGCGTTCTGGACGCTGGGCGGAATGACCTTCCTGCTCGGCGCGATCTTCGAGTCGTACCGCTGGCTGCCGGTTGCGCGTTTCACGCCGGTCCCCGCTGAGGTCATCGCGACGTTCGCGCTGCGGCAGGCCGATTCCCTGATGACCTTGATTGCAAAGCTCGCCGCGCCGGCAATGCTGTTGCTGCTGTTGGTCGACATCGGTCTAAGTCTGATTGCGCGAGCAGCGCAGAAGCTCGATCTGATGGGGTTGAGCCAGCCGATCAAGGGCGGTCTCGCGGTGCTGATGCTCGCCTTGCTGATCGGCACGTTCATCGACCAGGTGCGTGACCAGCTCGCGCTGCTGCACATCACCGAGGAGCTGCGGGCGGTGCTCGCAGGGCATTGACCGCGGCGGCCCAGATTGGGGGCGGGCGCGGGCCTGCGCGGCGAGGCCCGAATGCTGTGCTGCTCAGCCGGCCTCTCGTTGTTCGAGCGCGTCGGCGAGGCCCGCGGCCATCTGGTCGAGGCGCTTGATCTGAGTTCCGGCCAACGCCGCGTATGCGCGCACGAGCCGCTCGGGCGCCTTTAGCGCGTCGACGTCGATTCGTTCGACCACGCGATGCGCGAACATCGGATCGTCAACTGCGAATACGCACTCACTGAGCTGCGCGTCGTCGAACAGTTGGACGATGCGCTCATCCATCGATACGCCGAAAACCGGTACTGAGTGAGCCATCGCGAACAGCGCCGCGTGATAACGCGTCGTGATCACGCAGCACGCACGTGCGAGCACGCCGAGCACCGTGTCGATGGTCGCACGCGGCCGCGCGATGATGCGCGGCGGGTCCTCGAGACGCGCGGCAATTGTCTCGCAGGCGGCGGTGTCGCCGCGGTCCATCGCGACCAGTATCGGCTCGATGCCGCGCCGGCGCAGTTCGTGAGCGAGCATCGCGTAGTCGCTCGTGTAGCGCTCGAAGTTTTTCGCCCGCTTTTCGTCCCAGCTGTGGAAGGTGAACGGCCCGTGGCGCAGCGGCGAGTCAATGCCGTCACGCTGCAGCGCAGTCGCACGGCGCATGTCGGTCACCACAGGCCACCAGTACGGATTGTTCGGGCACAGCACGGCAAAGCGCGGCGGCAGCGCCGGTAATGGATGCGGTGCAGCGCGGTAGCGCCAGGCCGGATCGGCGCCGGGGCGCGGCGCCAAGCCGAGCGTGCTGAGCCGTTCGAAAGCCGTGTGGCTGCGGCAATACACCAGCGCGCCGGACACGCACGACGAGACAAACCTGTCGAGCCGCGCCTGCATCATGCCGGTGTCGACGCCGTATGCGCAGGCGAGCGCCCCGTGCGCATCGGCGAGCGAAACACCGCCGATCAGGCTGCCGGCGAGGGCGTCGGAGAAGTGCGACGTGTAGGTCGAGCCTTCAACGTTGAGCACCATGTCAAAATCGGGCAGCGCCGCGTCCAGCGCGTCCGGCAGATAGCGGGTCGGCGACACGAACCGGGTGACGCCAGCGAATTCCGGATGGTCGAAGAGCTCGCCAAAGCCGAGCAGAGTCAGCGCAATCGGGCGTCCGGCAAACATGCAGCGCAGCTGCCGGATGACCTCGATCGCGCGCACGTCGGCGCCCGTGTTGCCGGCGCCGACATAGCCGAGCAGCAGGATGCGCAGCGTGCCGTCGCGTGTGCGGCGGCGTGGCCCGCGTGCGCGGGCGCGCTGGATCAGCGCGAGCATGTCGTCGAGAAACACCGAGTCCGGATCGGGCGCGGCCGCAAAGCGAATTTCGCGCGCGCGCGCATCGTGCAGTGCAACGGTCATCGGGTATCTCCTCAAGCTGGCATTGCCGCTTCGCGCGCGACCGAGAGTGCGGCGCCGAGCGGCACCCGCACCTCGACGACGCTCGCGCCAGGATGCGCGCGTGCGTCGTCGAGCGCAGCGCGTAGCGACGCAAGGCTGTCGGCCACCGCGTAAGGCAGGCCAAAGCCGGCGGCGATTTGCGTTGCGTCAAACGCATGCGGGTTGCGTATCGCGACATCGAAGTGCGGCCGGCGTGCGAGCGGCAGAAAATCGAAAATCGCGCCGCCACCGTTGTTGATCACGCAGATGCAGGCGCTTGTCGTGAGCCGCTGTGCGAGCGCAAGCGCCGGCAGGTCGTGCAGGAATGCGAGGTCGCCGAGTAT
>Ga0310811_10006413_pt1 | contig 15041 bp, 5 predicted proteins | sample YCmetagenome_FD_207642 | JGI IMG/M metagenome (GOLD analysis project Ga0310811, IMG submission 207642) | Soil microbial communities from experimental microcosm in Duke University, North Carolina, United States - YC | ecosystem: Engineered > Artificial ecosystem > Soil microcosm > Unclassified ...
CCCAGTTCGGGATTGACCTGCGTGTGGTCCACCACGTCGTAGCCATGCTGCGAGCCTGGGCGGGCACGGGTGATGGGCGACAGGTACAGATGGCTGATGCCCAGCCTGGCGAAATAGGGCACCTGGGCGCGCGCATCGTCCAGCGTGAAACCGCTGTGCAGCTGCAGCCGGGCGGTGGCGCGCGGCGCGGTCATGGCTTGCTCCGGGTATGGGCGATGGCGTCGGCGCGGCGGCGCACGGCCTCGCTGTCGAACAGCTGGCCGGCATCGGCACCCAGGCGCCGCCGCCAGTTGGGATGCTGGTCTATGGTGCCCGGCAGATTCGGCTGCTCGTTCAGGCCCAGCAGATCCTCGGCCGGCACCAGCATGAGCGGCGAAGGCGTATGGGAAACGAAGCGCAGCACGTCCTCGATGGGCGCTTCCTGCGGCGCATCGTGCGGGGCATCGTGCGCGACGGCGCCGGCGTGGCGCATGGCATGCCAGAGCGCGCCGCGGTCGCGGGCGCGCTGCTCGTGCAGCCCATTTTCGCTTTCGTCCTCGCCCAGCAATTGCAGGCGCGCGCGCCAGCCGATGTCGGTGCCGGTCCACCAGCCGGCTACGGTGGGCAGATCGTGCGTGGTCGTCATGGATACCGAGGTTGCCGGCCATGAAAGCGGCGGTTGGAAGGGCGTGGGATCGCTCCAGCCTTCGCGCTGGAACCAGAGTATGTTCATGCCCAGCATGCCGGAGCTTTCGATGCGCTGATTGAATCCTTCCGGCACGGTGCCCAGGTTTTCGCCAATAACGATGGCACGATGGCGCCAGGCCTCCAGGGCGACCAGCTTCAGCATATCGTCCAGCGGGTAGCGCAGGTAGGCGCCGTCCTTCGGCGGTGCGTCGCGCGGCACCAGCCACATGCGGGCCAGTCCCAGGACGTGGTCGATGCGTACGCCGCCGGTATAGGCCAGCGAGGCGCGCAGCATTTCGCGGAAGGCCGCATAGCCGCTCAGCCGCAGCGAACGCGGCGAAAACGCCGTCAGGCCCCAGCACTGTCCCAACGGGTTGTACAGGTCCGGCGGGGCGCCGGGCGACAGGTCGGTCAGAATATCGGCCTGCCGGCTCCATGCGTGGCTGCCGCCGGGGTCGGTGCCCACCGCCAGATCGCCGATCAGGCCGATCGCCATGCCGCTTTCTGTCGCCGCGCGCTGCGCCTGCTGCAGGCCGCGTGCCGCCTGCCATTGCAGGAAGATATGAAAGGCGATTTCCTTGTCATGCGCAAGCGCCCAGCCCTTGACGCCCTGGCCGGCGGGATCGCGCAGGTCCGCCGGCCAGTGGCGCCAGTCGGCGGCGTCGCCCAGCGGCGGCAGATGGCGCGCATGCAGCGCTTCGAAGCGCGCGTGGCTTTCCAGCGCTTCGCCGCCGGCCATGCGGAAGGAATCGAAGTCGGCGTGCAGTGCCGGCGGGCCGTCGGTGCGGAATTCGTCGTATAGCCGCCGCATCAGTTTCATGCGCAGGCGCGCCACGGCGGGCCAGTCGATCAGGGGCAGGTCGTCCAGGCGCATGACTTCGTCGCCCAGATGCAGCGCGTCCAGGGCCGTACCGACCGCCGCTTCTCCCAGCAGCAGGCAGGGATCGGCATACAGGCTGTTCAGGAATAGCCGGCTGGATGGCGCATAGGGGCTGTAGCGGCCTGGATCGGCGGCGAACATGGCGTGCACCGGGCTGATGGCTATGGCCTCGGCGCCGCGCGAGGCGGCGCTGCGGGCCATCTGCGCCAGCGCGGTGAAATCGCCCAGCCCCGCGGCGCGCGCCGGCTTGGCGTCATGCGAGCGGCGCAGGCTGTATAGCTGCACGGCCACGCCCCAGGTGCGCGGCGCGGCCGTTTCCAGGATGTCGTCGACGCCGGGGCAGCGCCGCGGCGCCACTGCCAGCGTCCACTCGCGCCCGTCGCCGCGCAGGCGGTAATAGCCGGGCGTGTCCAGCGGCGGCAGGTGCGCGGTGTCGTCGTCGATGCCGTGGGCGCTCAGGTCGCGGGCCTGTCCCGCTTCGTCGACCAGTTCGAAGCGCATGTGACGCACACCGCGCAGGGCGATAGGCGTGCCGGCATCGACGATCAGGAAACCGTCCTGGTCGGCGTTCTCATGCGCCAGCCGTCCGATGCTTTCCTGTATCTGCGCCACGCTGCCGGCGGGCAATTCCAGGGCATGCAGCAGCGTGCGCAGGACATCGTCGCGGACCCGCTGGGGGCGCCCGCGGGCATCGGTCCAATCGACGGCGATGCCGGCGCGTTCCGCCAGCATCGCCAGGGCGTGATGTTCGTCTTCCGGGATAGCCAGGCCGGTCATGCCAGCTCCTTCAATAGGGCCACGGTGACGCCATGTTGCAGCAGGCCATCGTACAGCGCGCGTCCCGCGCCTGTCTCGCTTTCGAACAGCAGGACTTCATCTGCGCGGTCCTCCTGCAGCCAGTCCGGGCGCAAGTCGACCGTGCCCAGATTGACGTAGATCGACAACACGGCGCCGTCGCCCAGCAGCCATTGCGCGACCACGGCGCGCAGGCCCAGGACATGGGCGCCCAGCGCGTGCGCTCCATCCAGCCGCGGCACGATCATGCGATGGCGCAGTTGCAGCAGCAACTGGTAGTAATCCAGCCATTCCGTGGCGGGCGCGGCCTGGTAGGGATCGGAGCTTGTGTAAGTCGCGGGATCGTTGGGATCCGGGATGCGGTCGCGCGTGGCGGGATGGGCGAAAGCTCGGAATTTTTCGAATTCGCGCCGCCTGCCATCGCGTACCGCCTGCGCCAGCTGGGGATCGGCGTGGCTGGTGAAGTACAGGAAGGGCGCCGTGGCGCCGCGTTCCTCGCCCATATAGATCAGGGGAATCTGCGGCGCCAGTAGCAACAGCGCGACCGCCGCGCGCAACGGCCGAGTGTCGTTGCGCAGCAGGGTTATCAGGCGTTCGCCCATCGCGCGATTGCCGATCTGGTCGTGGTTCTGCAGGAACAGCACGAACGACGTGGGCGGCAGATGCGCGCTGGGTTCGCCGCGCCGGATGCCACCGCGGTGCGGCGAAGCATTGCCCTGGTAGATGAAGCCGTCGGCCAGGCAGCGCGCCAGACGCTGCGCCGGATGCGTGGCGTAGTCGCCGTAATAGCCTTCGTTCTCGCCGGTCAGCAGCTGGTGCAGCACATGGTGGCCGTCGTCATTCCATTGCGCCTGGTAGCCGTGTTCCAGGGGGTGTACCTGGTTATCGTCGTTTTCCAGGACCAGATGGACCACGCGGTCGGTGGGTAGATGGGCACGCACGAAGCCGGCCATTTCCTCCAGCCAACCGGTATCGCCGATGGCATGGACGGCATCCAGGCGCAGGCCGTCGAAGCGGTATTCGGCCAGCCAGTACAGTGCGTTCTCGGCAAAGAACTGCCGCACCGCGCGGCGCCGGAAATCGATCGCCACGCCCCAAGGGGTATGTACATCGGTGCGGAAGAAATCGCTTGCATAAGCCGACAGATAATTGCCGTCCGGCCCGAAGTGGTTGTAGACCACGTCCAGGAAGACCATCAGGCCCAATCCATGGGCGGTATCGATCATGCGCTTGAGTTCGTCCGGCGTGCCGTAGGCGCAGTCGGGTGCGTAGGGCAGCACGCCGTCATAGCCCCAGTTGCGCGGACCGGGAAAGTCGGCGATGGGCATCAGCTCGATCGCCGTGATGCCGAGCGCCGCCAGTTCGGGCAGGCGCGCCTGGATGCCGGCGTAACCGCCGGCCAGGCCGGCGTGGACTTCGTAGATCACGGCTTCGCGCCACGGGCGGCCGCGCCAGGCGTCATTGCACCAGGCGTAGGTATCGGACGCGGTGACGATGCTGTCGTCGTGCACGTCGCCGGCCTGCAGGCGCGATGCGGGGTCGGGTACGCTCAGGTCGGGCGACACGCGATAGCGATAGTGGGTGCCGGGCGGGCAGGGCGTCTGGATTTCAAAGAAGCCGTCGCCGACATCTGTCATCGGCAGAGGATCGCGACCGGCGATTTCCAGCGCTACGCCATGCTCGGCATTGGGTGCCCAGATGCGGAACCGGGTCAGGCCGCTGGCCTGATGCCAGGCGCCATAGCTGGGCAGGAAACTCGCGCCGGCCGTTTCATTGGCGGGCTTGTCCGCATCGGCGGATCGATTGGCGTCTGTCATGCGTGCTCCCTGCCGCGGGGGTACCCGCTCAATAGCGCGATGCCGTGCGCATGCACCGTCACGTGATGGCCGTGCACGTTGTGCTCGGGAACTTCCGGCCGGGTCGAATCGGCCAGCATGCGCCAGGTCATGTCCGGGGGCAGCGCGAACGATACGTCGCTCTCGCTGCCGTTCATCAATGTCAACGTAACGTCGAATCCGTCGTGCGTGCCGACGGCCCGGCGCAGGCCCAGCGCGCGGCCTTCGGGATCGTGCCAGCCCGCTTGGGTCATGGGCTGGCCGTTCACGTCGAACCAGGTTACACCCGCCATGCCCGGCGCGGTCTGCTGGTGCGCGTTCATATAGCGTGTGCTGCGCAGGCTGGGATGCGCGCGCCGGCAGGCGGCGATGCGCGCGACGAAGGCTGTCAGGTCGCGGCCGTCCTGACTGGCGGCCTGTTCCCAGTCCAGCCACGATAGCGCGTTGTCCTGGCAATAGGCGTTGTTGTTGCCATCCTGGCTGTTGCCGAATTCATCGCCCGCCAGCAGCATGGGCGTGCCATAGGACAGCAGCACCGTGGCCAGCAGGGCGCGCTGGACGCGCCGCCGCACGTGCTGGATCTGTGGATCGTCCGTGGGGCCTTCGACGCCCCAGTTGCGGCTGCAGTTCTCGTTGTGGCCGTCGCGCCCACCTTCCTGATTGGCCTCGTTGTGCTTTTCGTTGTAGCTGACGACGTCCTTGACCGTGAAGCCGTCATGCGCGGCGACGAAATTGATCGACGCCCAGGGGCGCCGATGGCGCCGGTCGAACAGGTCGCTGGAACCCGCGATGCGTTCGGCCAGGTTGCCGCGCTGCCCCGGGTCGCCACGCCAGAAGCGGCGCGCCGTATCGCGGAATTTGTCGTTCCATTCCGCGAAGCCGGGCGGGTGCTGGCCCAGCTGGTAGCCGTCGGGGCCGATATCCCAGGGTTCGGATATCAGCTTCAGGCGCGACAGCTGCGGGTCCTGCAGAATGGCGTCGAAGAAGCCCGAGCCGGGATCGAACCCCGTGCCTTCGCGGCCCAGCGTGACGCCCAGGTCGAAGCGGAAACCGTCCACACGATAGGACGTGGCCCAGTGCCGCAGCGAGTCCAGCACCATTTGCAGCACGCGGGGATGCGACAGGTTGACCGTGTTGCCGCAGCCGGTGTCGTTGATGTAGTAGCGTTCGTCGCGCGGAATCAGGCGGTAGTAGCTGGCGTTGTCCAGGCCGCGCCAGGACAGGGTCGGACCCAGTTCGTTGCCTTCGCAGGTATGGTTGTAGACCACGTCCAGGATGACTTCGATGCCCGCCGCCTGCAGCCGGCGTATCGCCATGCGCAGCTCGTTGGGATCGCCCTGCGGCAGATAGGCGGGCTCGGGCGCGAAATACGACAGCGTGCTGTATCCCCAGTAGTTGCCCAGGCCTTTTTCCACCAGGAACTTGTCCTGCAGGAAGGCGTGGACCGGCAGCAGTTCGATCGCCGTGGCGCCTATCTTGTGCAGATGGTCGATGAAGCGCGGATTCGATAGCGCCGTCACGGTGCCGCGCAGATGCGGCCACATGTCTTCGCTGCGCATCGATACGCCGCGTACGTGCGCCTCGTAGATAACCGTGTCTTCCCACGGGGTGTGCAAGGGGCGGTTCTCGCCCCAGTTGAACGTATCGTCCGTTACCACGCCCTTGGGCATCGCGGGTGCGCTGTCGCGCCGATCCTGCATCAGATCGCCACGCGTGTGCCCGACGCGATAGCCGAACAACGCGTCGCTCCAGCGCAGCGGGCCGAGCAACTGGCGTGCGTAGGGATCGAGCAGCAGCTTGTGAGGATTGAAGCGATGGCCATTCTTGGGATCGTAGGGGCCGTAGGCACGGTAGCCGTACACCAGTCCGGGCGCGGCGTCCGGCAGATACCCGTGCCAGATTTCGTCTGTGCACTCCGGCAGCGGCATGCGGCGGATTTCCTTGCGGCCGCGCGCGTCGAAGATGCACAGATCGATACGGCTTGCGTTAGCGGAAAAGACGGCAAAGTTGACACCCAGCCCGTCGCTGGTCGCCCCCAGGGGGAAGTGCAAGCCAGGCGAAAGCCGGTCGGGAAGCGGACCAGGCATGAAATATCTATCCTTGCTCGAATATCACCGTGGCCAGGGGCGGCAGCGTCAGCGATAGCGAATGCGCCTGTCCGTGCGCGGCGACATCGTCCGCGTGACGGCCGCCGCCGTTGCCGACCCCCGATCCGCCGTAATCGCCGGCATCCGTATTCAGCCGTTCGTGCCACCATCCCGCGCGCGGCACGCCGACGCGATAGTCATGGCGCGGCACCGGCGTAAAGTTGCACACCGTCAGCACGTGTTTGTCGCCGTCGTTGCGCATGAAGGCGTAGACGCTGTTGACCGTATCGTCGCCAACCACCCAATTGAATCCACTGGGATCGGCATCGTGCCGATGCAGGGGCGGCAGCTCCCGGTACAGGCGATTCAGGTCGCGCACCAGCTGCTGCACGCCGCGATGCAGTGCGTCATCGAGCGCCGGCCAGTCCACGTTGGAGTCGTGATCCCATTCGCGCGATTGGGCGATTTCGCCGCCCATGAACAGCAGCTTGCGTCCCGGATGCGTCCACATAAAGCCGAAGTACGCGCGCAGGTTGGCGAAGCGCTGCCAGTGGTCGCCCGGCATTTTGTTCAGCAGCGACCCCTTGCCGTGCACGACCTCATCGTGCGACAGCGGCAAAATGAAACGCTCTGAATACGCGTACACCATGCCGAAGGTCATGTCGTGATGGTGATAGCTGCGGTGGACGGGCTCATGGTGCATGTAGCGTAGCGTGTCGTGCATCCAACCCATGTTCCACTTGTAGGTAAAGCCCAATCCGCCGTCCTCCGGACGGGCGGTCACGCCGGGCCAGGCGGTTGATTCTTCGGCGATGGTGATGGCGCCGGGGCACAGTTTGGACACGGTGGCATTCATGTCGCGCAGGAATTCGACGGCCTCCAGGTTTTCGCGGCCGCCGTAGCGATTGGGTATCCACTGTCCGGCGTCGCGGCTGTAGTCGCGATACAGCATGGAGGCCACGGCATCCACGCGCAGCGCATCGACGTGGAAGCGGCGCAGCCATTCCAGGGCGTTCGCGACCATGAAATTGCGCACTTCCGTGCGGCCCAGGTTGTAGATCAGCGTGTTCCAGTCGGGATGGAAGCCTTCGCGCGGATCGCTGTATTCGTACAGCGCCGTGCCGTCGAACTGCACCAGGCCGTGGGTGTCGGTGGGAAAGTGCGCCGGTACCCAGTCCAGGATCAGGCCCAGCCCGGCGGCGTGGCAGCGGTCGACGAAGCGCGCGAAATCGGCCGGTGTGCCGTAGCGCGCCGTCGGCGCGAATACACCCAGGGGCTGGTAGCCCCATGATCCGCCGAAAGGGTGCTCCATGATGGGCATCAATTCCAGATGCGTAAAGCCCATGTCCTTGGCATAGGGCACCAGCCGGTCGCCCAGCTGTTCCCAGACCGTGCTTTCGCTGCCGCCGCCGGGCGGCAACCAGGATCCGGCATGCACTTCATAAACCGAGATGGGCGCATCGGTGGCCTGCCGTGCAGCGCGGCTCGCCATCCATTCGTCGTCGGTCCAGGTGAAGTCGCCGGGTTCAGGCACCACGGATGCGGTCGCGGGCGGCATTTCCGTCTGGCGCGCCAGGGGGTCCGCCTTCAGCGGCAGCACGTTGCCCGCCACGCCGACGATTTCGTATTTGTAGCGTTCACCTGCCCGCAAGCGCGGAATGAACAGTTCCCAGATACCGGAGCTGTGCCGCAGCCGCATGGGATGGCGCCGGCCGTCCCAGGAATTGAAGTTGCCCACCACCGACACGCGGCGCGCGTTCGGCGCCCATACCGCGAAGCGCACGCCTGCCACGCCCTGCGCGGTCGTGACGTGCGATCCCAGGCAGTCGGCCAGCGATTCATGGCGTCCTTCGCCGATCAGGTAAAGGTCCAGATCGCCCAGCAAGGGGCCGAAGGCATAGGGGTCTTCCGTTTCCTGTTCGGCGCCGCCCCAATCGATGTTCAGCCGATAGGCGTCCGGCTGCCCGACCGGCAAGTTGCCGGCGTCACCCATGAAAAAGCCGTCGCGGACATGCTGCAATTCGGCGGCGCTGTCGGTGCCGGCGCGCAGCACTCCGACCCGTCGCGCATGCGGCGCGAAAACACGGATCACCGTGCGGTCGCCGTCCCGGTGCGGCCCCAGCACGTGGAAGGGATCGGCGTGCCTGCCCATGAGCAGGTCGTCGATATCCCGGTTCAAGGCATCGGGAGGCGTGGTAAAGGTAGGGACGGACGTCATAAGGCCGGTATTCCTATTCGGCCGTCGGCGGGGCCGCGGCGGTTTCTTGCATAAGCAGGCGATCGGCCAGCGTGGCCAGGCCGTTCAGCGGAATGCTGACCCAGTCCGGACGGTGCGCGGCCTCGTAGGCAATCTCGTAGGCGGCCTTTTCGATCAGGGCCAGGTCGATCAGAGGGCTTTCCCGGCTTTCGTCCATCCAGCGCGGTTCCGCGTTGCGGGACACATCGTGGTAGGCGGTCAGGAAGGCCCGCTCGGCGACGTCGCGGAAGCGCACGATCAGGTCGCGCCGACGATGGCGCAGCACGGTTTCGGCCGGCTGCACCTCGCCGGACGCCGCGGCTTCCACATCGCCGAAGCCGTTGGCGACGGTCGCGGCGGCATAGTCGAACGAGCGCAGCAGGCCGGCCACGTCGCGTGGCGCACTGCTCTTGGCGCGGCGTTCTTCCAGCGAGCGCACGGGCTCGCCCTCGAAGTCGATGATATAGGCATCGCTCTGCGCCACCAGCACTTGCCCCAGGTGGAAATCACCATGGATGCGGATGTGCAGCGTGCCGGCCTCGTGCCCTGCCAGGGCCCGGATGGTTTCCACCAGTTCGTCGCGCCGCCCGATCAGCCGTTGCGCCTTTTCGGCGCAGCCCGTCTCCAGGCGATTGATATTCGCGTCCAGAAGCTTCAGCGCGCGATCCAGCATGGCGATGACATCGGCGGCTCGTTTACGCGCATCGGCGGCAGTCGCCGGGTGCGGCTTGAAGGCCTCGTCATCGGTCGGCTGGGCCAGCGTCGCATGCAGTTCTCCCAGGCGCTTGCCGATGGCACTCGCGAAGGCGCTATAGCCCTTCAGGTCCTCGTCATAGTCCTCGGCGCTTTCGGCGGTCAGCGCGGCGGCTTCCAGCGTGCGCTTCAGGTATTCCAGCGTCCAGGCCCAGGCGTCGCCCTGGTTGGTGATGACGTTGTGCATCAGCGCCAGCGTGTGCGGCGTGCCGTCTTCGTTCACGCGGACGATCTCGCCCAGCAACTGGGCGCTGTTGGTATAGCCGGCCTGCGTCAGGCGGCGTGTCATTTCGGCTTCCGGATGCACGCCCGGCACGATGTGGCGGATCAGCTTCAGGATGGCGACGCCGCCTATGGTCATGGAGCTGTTCGATTGCTCGCCGGTGAACCAGGTCACTTCGGCGTCCGGCGGCAAGTCCAGTTCATCCAGGCCCGCCTCGCCCTTGAAATGCAGCACGCAGGGCGGCATGGCGCGCGGCACCGGCAGTTCCAGGCGCTGGCGCAGGCCGCGCACCAGCGCGTGGATAAAGGATGGCAAGGTGTAGGCATCGGTCAGCATACCCATCTCGGCCGCGCGCCGCACGCGGGCCAGCGCATACTGCTGCGCCATGGGCGGCAGGGTTTCGCTCCAGATCAGGGCCACGGGCAGCAGGAAGCGCGCGGGCTTGCCGTCGAACACCATGTCCAGCTCGGCGATGAAGCACTCGTATTCGGTGTCCTTCAGCTGTACGGCATAGGCGGCTTGCGCGAAATTCACCTTGCGGTCCTTGGGGAACCAGCGCTGGCGCGTCAGATACAGCGGCAGCACGTCGTGCCGCAGCGAGCGTACCGCGCCTTCGGTCAGCTCGTAGCCGGTGCGGCCGCGCAGTACCAGGGTGTAGTACTCCGGCATTTGTTCGGGATGCGTCGCATGCCAGGACGGCGGCGATGCCACCGAGCTCAGCTCGAACCAGTAGAAGCCGTAGGGCGGCAGGGTCAGCAGATAGGGCAATTCGCCGATGGCCGGAAAGGACGTGCCACCCAGCAGTTCCACCGGCACGCGGCCGTTCAGGCTGGACAGGTCCAGTTCCACCGGCTGCGGCGCGCGCGACAGATTGGCCACGCACAGGATGGCCGTGTCTTCGTATTCGCGCAGATAGGCCAGGATCTTGCGGTTGCCCGGAAACAGAAAGCGCAGCGTGCCGCGGCCGAAGGCGCGCGTCTGGCGCCGCGTGGCCAGCATGCGGCGCGTCCAGTTCAACAAGGAATGCGGGTCGCGCTGCTGGGCCTCGACGTTGACGGCTTCGTAGCCGTATAGCGGGCCCATCAGCGCCGGCAGCGGCAGGCGTTCCGGATCGGCGCGCGAAAACCCGCCATTGCGGTCGGGCGACCATTGCATGGGCGTGCGCACACCGTCACGGTCGCCCAGGTGCACGTTGTCGCCCATGCCCAGTTCGTCGCCGTAGTACATGACCGGCGTGCCGGGCATGGAAAACAGCAGGCTGTTCATCAGTTCGATCCGGCGGCGGTCGCGTTCCATCAGCGGTGCCAGGCGGCGGCGTATGCCCAGGTTCAGGCGCGCGCGGCGATCGGCGGCATACACGTTCCACAGGTAATCGCGCTCGCTGCTGGTCACCATTTCCAGCGTCAATTCATCGTGATTGCGCAGGAAGATCGCCCACTGGCAGTTTTCCGGGATATCCGGGGTCTGCCGCATGATGTCGGTGATCGGAAAACGGTCTTCCCGGGCGATGGCCATATACATGCGCGGCATCAGCGGAAAGTGGAAGGACATATGGCATTCGTCGCCCTTGCCGAAGTATTCCTGTGCGTCTTCCGGCCACTGGTTGGCCTCGGCCAGCAGCAGGCGGTTGGTGTAGTCGGCATCGAGCTGCGCACGGATTTTCTTCAATATCTCGTGCGTTTCCGGCAGGTTCTCGTTGTTCGTGCCTTCGCGTTCCACCAGATAGGGTACGGCGTCCAGCCGCAGCCCGTCCACACCCATGTCCAGCCAATACCGCATGACCGCCAGCACTTCCTTCAGCACCTGCGGATTGTCGTAGTTCAGGTCGGGCTGGTGCGAATAGAAGCGGTGCCAGAAGTAGGCGCCCGCCACCGGATCCCAGGTCCAGTTCGACTTCTCCGTATCCACGAAGATGATGCGCGTGCCGGCGTAGGCCTGGTCGTTGTCCGACCAGACATAGTAGTTGCGCGCCGCCGAGCCCGGCTTGGCCTGCCGCGCCCGCTGGAACCAGGGGTGCTGGTCGGAAGTGTGGTTCACCACCAGTTCGGTAATCACACGCAGGCCGCGCGCATGCGCCGCGCGGATGAACTTGCGCACGTCCGGCAGCGCGCCGTAGTCCGCATGCACGCCGCGGTAGTCGGCGATGTCGTAGCCATCGTCGCGCCGCGGGGAAGGGTAGAAGGGCAGCAGCCAGATGGTATTCACCCCTAGCTGGGAGATGTAGTCCAGTTTTTCGATCAGGCCGGCGAAATCGCCGACGCCGTCATTGTTGGCGTCGAAAAATGATTTGACGTGCAACTGATAAATCACCGCGTCCTTGTACCAGAGCGGGTCGTCGCGGTCGGGGGTATTGACGGTGCTGTCGGTCATGGTGTGCGTTGCCTAGGTGTTGCTGTTGTTCGCTCTTTTCGCGCGTACGGCCGCCTACGCCATGCCCGCGACCCGCCAGATCCGGTAGGGCTGCCCCGGATGCAGATAAAAGGTTTGCTGCTTGCCTTGCCAAGTCTGGCGACCACCATCGATCAGGTCGTCGGCATAAAGCGTGCCGTGATCCGGCAGCCCGAATTCCCATAAGGGCATTTCCACCTGCGCGGTCTGCGCGTCGAACGGGTCCAGGCTTATGGCCACCAGCAGCACGTTGTCGCGTTCCGGCGTGGCCTTGGAGAAGAACAGCACCCTGTCGTTATATGCCGTATGAAAGCGTAAGCCCAAATGGCTATGCAAGGCAGGGTTGGCGCGCCGTATCGCGTTCAGTTGCGTGATCTCGCGCACGATATTGCCCGGGCGGCCGTGGTCCCAGATGCGGATCTGGTACTTTTCCGAATCCAGATATTCTTCCTTGCCCGGCATCGGCGTCGCCTCGCACAGCTCAAAGCCGTTATAGACGCCCCAAAGGCCCGACAGCGTCGCCGCCAGGCCGGCGCGGATCAGGAAGCCGCCGCGGCCGGACGACTGCAGAAAGCGCGGGTTGATGTCCGGTGTATTCACGAAAAAGTGCGGCCTGAAAAAATCGGCCGGCGGCGGCGCGTTCAGTTCGCTCAGGTATTCAGTCAGCTCGTGCTTGGTATCGCGCCAGGTGAAGTACGTATACGACTGGGTGAATCCCACCTTGGCCAGCCGGTACATCATCTTGGGCCGTGTGAATGCCTCGGAAAGAAAGATGGTTTCCGGATGGCGGCTTTGTACGTCGCCGATCAGCCAGTGCCAGAAAGTCAGCGGCTTGGTGTGCGGGTTGTCGACGCGGAAAACGCGGACGCCCTGTGCCACCCAGAACAGCACCACGTCGCGCAACGCGCGCCACAGTGACGCCTGGCGCGACGCGCCGGCGTGCGGGCCGTAGAAGTCGACGTTGACGATGTCCTCATACTTCTTGGGCGGATTTTCGGCGTACTTCAGCGATCCGTCGGGCCGCCAATCGAACCATTCCGGATGCTCCTTCAGCCACGGATGGTCGGGCGAGCACTGGATGGCGAAGTCAAGCGCGATCTCCAATTCATGCTGGTGCGCGGCATCGATCAGGCGTTTGAAGTCGCGCAGCGTGCCCAACTGCGGGTGCACGGCATCGTGGCCGCCTTCCTCCGCGCCGATGGCGTAGGGGCTGCCGGGATCGCCCGGTTCGGGGCGCAGGGTGTTGTTACGGCCCTTGCGGTTGCGGCGGCCGATGGGGTGGATGGGAGGAAAGTACAAGGTATCGAAACCCATGCCCCGTATCCGCGGCAACTCGCGGATGACGTCGTCGAAGGTGCCATGCCGCTCCGGATCGTCGGTCTGCGAACGCGGAAAAATTTCGTACCAGCTGGAAAAGCGCGCGGCGGGCCGGTCCACCGTCACGCCATATTCCACAGGCGTGGTGAATTCGAACGGCCGCGCATCCGCCTGCCGCATCGCCTGGGTGGTCTCGTCGGCCAGCAGCACGGCCACCTGTTCTGGCGTCGGCGAAGCGAACACAGGCGCCGCGGCGTCGGTCTTGCGCCGGCCGCGGCGCGGCTTGTGGTCTTCGGGTTCGTGGCCCAGGACCCTTAGCGCGTGCTGCAGCACCGCCGCGGCGGGCGAATCGGCGGGCAGGCGTTCCAGCGCATCGGCGATCGCCTTCTTGCCTTCGGCGGTTTCCAGGGCGACGTCCACGCCGGCCTGGTGCTTCTTGGCATAGCCTTCGGTAAATGAATGCCAGGTGTCGGACCATGCCTGGATCACGAAATAATGCCGTCCGTTGCGGCGCGGCACGAAATGCCCTTGCCAACGATCGTTGTTCAGCAACGCCATCGGTTCACGCTGCCAGTCGCGTTCGTCGGCGGCGCGCCATAGCACCGCCACGGCGATATGCTCGTGCCCGTCCATGAAAACGTCGGCCTCGACCCGCACGGGCTCGTCCACCACCCGCTTTACCGGATATTCGCCGTTGTCCACCGTGGGCGCGACGCGTTCGATCACCGCGCGTGGCGCGCGCATGGCCGCGGTGACGGATGTGCGGCTTTCGTCGGACGAGGGTACTCGCACCGGCGGCAGACGGCTGGCGCCCAGGCGCACGATTGCGCCTGGCTCCAGGTGGTCGGGCAGTTCGCGCGCGGGCTGGTCGGCTTCCCAGGTATCCAGCTGCGCATAGTTGTCCGGCAGCCGGCTGTTCAGTACCTCCCAATCGACGGGAGCGTCGGCGTAATCGTCCGGGTTCAGCACCACCAGCCGCGCCGCCGCGCGGCCGTTGCCCGTCAGCGCATAGGGGCGGCCGTCGCCGCGGAACAGGGCGGTGATGGGCGACAACGGCCCCAGCAAGCTATGCAGCGGTCCGACGGCATCGGCGGTGCGTGCCAGCCACTGGTTTACCAGCGCGACATCGCCATGCAGCGGCGGATGGCCGGATTGCGGATCCGGAATTTCGCTGCCGCGTTTTTTGCCGGATCGGGTGCGGGTATCGCCGCCGGAAGCCGCGCCGTCGGCATGCCGGCTGTCGCCGTACCATTTATCCACATCGCCGTCGCCGCCATGCAGTTCAATCGGCTCTATGGCGCCGTCCTCGAAACCCATGGGGACGAGTATGCCCCCATCGCCCACGACCGCGGCTGTCCAGATGGCGCGCGCGGCGTTCAGATAGCGGCCCTGCGTATCGCCGTGCCAGGCCGCAACGCGTTTCACGTAGGGGGCTTCCGCCGCGGCGATGACCGGCGCTACCGCACGCAGCCGGGCGTACTCGTCCACCAGCCAGGGCGAGCGGTAATCCCACCACGGCAGCGACGAGAACACGCCGTCGAAACCGGCGCCGCCCAGTTCGCCGATCTGCCAGGGGTCCAGGCCCGGCGTCCAGGCCAAAAAGCGGCAATCCGGCCGCACGGCGCGCACGCCGTCCATCAGATCGCGCCATTCGGCGGCGTTCAGGCGGTGCGGCGACAGGCAGCGGAAACCCGCCACGCCGTTCTGCACCCACAGGCCCAGCCGTTCCACCCAATCCGCGACAAAGCCCGCCGGCGCGTGGCCGTCGCCGTGCCGCAGCGGCAGGGCATGGCGCTCTTCCAGCGGCTTGCGCGGGTCGCGCAGCGCATCGACGCCTTCCGGCGCCGTATACCAGTCCGGA
>Ga0310811_10006414_pt1 | contig 15040 bp, 13 predicted proteins | sample YCmetagenome_FD_207642 | JGI IMG/M metagenome (GOLD analysis project Ga0310811, IMG submission 207642) | Soil microbial communities from experimental microcosm in Duke University, North Carolina, United States - YC | ecosystem: Engineered > Artificial ecosystem > Soil microcosm > Unclassified ...
GCATCGCCATCTGCTTCGCGAATGCCGGGATGGCCGTGCTGTTGTTCGACGCGAAGCCGGATTCGCTGGAGCGGGGCATTACGTCGATCCGCGCGTACTTCGAGCAACAGGTCGCGAAGGGACGGCTCGCCGCTGCCGAGGCCGCGCGTCGCGCCGCGTGCGTCACGCCGGTGACGGAGATCGGCGCGCTCGGGTCATCGGACCTCGTTATCGAAGCGGTCTTCGAAGACCTCGACGTGAAGCGTGACGTTTTATCGGCGCTCGACGCGGTGCTGCACCCCGGCGCGATCCTCGCGACTAACACGTCCACGCTCGACGTGAACGCAATTGCGGCGTTCACCGCCCGACCGGCCGACGTGGTCGGTCTGCATTTCTTCAGTCCCGCGCCGGCAATGAAGCTGCTGGAGATCGTGCGCGGTGCCGCGACGGCGCCGGATGTGCTCGTCACCGCCCAGGCGCTGGCGCGTCGTCTCGGCAAGGTTGGCGTCGTCTCCGGCGTGTGCGACGGGTTCATCGGCAACCGCATGTGGCATCAGTACCTGCGCCAGGCCGCGCGCGTGGTCGAGTTGGGCGCGACGCCCCAACAGGTCGACCACGCGCTCGAACGGTGGGGCTTCGCGATGGGGCCGTTCCGCGTTGCAGATCTCGCTGGCCTCGACGTCGGTTACCTGATCCGGCAACGGCAACAGCGCGAGTTTCCGGACATGCGCTGGCCAGCGTGGCTCGACCACGTCAGTGAAACCGGCCGGCTCGGGCAGAAGGGCGGCTGCGGCATTTATCGGTACGACACCGGCCGGCGCGGCGAACCGGACGCCGAAGTCGAAGCACTGATCGCGGCGTCTTGCCTGGCGGGGGGCGTCGAGCCGCGCGTGTTCACCGACCACGAGATTGTCGAATGGTGTACACACGCGCTGATCGTCGAAGGCGCACGTCTGCTCGAAGAGGGGATTGCGCAGCGTGGCTCCGATGTGGATGCGGTGTTCCTGAATGGCTACGGTTTCCCGCGCCATCGAGGCGGCCCGCTCTTTCACGCGGATGCGCTGGGGCTCTACAACGTAATGGCCACGCTGCGCGACCATTCGCGTCACGAGGAGCCCGGGTTCTGGCAAGCGCCCGCGTTGCTGCTCGATCTGGCTGCCCAAAAGCGAAAACTGTCCGGATTCACCCAAGGTGACAGGGCAGCGGCCGGTGCACACAAGGAGACGTTTAAATGAATGAAGTAGTGATGGTGTCGACAGCCCGCACGCCGATCGGCAAGGCGTATCGCGGTTCGCTGAACGCGACGCATGCGCCGACGCTTGGCGCGCATGCGGTGAGGCATGCGGTGGAGCGAGCCGGCATCGAGCCGGACGAGGTGGAGGACGTGCTGATGGGCTGTGGACGCATGGAGGGCACGGCTGGCGAGAACGTCGCGCGTCAGGTCGCGCTGCGCGCCGGGCTGCCGGTCACGGTGTCGGGCGTTACCGTCAACCGGCTGTGCTCTTCGGGGTTGCAGACGATCGCGATGGGCGCGCGCGATCCAGTGCGGCGAAGCGTCGATCGTAGTGGCGGACGGTCTCGATACGATCTCGTGCGTGCAGAACGAGCACATGAATCACTACATGGACCAGGATCCCTGGCTGGTCGGCCATCGTCCGTCGATCTACCTGACGATGCTCGGCACGGCGGAAGTCGTCGCGACGCGCTACGGCATCGACCGCGAACAACAGGACGCGTTCGGGCTGCGCAGCCAGCGGCGCGCGCTCGAAGCTCAGGAACACGGCCGGTACGCGGCCGAAATCGTGCCGATCGAAGTCGAGCGGTGCGTGACTGATCGCGAATCGGGCGAGACGTCGATGGAACGCTACCGGCTCACAGCGGACGAGGGCATCCGCGCTTCGACCCTCGAAGGGCTCGCGAAGCTCAAGCCTGTGTTCGATGACGGTTGCATTACGGCAGGCAACGCAGCCAGTTGTCCGACGGCGCGTCCGCGTGTGTGCTGACGGACGCGCGGATCGCGGCGCAGCACGGCCTGGAACCGCTCGGTGTTTTTCGCGGCTTCGCGGTGCCGGGCTGCGAACCGGACGAGAGGGGTGTCGGGCCGGTCTATGCGATCTCGAAGCTGCTGTCGCGCCACGGCCTGTCGATCGACGACATAGGGTTGTGGGAAATCAACGAGGCATTTGCGGTTCAGGTCATTCACTGCCGGGACCGGCTAAGCATTCCGGACGAGCGCCTGAACGTGGACGGCGGCGCCATCGCGCTCGGCCATCCGTACGGCATGTCTGGCGCGAGGCTCGCCGGTCACGCGCTGATCGAGGGTCGGCGCCGCCGCGTGCGCTACGCGGTTGTCTCGATGTGCGTGGGTGGCGGAATGGGAGCGGCGGGGCTGTTCGAGTTGCCATAGGCGCGCCACGACGTCACACGCAGGCGCACAGATAAGAACATTCAGGAGACAGACATGAGTGACATCCATCCTCTCGCGGTGCCGGAGAACACGGGGAGGGAAATTCCCGGGGCAGCCCCGGGCAGCGACCGCGAGGCGGCGCGGCGCATCCGCCGGATCATTGCGGCGGGCGCGTTCGGCACGATCGTCGAGTACTTCGATTTCAGCGTCTATGCGTTTCTCGCCACGACGATCGCGGACGTGTTCTTTGCGAAGGGAAATCCGACCGCCGCGCTGCTTTACACACTCGGCGTGTTTGGCGCGTCGTTCGTATTGCGTCCGCTTGGCGGCATCCTGATCGGCCACCTCGGCGACCGTTACGGGCGGCGACCCGCGCTCACGCTGTCGGTGGCTGGCATGGCGTTCGCGAGCACGGCCATCGGCCTGCTGCCTTCGTATGCGACGATCGGCGTCGCCGCACCGGTCTTGCTTTTCGTGCTGCGCTCCATACAGGGCCTCTCAGCAGGCGGTGAACTTGGCGGGGCGGCGTCGTACGTCGCGGAAGTGGCGCCGGATGGCCAGCGCGGCCGGCTGACGAGCACGATGAATCTCGGCACCATGGTCGGCACGATGCTCGGCTCGGCCAGCGTCGTGGTATTGCACCTGACGATGTCGCACGACGCCCTGCTGTCGTGGGGCTGGCGGTTGCCGTTTCTGGTGTCGCTGCCGCTCGGCGTGATCACGCTCTTGCTACGTTGGCGCATGGAGGAGTCGCAGCAGTTCAAGCGGCTTGAAGAGAGCGGGTCGCTCGCGAAGGTACCGGCACTCGATGCATTGCGCACGAGCCCGCGCGGCGTGCTGACCGTGTGCGGATTGTCGCTCGCATCGTTCATGTCTTACTACCTGACGTTCACGTACATGTCGACGTATTTCCAGCGACAGGGTGTGATGTCTGGCACGGCTGCGGCGTGGTCCACTACCGCGACGCTTGTGCTGGCGATGTTGGTGATCCCGTTCTGGGGAAGGATGTCTGATCGCGTCGGGCGCCGGCCGCTGCTGCTCGCCGTGTGTGCGGCGGATCTGCTGCTCGCCTATCCTGCATTCCTCGTGATGTCGCATTCAATGGCGGCCGCGGTCGTTGCGCAGATCGCGCTCGGTCAACTCGAAGCGCTATACATGAGCGTGATCCTGGCGACCTATTGCGAACAGTTCCCGGCGCGCGTACGCGCGAGCGGCTTTAACCTCGGCTACAACCTCGCGTCGATTCTCGCGGGCGGCACGGCGCCGTATCTTGCGACGGGGCTCATCGCGGCAACGGGCGACGCGAAGGCGCCCGCCTGGATGCTACTTGTCGCTGCGGCCATCTCCCTCGCGACTGCCTTCACGTTGAAGGAGACGGCGAACCGGCCGTTGCCGACGGTGTGAAGCGCGTGATCTTTATGGAGCGATTCAATCTCATGCAATCTTTTCCCGAAATCAGCCAGTTCATTGACGGTGAATGGCGCCGCGGTAGCAGCACAAGTGCCGAGACGGTGCTGAATCCGGCCACCGCGCAGCCGCTGACCGAGTTCGCGCACGCGGGTGTGGCCGACATCGACGCGGCGCTCGAAGCGGTGGGCCGCAGCGCGGCACGCTGGCGCAACACGCCGCCGGACGAGCGCTATCGCATTCTGCGCCGCGCGGCAGACTTGCTGCGCGCGCGCATCGACACGGTCGCGCCGTTGCTGAGTCTCGAACAGGGCAAGCCGCTCGCGGAGTCGCGCGCGGAAATCGAGGTGAGCGCCGACATTTTCGACTGGTACGCGGAAGAAGGGCGCCGCGCTTATGGCCGCATCGTGCCGGGCGCACCGGGCACGCGCCTGATGGTGGTAGCTGAGCCGGTCGGCCCGGTGGCCGCGTTCACGCCGTGGAATTTCCCAGCCACGACGGTGGCGCGCAAGGTGGGCGGCGCGCTCGCGGCGGGCTGTACCATCGTCGTCAAGGCTTCTGAGGAAACCCCCGCGACGGCTGTCGCGGTGTTCGAATGTCTCGCACAGGCAGGCCTGCCGGCTGGTGTCGCGAACCTCGTGCTTGGCGTGCCCGTGCAGATTTCCGGGCGCCTGCTGAAGAGCCCGGTGATCCGTAAGGTGTCGCTGACCGGATCGATCGACGTAGGCCGCACGCTTGGCCATCTCGCCGTCGATCACGACCTCGTGACGACGATGGAGCTGGGCGGCAACGCGCCGGTAATCGTGTTCGATGACGTGGACGTCGATGCGGTCGCCAAGGTCTGTGCGACCGCGAAGTTCCGCAACGCGGGCCAGGTTTGCAACGTGCCGAGCCGCTTCTACGTGCACGAGCGGGTGGCGGACCGGTTTGTCGAACAGGTGGCCGCATTCGCGGCCGCGCTGCGCGTCGGGCCCGGCGTCGAGCCGGCCACGCAGATGGGCGCGCTCGCGAACCGCCGGCGCCTCGACGTGATGGGCGGCTTCATTGACGACGCACGCTCGCGCGGCGCGACGGTGCATGACGTGGGCAACCGGCCCTCGGGCGATGGGTATTTCTTCGCGCCGACAGTGATTGCGGACGTGCCTGACGACGCGAAGATCATGACCGGTGAGGTGTTCGGCCCGATCGTGCCGGTTGCGCGGTTCTCGGACATCGACGACGTGATCCGCCGCGCAAACGACACGACGTACGGCCTTGGATCGTTCGTCTTCACCGGCTCGCTCGAACGCGCGACTTTCGTTAGCGATGCGCTCGAAGCCGGCATGGTCGGCGTGAACACGACCGTGCTGTCGCGTACCGAGACGCCGTTCGGCGGCATCAAGGCGTCGGGGCACGGTTACGAGTCAGGCGTGGAAGGGCTCCACGCGTATCTGCGACGCAAGGCGATTCTTCAGCATCCACCGCTACGCTCGGCGTGAGCGTAGCGGTGGATCAGGCAACGACATGGCATACGGAGTGGTAACGCAATGAGTAGCGGCCAGGTAGCGATAGTGACCGGAGCCGGCAGCGGCGTGGGCGCCGAAACGGCGCAGCGGTTGCACCGGAAGGGATTTGCAGTGATGGTGCTCGACATCGACGGGTCGGCGGCCGACTCGCAGGCGCGTGCGCTGGACGCGCGCGGCGAGACGGTGGTGGCGTGGACGGTGGACGTACGCGACCGCGATGCGGCGGCGCGCGTTGTCGCGGAGATCGACGCGCGCTATGGCCGTATCGATGTGCTCGTCAACAACGCTGGGTTACCGCAGACGAACCTGCCGTTCGAGGCAGTCGATACCGCGCTGTGGACGCGCATCATGGAGGTGAACGTCGCGGGCATCGCGAATCTGTGCGCGGCCGTCTCGCTGGCAATGCGGCGCCAGCGCACCGGACGCATCGTCAACGTGACGTCGGTGTCCGGCCTTCGCGTGCGGCCCGGCATGAGCGCCTATTGCGCGGCGAAGGCGGCGGCGATCTCGCTCACACAGACGCTCGCGCTCGAATTGGCCGCCGACGGCATTCTCGTCAACTCCATCGCACCGGGCTCGCTGAAAACGCCGATGTTCGAGAAATTCCTGCGGCCCGGTGAAACGTGGGACGAGGCAATGGCGCGCTACCTGCCGCAGATTCCGCTGAACCGACTCGGCGAGCCTGGCGAGATTGCTGATGCGATCGTGTGGGTCGCGACCGACGCACCAGGCTTCATGACCGGGCAGGTGATCACGATCGACGGCGGCCGGTCGCTGTCTTAATGCGGCCGCCGTGCACCGAACACCGACACACGACGGAGGCAGGACAGTTCCTGTCAGGCTTGAGGGGGTACGAATCCCGCACGCTGTGGCCACCGGTTATCGAACACGTGTATGTCGACTTTTGCGAAGAGGCCGTTTTTGTAGAAAGGCTCGTCAAACAACCATTTTTCGAGTGCCTGACGATCGGAAAAGTCGGCGACGATCAGACTCCCGACAATCGTCGCGCCGTTGGCGCCGAGCAGGGGACCAGCGAAGGCAATCTGGTCGGCAATCGAGCGCATGTGTGCGCCGTGCGCTTCCCGATAGGGCGCACGGTGGTCGGTTGGGCCGGTTTTGTCCAGGCAATGAATAGCAAAAATCATATTGTCCCCATGGGGTGAAAAATTGGAGTCTGCATGGACGTCTGCCGAAGCCACGCCCGCTTAACATCGTCCGACGTCCAGTCAAGCGACGCCGTTACAACCATCTCCCGACACGAGGTGCGGAGACTGGTCCAACCAGCATCTCAAGTGCCATGCCGATGGCGAGTAATTTCTCATCGCTGCCGATCGGCCATCAAGCGACATCCCGATCGGCAGTCCGCATGCGGTCATACCTACTAGCAGACTGATCCCCGGAATGCCGGGGTTACTGCCGGGGTCGGTGTTCTGGATGCGGACGGCGAACGCAGGGACAGGCACACCGCCATTGATCGATAGCTAACCTGCGCCCCGCTCGAGGTCGACCGGCCTCAAAACGGGTCGCTACTTCTTGCTGATATCGGTCCGATTATGGAAAGCACTTCCAGCTTATTGCAACGGAGATATTCCATCAGGTGGAATTGTGTTGGGCTTGAATCCCATCTCGATCGTGGTTCCATTTCCTCAAGGATTAGTGTTTCCAGAAAACCGCGACGCTTGAGTATCGCCTGATGAGCAGCGCCGGGCTTTAAGCCCCGCTTAAAAGCCTGTCGTGCCGTTGGGCCTTACCGTTCAAACTGCATCCGGTTAGTCTCGCGATCACACTGACAGGATAGGACGGGCCAGCGCGCCCGACGGCGGAATGGATACGACCAGGGTACTCAGCGTTTTTGTCGAGGTAGCCAGAGCCCGGAGCTTCACGCGGGCCGCCCATCAGATGGGGCTTGCAACGGGGATTGTGAGCCGTTCGGTTTCGCAGCTCGAGACGCATCTGGGCGCGCGGCTTTTTCATCGCACGACACGCAGCGTCAACCTGACTGACGAGGGGCAGCGCCTGCTCGAGCTGGCCGGCGCCGGTCTGCAACTGCTCGATGAAGCGATGGACAAGGCTGTCTATGAGAAGCAACGGGCCGGCGGCACGATCCGGGTAGTGGCACCGCGCTCGCTCGGCGCGGCGCTGGTGGTGCCGCTTGTCGCCGCGTTTCAGGAGCGCCATCCGGACGTGCGCTTTGAAGTCTCACTCGAGGACCAGCCGACCGATCTTGCCGCCCGGCGCATCGACGTCGCGTTTCGCTCGGGAGTACAGCCTGAGGGCAATGTGATTGTGCGGCCGCTTTGTCCGATGTCGTTGTCGATCTGCGCCGCGCCAGCCTATGTCGAACGCTTCGGAACACCGTCTTCGGAGGAAGATCTGCCCCGATTCAGGTGCACGGGTTTTCGGCACCCCAAGACGGGGCGCGCCGTGCCATGGGAGCTGAGGATCGCTGGCGAGTCGACGCTGAGCGAAGTGCCCGCCGTCGCTGTTTTCAACGACGCCGAGGCGGAAGCGTCTGCGGTCCGCTCGGGTATCGGCATCGGTCAGCTGCCCGACTATCTCGTTGGCGCGGACGTGGCGAACGGCCAACTCGTCAGACTGTTTCCGGCACTGACGTCCAGCCGATTCGGTGTGTTTATGCACTACGCGCAGAGAACGAACCTGCCCGTACGGGTGCGTCAATTTATTGACTTCGCGGTCGAAAGGGCCTTCGCCGGGCAAGCTGCACATCGCGTGCAGCGGGGGATCACCGATGCGAAACGTCGGCATCTGGCGATTGCCTAGGGTCGGCTGTTAGCTTCGCTTCAAACGGTGTGCAACTGTGACCGCTTACCGGCTTCGCCCGCTGATCCGGCTGCAGCCCGCGACGTCCCGCCGAGGCGAGCTTGCTCCTGATTTACACGTGTCGTATGCAATGATCGTCGCATCTGACGGTTCCTGACTGAGCGACCTCGCGCATGTCGCGAGTACACAGTGGGAGTTTCTTATGGCAAAGCTGATTGCGATGTACCGGCATCCGGCCGATCCGGTTGCATTTGACAAACACTATTTCAACGTTCATGTGCCGCTGGCGACCCAGCTACCGGGCTTGACCGGTTACGAAGTCAACCGCGGTGAAGTGTCAGGCGGGCAATGGTATCTCGTGGCGATTCTGACGTTCGACTCGTACGAGGCGATGACGGCGGCACAGCAGTCCGACATCGGCAAGGCGGCGCTCGCGGATCTGGAGCATTTTGCCGCAGCAGGTCTCGAGGTCATCAGTTTCGACAGCCAGCCGGTGTAAGCAGGGTACTTTCCGCTTTAACCAAGGGCGGCGTCGGTTCGATGCCGCCCCCGTTCATTCAGAGGAGAACAGACAATGAGTAATCAGCAATCTTACAAGCGGGTGTGGCTGATCACAGGTGCTGCCCGCGGTCTCGGTGCGCAGATTGCCGAAGCGGCCATTGCCGGCGGCAATGCCGTGATCGCAGCGGGCGGGATACCGGGGCGATCGCTGCGCGGTTTGGCGACAATCCGGCTGTGCTGCCGGTGAAGCTCGATGTGACGGATGAAGGGCAGGCACGTGCGGCCATCGAGATGGGCTATTCGCATTTTGGCCGCATCGACGTGCTGATGAACAATGCCGGTTTCGGCCTGCTCGCGGCGATCGAGGAGTCCAGTGACCGGGACGTGCGCCGGATGTACGAGACGAATGTCTTCGGTTTGTTGAATGTCACGCGAGCTGTTCTGCCGAAGATGCGCGCACAACGCTCGGGGCATGTGATCAATGTGTCGTCCATTGGCGGTTTCCGCGCGTCGGCCGGTTTTGGTGCCTACTGCTCGACGAAGTTTGCTGTTGAGGCGCTGACCGAGGCGCTTCATGCCGAACTGGCGCCGCTCGGCATTCATGCCACGGTCATCGAGCCGGGTTACTTTCGCACGGATTTCCTTGATGCGTCGTCACTGTTGGTGTCGCCTCACGTGATCGATGACTATGCGCAGACCTCCGGTGCGACACGTGCGCGAGCGGGTGGGCTGAACCGCAAGCAGCCCGGCGATCCTGCGAAGCTCGCGGCGGCCGTGGTCGCGCTGGTCGATAGCGAAAAGCCTCCGCTCCGGCTGCCCCTGGGCAACGATACGCTCGCGGCTATCGAGCAGAAGATGGCATTCGTTGCGGCTGAAACCGAGGCCTGGCGTGAGGTGTCAGCCTCCACGGGCTTCACCGAATAGGCTGGTGGACCAGCCGGCCCGAGTAGCGCTGGAACGGGAGGGGATGTGCACCGGTCGGTCAATCGCGCGCTGCATGTCCCCTCCGGTGGTCCGAGCTATCTCCGTAATTGGCGCCTTCGGCGCGAGCCAAAACCGGAAGCGGAGATGGTCACGACCCGCTGGCCGGCCAGTCGACGTAGCCACGGTGATTTCGGTGGTTCTGCAAGTCGCCGCCGACTCAGGTAGCGTCCGCCGTGTTATGCATTGCAAACGATGGTGCGCTCACGGCGCCAACAGGCGCTGCTGAGTGAAAGCGATCGTCGCCGAACTGCAGAATACGATCAGCGAACCGCGCGGTCGATGGACGGTGCGTGATAAAAACGCATGTGCGTCCCCCGAGATAACCCCGCAACCGGGCCAGGATGGCTTCTTCAGTTGCGGTGTCGAGTGCGGAAGTGGCCTCATCGAGCACCACGACTGGGGCATCGGCGAGCAGAGCGCGAGCCAGTGCGACACGTTGTCGTTCCCCCCCAGAGAGTTTCGCTCCACGCTCGCCGACAAGCGTGTCGTAGCCGTCGGGCAGCGCCGCGATGAAGCGGTCCGCGCGGGCGACGCGTGCCGCTTCGACGATTTCGGCCAGACTCGCGTTGGGTCGCCCGTAGGCAATGTTTTCGCGCACGGATCGGTGGAATAGGTCTGGCTGTTGTGCGGCGACCGCAATCGAGCGGCGCAATGTATGCAGTGAGATGTGGGCGGTATCCACGCTGTCAATCATAATCTTGCCGCCGTGCGGTTCGTACATCCGTTGCAGCAGCCGGATCAGTGTCGATTTGCCGCTGCCGCTCGGACCCATGAGCGCAACGATTTCGCCCGGCGCGATCGAAAATGACACATTGCGGCAGGTTGCCTGCCTTGCGCCGGGATAGGTGAAGCTGACGTTGTCGAAGACGATGGTTCCCCTTGGTGTTTTCAGGTCGTCCGCAGGTGGATCCACCTTTTCGGCCCGCAGATGGCGGAGTGCGACGGCATCGGAGGTATCGTCGAGGCCGCGTTGGAGCTGCCGGACGTTCTCGCCCACGTTGCGCAGGTAGTTGCTCATCACGAGGAATGACGTGATGGCGAATGCGATGTCTCCCGCAGAGGCACGGGAATGGTCCCACGCGTTTAGCATGGCTGCCGAGATTCCGGCAAGCAGCAGGAGCAGACATGTGTTCTGTAACAGCCCCATGTCGATAAAGCGGCACCAGGTCACCAGAACCGCTCGCCTCCATGCGGCCGTGGCGTCGGCGATGCGTTGGGCCTCGCGATGTTCCGCGGCGAAGCTCTTGACCACGCTGTTTGCATCGAGCGCATCGGTCAGACTGCCGCTCAGCCGCGCGTCGCACTGGTTCGAATAGAGGTTGGCAGGGCGGATGTAGCGTATCGTTAGCAGCACGCTTGCAGTCAGAAACACGAGCACGATCGCGAACGCGACCAGGCCAGCGGTGAGCTCCCGCCGGCACAGCGCCGTGCATAACCCGCACAGCACGATTGACGATGGAGCAAACCAGATTGTGAACGCATCTGTGACAGCGTCGTATCCCCACATCGCGCGTACCATACGGCGGATCGTGGTACCGCTCCCCTGACTGATATGCCACTCGGCGGGCGCGGCCTGCAGCTTGCGGAACACGTCATTCATCAACGCTTCCATGTTGAGTGCCGCGATGCGTGCCCACAGCCGGAACGTCACGTTACGGGCGAGCGCATAGGCTGCGAACAACCCGATATAGAGTCGCCACGCGCACCACGCTTCCGCGCTGTGCAAAGGCTGGGAGGCAACCGCGGCGATCAGATGGGATGATGCGAGCGGCAATGACAGATCGAGCCCCGTCCACAGTAGTGTGAGCATGCAGGCGATTGCAAAGGAACGCGTACGCTTTGTCCAGAAGGACCAGACAAAGGCGAACACTTGCGTATTGGTGACCTGCGGGGCAGACCCGGCCGGTCTGTTGAATGATTCCATCATTGTGTACGGTGCGACGGGCGCCCGGCTTCTTCAAAAAGGGGGCCGCGGCAGCAACCCTGGTCCAGCTTTATGCCGCCTTCAGAGTGGTCATATCGATCACGAAACGGTACTGCACATCACTTTTAATCATACGGGTGTAGGCCGCTTCGATGTCGTGCATCGAAATTATCTCGATGTCGGCGGCGATGCCGTGCTTCGCGCAAAAATCCAGCATTTCCTGAGTTTCTGCGACACCACCAATCACGGACCCGGCGAGCGCACGGCGCTTGAAGATGAATGGTCCGATCGACGGTGACGGGTGCGGCATGGCTGGGACGCCGACCACCGTGAGCGTGCCGTCGAGCTTCAGCAGGGTCATGAATGTGTCCAGGTTATGCGATACCGCGACGGTGTCGAGAATGAAATCGAACGACGCCTGATGCGCCTGCATTTGTTCAGGGTCGGTCGACACGACGACGTCGTCCGCCCCCAGCTTGAGTGCCGCTGCGCGTTTGGACGGCGAAGTCGTGAATGCTACGACCTCTGCGCCGAGCGCATGTGCAAGCTTGATGCCCATGTGGCCAAGGCCTCCGATGCCGACGACGCCGACTTTCATGCCAGGGCCCACCTTCCAGTGCCGCAGCGGCGACCAGGTCGTGATCCCTGCACACAGCAACGGAGCGACAGCCGCAAGGTCTTTCCCCTCGTGTGTGACGTTTAGCACGAAGTGCTCGTCGACGACGACGGCGGCCGAGTACCCGCCATACGTATTTTCGGAGCCGCCGAGGCTGGAGCCGTTATAGGTCTGAATGAAGCCGTTCTCGCAATACTGCTCGAGACTGCGCGCGCAGGCGGCACAGGTGCGGCAGCTGTCGACCATGCAGCCAACCCCGACCAGCGCACCGACCTTCACCTTCGTGACGTCGCTGCCGACGGCGCTCACCCGGCCGACGATTTCGTGGCCCACCACGCTCGGATACAGGACACCAGGCCATTCGCCTCGTACCGTATGGAGATCGGAATGGCAGACGCCGCAGTACAGGATGTCGATCGCGACATCGTTCGGACGAGGTTCACGCCGTTTGATCTCGAACGGTGCGAGAGACATGGAGGGTGACTGGGCGGCGTAGGCCTTCGTGAGCATGAGACGTCCTCAGAAAAAGGAATTGAAGCCAGGAAGCCGGCAGGTAAAGCCCGCGTCGTGTTGTTGCAGACCACGTCGCCAGTTGTGAGTTAGCCGATCCGGCAAGCTTGTCGCAGTATTGCATCGCTCAAAGGGAGCTATCGAACAGATTCACTTCAAAGTGTGTGAAGCGATTTCGCATAGGCGAGACCTATGTTGCACCGGCACGATGCGACGTGCCCAAGGAGGAGCCGTCACTGACCGCCGTTCTACCGACAGGGTAAAAAATCGCGCGACGTTTGATAAAGACAAAGAACTGCGCTGTAGTGAAATTCCACGGTTTGGAATTGACGCGCTGACTTTCGGGGCCACGTAGCCATAATGAAATTCAATGCCCCTGCACCAGGAGAATGACGCATATGACACAAAACGACTATGGAATGTGGATCGACGGCGCTGCATACGCGTCGAATGGTATCGATCGGATTCCGGTAACCAACCCCTATACCGCCCAGACGTGGGGCTCGATCGCAGTGGGAACCGCTGCAGATGTTAACAGGGCCGTCGATTCTGCTGCCCGCTGCTTTCGCAACACCTGGAGCAAGGTGAATGGATATCGTCGCGGGCGCCTGCTTAATGCGCTGGCCGATCTTCTCGATGCGAACGTGGAACGTCTGGCAGAGCTAGAGACGCGCAACAACGGGAAACTGTTCAAGGAGACGCTGACACAGATGCGTTTCTGCGCACGCAGCTATCGCTACTATGCAGGTTGGGCTGACAAAATTCATGGTGAGTATCTGCCGCTCGACAACCCGCATATCGTCGATATTTCGCACCACCGGCCGTATGGTGTCGTAGCTCTTATCACACCGTGGAACAGCCCGATGGCGCTGCTCGCAAACAAGCTGGCGCCGGCGCTCGCCGCGGGCAACTGCGCCGTGGTAAAACCGTCCGAATTCGCCTCGGTTACTACGCTTGAATTCGCAGCGCTCATTTCAGAAGCTGGTTTTCCGGCAGGGACTGTGAACGTGGTCACCGGCGATGGTGCAACCGGTGCAGCACTAGTCGATGACCCCGCTGTTCGCAAGGTCAGCTTCACCGGAGGCAACGTAGGCGGGCAACGGGTGATGGAGCGCGCGAGCCTGCGGCAAATTCCGGTTACGCTTGAACTGGGCGGAAAATCACCCAACATCATTTTCGCCGACGCGGACCTGTCTCGGGCTATCAACGGCGCGATCGCCGGTATTTTCGCGGCAGGAGGTCAGACCTGCATTGCGGGTTCCCGATTGCTGGTGCACGACAGCATTTATCATGAAGTGGTCGACCGGCTCGCCGCACGCGCCGACCAGATCGTACTCGGCGATCCAATGGCGCCGGTCACACAGATGGGTCCAGTGGCGAATGCACCGCAGCACGAACGGATTACCTCGATCATCGACCAGACGACAGCCGGTGGCGCGACGCTCGCAACCCGCCGCCGCGGCGACGAGGGGATGCCCACGCAGGGCTACTTCATTGCGCCAACTGTCTTCGCCGATGTGAAACCGACGATGCACATCGCTCGCACCGAGGTATTCGGTCCAGTGCTGTCCATCCTTAAGTTTGCGGATGAGGATGAGGCCGTTTCCATCGCCAACGACAATCCTTTCGGGCTGGCAGCTGGCATCTGGACCCAGGATGTAGGCCGCGCACATCGGGTTGCCCTGCAGATGGACGCCGGCAATGTCTGGGTCAACACCTACCGCATGGGCGCCGTGCAGGCGCCGTTCGGCGGCGTCAAGGGTAGTGGCTTCGGCAAGGAACGTGGCATTGAAGGCCTGCGCTCCTACCTTACCGTTCACAACCTGATGATCAATACATCCACGCGTGACGAAGATCCGTTTTCCATCCGCACCTGACGATTTGAGATTCCTCGAACGAGTCATAAACCTGAGGGAAACTTCATGATCCACTTCACGAAAAGCTGCTTCAAGGGTTTTGTCTCAGTAAGAGGCGGTTCGGCAAGGGGCGTCGCGCTGGGCGATAATGCAGTGCTCGACGTCCCGAATCGAAGCCGAAAGGCGAGGGGACAACACCGATTTCAGGATCCCACAATTCCTTGGAGGTTGTTCGATGCCGGGTCCAAAGGCACCTCAGGAGCAATCACGGGGCACAGTGTCAAACCGGTCACTCGAACGTGGTCTTGAAATACTGAGCGCGTTTGGCCCGGGGGCTGCATTGCTCGGCAATGGAGACCTCGTCGAACGCACAGGTTTGGCCAAAGCGACAGTGAGCCGCCTCACCCGCACGCTCGCCGAGGCTGGGTATCTCGAACATGACGTGGGTCGCAAGGCATATCGGCTTGGCGTGCCCGTGTTAAGCGTCGCGCAAGCGATGCGCAGCGGCTCGACAATCCTCCTTGCGGCCGGCCCATTGATGCGCGCTGCCGCCCAGGAGCGTCGCATCAA
>Ga0310811_10006416_pt1 | contig 15036 bp, 11 predicted proteins | sample YCmetagenome_FD_207642 | JGI IMG/M metagenome (GOLD analysis project Ga0310811, IMG submission 207642) | Soil microbial communities from experimental microcosm in Duke University, North Carolina, United States - YC | ecosystem: Engineered > Artificial ecosystem > Soil microcosm > Unclassified ...
GCAGGGAAATCCAAAATCGAAATTGCAGGTTTTTGCTGTGAAGCCCCAATCCCCTGCAATCTCAAATGCCGCCGCAACCGGAAAACAGACTCTCAATCAAGTGCTTGGAGGCTTGTTCACGGACAACTGGTGAGGATCAGAACAATCGAGCCATGGAACCTGACAGGCACTCCAAATCCAGCGTTGACCAGCCCGACGAGAAGCTTCGCGGCCGAGCGAGGCCCTGACCCTACGCGTCGGCATAGCAATCGTGGACCGGTTCATCATATCGTTTTACAGCTTAAGGGAGATGCAGTGAATCGTGAGGGGCTCTATTCTTCGATGTCCGCCGGATAAATTTGGAAATGCGGCAAATGATGATCGAGGACGATAAGGGGATTCGCCCCGGCATCGAAACGATGCGCGGGTTGCCTGCATTTTATGATGGTGCAGTCGTGACGACATCGTCGCTCACGAATGTAAGTCTATGTGTCGATCTGGACGCGGCGAAGCAGTTGGATCGATTACAGCCGATGATCGAACCGATAAACTACACGACGCTTTGGCAGCTGCAACCTGTGTCAAACAGTTGAAGTTCGATGCGGTTTCTCCTTTTCGCCCGATGAAGTAGTCTACGAAAATCGAGCGATGCAGTTCGTAGCGCATATTTAAGCTATCTAATGCGGAACGAACGCCGCATAAACTTCATCGGCTCCACTAGGGTTGGCGCGATTATCGCCGCCGCTTCGGCCAAATATCTCAAACCATATATGTTGGAGCTTTGGGCTCGACGCCGTTGATTGTGCTCAACGACGCGGGCGAAAAAAATGACAAGGCTGGCGCGAGCGCCAAGCAAAGGAGACAGGCGAGGGGTGTGGCCCTGCGAAGTGCACACCGCAGTTTTCCTTATTCGCGCGGGAGGGCCACTGGCGTGGAGCGTCGGTCGAGATAGCCACCAGGGAACGCAGTCAGGGGAAGGATTGGCGTATATGGATGCCATAACGCGAGCCCAACCAGCCGCGCGTCAAGCCGTACGATCAGTTTGCGGGCGATCATGTTAGCTATCGCCTCATCAATCTCGCCCTGCATTACATTCGCCGCGCCCGGCCGATCGCACAGGCGAGTTTCAGGCGAGCCTTCGTCCGCGGCCAGAAGAATTTCTCGCTCGAGGCCTCTGACGCGGTGTTCGCGCTCGATTGCTATGGCTCGCGTGTCCTCGACTATGATTTCGTCGCCGTTGTCCTGCATCGACAGCATAGAGAAAGTCGGCCCCCTCCAGGCTTTCAGCCAGGCATCGATGCCCTTGGCGACGGCATTTAGCCCCGGGCGGTTTTCGTCGCGCGGTGTGAAATGGCCGCCGACATCGTGGTCTTCGCTGTCTTCGAAGTAGTATACCTGTTCCGAGAGATCGCGCTCCGACAGCGGATACACGTAGCGATAGGGGGCGGCCGGGAGCAGCTTCAGTCCATGTTTCTCAGCTGTGTAATGATAGGGGCTGTAGCGCTGGTATCGCAAGCGTACCGCAGGTCCCGGCTGCAGATGATGCAGCAACGGCAACCAAGAGGCCATTTCCGCATACCATGCATCACACTCGCCGGGAAAGCCCCACAATAAACTCCAACTGACCCGCACGCCGTACTGACGGCACCACTTCAACAGCTGAACATTGTGCGCTGAGGTCGTTCCTTTGCGCATCAGCTTCAAAACACGAGTATCCAGGCTCTCAATACCCGGTTGAATCCAGCGGACGCCGGCGGCAGCCAGCTTTTCCACTTCGTGGCGCTTCAGGTTGGCTTTGACCTCAAAGAAGATCGCGAGCTTCTCGGGTAGCGCGGTGAGGTGAGGGAGCGCCTTTTCAAGGTAGTCAATGGCCATAATATTGTCTACAGCTTCGATGCGCGACGAGCCGTAGCGCGCCGACATCTCAATCATCTCCGCTGCGGCCTGCCCCGCGGGCTTCTGGCGGTAGGTCATCGATCCGCCGTTCAGCCCGCAAAACAGGCAATGACTGCGCTCGCCCCACCAGCAGCCGCGAGAGAACTCCATCGGCAGCCCAGCATGGATGCGGTCGGCGTAGAGCGACGCCTCAACCTCCGCAAAATAGTCCGAGAAATCCGGCAGCGGCAGGTCACGCATGTTCTCGATCACGGCGCGGGGCACTAAGTCGCGCGTCGACGCCGCGGGATAGCCGGCCTCGCGATGCGTCGGGCCGAAAACGCCAAATGGCAGGTCAGCAGGCGGGATGTCTCTGCCGCGATTTAGGATGTCCCAACACAGCGGGCCGATCAGTGCGTCGGCCTCGCCCGACACGACATAGTCGACCCATGGGAAACGCGCGTGAGTGCTGCGCCCCATTACCGACTCGCAGTTCGCTCCACCCATGAGGGTGACAAGATCAAGTGAGCGCTCGCTCAGCCGGCGCAGCAACGCGAGCGAGGGGACATGCTGGGTGAAGGTCGAGCTGCACCCGACCATAGCCGGCCGCTTCGCCAATATCTTGTCAGCCGTCCAGTCGATAAACCCGCCGATGAGCGAGCGCAGCCTAAGGAAATTCGCGCGACGCTCGGCCATACCTTTGCCTGCGTGTATCGGGTTGCGCTCGAAATAGAGGTCGAGGAAGGCGTTTTGTTCGGGTTCGAAGCCGGGAAAAGCAATGCCCGCGAACAGCCAATCAACCAGTGCCTCCTCTGGCGGGCAATTCTCAAGAGGTCCATAGTCGGCGATGCCTATGTATTCTAGAAACCAGATGTTGGCATATGCTATGGTGGATTGCAGTCCAGCCTGGGTCAGCGCTGATTTCAGCAGACCAAGCGCCAGTGACGGCCTTTCGACTGCCGACACAGGCATGTTGACTAGGACGATTGGCACAGCGATACTCATAATCATTCCACGTTATTCATGATGTGCGCACAGGTGCGTTCGCCATGCCATAGTCTCATGCGCCGGACGGCAAAGTGAATTCTGCGCGACTCCTGACCGGAGCCGTGAACATGAAGTCGCTAATTCGGCTAGTGGGCAGCCCGCTTCGAGCCACGATTTCCGCGTCACGTTCGTTGCCCGGCGACTGGACGGCATGAGCAAGCAGAGAGTGCTGGAGCCGAACGGGGAATAATTGCCTGCACGCGGCTCCGCTCTGGTATTTAGCGGCGCCACCCTCGAGTGAGACTCGCTGTTTTTCATCATTGATGAACGGACTGACGTCGTCATTCACATGGACCTATCAAAGTTTCAGGCGCGTCGTCGTCCGCTAGCAGGGATCACCGCCAGTGCAAGTTGCAGTGGCGCGCCACGAAAAGCCACGACCTCTCCGGAACCAGCGGCACCGTCGTCTGGCAGAACCATTTGATTGACCACTGGGCGGGGCAAGCCATTCTCGACTTAACCGCGTGCGTCCCAGTCGTGCACCGCTGATGCCCGAAATGAGGGCTTGGCTCGAAGCCGCAAGCGCGGAACCCCGCTGGTCTTCTTTTGTCACGCCGGTTGTGCACGCCACGAAGCCAGGGACCGTGGATGCGGAGCGGCATGTCATCGCGCTCAGCACTGCTGGATGGTGGGATGCTGCTGTCGCTTGAGGCTAAGTAGTGCCTCAATGCGAATCGGCACAATCTGCACCCGTATGGGAGGACGCGTGTTTGACTCCTTCGATGCGCCTCGTCGTCCAGTCACCGGTCTGCCAGATGAAGCAGTCGTCGAGGTCTTCTTCGATCAGCCCGGTCATGTACAACTGATCGAGCAAGTCGGCGACCCCAAGGAGGGTTGTTCCGTCAGCTGCGACCCGAATAACCAGCTCCGACATTGTGCAGTTGCCGTCCGCGATCAAAGGGCCAACGGAAATCGGGGCGATGTCGTCGAGCACGCGGTGTTCCATGTTGCGTGAGCGAAGATGAAAGCACCGGTTCCCTGCCTTATATTGCAGGTCCCTGCGGAAGCGGATCGGCAGGTCATGGGCTGGGCTCTCGAGCATATACTGTTCGATCATGCTCTGCAGCCCGCCCCGGAAACCGTCAGGCGTGCTGAAGAAGCGTTCACCCAGAATGCGGGTACCCGAGAGGCCAGCGATCGCTACCCGGCACCGGCGTCACCAGTCGTAAACGCCCCTGCCGCATATTTACGAGGAAGCCGGAAACGCAGGCGATCGTCGTGTGATTGCGTTCCAGAAAGGCGATTGCACCGTCCTTGTTAGCGCCCCTGCGCTTCTCCTTCCGCTCGCGCGCGCGCCCGACCATGGCCTTTGCTGTCTGCGCCTCCTTGCCCTGCAGGATGAGTTCGACTCCTAGCAACTCCTCAGGCGAAAAGGCCGTGTGAACCTGATTAAGATGGGCCCTGCTCAGCACGGAGAAACGATTCGTCGTCGTGCGATATAGATTGAAGAGCCCGAGCACGTGCCTGGTGAGTGCCGGATCCTTGAGTGGGGCTGCGGTTGTTGTTTGCGGTAACGCGCCCGTAATCTGATAGTAGTCGAACAGAAAGCGATCGTAGTGTGGGTTGTCCATAGGATCTGTGGCCCAGTAGCAGAAGCCCGTGCGGACTGCAGAACCAAACATTTCGCTCGCGACACCAACCACGCCCCGCCAAAGCGCTGCATGCTCTTTGCTATGTCGTAATAGCCTGTAAAGCGATCGGCCGAGAGGCCACAGAACCAACAACCGACGCTGCAGCCTTCGCTTAGCTCGAAAGCGATTATGGGGTGCGTGAGCGACGCCGCCGACACGCCCAATTGGTCATTGCAGCGCCGGATTTGCCGCTCGCGCCAAGCATGAAAGCGAGGATTGATCGTCGACATCTCGCCTTCGTCGCGCAAGAGGTCGCGATGACGCATCATCTCGCGGAGATACTCATCCCACATCACAGCCAGCGGCCACGGCGCAGACTCCGGCTTGAAGCGGTATTGTTGGTAGCCACCGCGCCAGAGCGGCAGCACCTCCATTGGATCCACATTGATGCCGTACCGCTCTGTTACCGCTCGAGGGGTGGCGATTGCCTCCGCAAGCGCCCTGCGGAACTCCTCGTCACCGACTAACCGCTCCATGAAGCGTTTGAGATGCGATAGCGTGCGCAGTTGCTCCGGGGTACGCCGGTCAAAAATCTGTCGGTAGTGCTCGGCGGCAGCGTGTGTCATTGACGAAGCTTACTTCATGTTTTCATCGCACTTCATCGCACTTCATCGCCTCCTCGAGCAACCACCCGATGCGGTCAGAGCGAAGGCATGTCAGACCTCGGCCACGACCGCTACAATAACAACCACAACAACTGCAACGGGCTCAACTGCTGTGGCGTGGTCAGAGGCCGCTTCCGCGGCTTGCGCGCCGCTCGTGGCCACCTCTGCAAGGGCCTGAACAGCGCCGGTCGAGATCGTATCACTCGAATTAAAAGTGCCACCGGCGAGCGGTTTAGTCGTCAACTTCTGTCGAGCTCGAATGCAACTTTTAGCTTCATCAGGTGTGAAGCTGTAGCCGAGGCTCTTTCCGATCGCGACAATCGATGCAAGGCCGGTAGCAATTGGTTTTACGCGTTCAAGCAGACCACCGTCGTTCCCCAGATCGTTGACGAATCGCTCTACGTCAGTTCGCGACACAGCCAGTCTCCGTGCCTTTGCTCAAAGTCGCCAAATCATCCATCTCGGGCTCACAAGCGATTGGTGCCGACGCCGTTAACAGGGCAAGAGGCGTGCCGAATTGAAGATTGCTGATTTTTCGTTTTTCTGACCCTGCGTATCGTCCACTTGGTGACACTTTGTTGCCGAACTGACAATCGGCCCGCTACGCGGGACGAGGTTTTCGTTGACAGTATCCAAACGGAGCAGGTTCTTCACGGCTGCGCCACAACGACGGAGGCAATCCGTCGAACAATACAAAATAGTCAAGAGAGCCTGGGGGCGCTGTCCAAGCGTTATGGATCAATCCGAAGACCGTCGCAAAATGGAAGAAGCGCGGTTCGGTGGCCGATCTTCCGACCGGCCCGAGAGAGCCAAAATCCACCAGTTTGTCGCTTGAGAAGGAGGCCATCATCGTCGCCTTTTGCAAGCATGCGCTGCTGCCGCTGGATGACTATGACTGCCTTTATGCTCTCCAGGCGACAATCCCGCATCTGACACGCTCATCGCTTTATCGCTGTCTTCAGCGCCATGGCATCTCACGGCTTCCGACGTGGAGGATGGCAAGGGCGTAAGGCGCAAGTTCAAAAGCTATCTCGGATACTTCCACATCGACATCGCCGAGGTTCGCACCGCGATGGGAGGGCTTTATCTCTTCGTCGCAATCGATCGAACCTCGAAGTGCGCCTTCACCGAGTTGCACGAAAAGCCACGAGTGTCACAGCCGACTTCTTGCGGAACTTGATCAAGGCAGTCCCTTACAAGATCCACACCGTTCTGACGGACAACGGCACCCACTCACCGACCCAAGCGGTGGGAGTTGGACTGTGGCCGATATCAAAGCCATGATCGAACGAAAGCAACCATTTTGGGCTCATGCCTTCGAGGTGGCCTGCGCCCGCAATGATATCGATCGTTGCCTGACCAAGCCTAAGCATCCCTGGACCAACGGCCAGGTCGAGCGGATGAACCGCACCATCAAGGAGGCCACAGTCAAGCGCTTCCACTACGACACGCATGACGAGTTGCGCAGCCACCTCGCCGACTTCGTCCGCGCCTACAACTTCGCTCGCCGGCTGAAGACCCTGAAGGGCCTCACGCCCTACGAATACATCTGCAAATGCTGGACTTCCCAGCCAGAACGATTCAAACTTAATCCGCTCCAGCAAATGCCGGGACTAAACACCTAGTTTGGAAACGCAGTCGCTGTTGGAGCTTGCATACGGACGGCGCGGGCCGCTCGCCGTCGAAGGAGAGCGGCAATCGCCGTTCTTGAACCGGGCCCGTTTCTTGAGCCGCTGGTTGGCTGCTTTCGGGCAACGCTCCCTGTTGCTGATCGCGCTGCTGCTCCTCTGGTAGGCAGCTTCCAGGTTTGGTTTGGTAGATCCGGTCTTCCTGCCACCGTTCACGGAGGTCATCGTACGCTTGCGCAAACCGGCGATCATTCACTACTCTTGAGCACAGCCAGCGAATTCACACGGCGCTTTGCGCCATCAGCAATCGATATGGCCATCTTCTCCGGAAATCCTTTTGGAAGCGCATTCAGCACCTGATCTATGGCCTTTGCGGCTGTATCGCCGAGCTGCTGGATGACAACCTTGACTGTTTTGTCGGGTAGACCGCAGCTTTTCGCAGTCTGCACGAAATGTCGGCCGAGAACCGTGTGGACGATGTAATGCCGGTTGCTGCCGATCGCCATGGCCAGCTTCATTTGGTTTTGGCTGATCTGTCCAGCGTCCAAGCTCGGTTGGGTCGAAATGATGTCGTAAAGCGGTGCAAGATGAAAACGACCGCCCGGCGCCAAATGAATGCTAAAATTCTTCGCGTGGCCATCGGTGGCGGCAAGCAGCCAGAACACGATCTGCGCCTTGAAGAAAATGGCCTGGTCGTCCTCAGGCGTATCGCTGCCCTTGAGGAAATCCGAGATTTTGCGGATGCCGGGTCCGCCATCGGATTCATACTTTCGCGCGGGTGGAACGGACAGCGCCTGGCAGCAGTCTTCCTGCGGCAGCCGCAACAGGCGGCCGTCGCGCGTCCAGATGCGATCGAACCGCTCAACTGCGAGCACGCGGCGCCCGGCGAAATCGATGATGCTTGATTTGGCGACAGGCAAGCCGAGTGCCGCAACCAGCTCAAGGCACAGATGCTCGTTTTCAACGCTGCCGGTCAGGTCGATTCCGTTCGGCAACTTCCCGATCTGCGGCTTGATAATGTGCGTAGTTGCGGTCGTGCCATGAGGCACGTGCCACTTGTCTTTCCAGTAAAGCAGCGCTGTCTTTTCCTGCGCGCCCGCGAGAGAAATGCGGAAGTCCTGGTCGGGGCCGATGCCGAGCGGATTGCTGGCAAGGTTGCCGAGAATGGCGGCGATCTCCTGATCGCTAGCGGCGCGGCCATCAATGGCGCCGGCGCCCCCGGGTGCGGCACTGTCGGGAAGGAATTGCAGCGCCCCGATGCAATCGCGGCCGATGGCGGAGAGCAGGCTGTAAGCATCGGCGCCATCAGCATGCGCGCGTTCGGCGACGCGTCGGCGGATGTCGTCATTATCGGGCAGAAGATTGTCAAAAACAGCGACGACGGGATCGCCGATATAACGATCCTCCCGCAATGGCAGCGACACGGAAACGGGGATGGCATTTTCCCACGCGAGCCACTGCTTGTCATACTGGAAATCGATTGCGCCACTGCTCTCGCGCCGCAGCCGCCCGACCAGCCGTGCGTTGAGGTAGACGTTGAGCGGCGCACGGGCAGGGCGACGCGCCATCAGAACAGATCCTCAATCGCTTCAGCCGTCAATTTGGTGCGCGGCCGGATGACCAGCTCGAGGTCGAGCGCGGCCAGCGCATCCATCAAGATGCGCAGCTGCGTTGCAGGTTCACCGGCCTCCAGCTTCGAGACCGTCGCTTGACGCGCATGCATCTTCTCACCGAGGTCCCCCTGGGTGAGCTTCTTCTGCCGCCGGTAGCGCCTGATCCCGGCGCCGATTTGCTGGGGGGTGCGGGCAATCGTATCCATAAAGGCATGATACGCAAACGCGTATAATTTGTCAATATACGCGACCGCGAATATCTACAGATCATACGCTTTCGCGTATACTAGGCATATTGAAATTACTAAAAAGCTAAAGCTGATGATCGATGTAGAGCTGGGCTCGAATCTGCCGGTGGGCGAGAGAGCCTCCTCGACATGTCGAACGTTCGTATCACTATCGTGCCAAGCAACTCCTTGTATCCATTTTGCCGCAATAGTAACAACAACAAATTCAATGACTTGAGGCCGGATTGTTCCCGATCTGAGACCGGACACTAGCTCCGATCGGACCTTTGGAGTCTCGACAGCGATTGAGCTGGAAAGCTATATTAGAACATACTAAGAACTGATCTTCCGGTTGTGTTTTCAAGACCCACTCTCACTAACATTTTGCCCGGCAGGCCGTGCATTTAGTGCCGCCAACTCAGGATGAGGTCGGGCCCAGGAGCCGCGTCATTGACCTTGTTCCGCCATTTGCATGACGACGCCTTTTTAGCTTTTTCGCGCGATCACAAGCACCTGTACGCAGCGTGTCTGCTGGATCTGCACGAACGCTTCTTTTCAGGCGCGCCGTCGTTCCCGACGCCGCAGCAGGTGGTCCACGCCATCTACGACGTCATGCGCGCCAACCCCGTCCTCTGGAACGAGGGCGATGATTTCGGCAGCCTGCCGGAAATGATCTCCGCGAGACGCCGCCGGATCCGGAAGGCCGACGTCGCGCTCGCTTCCGAGAAGGGCGACAAGGCGCTCGGTCTTGCCCGACAACTATACGCCCGGCTGCTCGTCTGGGGATGGCTTGAAGAGGAGGAATACGGGCTTCGCGTCACTGTGGACATGGCTATGGGACCGCTGCTCGTGCTGCAACGGCTCGCGAGCCTCAACAAGGATCTCTCGCAGCGATTCGGCGGCTTGATCGTGCAAATCCGCCTCAACCTGGAGGCCGTCGAAAAACTGAGGCCTGAGATCACCGACCGCAAGCAGCGCGAAGCCGCGCTCGCCGTCCGCGAGGCGCGCAATCAGGCCGACCAGTTCACTAAGAGTCTGCGGGCCATTCTGGCCGACCTGAAGCGCGTCCGACGGACCGTCATGGAGTCGAAAACAGTCGCTACCCGGCTCGAAGCCTTTTTCGAGGAGTTCATCGAACAGCTCCTGCTGAAGGATTTCGAGTCCATCCTCACCGTCAACCATCCATACCGCTTCCGCGACGCCATCGTCGATCTCGCGCGGAGGATCTCCTACAGCCCGGAAACCATGCAGGTCCTCGCCGAGGAGTACATAGCTTCCAGCATGGCAGCCGACATCGAGGACGGTCGAATGGCCGCGGCCGACGACCTGCTGGCTATCGAAAGCATCTTCGATCAGATCGGGGAGATGTTCGACAGGATCGAGGCCTTCCGCAGGCAGCTCGAAGCCCGGGTCCGCAACACCATTAAGTACGCCGAGCGGGGCGGGCAGGGACTCGTCGGCCGGGCCGGCGGCCTGGTGCGGCGCCTGGATGCCTTACTGCGCGACGGCAGGCACCACAAGGCGACAATCGAATGGAGCATCGAGCCGCTGCGGTCGCCCTGGTCGGAGCACCATCAGGCGCCGGCCAGGCAGCCGCGCCGTCCCGTCGAAGCAAGGGAGCTCGCCGAGCCGCCGTCGGATCCGTTGTATGAACTGCGCAAGAAGCTCCGCCTCGAGTACATCGCTCGCATCGCGCCCCGCCCCGAGGATGTCAGACGATTCCTCGAGGGCCAGGTGCCGCCATTCGCGACCAGGGAAGCCCGCTTCATGGAAATCGATACCGTGGACGACTTTCTCGCCTTCGATTGCGCCCGCCGATATGCGCTGACAGGCGAGGTTCCGGCGCAGGTCGCGGCCGGGTTCGAACTCGAACCGTGCCCCGACACGCCCCCACACGACAGCGAATGGCTCCGTTGCGCCAACTTCCTGGTCAAGCGATCGGGCGCACTCCGGAAGGCGAGGGCGGCTCATGCTCAGTGAGTTCGAAAACGTCGAGCGCTCCTTCGGCGCGGAAAAGGCAGCCGACCTCCGCAAAGCGCAGCACTTCCTGCTACGGCGGCAGTTCGTGTTCGCGGGAGACCCCCGGACCGGGACAGTCTACAACACGATCATGGACGGCCGCTTCCGCGACGTGGTCGACGGCTTCTTCGATAGTTGCGGATACCGCGTCCACCGCGATCCGGAGGCGCAGTGGGCCGGCATCGTCGCCATGGACGAGGACGTGCCGCTGCCCCGGATGAAGCTCGACGAAACCATCGTCATGCTGGTGCTGGCGGCATACTGGCAGCAGGAGGTGAACGTCGGAGCAGTCGAGGACCGGGCCGTCGTAGTGGCCACTTTGAACGACCTGTTCGATCGCTACCGCGAGATGGCGCAACACGGCGGCGGTGGCGCGATCTCGGCCGCCCGGTTCCGGGACATCCTGCGCGAGGTCGCCCAACGCAGTTTGGTCGAGATCGGTGATTTTGACGACGAGCAGCAGGACTGCGAGATCAGGATCCGTCCGATGATTAAGCTGATCAGTGGCGGCGATGCCCTCCAACGGCTCGAGCGCTACGTCCGTAGCGAGGAGGCGCGGTTTCCGCAGCCCGCAGGAGACGAGGCATGATGGAGCTACGCCACCTGACGATGGTGAACTGGCACCTATTCGACGTCGCCGACATCGACGTGAGGGGACACGTCGGGGTCCTGGGCGAGAACCGGTCCGGCAAATCCACAATCCTCGACATGGCACAGGTCGTTCTCACCGGCGGGAGCCGGCGGTTCTTGCGCCTGAACGCGGTCGCCGGCGATAGCGGAAAATCGCGCAGCGGCTCGAAGCGCAGCGTCGTCGATTACTGCCTTGGGACGCTCGGCGAAGATCAGCGCCGGCGCGACGAGGCGCGCACCTACATCGCGCTCGGTTTCGAAGACACGGAAGGCGCCCGGTCACCGGTCACGATCGGCATGGCGCTCGAGGCGCGCAAGTCCGACAGCAGGGAGACCGTGCTGGCACTCTTCGTCGCCGTCGGGACCGTTCTGAGCTCCAAGGACTTCATCGAGCAGCGAGGAAAGTCGCAATTCCCGGCGCAGTGGGAGGACGTGCGCGCCCGGATCGTCGCAGCGGTCGGCGAAGGCAACTTCGTCAATCATCGCGACCGGGCGAGCGACTATGTCCGCGAGTACATGCGCCATCTTCTGCCGCATTCGTCCTTTGGCGAACAGAACGCCAGCGCCCTGCAGAAATCAATCGTCAACGCGATGACGCTCGATCACAACCAGACGGCGACGCAGTTCGTGCGGAACTACATCCTCGAGGACAGTCCGATCGGCATCAAGGAGCTGCGCGAGTCGATCCAGACATACCGCAACATCAGCGAGACCATCCGGAAAATGCGCCTCAGGCTCGAAGCCCTAAGGGCGCTTCGGGGCGTCCTCGCCGCGCTTGAAGAGGCGCTCGAGACCAAGTTCAGGGAGGAATGGGTCGCAAAACGCGCGACTTGGCTCGCGGCGCGCGCGACAAACCTGGACTTCAAGACCAAGCGGCGTACCGAGATGGCGCGCCGGGACGCCGCAGCAAAAGAACTCGAATTCATCGACGACGACGTCAAGGCCATCGATAAGGAGATCGAACGCCTCACGGCCGCGATCGCCGAGCACGATGCCAAGACCGGCAGAAAGTCCCTGCAGCAGACCGCCGATGTGGCCGGGCAGGCGGCGCACCGCGCCTCGGCGGACTTCAAGGCTCGCATGGAGAACATCCGTCGCCTGGAGCCGCTACGCGCGATGTGCGCGGACGGTTTCGAGGACTTCGTTCCTGCGCTTGAGCGTCTTCTGACCGCCACCGCCGGGGCCGACATCGGGGGCGTCTCCGACGAGGTCACCGCGGCCGAGAAGTCCTTCGCGGCAAGCGGCGCCAAATGGCTGCCGAAGATCGACGAAGCGCGTCAAAGGATCATCGCGGAGCTTTCCGGCCTCCGCGGCAGGCGCGACGAGGTGCTCGAACGGATCCGACAGCACGCCGCCGGAGGGGCGCGCGCCTATCTCGGCGACGACACTGAACTCCTCTGCCGCAGGCTGCGGCAGGGTGGAATGGTCCCGCGCGTACTCTGCGACATCATCGAAGTCGCCGAACCCGAGTGGGTAGGAGCCGCCGAGGCGCTCCTCGGTCGCGACCGGGAAGCCGTGTTCGTGGACAGAGCGGATATCAGCGCCGCCACGTCAATCTTCAAGGAAGGTCGCCGCGAGTTTCGCCATGCATCGCTCGTGAGCCTAAACAAGCTCGAGCAGTTCAGGGCCAAGCCGGAGCGCGGCACTTTCCCCTCGATCTTCCGGAGCCAGGATCCGGACGCGATGGCCTTCATCATGCGCCGCTACGGCAACGTCCGTCTCGCCGACACGCTCGACCAGTTCAACAGGCCCGGCCGGGCGATAATGAAGGACGGCCTCTACGACGACGGACTCGTCCGGAGCCATCGCTGGATCGAATCCTCGCAGTATAAGATCGGAAAGGCAGCCCAGGCGAACGCCCTGCGATCCCTGCAGGATCAGGCCGAGGAGCTGGGTCGGATCCTGATCGACAAGGGGAAGGAGGCCCATGCCGCGGAGCAGGCTTTTGCCGCTCTGAAGAACATCTGCGAGGGACGTAATGATCTGGGGGCTTGCGCGGCCGCCTTCGCGGCCGCGCAGACTGAGGTCGCTGAAGCTCAGGCCAGGCTCGATGCCCTCGACGGCGCGGGGGACGGCGGGCTTCGCGACAAAAAGAGGGCGCAGCAAAAGCTGAAGGAGAAGAGGCTGGAGGAGAGAAAGACACAGCAGAAGGCGTTCGGCGAGCATGACGGCGAGGTCAGGTCGGCGGAGAGGAGGCTCGGAGAGGGCGAGAACGTGCCCGGCTCCGAACTCAACCTCAGGGTCGCCCGGTCGATATACCGCAAGTTCTTCCCACTCTACTCCACCGCGAAAGGCAGGGCCGTCTACCGCGACCGCCTCGATGCCGCAGCCCAAAAGGGCTTCGCTGAGAAACACCGGGCCATCGCCGAGAAGGCCTTGAAGGATGCGAATGTGTCCGACAACGAGCGCGCCCGGATCGAGCGACGGGTCCGCGAGCTTCTTTACGATTACTTCGACCAGTTCGGGATGAGTTCGCAGGTCGGTGCGGAAAGCGAGCCGCTGCGGGAGGTGAAGCCATGGATGGAGCAGCTGATCTCGGATATCGAATCCAATGAGCTGCGCCAGTACGAAAGGCAGGCGCGGGATGCGGCGGAAAAGGCCTCTACCCTGCTGCGCGGCGAGTTCATCAACGCGCTCACGGCCCGGATCGGAAAGATGGAGCGGGAGCTGCAATCGTTGAACCGTAGCCTCTACGCACATCCGTTCCATAACGAGCGATATTCATTCCATCGCACCCAGATGGTGGAATTCCAGCCCATCCTGAAGATCATCGAGATCGCCAAAACCTCTCCGGAGGCGCTCGATATGCTGTTCCGGGGCGACGTGCCCGATGACTTCCCGCACAAGGATACGATCGTCGCACTCGAGGCGCTGCTCGAGGACCCCGACAAGGATTTCACCCAGTTCGAGGACTACCGCAACTTCTACACCTTCGAGATCCACATGGAGGATGTTGCCACCGGCCGCTCGACCCGCTGGGAGCAGCGGCGCGGCACCGGGTCTGGCGCCGAACAACAGGTGCCTATCTACGTTGCCATCGGCGCTTCGCTGGCCGCCGTCTACGGCAGCGCGGAGCGTCGTGCCGGCAAGCCCGCCGGTTTCGCGCTCGCCATGTTCGATGAGGCCTTCTCCAAGATGGACGGCAAGAACCAGCGGCAGATGATGAGCTTTTACAAAAACCTCGGCCTGCAGTTCGTGATCGCGGCGCCGTTCGAGAAGCGCGTCGCCGTGCTCGAGCACATGGACACCATCGTGGAGGTGGACCGCATCGGCGAGCAGTCCAGGGCCACTGTGGTGGAACTGAAAGAGAAGGCCAAGCGCGAGCTGATGGCCATCGATCCGGACCTGATGTCCGAAGATGAGCTCGCCACCCGTCTGGCCGCCGAGTAGCCATGGCTCGGCGTTTCACGGATGCGATCGGCCTGCTGAACGACCTGCTCAACCGCTTCGAGGCGGGGGCCGCAAGCCCGATCGCCCACCCGGACTACCCCGCTTTCCCATCAGTAGTCGCGGCGGACGCCTTCCTGAAACAGATCAGGGAAGCCGAAAGCGCCGGCGCGGTCTCCCTTGGTTGGGGGCGGGGCCCCATGCGCGACCAAGTGGCACATGTGCGGCTGGCCTCGGCGGAGATCCTATACCGATATCTCCGCCGTACCCCCGCGTCGCGCATCGCGGAGGATGCCGCTGTGCGGCTTGTCGCCGGGGCGGCGATGCACGACTCTCTGAAGAACAGCGCTTCCCAAGTCGCCGAGGTATGGGGGCGGGGGAAAACGTGGCACGGG
>Ga0310811_10006417_pt1 | contig 15035 bp, 10 predicted proteins | sample YCmetagenome_FD_207642 | JGI IMG/M metagenome (GOLD analysis project Ga0310811, IMG submission 207642) | Soil microbial communities from experimental microcosm in Duke University, North Carolina, United States - YC | ecosystem: Engineered > Artificial ecosystem > Soil microcosm > Unclassified ...
TGCGACCTGGTCTGCGTAGAGAAGATTCTGAAGCTACCTCTTCATGCACTTCCTCATTGAGCTCCGGGACTGCATCTGCGAGTGACCGATTTCGGCTTGTTGCCCGCAATGCCTGTTCATAGGTAAGGGTAGCCACATCGTCTGCCAACGCGCTATCGTCCCACTCATCATCCTGGAGTTTACGAGTGAAGCTTGCCAGCAAGCTCGCAAAGCCGCCACCCGATCTCTGAGGCACGATTTGTGCCGGTTCCGGCATGAAGAAAGCATACTGGGACGAGCTAAAGCCGGGGATGCCAGAAAAAAATAATTCCGGCTACTCTCTCATTTTGGTCCTGTGACCGAACTGATTTCCTGATTCGATTCCGGTTTTCAGTGTTGATCTGCTGTGACTGGCCGAGCCTCCCTTGTCTTTGGAACGGCGCCGGTTTCAGTCCATAAGAAGGCGAGTTGGTCGGCGTCATCCTGTATCTGCTGTTCGACACTGACGCCGGCGGAATGACCGCCCGTTGTGCTGTAGTGCAGGAGTACAGGACGTCCGCTCTTGGATTCGAATTGGAGCAGCGCGGTCATTTTTCGGGCGTGCAGCGGATCGACGCGCGTATCGCTGTCGCCAGTAAAAAACATCACGGCCGGATAATCGGAGCGCGGCTTGACGTTCTGATAGGGCGAATACTTGAATAAGTAGCTGAAGTCTTTCTGTTTCTCGGCGGATCCGTACTCGGTAGTCCAGTGCGGGCCTTGCTCGAACTTCTGGTAGCGAAGCATGTCAAGGAGCGGATAGCCGCACCACACCGCCGAGAAGAGTTCCGGATGTTGGGTGATAGACGCGCCCATAAGCAAACCGCCATTGGAACGCCCGCTGATGGCAAAGTGTTCGGTCGACGTGTACTTCCGGTCTATGAGATAGCGGGCCGCAGCGAACCAGTCGTCGAAGACTTTCTGCTTTTTGCTGAACATTCCCTGCTCATGCCAGCTCTCGCCGTATTCACCTCCGCCCCGGAGATTGGGGACGGCAAACCATCCGCCCTGCTCGAGCCACCATGCCCAAGCGGGATTCCAGGCAGGAGTTTCGCTGAGGTTGAAACCGCCATAACCGGTCATCAACAGGCGCTCGGTTCCGTCCTGCTTCAAGCCCCTCTTCCCGGCGATGAACATCGGAATCTGCGTGCCGTCATCGGATTTGAAGAAGACCTGCTTCAGATCGTAGTCGGCTGTCGTAAAGGCCGTCTTCGGTTCAGCAAATGGTTCGCGCTTACCGGTCAACGTGTCGATGCGATATATGATGGGAGGCTGAATCCAGGACTCGAAGCTCACAAAACCGTATCGGTCGATGGTGCGTCCTTCGATATCTGAAGCCGTACCAATACCTTCGAGTTCGACTTGACCTGCCGGCTTTCCGTCGAGAGTGTAAGCTGTGATTTCTGATTTCACATCTCGAAGGCGTTTGACGTAGAGCTTTCCACCAACAATATTGAAGCCCTCGATGACATCTTTCCCTTCCGGGATGATCGTCTTCCACGCCTCCGGCATAATACCTGGATCAGCTTGCAGGATGCGGTACTTAGGAGAACTGTAATCGGTCCGGACGTACCATACCCCTCTGAAATAGTTGGCGGAGAAGCGCGAGTCGAGTCCCCAAACGAGAATGTCGAAGGGAGCACCGGGCTTTCTGAGATCGCGAAAACAGATGTCTACGCGTGTCGGCGGGACTCCGCGTCGAATAGTAATTACGAGGTACCGATCGTCGTCAGTGATTTCAGCATTGAAGAGATCGATAGGCCCGAGTAGTTCGCCGTGAAATTCGCGGCCAAAAACAAGCTTGTCATCTGAGTTGCGTTTCCCGAGGGTGTGCAGGTAGAGCAGAGTCCCTTTGGCGTCGGTCCGAGCGTAGTACAGGCCTTTGCCGTCCGGCGAGAAGAAGATGGAATAGTAGACTCCCGCGGGAATTTCGTCTTCGAGGACCTTTTTCCTGGCAAGGCTGTAGATTCGGACTATCGCCTCATCGGCGCCGCCCTGCCGGACCTGGTACGCAACCTGGAGACCATCCTTAGAGACATCAGCGAGGCTGACAGAGGTGTTTGCATCGCGGCTGAAGCTGGCAGGATCCACCAGTCTCTCGTCCTTAGCTGCCTTGCCTTGCCCTTTCGTGGCAGGCCCGATAGAGCCGTGGCGCACGTAGATTGACGCCTGCTCCTCCCCAGCAAGGCGCTTCATGAAGTAATAATTGCCTGCTCGCTGCATCGGGATCGACCAGCGGGTGGTGTGTTCGAGAGGATCAAGGTCATCGACGATTTGAGTACGAATGCGAGCCTGCTTCAGGTAGCGGGTAGTGTAAGCGTTCTCCTCGTTGATGAATGCGCGAGTCTCAGGGCTTTTGGAATTCTCCAGCCAACGGAAGTTGTCGGTCACATTAGTGCCGAAGTATTTATCGATCACGGGCTGGGATTCGACAACTGGTGGAGGTGGCAGCGTGATGCCCTCGCGGCCATGGACTGTCTGAGTCAGAGCGGGTCCGAGAAAGAAGCAACCAAATGCGAAAGAAGCGGCTACCTTCATTTGAGCCTCATGAGAAAAGAATATCTTTTCTCAGTTGGTCTGCGCCGCGCTTCGGTCGGGACCAAATAACGCAGAGGCGTTACTGCCATTCTGTCCCCATATTGTCGTCCGTGACTATTTGCAGCCCTTGAAACCGGAGCAATAGACTCGTACGATCTTCGATGCTCGTCTCGAAGAGACCTACTTCAGGTTTCTGGTGCGACTCTGGCATCGCAACCCAGCGATCAATACAACTGCGATCGACAGATTTGGAGAGATCGAAAACACGCTGGCCATCGATTTCGTAATTCTCTAACAATCGTCTCCAGTTCGCTCGATCAAAGACAATCGGACTATCGCTGACAGCAATAAAGTTCGCAACTCTCAGCCCGAACGGGTAGACGGTTGCGCCTGTGAGCTGCACTCGTTCGGAGTTGGTTGTGTTGTAGTATAAGACACCTCCAGCGTTGAGGTGCTTGCGAATCAGTTGCAGGAATTCTACAGATAAGAGATTTGAAGCATTCGCGCGCCAATTGTGCGTCGTGTTCATTAAGATGAAATCGAAACGAGAGTCTGGATGCGCGAGTAGCCATCTGCGTCCGTCATCGATGTCGATATGGACCTTGCGATTATTCAGAAGGCTGCGGACGATGGGTCGCTTGTGGATAAGAGGCAAATAGCCGGGATTGATCTCGACAACAGTCGCATCTTCGATCTTCGGGTGATTCACAAGAACTTGCGTCCACGATCCCGATGAAAGACCGATGACCAGAACGTGACGCGGGTTCGGATGCAGGGCGGCAATGGCGAAGGCACGGAAGATGCCGTTTGTGTCGTTGACTGGGTCGATCCTGAAAGCGCCGTCGTAAACGCCGCCGCCGTATACAAGGTCGGCCTGGTCCACCGTAACAACGCCGCTTCGGTTTTCGACGACCTCACGAAAGCTCGTTTCGGGACGAGGATCAGACTTAAACATAAGGCGCTCGAAAAGTCCCCCGAAAAGCGCACGAGAGACGAGCAACAAAAAGACACACGCGAACGATGCGCTCGCCAGGATTCCTCTGACGGGGAGCGGCTTGGCTCTCAACGCAAGAATGCCGGCGAGCGCCAGACCTATCAGCAGGAGCATATTGGAGATTGCAGTCGTAGACAGATAGTCCATGGCGATAAAGCCAATGGTGAGGCTCCCAAGCGCAGAGCCAACAATGTTGCTGAGGTAGAGGTAGCTCAGATTCTTGCCGGCCCCCTGGCCCTCACCAATCGAAGCGTGGCAGATGACGGGAAATGCCGCGCCAAGAAGCGCAGCGGCACATGACACGAAAATGAAGGTCAAGTCGTAAGAAACGAAAGCGACGGAATGGGCGACAGCCGGAATGACGAGATATGCAACAATGCTCCCGATACAGATAACAATGCAGGCAGCGCGGAGAGTGCGCGCAAGATCATCCTTCAGGTTCATCCTGCATTGTTCGTGAACGGCGAAGGAGCCGTACGCGATTCCGAGGAGATAAAACCCAAGAAGTTTGGCGAAACAGGTTGCTTTGCTCCCGCTTGCGAAGGAATAGATGTGATACCAGAGAATTTCATAGGATAGAGCGACAAATCCTGCGGCTCCGGCCAGTACCATCCCGAAAAAGGCAGGTATCGTGTTGCGGACCCGCGGATCACGATGGGGTGAATCGAGCTGAATTGAAGCGTGATTCGATGAATCGAAAAGGGCCAGCAGCAGCGCTGATGATCCGACCATGAGGTTCACAGCGACAGCGACCCTAACAGAGCCGGATTGACCGAGAATGCGCATCAGAAAGGCCGATACCAGGAAACACGCAACAGCCGAACCCAATGTATTTACGCAATAAAGCGATCCGACAGAATCTCCGACATTGCTTGTTTGTCGTACCCTGTGCTCCACCAGCAGAGGTAACGTGCTGCCCATCAACATGGTCGGAATCAGCAGGAGAAAGAAGCTGATAGCCGCGGTGGACAAAGTCGAAGCACCGGCGGTCAATTGAGCGATCCAATGAAACAAACGAAGAGAGAATGTGCCAAACAAGCCAATCAAGAGTTCAATCGACCCGAATGCGCGAAGAGTGTTTATGCCCTTGATGGCCGAGAGTCTACCTCCAGCCAGACTGCCAAGACCAAGGCCGAGCATGAAGACGGTCACGATAACAGTCACAGACTGGATATTCAGACCGTACAGGGTGAACAGTGATCGCTGCCAGACGATCTGATAGACCAGCGCTGGAGATCCGGATATGAAGAACAGTATGTAAAACGGCCACTTGCGATTGAGGGAGAATCTGGCCCTGATAGCAGGCGCCACGGGGGCGGGTATCGTTGCACTCATCGGTTCCTCCGATGCTCGCCGACCCAAGCTCGTTCGTATGGAAACTGCGGCGTTGCTGGTGCCGCAATGTCCCATCTGGATTTATTGTCATTATAGGAGACCCTCTCCGTATTGACGCGGGTTATACGGGTTGAGCACTCATGCCTGTATCCGCGATCACGATAATCTCTGCATCGTTAGAATCGAGAGAGTGGAAGAAAGGGTTCCAACTGAGACCCCAGTTGCCAGACCTTCGCTGATGGCCCGGTTGACGCGCGTGTTACGGCCGTCGCATGCACATTCCGCGTTCAGCGCGACCCTGGTGCTGATGGCTTCGACGCTCCTGTCGAGTGTCTTTGGCATGCTGCGCAACATGTACATCGCCTGGCTATTCGGGCGAGGAATGGAGGCCGATGCATTTCTGGCGGCGTTTCAGCTGCCGGACATGATCGCTTACTTTCTCGTCGGCGGGGCGGCTTCGATCACGTTCGTCACGATCCTGACGCGATATCGGGATACCGGGCGCGAGGAGGAGGGTCACCGGTCACTTTCGGTCATTCTGACAACGATGTACCTGGTATTGGGCGGAGCAATTGTCCTCGCCGAGTTTCTCGCGCCGCTGTATGTGCGATGGTGGTTCGATGGTTTCGACGCCACCAAAGCTGCGCTCTGCGTCCATCTGACAAGGATCCTGTTACCGGCGCAGTTGTTCTTCTTCGCAGGCGGAGTCTTCGGGTCGGTGCTTCTCGTGAGGAAGCAGTTCAATGTGCAAGCCGTGGCGCCGTTAATCTACAACCTGGGGACAATCGTCGGGGGCATTCTGCTTGTCAGGCGGTTTGGAATCTCCTCTCTTGCAATTGGCACGGTTGCTGGCGCGTTCTTCGGTCCTTTTTTACTGAATGCGATCTTCGCGCATCGCATGGGTGCTAAGTACCGGATGGTTCTGGACTGGCACGACAAAGGGCTTCGGGAGTGGGTACGCTTGTCGTTGCCCTTGATGGCAGGCGTTTCGCTGGTGACAGCAGATATCTGGATCATTGCGCACTTCGCTTCATCCACAAGCGGAGCGATCTCGCTCATTACGTACGCAAAGCGACTTTTCACAGCACCAATGGCTGTGCTGGCGCAAGCGGCGGGCGCTGCTTCCATGCCGTTTTTCGCAAGCTTATGGGCGAAGGGACAGAAGTCTGAATTCGGAAAGTCGGTGGCGGACTCAGTGTCACGGGTGGTCTGCATGGGGTTTCTCGCTGCTTCGGGAATGGCAGGGCTTGGAGTGCCGCTCGTGAGCCTCCTTTTCGTGGGCGGAAAGTTCTCGGATGCGGACGCGCGCGCCTGCGCCGCTTATTTCGCAGTATTTTCCATCTCGCTGTTCCTTTGGTCAGCGCAGTCGATTTACTCTCGGGCGTTCTATGCCGCGGGGAACACCTTCTTGCCTATGGCCGCAGGAACGATCGTTACAGTGATTTCCCTGCCTATGTATGCCGCGCTGTATCGGTGGTACGGGGGAATGGGATTGGCGTTCGCATCGGACGTCGGTATCGCCCTGCAGACGCTCGCTATCGCGGGACTGCTGCACCACCGAAAAATGGTCTCTCTAGCTAGTCTGGATTTTCCCGAGATGGGGCGTTGCCTGGTTGCCTCCTTTGCGGGAGGCGCTGCGATCTGGATCGTTTTCTACTTTCTTGTGGACCTGGGGCTACACGCGATCCATGCCACCTGGCATGGACGTGCCTACAATTTGTCAGTGCTGATCGTGGGAGGCCTGCTATGGGGTGGCGTCTCTCTGTTGGTGCTCAAGCAAATGGGATCGGCTCTGCCCCGCGTTGTTTTGAAGAGATTTCGATTGGCGTGAGAGCGACGTGTGACTGAGATAGCAGGGGTGAATGAAACACCAAGACCCCTGCCGCGGCAGGGGTCCTTTCAGTCAAAGCAAGGAACACTCAGGCGTTCGCTGCGACTTTTTCGTTCTGGACGGCAGTAGGCTTTCCGTCTGCTTTGCGGATATCGATTCCGCCCTTGAAGAACGCGCCGTCCTCGATGCTGATGCGAGCTGCGGCTACGTCGCCGGTCAGCGCGCCTTCTGCACGGATGTCAACGCGATCAGTGGCCGTAACGTTGCCCTTCAGTTTGCCGAGCACGACGATTTCGCGAGCGCTGATACTGGCGTTGACTACGCCGTTCTTACCCACCGTCACGCGATTACCAGGAATGTTGATGCTACCCTCAACCTTGCCATCAATGAACAGAGATTCTGTTCCGGTGATCTCGCCCTTGATGGAGAGGCCCTTGCTGATGGAGGCCTGCTCGCCGGCGGGAGAGGCGGAAGAGGATGTGGTCGCGCGCGGCGTCTCAATGGCTGGCTGCACGGGAGTGGGGCGAACTGGCTCTGGGGTCTGATTCGGGGTCGATTGGCCCTGTTGGGTAGGTTTCCACATAGCGCTCAAGACAATTTCCTTTTCTGTCCTTTTAGGACCAGGGTTCCAAGGCAGGGACCACGGGGTGGACCCAGAAATCTAGAATTGCCGAACAGCGGGAACTCGCTTGCGGGGTGAGGACGCGCGTTCGCAGTATGACATCAGTCCTGCTCGGGCATTACCAAGCATGGTTGTTGCCGTTATTGTAAGCCGAGTAGGCGAAACTTTACGAATGTGGAGAGTACGGAGGTCACGCCATCAGCGATTGTCGCAATAGGCGGAACCGAAAACCCGGCAATTCGCGGAGATAGGCGGAAAACTTCCGAACCATAAGAGGAACCTATGTGCAAAAAACCTGTGCAACTCGCCTTGGTTTGTGCGATCGGAATGTGGTCGTCATTATCCTCAGAGGGACAGACCGGCCGCCCGCAGGCACCCTTCGATGTGGTCATAATTCACGGTCATATCATCGACGGCACCGGGTCGCCCTGGTATTCGGGAGACGTAGGGATCACTGGTGGGCACATCGCAGCTATCGGTGACCTCTCAGCAGCTCCGGCGAAGCGCCGAATCGACGCACGGGGTGAGGTGGTCGCGCCGGGATTCATTGACATGCTAGGGCAATCGGAAACGACCATTCTGGTCGACCCTCGCCTGCCCTCCAAGATCTACCAGGGGATCACAACCGAAATCACAGGCGAAGGCGGCTCGGTAGCACCGCTCAATGACGCGATGATCGCAGCTGATCGGGCCGGCTATGAGCACCTCCGCGTCACTCCGGACTGGCGCACCCTCGCGCAGTACTTTGCCCGCCTTGAGAAGCAGGGAATGGGCATCAACCTTGCGACATACGTGGGAGCGACTTCCGTGCGCAGGATGGTGCTTGGCGACGCGAAGGTAGACCCCACTCCGGCCCAGCTTGACCAGATGCGGCAACTGGTCAATCAGGCAATGCGGGACGGAGCCGTCGGCCTCTCAACTTCGCTGCAATATTCGCCCGCACCCTATGCGAAGACGGATGAACTTATCGCGCTGGCGAAAGAGGTCTCAAAATATGGCGGTATCTATGCGACGCACATGCGCAGCGAAGGCGATGCCGTGCTGGAGTCCATCGACGAGGCCACACGCATCGGCCGCGAAGCGAACATCCCCGTCGAGATATGGCACCTCAAAGCAGCCGGCAATACAAACTGGGGCAAGATGCCGCAGATCGTCGCCCGGATAGACGCCGCCCGCGCCTCAGGAGTCGACGTAAGCGCAAACACCTACGCCTACACGGCATGGTTCAACACCTTTTCCGCTTTCGTTCCTCCGTGGGCTCATGACGGCGGCGATTCCAAGCTCATCGAACGCCTCAAAGATCCCGCCACGCGGGCGCGTATCCGAAAAGACCTGACGTCTACAGGCAAGGACTCAGCCGGTGAAGATTGGGACAACGAGTGGCAGGAGATTCCCGGCCCAGAAGCCATCCTTGTCGCCGTCGTACAAAATCCCGACCTGGTCCCCCTCCAGGGCAAACGCCTCTCCGATGTAGCCGCCCTCTGGCATGAGGACGCCATTGACGCTCTGTGCGATCTGCTGATCAAGGACAAGGCGTTCACCGAAGTCGCCGTCTTCGGCATGGACGAACCCGACGTCGCCCTCGGCCTCAAACAGCCCTGGATGTCCATCGATAACGACTCCCAGGGCACATCCCCCGAAGGCCTTCTCGGCAGCGAACACCCGCATCCGCGAGCCTATGGGACATTCCCACGAATTCTGAGGAAATATGTACGCGAGGAACATGCACTGACGCTGCCCGATGCGATCCGGAAGTTTACGGCTCTTCCGGCGCAGCGGATGAGGCTGACGGATCGTGGTGTTCTGAAGCAGGCAATGTGGGCGGACGTGGTCGTATTCGACCCGGAGAAAATCACAGACAAGGCCACCTTTGAAGACCCAAACCAGCTTTCGGTGGGCATGGACTTCGTACTCGTAAACGGTGTGCCCGTGATTGAAGAAGGAAAAATGACAGGCAAGTTGCCCGGAAAGGTCCTGCGCGGAGCGGGGTACCAGCGATAGAACTGCGCCAGGAGAAGCATCGGAATGCCACTTCGTGCATCTCTTGTCTGAACAGCGATTATGACGACTCCTCTTTTCTCTCCCTTCCAGCTTCGTTCTGTGGTCTTCCCCAACCGCATCGGTGTCTCGCCGATGTGCGAGTACTCCTCCGAAGACGGTTTCGCCAACGACTGGCATCTCGTTCATCTCGGCGCACGGGCGCAGGGCGGAGCCGGCCTGGTCATGATCGAAGCTTCTGCAGTAACACCGGAGGGAAGAATCTCCATCGGTGACCTAGGTATCTGGAACGACGAACACATCGAAAAGCTGGCCCAGATCGTCCGTTTCATCCACTCGCAGGGCTCGCGCGCCGGTATTCAACTGGCACATGCCGGACGCAAGGGCAGCATGACGGTCCCGTTCGGTGGCGAACAACTCCTGACTCCAGAGCAGGGCCGCTGGCAAACCATTGCTCCCAGCGCAATCCCGTTCTCCGAGAGCTATTCAGTCCCAAAGGCACTTGAGGAACCCGAAATCGCAGGTGTGGTGAGTGCGTTTGCAAGTGCGGCGAAGCGGGCTGACGCGGCTGGCTTCGATTTTGTCGAAATTCACGGAGCTCACGGATATCTGCTGCACGAATTCGTGTCGCCACTCTCCAACAAACGCACAGACCAGTACGGTGGCGGGTTTGAGAACCGCATCCGCCTTCCCCTCGAGGTCGTCATCGCGGTTCGGGCCTCATGGCCCGAGCGCCTGCCACTCTTCATGCGTATATCTGCCACCGACTGGGCTGAAGGTGGATGGACTCCCGAAGAGTCCGTAGAACTCGCGAAGAACCTGCGCAAAAAAGGCGTCGACCTCGTAGATGTCTCATCGGGTGGATTAGTGCCGCATGCGAAGATCCCCGCCGCACCGGGCTTCCAGGTGCCCTTCGCAGAGCGAGTGCGCAGAGAGGCAGAAATCGCCACTGCCGCCGTGGGCCTCATTACCGAGCCAACGCAGGCAAACCATATCATCGAAACGGGACAGGCAGACCTGGTGCTTCTCGCGCGTGAGATGCTGCGCGATCCATATTGGCCTCTGCACGCGGCTGAATCGTTAGGCGAGGCGGTGAGCTGGCCCGTGCAGTACTTGCGGGCCGCGCCGCGCGGATCGATTGCGCGAAACACTCTCGACCGGCCTCGGAAGAATTGAAAGCGCGATTTTCGGCCCGATTTTCAACAATATTCATGACAAGCGAGCTTCGAAGCCGCGGATTTTGCTTCACTTTGGGTGCAAGCTGTGGCCTATACTTCGACTAAGCAGCGCAACCTGCTGTGTTTTGTTATGGCATCGCATCCGTCCCCGAAGCGCGCCGTCGAGATTCCGACAATCCCCGATCGTCTCTATTTCAAGATCGGAGATGTTGCTCGCCTTCTGAAAGTGGAGCCCTACGTACTGCGATTCTGGGAATCTCAATTTCCCCAGCTCAAGCCGAACAAGAGCGGCACCGGTCAGCGTCTCTACCGCAAACGGGATGTTGAGATCGCCGTGGAGATCAAGCGACTCGTGTACGGAGAGGGTTACACGCTTTCAGGCGCACGGCAGGTATTGGGGCAACAGCGCCGCCCGGAAGCGGCGGCCCCAGGTACCGCAGTCAAGCCGGCTGCACCGAAGGGCACTCTCAGGAATGACAAGGTAGCTGGGGTGATAAGTCGAGCGCGCGTAGAATTGCGGGAGATCGCTGGGATATTAGCGGCACCAGCTGGTTCCAAAGGCAAAGCTGTCGCAATTCCGCAGGTCCACTCGATCCGGCGCAAGACGCGGCCCTCCTCGGTTGGGAACGGATCGGGCTCTCTGTTCGACTCCTAGCAGTTTTTGCTTTGGATTTAATTCGGCTCTTCGGATCGGGACGGGCAGGTTGGCGGGGCTGCAGGTCAGACCGAGAACCTTCTGCTGGTGTAAACTAATGCAGAACCCCTATGGGCCGGCTCACCTGAGCCGGCTCGACTGTGTCGGGACGTGGCTCAGCCTGGTAGAGCACTCGCTTGGGGTGCGAGGGGTCGGCAGTTCAAATCTGCCCGTCCCGACCAATGCGTGCAGCAGACGCGGCCTGAGGGCCGCATTTCTGTTTGCGGCCAAGTTATTAAGCGGCCCAATCAATCTGCGCAGCTGCCGAGCGAAGGCGTGATCCCATTTTTGTGCTGTGGTGGAAGTGAGCCGTATCTTGGCCTCACCATTGGCGGAAGATCACGCAGACAGTGGTCTTGTCGAGGACCGCGAACTCGAGAGCGCCCCAGGGCTTCTTTTGTATGACGTTGCCGTTGGGATGAAGCATGCGCGGACGTCTTGCCTTGATCTCGTTGTAGAGCTCATGGATGTTGTCGGTTTCGATTGCAATCTCGGGGCGATCTTTGGCGGCGTACTCGGGGCTGGCGACAATGTAGGCTTTTGCGCCGTCGCGATCCACGACGGCGAGTTCTTCATCGCGATACCGGATCTGGAATCCGAGGCAATTAACGAAAAGATCGAGGCCTTCTTCGAGGGTGTCGTAGAAGATTTTGGGGATGAGTCGGAGCATCATCTGGACATTGGAGCATATGGCCTGAGATGGGCAAAAAACAAAAGTGACGGGTGCGAGCTCTATTTTCCCCGCTTGTAGTCGCCGGATTTGCCGCCAGATTTTTTTTCCAGCTGGATGGAGCGGATAACGATGGATTTGTCGAGTGCCTTAGTCATGTCGTAGACGGTGAGTGCGGCGATGGTGGCGGCGGTGAGGGCTTCCATTTCGACTCCGGTTTGCGCGGTGGTGGCGGCTGTGGCGCGGATACTGACTCCGTTGGAGACTACGGCGGCCTCGATGTCGACGTGGGTGAGCGGGAGCGGGTGGCACATGGGGATGAGTTCGGAGGTGCGCTTGGCGGCCTGGATTCCGGCGAATCGGGCGACTTCAAGCGGATTGCCTTTTGGGTTCTGAGGCAGGGCGGCCAGGACGGCTGGGGAGAGCTCAACAAAGGCGGAAGCGGTGGCGGTGCGGCGAGTGGATTGCTTCGCGCTAACGTCGACCATGCGGGCGGCGCCGGAGGCGTCGTAGTGGGAGAGCTGCTTCTGCGGTGATTTGGTTTTGCTGGGCATATTTGAGGTTTGATGGTCCCCCATGTCTCCAAAGTCGGGAGACATGGGGCACCCGAATTCTGTGTTTGAGCAGCGCTTTCAATGTAGCAGGATGCGGACGGTGGATCCGGCTTCGAGGTGGGATGCGTCTTCAGGGATGACGAGGAAGCAGTTGGATTGAGCGAAGGCGGTGAGGTCTCCGGAGCCGTGCCAGGGGATGGTAGCGACCTGGGGAACTGCGTTCACCGAGGGATTGAAGGTACAGCAGGCGGGGAGAAAACGCGTGAGACCGGGTTTGGTTTTGCGGTCAGTGTCGCGCGCGAGGTGCGCGAGGAGAAAGCGAGGGTGGGTTTCGCGACTGCCGGCAAGCGCGCCGAGGATAGGGGCGGCAAAGAGCAGGAAGGTTGCGGCGGAGGAGATAGGGTTGCCGGGCAGGCCGAAGAAGGCCAACGACGGGCCATCTGTGCTACGCGGAATATCGCCGAAGACGAGGGGTTTGCCGGGCTGGATCTTGACGCCGGTGAAGTGGAATTGTGCGCCGCGGTGGGCGAGTGCGGGTTCGACGAGATCGTATTTTCCGGCGGAGACTCCGCCGGAGATGAGAAGCATATCAGCCTTGACGGTTTCAGTCAGGGCCGCGTTTAAGGCTTCCGCCGTGTCGGCGGCGGTGGGAAGCACGAGCGGTTCAGCGCCGAATTTGCAGACGAGAGCAGCGAGCATTGAAGCGTTGGAGTTGCGGATTTTGCCGGGGCCGGGCGTGGATTCGATTGGAACGAGTTCGTCGCCCGTGGTGAGGATGGCGACGCAGGGGCGGCGGAAGACTTCAACAGTGGAGTAACCGCAGGAAGCGGCCAGGGCGATCTGAGCAGCATCGAGTTTCATTGCGGGGCCCAGGATTTGATCGCCACGGCGGGCTTGTGCTCCTTGCGGAACGAGGTTGTCGCCGGGTGCGATGGTGCGTGAGGGAGCGAGTTGCATCTTGTTGCCGGATTTCGCGACGTGTTCGAGCATGACGACACAGTCAGCTTCGGGAGGAACGGGCGCGCCGGTCATGATCTCCCATGCGGATGCTGAAGGGAGCGGTCCTGCAGGGGGCTCGCCGGCGTGTGTTGATCCCGCGATTGGAAGTGACATGCGCGACGAGGCCTCAGCGGCGCGGCATGCGTAGCCATCGCGCGTGGAGCGAGGGAAGGGCGGCTGATCGTCGTCGGCGAAGAGAGGGGCTGCGAGTATTCGTCCAGATGCGAACGCGAGATCGACCTGTTCGCTGACCGGGGTTTGCTCCAAGATTGTGCGTGCGTGGCGGGCGACGAAGGAGGCGGCCTGCTCGTAGCTAAGGAGATCGGAGGACATGGACAGATTGTAGGAAGGCAGGGACGAGGGGACAAGGAGACAAGATGAACGAGGTTACTGGAAAAAGTAAAGGCGCGTCCGGTGAAGGGCGCGCCTCTTGGTGTGAAGGAAGATTTACTTCTTGCCGGCTTTGTAGGTGGAGTTGACCTTCTGTCCGGCGGAGTCGAGGATGCCCTTGACGTCGGCAGAGTAGGGGCCGGTGGGATCGAGTTCGAGGTACTTCTGGTAGGCTTCGCCGCAGCCCGGAGGCAGGACGATGCGGGACGTCTTGGGATCGACCGTGGCCTTGCTGATGAGCGCTTGGCCCTTGAGGTAGTAGGGAATCGGATCCTGTGCGTTGGCGGCGATCGCCTTGTCCGCCGCTGCAGCCTGGCCATCCGTGTTGCCGGCCTGGGAGAAGATCACGGCTTCGTTCTTGTAATAGAAGGCGGCCTTCGTCGGGTCGGCTTTTGCTGCAGCATCATAGGCTGCCTGAGCCTGATCTGCTTTGTTGGTCCGGGCGTAGATTTCACCGAGGCCGGCGTTGACCAATCCCTGGATGTCGGGACGGGGCTTCTTCGAGGCGGCGTCGAGTTCGAGAGCCTTCTTATACGAGGTCTCGGCTTCGTCGTACTTTTTCAGACCCATCTGGCCCTGGCCGAGGTATGCCCAGAGGACGGACTCCTGCGGACGAAGCTGGGTGTCCTTGGACATCAGAGTGACGACGTCGGTGTACTTCGCGGTCCTGATTTCGTTTTCCTTTGCCGCGACATCTGTTTTGGAAGCGGAGGCGCCGAGTTGCTGAACTGCGGCGGCGTGCGCGGTATCGGCATCGTGAATGTCGCCGGTTACGGTCTTCAAGTCAGCGTTGAGATTCTTGATGACCGCATTTGCCTTAAGAGCTTCGGAATTGTGCTTCTTCATCTCTTCGAGCTGCTTGCGTGTCTCTTCAGGCAGAGTCTTTACGTACTCTTCGCGCGACATGTCATCGTCGGCTGCGGTGTCCTGGCCAGCAACGATCTTGATGTTATCGATCTTGTCAGCATCCTTATCAGGCGGCATTCCGGGGGTGCGGTAGACGAGCGTGTAAGTGCCGGGAGCTGCGGAGCCGGAGTAGTCGCCGTTTGCGTCTACGGGAAAGCTGACGATTTCTTTCGTTCCCTGGTTGAGGCTGACGGTACCGCCGGACTGGGGTGCCCCGGTGGGATTTGTAATTTTGCCATGGATCTTGCCTGTCGGCTGGCCGGCGGTCTGGCCATTGGCGGGCGCGGGCGCGGGAGTCTGGGCGAGCG
>Ga0310811_10006418_pt1 | contig 15035 bp, 16 predicted proteins | sample YCmetagenome_FD_207642 | JGI IMG/M metagenome (GOLD analysis project Ga0310811, IMG submission 207642) | Soil microbial communities from experimental microcosm in Duke University, North Carolina, United States - YC | ecosystem: Engineered > Artificial ecosystem > Soil microcosm > Unclassified ...
ACCAGGTCGCCGTGACCGCCACCCCGGGGAGCACCGTCGCGCCGCTGCGCAGCTCCTGGGACCGCGTCGGCCACGTCATCGCCACGGGACCCACCGGGCCGGACGCCGAGGAGCGAGCCGCGCGCGCTGCCGCACTGATCGCCGTCAGCACAAGATGAGCCCTCGTCGCGCGCTCGTGGTCGTCGCGCTGGTCGACTCGGCCGGCACCGGGCTGTACCTGGCCGGATCGACGGTGTTCCTGATCCGGGCCGCGGGGTTGAGCACCGCGGCGATCGGGATCGGTCTGGCCGTGTCCGGCACGGCCGGCCTGCTCGCGTCCGTGCCGCTGGGCACCCTCACCGACCGCTGGGGCGCCCGGCGGATGCTCGCCGGCGTACAGGCATGGCGGGCCGTGTGGTTCACGGCGCTCGCCTTCGTCGACGGCGCGACGACCTTCGTCCTGGTGTCGTTGTTGCTGGGCGTGGTGGAGCGGACGGCGTCGCCGGCCACCCAGGCGGTCGTGGCGGCCGCGGTACCAGGGCCGGAGCGCACCCGCACGATGGCGCTGATGCGTTCGGTGCGCAACGCCGGCTTCTCGCTGGGTGCCCTCGCGGCCGCGCCGCTGCTCGCCGCGCACTCGGTTGCCGCGTACCGCACCGTCATCCTCGCCGACGCCGCGTCCTTCGCCGCGGTGGTCCTCCTGCTGGCGCGGCTGCGCGTCGACACCGCCCCGTCGCCGGTGCGCCGCGGCCCTCTCACGTTCCTCGCCGACTTCCGGGACTGGCGCTACCTGCGGCTGGCCGGGCTCAACGGCATGCTGTACCTGCACACGACGATCCTGACGGTGGCGCTGCCGATGTGGACGCTGCTGGCCACCCCGGCGCCGGTTGCCGTGGTACCACTTCTGGTCGGTCTCAACACCGTGCTGACCGTCGCGTTCCAGGTGCCGTTCAGCTCCGGTGTCGACAGCGTCGCGGGGACGACTCGCGCGTTGCGTCGCGCCGGCCTCGCGCTGGCCGGGTGCTGTGCGGCGTTCGCCGCGGCCGCCCACGTGGGGCGCACCGAGTCGGTCGCGCTGCTGGTCCTCGGAACTGTCCTGCTCACCGCGGGGGAGTTGTGGCAGTCGGCCGCGGCCTGGGAGGCGTCGTACCGGTACGCCCCGGAGCACCGCAAGGCGGAGTATCTTGCCGTGTTCGGGCTCGGCCCCGCGGCGCAGGAGATCGTGGGGCCGCCGCTGGTCACGCTCGTGGTGGTGGGCCTGGCCGCGCCCGGCTGGGTGGTGCTGGCCGGGCTGCTGGTGGCGCTGGTGCCCCTCGTGCCCCGCGCGGTCGGCGATCTGGCGCTACAGGAGGGATGATTCCGGTGCACGTGGTGGTGTTGCAACGGCCCGGCTCGGCGGCACCGTGCGACCGCTGGATCCTGCAGGAGGCACGGGGGGCGCGCGTCACCGTCGTCAGCTCGCGGGACACCGTCCGCCCGGACTCCGACCTCGGGCCAGGCGTGCGGCGGGTCCTGGTCGACGACTACGACTCCGACGCCGTGCTCGGCGAGCTGTTCCGGATCTGCCGCGAGGACCGGCCGGACCGGCTGTTCGCCAACTCCGAGGACGACGTCCTGCGCGCGGCCGAGGTCCGGACGCTGTTCGACATCGAGGGCCAGCGGTCCGCCTCCGCCCTGGCGTTCCGCGACAAGGTCGCCATGAAGGCGCTGTTCGCCGGCCTGGCCACGCCCGCGGTGCCGTACCGGACCGTGGGCTGCCTCGAGGACGTCTTCGCCGCACGGCGGCAGTTCGGTGCGGTGGTGGTGAAGCCGCGGGACGGCGCAGGAGCGGTCCAGGTGCGCGTCTTCCACGACGACGACGAGATACGGCACGCCTGCATCGCCGAGCCCGCCTGGGTGACGAGCGTCCACACCGGACGGCTCATGGCGGAGCGGTACGTGGCCGGCTCGGTCTACCACGTCGACGTCGTGGTGGACGGTTCGGCCGCCCTGCTCGTGTCCGCGTCGCGGTACAGCTGTCCGCCGCACCGGTACGCCACCGACAACTCCGGGTCGATCATGCTGGACGACGCGTCACCGGCGCGCCGGCTGCTGACCGGCGCGGCACGGGAGTTCGTGCGGCGGCTGCCGGCCGGCCACGGCGTCACAATCCTGCACCTGGAGTTCCTCGCGGACTCCTCGGGCCGGTTCTTCGCCGGCGAGGTGGCCTGCCGCAGCGGCGGCGCAATGATCAGGAACAGCATCCGGTACACCTACGGCGTCGACACGTCACGACTGGCGTGCCTCATCGCCGTCGGGTTGTGGCGGGACACCCGCGAGCTGACGCCCGTGGCCGCCCGCACCGGTTGGCTGTTGTGGACCGGCGGCCGGCGCCTGGCGGTGCCGGCGGACCATCCGGACTGGCTGGTCGAGCATGTCGTGAGCGACCGGTCCGGCAAGGCGACCAGCGCGGTCGACGGCAAGGCGGCCTTCCTCGTCCGCGGCGCGAACGAGGAGGAGATCGCCCGGCGGTTCGCCGCTCTGTCGGCCGGTGATCCGGTCGGCGTACCCGGGGGCGCGGGCTGATGGCACCGGGACCGGCCCGCGGCGCGCCCCGGGTCCTGCTGGTCAACTCGGGCAAGACCGAGGCGGTCGACCGCCTGCGCGTCGTCGCGCCGGACGCCGAGCTGGACGTCATCACCGAGGCGCCGTACGCCGTGCAGTACACCGCCGACGTCCGGCTGCACTTCGTGACCGACATCGGCGACCTGTCGGCGGTCCGGCGCACGGCACTGGCGCTGCAGGCCGCCGCGCCGATCGACTACGTGGTCGCGCCGTCCGAGCGCAGCCAGCAGGCCGGCGGCTACCTGCGCTCGTTCTTCGGGCTGCCGGGGATACCCTTCGACACGGCGAACCTGTTCTCCAACAAACCGGTCATGAAGGCCGCCCTGGCCGCGCAGGGCATCGCGGTGGCGCCCTACCGCGTCGTGGCCGACCTGTCCGCAGTCCCCGCCGCCGCGGCCGGCCTGGGCTGGCCCGTCGTCGTCAAGCCGGCGCTGGGAACCGGGTCGATGAACACGTTCGCGGCACCGTCGCCGGCCGCCTGGGCGGCCATCCGGGACTCGGCCGCCTGCGACGGGATCCGCCGCGCGAAATGCCCGCTGGTGGTCGAACGGTTCGTCGACATGGAGGGTGAGTACCACTGCGACGGCGTCGTCCACAATGGTCGCGTCGAGTTCGCCGCCGCCTCGCGGTACTTCATGCCATTGCTGGGCAACATCGACGCATTCACGGGCTCCTACCTGCTGCCCGACTGGCATCCCGACGCCCACCCGATCGTCGCGCTGCACGAGCGCGTGGTGCGCGCGCTCGGACTGCGGACCGGCGTCACCCATCTCGAGCTGTTCAAGACCGCAGACGGCTTCCTGGTGGGCGAGATCGCCTGCCGGCCCGCGGGTGGCGGCATCGCCGAGGCGATCGAGATGCAGTACGGGGTGGACCTGTGGCGGGTCTTCATGGAGACCGCCCTCGGCCGGCAGCCGTCGGTGCCGTCGCCGGTCCGCCGGTTGCGTGACGACATCATCGTCAACTGCGACCTGCCGGTGCGCCCCGGCCGGGTGGTCCGGATCTCCGGTCCGGACGAGCTGGCGCGGGTGCCGGACGTGGTGCGGCTGTCGATGAGCGTCGGGCCGGGCGACGTCATCGGCACCCGCCTGCACTCGGCGTCGACCACCGGCCTGGTGTACCTCGCGGTCGCCGACGAGGAACTGGTGTACAAACGGGTTCAGGAACTGGCGCAGGCGTACGTCCTCGACGTGGAACCGGCCTGCGGGCGGTGACGACGAACGGCAGGGGTGGAGCGGATGCCCGCAGCGTCGCGCGGTCACGGCGACGTGACCAAGATGCACAAGTACGACCGGCTGGCCGCCGGCAGGTTCTTCACGCCCGTCGTCGAGGTCGCCACCGCGTACGTGGCCGCGGCGATCACCGACGCCGCGGCCACCGAGGGCGAGTTCTGGGCGCTGTCGTGCCTGCCGGGCACGACGCCGGGCCGGCTGTCGGCGCTGACCATGCGGGCCACCGACATCCTGGTGATCTACCGGGTCCTGCCGAAGGTCGCCGCGTCGCCGGTCGACGCGCTGATGATCGTCGAACGCTCCACACTGGAGGAGGGTTTCGGCGGGCGCGAGGCCGTCCAGCAGCGGTACCCGCACCTGCAGTTCGTCGACTCGGACTTCTACGGCGCGGGCGAGGACCAGATGATGGTGCGCGGGCCCTACGACGAGATGGTCGCGGTGCTGGGCGACAGCGTGGTGGCCGGCGCGGCCCGCGCCTTGGCGCAGCGGGTGATGGGCCAGGGCAGGGTGTTGTTCTGGCGCGGGCACAACCGGATGCTCGCCGACCACGTGCTCGGGCACGACCGAGGGCCGAATTGATCGTCATTGATTGTCTTCGGGTCGCGCGACGCCGAAAACCCGGCCGCCGCTTGTAGAGTCCGCCATATGTTCAGCACAGATGCGTGGACCTCGGGACGGTACCGATGATGGCAGCTGAGTATCAGGCGCGCCGGCAGAGGCTTCTGCCGCCGGAGGAACCGTCCGCACCGGTGTTGCTGGTCGGGACGCACAACGCGGTGGCGGCCCGGATCGCCGAGGAGGCGGGCTTCGACGGCTGCTGGGTCAGCAGCCTGGAGATCTCGGCGACCAAGGGCATCGCGGACCGCAACCTGCTCGGCGCCAAGGAGATGGTCGACGTCGCGCAGACGATCCGGTCCGCGACCACGCTGCCGGTCGTCGTGGACTGCGACAACGGGTACGGCACCGACCTTGCCGCCGCCCGGGTCGCGCGGGAGCTCCACCTCAGCGGCGTGACCGGCATGTGCATCGAGGACAGTGCCTTCCCGAAGCGCAACAGCCTCATCAAGTCCGTCGACCGGTCGCTGGAGAGCCGCGAGGCCTTCGCGGGCCGGGTGGCACGGGCCCGGGCGGCCACCGGCGACGACTTCGTGATCGTCGCGCGGACCGAAGCGCTGATCGCCGGGCTCCCGCTCGACGACGCGATCGACCGGGCACAGTCGTACGCGCAGGCCGGTGCGGACATCGTCGTCGTGCATTCGAACGGGGGCGACGTCAACGACCTGTGGGAGATCGCCAAGAAGTGGACCGGCCCGGCCCGGTTGGCGTCGATCCCGACCGCCTACACCGACGTCACCCTCGACGAGCTCGGGGACGCCGGATACGGCATGGTGGTCTACGCCAACCACCTCCTGCGCGGTGCGCTCGCCACCATGACCCGCCTCGCCGCGCAGCTGCCATCGGCGTGCCGGACTCCCACCTTGCGGGGCTCATGGCCGCGGTGGGATCCTCGATGCCGGTGTACACGGCCCCCCGCGAGGACACCGCGGTGGCAGTCGCATGTGGACTCGCGCTCGGCGGGCGGAACCCGTTCGTGTACCTCAAGAACGCCGGACTCTTCACGTGCGGCGACGCCCTGCTCTCGCTGGCGCGGGACATCGGCGTCGCCGTGTTCCTCGTGGTCGGCTGGGCGGGCACCGGGGACGACCGGCTGAGCCATCACGTCGTCACCGGTGAACGGACGGTCCAGTTCATGCGCACGCTGGGCATCTCGTACCGGATCGTCGAGCCGGACGCGAAGGTCGACCTCACCACCATGCGACGGTGGTACGACGACTGCGTCGCGGACGGCCGGCACCGCGCCCTGCTCGTCCGGCCGGGTCACGCATGATGCACCGCAGCGAGATCGCCTCGCGGATCGTGACCTGTGCGCGCGCTCGCGGCTGGCCCCTGTTCGTGGGTAACGGCTACCTCACCCGCGAGGTGATGGCCATGGTGGACCCGGGCGAGGCCCGAGCGCTGCCATTGCAGGGCGGCATGGGCCTCGCCGGCGCGGTCGCGGCCGGGTTCGTGCTCGCCGGTGCGTCGTCCCGGGCTGTTGTCCTGGAGGGCGACGGCAACCACCTCATGGGGTGGTCGAGCGCGCAGTTCATCGCCTTCCAGCGGCTGCCGATCATCCACGTGGTGAGCGCAAACGGTGTGTACGCGAGCACCGGCGGCCAGACGGTTCCCAGCCGTGGCGGGCTGCAGGACGTGTCGGCCTGCGCCGCGGCGCTCGGCTACGGCCGGGGGTTCGCCGTCGAGTCCGCGGAGGAGCTCGAGGACGCGCTCGCCACCGCGGCGGACATGGCACTGCCGGCACTGGTGTACGTGGCGGAGGACCCGCGCAGCCCGGCGCCCCGGCGCAGCCCGGAGACCAGCGCGAGGTACGCCTCAGCGTTGCGGACGTGAAACGCCGCGCCGGCCGGACCGGGCGGCCGGGTCGCGCATCCCGGCCACGAGCACGCAGGCCGCGCCGGCCACGATGCCCGACCATCGCAGGTGCGCCACGGTCCATTGTGGACCCGGGCCGACCAGCATCGGCGCCCGTGAGATCGACGCCGCCAGCAGCAGCGACGCCAGGAGCGCGGGGGTGGTGATGATGCCGGGATGCTCGACTCCGAGGCGACGACCCCAGACCGCGACGGCCCAGGCCACGGCGAGGACGGCGGCGAGCTCGACGGTGAGGCCGAGCCCGAGCGCCCACCGGTCGCCGGCCGGTGCCGAGGGCAGGAGGTGGGCCAGCATTGCGGTCCAAAGTGGAGTGACGATGGCCGCGGCACAGCCGATGCGCAGCCAGAGCCGGCGGCGCAGGCCGTACGGGCTGGCCTGCAGCGTGACCGCCGCGCCGTCGTCGAGCACGTACCCGCTGCCGAGCGCCAGCAGCAGGCCCAGGATCCGCAGGTCTCCGACGACGTCGTGGGTGCCGCCGCGGCGGGCCGCCAGCAACACCACGACGGCGGCGACGCCGGGTCCGAACGGGGCCAGGCGCAGGCTGCGCACCAGGTGCCCGCTGCGGACGAGCTCCCACGCCACGGGTGGTGTCATGACAGCTGGAGCCAGCCGAGGGCGAGGGTGGCGGCCACTACCGGCGCACCGATGAGGGCCAGCCGTGTCCACTGTGTGCGATCACGGTAGACGGCGGCCACGGTGGCGCAGGCGCAGAGGCCGAACAGGTACGCGGCATGCAGCCACGCTTCGCCCGGCACCGGTTGCTGGCCCTCGAAGGTGGTCCCGGTCGACCACCACATCCACCAGATGCCGGAGTCGAACCGCCGGAACAGGACCAGGGCGCCGAGGGTCGCGGCGACGAAGGTGATCAGCACGCCGCCCGTGAAGGGCAGCCAGCGGGCGGCGAGGACGCCGAGCAGCCCGGCACCGGCGAGGACGAACGGAAGCTGGGCGAGCTCGCCGGCGCTCTGCAGCTGGTCGGGCGGGATGTCGTTGACGCTGTCGATGAGCGCCATGGCACCCACCGCGACGGCGCCGGCTCCGGCCAGTGGGAGCGCGACACCCAGGCTCATCGCCCAGGTCCGGCGCGTGTCCGAGGTCGGCGTGGCCGCCAGCATCTCCTCGGCCCGGCTGCGGCGGGCGCTGCCGGCGATCAGGTTCGCCGCGAAGAGGACGAATATGGGCCCGAAGAACGCGACGGCGGTGAAGATGGTGCCGTACCAGTAGCCGGCGGTCCGGCCGGCGCTGGCCGAGTCAAGGGCGGCGGCCGCGACCACGATGACGGGTATCAGCCACACCACGGGATGCCGGGCGAGCCGGCGGACCTCCCGGCCGATCAGTGGCGCCACAGCGGTCATGAGTGGGTGACCTCCAGCTCGGGTTCGCCCATGAGCAGGAGGTACGCGTCCTCCAGCGTGGGTGGGATGAGGTCGGCGCCGTCGGGCGGGTCGCCGACGTTGCGGTAGGTACCGTCGCCGGTGCGCCACGCCGCGAGTGCGGCGGGCGAGCGCTGTGCCTCCGTCCACACACGGCCCGCGGCCTGTGCCGTCAGTTCTGCGGGGGTACCGGTGAATCGGGCCCGGCCCTGGTGGATCACGGCGATCCTGGTGCACAGGGCGGTGACGTCCTCGGTCTGGTGGCTGGACATGACCACCGTGCGCCCCTCGCCGGCGTGCGAGATCATCTCCCGGAACCGCAGCCGCTGCTCGGGATCGAGGCCGACCGTCGGCTCGTCGAGGACGAGCAGGTCGGGATCGCCCAGCAGGGCCTGGGCCAACCCGACCCGCCGGCGCATCCCGCCGGAGAGGGCCCGGATCCGCTTGGCGCTGACGGACGCGAGCCCGGTCAGCGTGATGACCCGGCGGACTTCGTCGTGCCGCGCCCGCCGGTCGGTCATCTCCTTCAGGATCGCCACGTAGTCGATGAACTCGAAGACCGTGAACCCCCGATGGAAACCGGCATCCTGCGGCAGGTAGCCCAGGCGTTCCCGGATGCGCTTACGGTCCTCGGGACGCGACGGGTCACGGTCCAACAGGGTCACCGTGCCCCGGTCCGGCGCCAGGACGGTGGCGATGATCCGCAGCAGCGTCGTCTTACCCGCCCCGTTCGGTCCGAGCAGTCCGGTCACCCCCGGTCCGGCTTCGAGGTCGACGCTGTCCAGCGCCGCCGTGCGGCCGAAGGACTTGGTGACGCCCTGCACGCGCACTGTGATCATGCGTTTCTCCCCAGCTTGATCGTGACGGTGTTGCGGGCGGCGGCGAGCCAGAGGCTGCCGCCGACGGCCAGGGCGAGCCAGCAGACCTGGGCGCCGATGCCGAAGGCCAGGTCGAGGCGGCCGGTGATGGCGGTCGGGGCGGTCAGCAGTACCCACGCCGTGGCCACGGCTGCGACCGCGACGACGGGTGTCATGTGGCTGGTCAGCGCCAGCGCGGCGCAGGTGAGCCCGGCGGTGGGCAGAAGCCAGGCGGCGGCCAGCCAGTTCGAGCCCGGCAGCGCGAGCCCGGCGGCGGCCACGATCGGCGCCGTGACCGCCAGGACCGTGGCCGTACGGATCAGCAGCAGTCGCAGCCCCGAGTACGGCGCGGCCAGCCCGATCTCCCGGGTCGGATCGAGGCCGCCCGCGAAGGCCACCGCTACACCCGCCAGCGGCCCGAGCGGGGCGACCACGAGGAACATTCGCAGGAAGCGCTCATCGACCTGGGCCGCCCAGGCCGCGAGCGCGAGCACACCCGCGACCGCCAGCAACCACGGCCCCCGCAGCGTCGGCGTCGCGGCCACGAGGCGCGCCGTCGCTTCGCCGACGCCGAGCCGGACCAGCATCCGTTCGGGCCGCCTCCGCCGGGGCGCGTCGACGCGGTCGACCACCTCATGCCAGATCGCCTCCGCCCGCCGGGCATCCACGTGGGCCGAGATCGCGCCCCGGCAGAGCGCGCATTGCATCAGATGCGCCTCGGCGGACGCGGCCAGATGCGGCGGGACGGGCCCCTGCGCGTACCGCCGGATCGCCTCCGGATCCAGGTGCCATTCGGTCATGTCAGCCTCCCCCTCATGCCAGCCGCTCCCGCAACAGGGCACGGGCGCGCATCATCCGTGTCTTGACCGTGCCGGGCGGGATGCCCAGCAGCTGGGCGGCCTCCCGCGTCGTCAGCCCATCGAGGACGGTCGCCTGCACCACCGCCCGCAGCTCCGGCGACAGGCTCGCCAATGCCGCACCCACGTCGCCGTACTGGACGGCGAGCAGCACGTGCTCCTCGGCCGACGTCTCGACGCCGTCGAACTCGATCAGCTCATCGGCCGGCGGCCGGCTACGCCGCAGCGCGTCGACCAGGCGGCGGATGCCGATTCCCCAGATCCACGCGGCCACCTCGCCCCGGCCGTCCCATCGTTCAGCCGACCGCCAGACCGCCACGAACGTGTCCTGCACGACCTCATCGACGAGCTCGGGCGACGCGCAACGCCGACCGAGCCGCACCAGCAACCATGGCAGGTGGCGCCGGTACAGCTCGCCGAACGCCTCCCTGTCGCCGTCGGCGATCGCGGCGAGGAGCTGGGAGTCCTTCCGCGGATCCGGCGGTCGCGTCAGCATGCTCGACCCTTCGTCACCCACGCCCTGTTCGTCGTGCCGAGCGGGGCGAACGGTTCACGAGGACGGCGTCGCCACGCAGGTCCGCGCTGCAGGCAGACCTGAGGGCCACCATAAATGGTCCTCAGAAACAGTTAACAAACCTTGACATTCGGCCGGCCTAGCCATTCTCATCGATGTATGCGTAGGTGGCGAGGTCCAGCGATCGGCGCCGGGTGCGTGACGGTCGCCGTCGTGGCGATTTCCGCGATGGTGCTGCCGGCCAACGCCGGCACGAACCCTGTCGGCGATCCGGGGTTCGAGTCCGGCCTGTCCGGGTGGTCGTGCAGCGGCACGACGAGCGCCGCGACCGGCACGGTGCACTCCGGGACGTACGCGCTGAAGGCGACGCCCAGCGCCGGCGACACGGCCCAGTGCACCCAGTCCGTGCCGGTCTCCCCGAACACGACCTACACGCTGACGGCGTGGGTGAACGGCAGTTACGTGTACGTCGGTGCCTCCGGCGCGAGCATCTGGACCCCGTCGACCGGTGGGACGTTCCAGCAGCTCACGACGTCCTTCACGACATCGTCGACGACCACGAGCGTGACCGTGTTCGTGCACGGGTGGTACGGGCAGCCGACGTACTACGCCGACGACTTCGTGCTGACGGCCGGCTCGGGCGGCGGCACGACGGCGCCCCCCACTTCCGCGCCGCCGCCGACCTCCGCTCCGGCCAGCCCGACGCCTTCGAAGAGCCCGTCACCGACGAAAAGCACGTCACCGACGAAGAGCCCGACGGCGTCGCCGACCGGTGGCACGGGCCCCGGTGCGAGCCTCGCGGCCTGCTCGTTCTGGTCGACTGTCACCCCACCGGCGCGCGTCGTCGGGCCGAGCCACAACTCGACGAGCCAGGGACCGCTGATCAGCCTGAGCGGCCGGCTTCCCGCGCCGTCCACGGTGACCGGTGCGCTCAGCGGCTCGAGCGTGACGATCACCTTCAGCCGGGTGGCGGGCGCCGCGGCGTACCGGGTGTGGCGCAACAGCCAGTCGGTCGGCTGGGTCGACGACTGGGGCCAGGCGACGCTGTCCGTGACCGATACCGCACCGTGCCGCAACGCGCACTACACGGTCGCGGCACTGCGCTCCGACGGGAGCGACGCCTCCACCGGAGCGCTGTCCCAGCCGTACGTGCTCGCCGACAGCGGGGCCGTCCAGCCGTACGCCATTCCCGCCGGCACCCAGTTCGAATACGAGATCACGTCGTACAACGACCTCGGCCAGACGGCGAGCGGCATCAACACGGCGCTGGGCATCTGCGCGGTCGACACCCGGTACATCCCGTGGGGAACCCGCTTCAGGGTGGACGGGTACGGGTACTGCTATGCGGCCGACATCGGCACCTGGATTCAGGGCCAGATCGTGGACGTGTGGCTCCCCGGCGCCGAGGCCGACAGCTGGGGCGTGCAGAAGCGAACGATCACCATCCAGTAGCTCAAGGCGACGCCGCAGGTTCAGGTACCGGCGTTCTTGTCGAGATCCATGCGAAGCAGCCCTTCGCCGGTGGCCACGAACAGCATGGGTCCGGAGATCGCCAGCCCGGACACCGCGTCGGCCAAACCCCACAGCACCCGCTGCGCATCGACGTCGACCAGCTCGCTGCCCATGATCCCGGGCAGCACGATCACCGCGTCCCGACCGACCGCACCCGCGACATCGCCCACCGCGCACACCCGCCTGGAGTCACTCCACCGTCACCCACGGCATTGACGAATCCTAGCGTGAGCGGGCTCGAACCGTACAGCACCGGGGCCGCCGGCGGGCGCCCCGCGCATTGCCCGGCATGGCCGCGATAGGGTCCTGCGGTGATCGATCAGGATGGGTACTTCGGGGAACGCGTCGCGGCCAGGTACGACGAGTCGTCGGCGGACATGGCCGACCCGGCGGTGGTCGAACCGATCGTCGACACGCTCGTCGAACTCGCCGACGGGGGCCGGGCGCTGGAGCTCGGCATCGGCACGGGGCGGATCGCGTTGCCGCTGGCGGCCCGCGGCGTCGCCGTGCAGGGCATCGACCTGTCGCGGGCCATGGTCGCCCGGCTGCGCGAGAAACCCGGCGGCGACGCTGTCGGCGTGACGATCGGGGACTTCGCCACGACGCGGGTGGAGGGGGCCTTCTCCGTGGCGTACCTGGTCTTCAACACGATCATGAACCTGACGACGCAGGCGGCGCAGGTGGCCTGCTTCCGCAATGTCGCGGCGCACCTGCAGCCCGGCGGCCGGTTCGTCATCGAGGTCATGATGCCGGACCTGCGCAGGCTTCCGCCCGGGCAGGATGCCGTGCCGTTCCACGTGAGCGAGACGCGGTGGGCCTACGACCTGTACGACGTCGCGACCCAGTCCATGAGCTCGAACTACGTCGAGGTCGTCAACGGCCGCGGCGGCTTCCGCTCGATCCCGTTTCGCTACGTCTGGCCCGCCGAGCTGGACCTGATGGCCCAGATGGCCGGCCTGCACCTGCGCCACCGGTGGGCGAACTGGCACCGCGAGCAATTCACGAGCGAGAGCGCCCAGCACGTGTCCGTCTGGGAGAAGCCCGTCCTGCCGGATTGACGACCGTAGCCGTGCTGTGGCAGTGCGTGTAAGCGATCAACGTCACAAGCCGGGAAGCGAACTACCCCTCGACGAACCGGCTCCGACCCGGTAGGCCTACCCGGTACACATTCAACGGGAGGCATTAACACCATGACCACACCCCAGCAGCAGCAGCCGCAGGAGCAGTCGCCCCTGCAGCAGCCCGCGGCACCGCAGCCGGCCAAGAAGGGCAGCAGGGTCCCGCGGCTGGTGATCTCGATTGTCGTCCTCATCGTGGTGGTCGGCGTCGGCTGGTTCCTCAGCCGCGACGACGCCCTGAACGCCAAGGTCGGCGACTGCCTGCACCAGAAGGGCGCGAACGAGCTGGCGATCGTCAAGTGCGACAGCGCCGACGCGAACTTCAGCGTGCTCGGCCGGGTCGCGGACAAGACCGAGAGCGAGGTCAACGCGACCGACGTGTGCGACCAGTGGGCGGAAACGACGAACACCTACTGGGAGGGCAAGTCGGGCCAGAAGGGCACGGTTCTCTGCCTGAAGGGCAAGTAAGACCCCGGCGGTACCGCGGGCCGTCAGTCGGCCCGCGGTACCTTCGGGCTGTTCACCCCGCTCGGGCGTCGAGGACGCCGGGCGCCGAACGTCACCCAGCCATCATCGCCGGCTCGAGGCCCACCTCGCCCACGAGGAGCGTGACGCGATCCGTCTCGTCAGTTCTGATCACGTCGCTGGGAAGGGGATTGGACGGGATGATGCCCGGCTTGTAGCCTGCACCTGACCGAGACACCGCCCTAGGAGGTGAGACCCATGAACGCTGTATCGATGTGGGTGCTCCCCCTTCCCGTCACGGTCGGGCGATTGACGTAGGTGTCGCCGGGAGCGCCTCGCCAAGAAGGCACTCCCGAAGGGCAACACCTATGCACTCTCTGCAGGTTCCCGCGCCCCCCGTGTTCGACGTGATCATTGCCGGGTGCGGGCCGACCGGTGCGATGCTGGCCGCCGAACTGCGGCTGCACGATGTCCGGGTACTCGTCCTGGAGCGCGAAACCGAGCCCGTGTCGTTCGTCCGCATCGTCGGTCTGCATATTCGCAGTATCGAGCTGATGGCCATGCGCGGACTGCTGGAGCGCATGCTCGAACGCGGAAGAAAGCGTCCGGCCGGCGGCTTCTTCGCCGCCATCGACAAACCCGCGCCCGAGGGCCTGGATTCCGCGCACGCCTATCTGCTGGGCATCCCGCAGCCCGTCCTCGTTCACCTGCTCGAAGCACATGCGATCGCTCTGGGTGCGCAGGTCCGGCGCGGTTGTGCGGTGGCCGGTTTCGAGCAGGACGACGACGGTGTGACCGTCGAGCTGGCCGACGGGGAACGGCTGCGTTCGCGCTATCTCGTCGGCTGTGACGGCGGGCGCAGCACGGTGCGCAAACTGCTCGGCGTCGGCTTCCCCGGCGAGCCCTCGCGGACCGAGACGCTGATGGGCGAGATGGAAGTGGGGGTACCGCAGGAGGAGATCGCCGCCAAGGTGACCGAAATCCGCGATACCCATCAGCGATTCTGGCTGCGGCCCGCGGGCGTCGGGGTCTTTAGCGTCGTAGTCCCCGCCGCGGGAGTCACCGACCGCACGGAACCGCCCACCCTCGAGGATTTCCAGCAACAGTTGCGTACCATCGCCGGAACCGATTTCGGCGTGCACTCCCCGCGCTGGCTGTCCCGCTTCGGGGATGCCACCCGGCTCGCCGAACGTTATCGGGTCGGGCGGGTGCTGCTGGCCGGCGATGCGGCACACGTCCATCCACCCGCCGGCGGACAGGGCGTCAACCTGGGCGTTCAGGACGCATCCAACCTCGGCTGGAAACTGGCCGCACAGATCCGCGGCTGGGCGCCGGAGACACTGCTGGACACCTACCACGCCGAGCGTCATCCGGTCGCCGAGGACGTGCTGGACAACACCCGCGCCCAGATGGAGCTGTCGTCCACCGAACCGGGCCCGCAGGCCGTGCGCAGGCTGCTCACCGAACTGATGGACTTCGACGAGGTGAACCGCCATCTGATCGAGAAGATCACCGCGATCGGCATCCGCTACGACTTCGGCGAAGGCCCCGACCTGCTCGGCCGCCGCCTGCGCGACATCGAGGTGCGACAGGGCCGCCTCTACGACCTGCTGCATCGCGGCCGCGGCCTGCTGCTGGACCGCACCGAACGCCTGAGCGCCGGCGGCTGGTCGGACCGGGTCGACTACCTCGCGGATCCCACTGCGGCACTGGACGTTCCGTGCGTCCTGCTGCGACCCGACGGCCACGTCGCCTGGATCGGCGACGATCAGCAGGACCTGGACGACCACCTCTCCCGCTGGTTCGGTCTGCCCACCCGCGCCTGATCTACGGGTGAAAACGGCTCGTTATGGGGCATATGTCCTCATGTTCTGCGGTTGTTGCCTACTGCAGAACATGAGGACCCAGCCCGAAGGGAACCATGATGGCGAGCAACTTCCTGATCACCGGCGCGTCCGGCAAGACCGGCGGATACGCCGCGAAGACCCTGCTCGAGCAGGGCCATCACGTGCGGGCGCTGGTGCGCCGCACCGA
>Ga0310811_10006419_pt1 | contig 15034 bp, 25 predicted proteins | sample YCmetagenome_FD_207642 | JGI IMG/M metagenome (GOLD analysis project Ga0310811, IMG submission 207642) | Soil microbial communities from experimental microcosm in Duke University, North Carolina, United States - YC | ecosystem: Engineered > Artificial ecosystem > Soil microcosm > Unclassified ...
ACGCGCGAAGAGATCGCATCGATCCGCGCACGGATTCAAAACGCGCTCGATATCTGCGAAACGCCGCACGTTCTCGCCGGCGTGCCGCTCGCGCGGTTCCTCGACGACCTCGTGCTCGAGCCGGGAAAGATCATCGAACTCGATCGGCCGACGATCTCGCCTCGCGTGCGCGAGTTGCTCGATATGTGGAAGGCCGCGCGGCTTGAATCGCAAAGGTCGCTCGCCGCCTATGTGGGATCGTCCGGCGATGCCAGCCACGCCGCGCGGGAAACGGACCGACAGGCGCGCGCCGACGAGCTGCTCGCGGCTCACAATGTGTGCTCGCGACTAATCATCGACCTCGATCTCGACGAGTGGCGCGCGTTCGATGCCGAAATCGAGGCGATCGTTATTCCCGAGTCGCCGACGATCGGCGATCACGGCTCGCCAGAGTTGAACGCCGACGCCGAGAAACTCGTCGCGCTCGGCGCCGATCCCGGTCTCACGGTTGAGGATCTCGAGATCGACGACCTCGTCGCAAATCAGAGGGTCGTCTAATGAACGTCGAGATTTCAGAGTACGCACTTTCGCTCTACGCGCTGGCAGAGCAAGCCGACGAGGCGGTTTCCCGTTGCCGCTATCTCTCCGAAGACTCTCTCGACAACGCCGAATACGAAAGCGCGCGTCGAGAATACGAAGACCTTCGCGTTGAGCGTTCCCGCGCGTGGGCGGGATTTCGAGGGGCGTTCGGCGCGTGTCTCGACCGAGCGCGCGAGGCGTTGCCGATCGCCGGAGCGCACACCGAATGAGCGCGCAAGCGAAACCCGAAAGCGTCGCGCTCGTCGAGACGCCGGCCGTCGGCACTCTGCCGCCGGAGATTCAACAGCAACTCGAGCTCCGCAAACTCTCGAATCAGATCGCCGGCAAGCTGGCCGAAATGAATTGGGGAAAGGAGCTCGATCACGCGACGCGCCGAGCCATCGCCGATTGGGGCCGACAATTCCGCGTCGACGTGACGACCGAGATCGACGTTCTCGGATCGAACATCTACCTAAACGCGCGGTTTTATCTGCGGCAGCTCGCGGAAATGATCGAGGCCGGTCTCGTCGAATACGCGTATCCTGATCACGTCGAGGACGACGCGCGGCTCGCGCAACTTGGCGTCGAAGGGGAAGGCGAGCGATCCCGCCGGTTGCGGCAACGGATCATGTACCAGATCCCAGACGCCGCGAAATCGGCCGTCGTGTTCCGCGTCAAGCTGCGATCGATGGATCGCGAAATTGTCGGCGTGAAATGGTGTGGCACCGGGAAAAAGAATAAGTACGACAAGATCGCCGATCCGATCGGCGAAGATTTCCCGGTCGAGACGTCCGAATCGCGCTCGGCTCGCCGCGCGATGCGACTCCTTACGTCACACGTCCCGAAACGCATGAGCGACGAGACGCTCGCGATCGAGGACGGCGCCGAGGCGCTCGCCGAGCGAATCAAGACCGGGCAACATGAATTCCGCGCGCGCGAGGCCGAGATCAACAAGCCGGCGTCGCCGATCTCGCTACCGGCGGCCGGCGATCCGTACGGGCCGGTCGCGACGGTCGCGGCACCGGTCGCTGTGCCTGTCAACAATTCGCCGAAAAAAGATGACACGGCGCCGACTGCCGAGGTCGATCGACCGCTTCGCCGACATGTCGAGGCGACGATCGCGTACGGCGAAGGCGCGGCCTCAAAGCAAGGCGAAAAATCGGAAGCGGTCGACGCGTTCGCCGCGCGCGTCGAATCGATCATGCGGCTCTTGTCCGATCCGCGGATTCAAAACCGACGCGTCGAATTCACCGATCGCGCCGCGACGGCGACGACCGTCGAGCAGCTCGAGACGATCATCGGCGAAATCGAAGACGCCATGACGGCGACCGGGGAGCTCGGCTTGTGAGGATCGTTCACACGGCCGATTGGCATCTCGCGTACCGCAGTGGCACGCGGCTTACGCCGACCGGCATCAATCGCCGCGAGGCCGACGTCGCCGGCACATTCGCGCGCATGGTCGACCGGATTATCGCGATCGCTCCCGACGTCGTCCTCGGCGCCGGCGATCTCTTCGATCGCGTGAATCCTGGCAATCCGGCGATAACGCACGCGTTCGCGCAGCTGGCGAAGCTCCGCGCCGCATTGCCGAAGACGGCCGTCGTTCTGATCTCTGGCAATCACGAATCGCCGCGCGAGTCTGGGCAAGGTTGTATCCTGCCGCTCTTCGCCAATCTCGGCGTGCACGTCGTCGACCGGTCCGTCGAACGGATCCGGCTCGGCGAGCTGTCCATTCTCGCCATGCCGGACGCGCCGGGAATCGTTCGACCCGCGGCGCTCGAGCCGGATCCGTCGGCGCGATTCAATGTCGCGCTCATTCACGGCGAGGTCGAGGGAATGCCGGTTAGCTCCGAGGCCGAGCGAAAGGCGATCAAACTCTCGCGCGATCAACTCGCGCTCGATCGGTGGGATTACATCGCGCTCGGTCACTATCACGTCGCGCACGAGATCGCGGCGAACTGTTGGTATTCGGGATCGATCGACTTTACAAGCTCGAGCATTTGGAAGGAAGCCGGCACGCCGAAGGGATTCATCGAGCGGAACCTCGCGACCGGCGCGCTGACGTTTCACGAGCTCGAGCCGTCGCGCGCCGTCCTCGATCTGCCGGTAATCGACGCGGCCGGCCTCGGCGCCGAGGACCTCGACGCGCGGATTCGCGAGACGATCGCGGCCGCAGCGATCGACGGCGCGATCGTTCGGCTCGTCGTGCACAATGTGACGAAGGAAGTCGGCCGCGCGCTCGATCAACGGGCATTGCGGCGATATAAAACGCGCGCGCTGAACTTCACGCTCACGCTCGAGCGTCCCGAGGTCGCGCCGCGGCAACCGCTCGCGCGTACCTATGCCGAGCTACGAAACCGGTCGCTCGAGGACATTCTCGGCGAGCGGCTCGCGTCGCGTCAGTTGCCGAGCGACGTCGATCGCGGCCGAATGACGGCGCTCGCCGGCGAGTATCTCGCGAAGGCGAAAGAGCAGGATAGTAGGCGCGCTGTCGCCGAGCCGATCGAGTCGATCGCGCCGATCGAGGTCCCGGCCGAACGGACCTCAAACATTCAACCCGAGGCCGCAGCGTAATCCAATGCGTTTCGAACGAATCTCGATCACGAAAAAGGCCGTCGATCTCCAGCGCAGCACCACCGACGGCAACGGCGCAACCGAAGACGTGCACACCAACACGCCGGAACGGCCGAACGGCTCATTTACGGACGCGATGCAAGCGTTCGTCCCGTTCGTCGTGAAGCTGCTCGCGAAGGCGATCACCCTCGCCAAAGACGAAAAAGGCGAGGCGGTCAAGCTGACCGTGACGACGCTCAATCTGAGCGAGGACAAGAACGGTCTTCGTCAGTTGATCGTCACGGCGACGGTTCCCGTTCCGGACGCGTACGACAAGCCGCTCGTGCTGAATACGCCGCTCGTGCGCGAGGCCGGCGAGTTGCCGCTCGGCGACGCGATCGTTCTCGACGACGACATGATGAAACTGATAGCGCTCGTCGAGCTCGAGGCCGAGAAATTCGTGAACGGCGAGCGACTCCCCGCAGCGGCCGCCGAGCCGAAGGCGGAAAAGAAGACCTCGGCGAACGCGAAAGAATTCGACGAGGCCGCGGCGCACGCCGAGGTCCAGTCGACGCGCAAGCCGAAGGGTCGGAAGGGGAAGGCCGCCGAAGGTACGCCGCTCTCGGTCATGTAGCGATGAGCGACCAAGCTGTGAAGCAGCTACCCGCGCACGCCGTGTATTACGTCGTCCCGGCCGGAACGCATTCGTTCCGTTGTAGCGGCGTCGCGCGCGGCGGCAGCTGCTCGGCGCCGATTTACTTCATCAAAAACCCGAAGACCGGGAACCGCGTGCCGATCGATTGCGACGTGCCGAACGGACAGCGACCGAGCGCGAACGCGGCCGTCGACGAGCGACAGATCGACGCGTTCGGCGCCGCGCCGGCTGAGGCGTACGACGGCCGCGGCGTCTCGCACTACTTCACCTGTCCCGACGCTGATCTCTTCACCAAAAAGGGCGGACGATGAAGGCGATAACGCTCACTCAACCTTGGGCGACGCTCGTCGCGATCGGCGCGAAGCGCGTCGAGACGCGCGATTGGCTGACGCATTACCGCGGCGAGATCGCGATTCACGCCGCGAAAGCATTCCCGAAAGACGCTCGCGCGTTGGTCTCGACGTCGCCGTTCGCCGACGTGCTCGGAACCGAGACGCTACACACGGCGCAAATCATCGCCGTCGCGACGCTCACGCGATGTTGGCCGTTCGGCGTCGACACGATCGGCCGAATTCACGACGCGTCGAAGGCCGGCAGGCTACCGCTATATGAGGCCTATTTCGGCGACTACGCGCCGGGCCGTTACGGTTTCGTCCTCGAGAACGTTCGCCGGCTCGAGCGGCCGATCTACTGCCGCGGCTCGCTCGGCCTTTGGAATATCCCGCAACTCACCGAGCATGAACTACGCGAGCAGCTCGCGAAGGCGGCGGCGGCATGAAGACCGAAAAGAATCTCGCGAAGGTCTTCGCGATGGCGCTACGCTCGGCCGTGAAGGATCTCCGCGAAAACGTGTGGACTAGCGCGCCGTGGGCGCCGATCGACAACTCGCTCGGCTCGATCGAGTCGGTCGCCGAGGAGCTCGAGCGGTTCGCCGCGCGCGTCGACAGCGTCGCCGATATCGTGCCGCATGTCGAGCCGTGCGACTACTACCACGAACTAGAGCGGATTTCGGAATTGCTCACCGAGATAGAGCCGAACACGACACATAGCACCGTCTCAGATCATCTCGAGGATTTCTTAAAGCGTCACGCGATCGCAAGGGCCGCGCGATGAATCCGATTGTCCGACCGACGATCGCCGAGTATCTCGCCGACGGCTACGCCGAAGGTTCCGGCTACGCCGGCGATCGAGAGATCGCGGAACAAGCCGCGTGCGTCGAATGCGGCGAGCGTCGCGGGCGATTCGTCGCGCTCTACAAGCTGGAAGCCGGTCGCTATCACTGGCGCGTATACCGAGCGTTTGCCGTGTGCGACGCTTGCGGACATGAACACGAGTTTTAGAAATGTCTCTGACTTACGACGTTACCGAACTGCCGCCGGTTTGGCCCGGGAAGCGAACGACCTACCGCAAGCGCGCGCCGTTTAAGACGCAATGGGCGCGTACGGTTCATATTCTCGAGCGCGAGTTGAAGCACCTTGGCGCGCGAAAGATTCAAATTGCGTGCGAGATCCGGCTCGGCGATCTTCGCCAGGACGGACAGCTTCGTGCCGACGCTCGGCCCGGGCCGGCTGTGATCTTGTCGTTCCTGGATCGCGACGGCCATCGGCAAGCGTATCCCTGCGACACGTTCGCATGGTGGCAAGACAACCTCTACGCGATCGCTGTCGTCCTCGAGGATCTTCGCCGCGCCGAACGGTACGGCGTTCAGTCGGCGCTACTTCGCGCCGGATTCAAGGCGCTCCCGAACGCCGGCGCGACCGTGCCGACGCTGTCGACGAACCAGGCCGCGCAGCTGATCGCGCGGCTCGCCGGCGCCGAGAACGCCGAGGCGCGCGCCGCCGAAATCCTCGCGAATCCGGCGAACGCGACGCTTATGATCCGCGTCGCGCGATCGAAAACGCATCCCGACGCCGGCGGCCGCAACGAAGATTGGACGCTACTTCAAGAGGCCGAGCGCATCTTGAAAGCGCACCATGGGGCCGCCGCATGATGCCAAAGCCGCCGGCCTTTGAGAAGCCCGGACCGCGCGAGATCGTCACCTATCCTCGCGACGCGATCCTCGAGATCCGGCACGTCTGCAAGGCGCTCGGCGTGAGCGAGAACACGCTCTCCGGGATGGACCTGCCGGTTTTTTATGTCGGCGCGCGGCCTCGGTATCTGTGGGGCGTCGTGCTCGACGAGCTCGCGCGGCGCTCCAGCGCCGACGCGCAACCCAAACTCTCGCGCGTGAAATGACACCCGACACGCTGATGATCGACCGGCTCTTTAAGGGCGTCGGTCGTATCGCGAAACGAAGCGGAACGACGTCGCCGGCGATCCTGCGAAAGATCAATCGCGCGCTCACCGAGCTTTACGAAGAGGGTCGGCTCGACATTCTTCGCGCGCTTCGTGACGGCGATCTCTCGCCGATGGAAGTGTACGACGCGTATCGGCGCCGCGTAGTCTCTGAGCTGCCGGTCGGTAACACCATGCCGGAGCTCGCGAAATCCATGAAGGCATGGATCGAGGACGTTCGCGACGAGTATTCGCCGAAGCACGTCGGGAACCTCGAGACCGCGCAACGGCTGTTCGAAAAGCACGACAAGACCGCGCGCGTCGCCGATCTGCCGCGTGTGCTCGAAGAGCTTCGCAAGACGTATGGCAAAAAACGCGCGCGATCGTTCAACCTGGCGCGCGACGCCGCTCGAGCGTTCACACGCGCGACGCTGAAAAAGTCGCATCCCGTATACGTCGCGATCGCTGCGGTCGAGCCGCGCGCCGTGCCAAAGGCGCCGCTTCGCCGGCTGCTCTCGGTCGACGACATGCTCGAGCTCTTCCCGAATCCGGCGACCGACCGGATCGACGCGATCGCGTGGACGATGGCGACTACAGGCATGGGCTCTAAAGAGCTGTGGGGCGCGTGGGCGACCGAAAGCGACCGTGTCCATATCCAGGGCACCAAACGCGACGCTCGCGTTCGTGACGTGCCGCTAGTGCGCGCGCCGACCGTGCCGCAGCTGTCGCGCGACCGCTTCGAAAAGCTCTTTCGCGAGCGGCTCGACGGCGCGATCACGCCGTACGATTTGCGGCGAACCTATGTCCGTTGGCTCGAGCTCGCCGGCGTCTTACGCACCCGGCGAAAGCTCTACATGGGGCACGCCGCCGGCGACGTCACCGACCTCTACGAACGCGCCGAAGTGACGGCGTTCCTCGCCGGCGACGCCGAGCGGCTTCGAACGTTTCTCGGACCGAAATTCGAAGCGATCCACAAACTTTCTCACATAGTTGCGATAGCGAAGTAAAGGAGCGCGACCGATGCAAACCCTTACGGTACAACAAGCTGGGGCGCCTGGACTCGAACCAGGAACTTCCCGATTAACAGTCAAAATCGGGCGCGGCGACCCGCGATTGAGCGGCTCAACGCGGCGTAAATCGCCTCAGATTCGCGCACGAGTCCCAAAGAAACCCACATACTTTTTCACACGCGATCGGCGGCTCGCTTACGATGGCTGAGCCGTGGATTCGCGTGCACGCGAACCTGACGAAGAAAGCCGTCGTCGGTCGATGCGTCGAGGCGCTCGGCCTCAAGGGGCAACACGCTTTCGCGACCGCAGCCGGATTGCTCGTGCAATTCTGGGGCAACGTCTCGCTGTACCGTCCCGACGGCAACGTGTCGGACCTGCCGGCGCTGCAATTCGATATCTGGGCCGGATGGAACGGCAAGAAAGGTCTATTCGGCGCCTTCGTGTTGAAGCATCACGTCGACGCCGACGGCAAAGTGAAAGAATGGGACCGTTACGCCGGTCATCTTCGCGAGGTTCGCGCGCGCGAAGAATCTCCCGACGGGAAAAGCACTTACGTCTATTACGCCGTCGACGGCGACGAGTGCAAGATCGGCTTTAGCGGCAATCCGTGGTCGCGCGTGAACGAGCTCCGCGTATCGCGGCCGCGGCTGCGACTTGCGGCGGTCGAGCGAGGCCGGCGCGACCTCGAGAGCGAGCGTCACCGACAGTTCGAAAGCGCAAAGATCGGCCGCGAATGGTTCCACATGACGCCGGATCTCGTCGCTCATATCGGCGCGATCGTAGCACCTACGGCCGACACTACGGAATCAACTACGGTAGCTACTACGAAACCGTCCGTAGCCTCGCGCGCGAACGAGACGAGACGAGACGAGACGAAAACAGGATCTCAATCATCATCATCAGCGGCCGATTTCGCGATCGCTATTTCGGTCCAAGCGAACAAGGGTCTAGCCGAGCATCCGACCAAGCCGCAACCGATCGCGCGGATCATCGGAAATAGCGGCGGCTCGCTCGAGGCCGCGCAATCACTGATCGACGCCGGCGTGCCGCTCTACTTCGCCGAGGCCGATTTCTATCGCCAGGCGATCACGCACAAGGCCGAGGATCCGATCACGAGCGCGAAATACTTCGTCGCCGGCACCGTGCGCCAATGGCAACGGCTCGCCGCTACCGAAAAGGCGAACAATGCAACTCGACCTAGCGTTGTACCCGCGGCGAACGACACACGCGCGCGTCTCGAGGCGCTCGGCGAAAAGTGGGAAGCGGAAGAGCGAGCAAAGGCGGCGAACGCGCCGAAGGTGGCCGCCAATGGCTGAGCTAACCGCGAAAATCGTCCTCGACGAATTGCTTCGCCTGGCGACGGCGTTCCCGTCGCATAAAGGCATGAAGGACGATCCCGAGAAAACGGCCGAGCTCTATCGCGATCACTTGCACGGCATGAGCGCCGAGGCCGTTCGCGCGGCCGTTCGAATCACGATCGAGAACGAGACGTTTTTTCCGAAGGTCGCGCAGCTCCGCGCGATCGCATGGGATTGGACGCGCCGCAATTCGAACGGCGACGGACCGGTCGAAGACAGAAACGCCGGCCGATACTGCGCGCGTTGTCAATCGCCGCTCCAATGGCTGCCCCGATGGCGGCCGGCCGTCGACGTGCACGGATACGCGATCGCTTGGACGGACGACGCCGGCGTCGCGTACGTGAAGCTCGAGCGATACGAGCGTTTGCTCTGTGGGTGCGCGGCGCCGTGCGCGTATTCGCCCGAGCCGGAATTCGACGACCCTTGGATGAGGCGCGATCGGATAAAAGGCGTCTTCGGTCGGCCGCGCGTGAACGGCTCGATCGGCTCGAGCGTTCGGTTCTATGCGCCGTTGAGCGATGAGCGTCGCGCCGAAATGCAACGGCTGTTGACGACCGGCAAGCCGTCGGAATCGCTCGAGCAGATCGGCGCGCTTGCCGAGAACATGGCGACCGAGGCGCTCGAGCATGGTTAACCCGCTGACGATCTCACTACTCGACGAGACGCCGACGGCCGAGCAGCTCGCGGCCGGTCTCTTGTCGGCGCGCTCGGCGATTCGCTCCGGCGCTCCGAAAATCTTTCTCGTCTTCGGCCGGAAGGCGATCGTCGACGCGAAGGTCGCCGAGTTCGTGCGCGAGGTCTTCACCGCGATTCACAACGACCGACGGAGCGGCTACCGAAATCGCTTGAAGCCGCGCGTTCGGCTCGTGCTATCGCTGGACAATTCCGAGCAGCTCGAGGCACTCGCCGCGGCTCGGCTCACGAACGTAATCCCGACCGAGGTCCGAGCATGACGCCAGAAGACGAGAAGAACCGTCAACGCTACTTCGACGCGATGCACGCCGTACAATCGGCGATCGCACTCGACATTCAGATTTCCGGCCTCAATGGCGCCGGCGCCGATCCGAAGCACCTTCGAACCGGCGTCAATTCCTGCCTCGTCGACAATCTCGCGATCTCAAAGCTTTTGATCGAGAAAGGGATTTTCACGGAATCGGAATATTTCGCCGCGATCGCGGAAGCCGCCGAGGGCGAGCGGGCGAGTCTAACCGAGCGGATGAGAAAGCGGACGGGCGACCTGAGGATCTCTTTCGGATGAGCGACCTCGTCGAGCGTATGCGCGCGAAGCTCGCGCACGCGAAAGCACATCGCATGATCGCCGCGCCGGTCGATCTCGAGGACCTCGAGCAGCTGCTCGCGTTGCAGCCGAAAGAGCGTTCGCGATTCATCGAGATTTCAAACGACTTCATTCCGCAGCTTTCCGCTGATTGGTCGCGGCCGGTGCACGTTCGGATTGAAAAGGCCGAGGGCAACGTTCTGCGGCTCTTGTTCAAGAGGCCGCCGACGCTCGACACGCGTGATCCGTACAAAGCCAATCCCGGCGCGCGACCAATGCCGCACCCTGGCGCACCGCGATGACGGCGATTTCGGATTTCGACCTGAAGCTCGCCGGCATGGTCGCGCAAGGTATCCCGCGCGACAAAGCCGCGGCGGCGCTCCGCGCGAACGGCATCGGCACGCCGGCCGCGATCGCGCCGACCAGAGACGCCGGCGTGCTCGAGAAGGCCGAACAAGCCGAAGTCGTGAAGCGGTTCCGCGTCTGCGGCTTCAAGGTCTACTCGCTCAGTCAAGCGCGCGCGTCGAAACAAACGCCGGGACTGCCGGACCTGTGGCTGATGAATCCCGCTCGAGCTCTCGGCCTTTGGTGGGAAACGAAACGGCAGAAAGGCGGCCGATTCTCCGACGCGCAACTCGAATTCGCCGCGGCGTGCGAATACTGCCGCGTGAACTACGCCGCCGGCGATCGCTACGACGCCGAGCGTTGGCTCATCGAAAACAACCTCGCCGATATCGTCGGCGGATCCTTCACCCCTCGCCGGAATTCCCTATGACTCGACGCTATCGCCGTCAACTGATCTCGACACTCGCCGCGCTCGCGGCGCTCGCATTCTCCGCGCCGTACGCATGGGGCCAGGGCGTTTCGATCGTCGCGCCGGGGCACTCGCAAAGTCACGTCGACCTGATGATCGGCGACACGGCGCGGCTCGCGGCACACTCCGACGAGAACGCCAAAGTCACATGGCGCTCGGGAAACCCGACGGTCGCCTCGGTTTCGAGCACCGGCCGAGTGACGGCGCGCAAGCGTGGATACGCGACGATCCGAGCGATCGCCGGCGGCGACACGGCGACGATTCGCGCGTGTGTGACGGCGGTTCCGGCCGAGACCCTCGCCGCGCCGGCGCTGAGATCGAAACATCCGGTCGTCCGGCTGTTGCGTGACACGGTCCACTTGGGGCCGTTCACGACGTCAAAAGACGCTTGGTTCTCGTTTCTGCGACCCGAGCAGACGTCGGGAATCCTGATCGATTCGCTCGCGCCGACAACGCAATGGGGGCCGTGTCTGCACTGGTTCAGCAACACCGAGGGTGTCACGGTCGACGGCGTCGGCCGCTATACCATTCCGCAAAAAGCCGACGCGAACGGAACGCAAACATTCATCCCGTTCGCCGTGCTCGGTCCGCAGTTTCTCGGCGCACCGATTCCGTTTCGAAAGGGATGATCGCAGGACACGCGCCGCTCTATCATCCGGCCCGCGAAAAGAAGTTTTGGGCCGAGTGTTCTTGCGGCTGGAAACATGAACGCGCGGATCGGAAATACGCGATCCGGTCGATTTGGCTCGAGCATGTCGCGCTCACGCTCGAGGCGGAACTAAAACAGCTCCGCAATTGGAACGCGCGGAAAACCATAACACGGGGAGCGTAGCACTATGTCGTATCAGACAGGCGATTCAAGCAACAGCGGCACCGTCAAGGGCGACACCGCGATCGCGCAGCTCAAGGAGCAACACGACAGCGAAGGCCGCAACGATCGCGAGAAGGCCGCGATTCAACGCGCGATCGACGCCGTCGAAGCCGCGCAGGCCGGCGGTCTCGTCGCGATCGTCAACGCGAGCGGGCACCTTCCCGTCGACGCGGCCGGAAACCCGACGACGGGCGGCCACGAAAACTTCGCGCTGAACGTTCAGTGATGGCCGCGGCGATTCGGGCACCGCAGTACCTCAGTCTCGAGCCGGCGCTTCGTTGCCCGAATCGCCGTTGTCAGCGTCACGCCGGCAACATCGTTTCCGATCTCTTGACGCTGAGTTGCGCGGCCTGCGGCGCAATTTGGTGGGCGACGCGGCTTCGGCCTGGCAACGTTCGCGCGCAGCTGCTCGAGGATTTCGGCGACGCGTCATTCGTCGACTACCTGATCTGCATGTACGAACTACCCGAATCGATCGATCGGCCGTTGTATTGGCAAGTGTGGATCCGCCGCGACGAAGAGATCGCGATCGCTAACGCGATGCCGTCGACCTCGATCCGCGATCGCGCGCGCATTTTCTTTCACCAAATAGTCGCGGGGCACCGACAGCAATGAGCCGAGCGAGCGCGCCAGAGCATTACAACCCGTCGCCAATGTTCGGCCTACGCGATCTGTCGCTCGAGCCGCCGGAGTATTACGAGGAATACTACAGCGGCGATTGGGACGCGTGCATCGAATGCGGGGAAGAATTTCATTACGACGATATCGGCGGATACAATCCGCCATGCTCGTGCGGACTGCATTGCCGCAGCTGCCACGAACTTGAAGAGCAACGCGGCGCTTACGGCGACGGCGACTATTACGACGACGATCGCGCCGAGTATGAAGAGCGCGTGATTCGCGAGGTTTACAACGTCAACGGGGGGCGCCTGGAATGATCGAGCTCGACGTGACGGTCGACAACCAATCGGGCTTACCCGGCCTGATCACCGGCCTAACGGCGCAATTGCCGTACGCCGAATCGCGCGCGCTCAACGCGACCGCGACCGACGCGCAACGCGCGATCCAGGCCGCACTACCGAGCGAGTTCACGCTTCGACAGGCGAGCTTTATCGTCAATTCGATCTATCGCAAGCCGGGCCAAGACTTCGCGACGAAAACGAATCTCGCGGCAACGGTGCGCGTGAATCCCGAGCGGAACTTCCTCGCCAAGTTCGAAGCCGGCGGTCGTAAGACCGCGAGCGGCAACTCGCTCGCCGTGCCGATCATTCGCGAGTCAAACCGAATGCTCATTATTCGCCGCGGCGACGCGCTGTCCGTGCAACGGCTCATGGATTCCGTACGCAACCGCGGCGGCAAGATCCTAAACGCGAAGGTTCGCAAAGGCCTGTTGAAAGTCGTCGCCGATCCCGACAAAGTCTTTCTCGTGCAGTCGGGCAAGGGAACGTTCCTCGTGCAGCGCACCGGGCCAGGTCCGCGCGATACGCGCGTCTTGTGGGAATTCGAAAAATCGGTGCCGATCAAACCGCAATTGCATTTCGACGATATAGCGATGCGTGCGGCGCTCCAATTCTGGGAGAGAAACTTTAACGACGCGCTCGCCGACGCTATCGCGACCGCGAAATGAGCGCGAACACCGTTGCGAAATTCCGCGCGCATCAACTCCGAACCGCGCGCAAGCATCACGAGGCCGGCCGGCTCGAGCTCGCGCGTGATCTCTATTGCCGGATCCTCGATGCCGAACCGAAACACGCCGAGGCGCTACACTATGCGGCGTTGCTCGGCGCGCAGCTCGGCCGAATCGCTCGAGCGAACGGTGAGACGCCGCGCGACGAGGTCGATCAGCACGTCGCCGAGCTGATGGCGGCCGCGTGCGAAGCGAACCCGCAGAACGCGGGCGCGGTGCACAACTTCGCGCGATTCGCGCACGACTGCGGCGATCTTGTCGGCGCTCGCGCGCTCTATCAACGCGCGTTGGATCTCGACCAATCCGACGGCGCGAGTTGGATCGGCCTCGGCAATGTGTTCGGCGAGATCGGGAACCGCCTACGCGCGGAAGCCGCATGGTCACGCGCGCTCGAGTGTCCGCCGCGATCCGCCGACGAACGTTTCGCTCGGAGTTTCGTCGAGCTCTCGAAAGGCGATTATCTGAACGGATTCGCCAATTACGAAGCTCGGCTCGAGTGCCATGAATTCATGGCCGGCGCCGGTCGATCGACGTCGAACGCGCCGCGATGGACCGGTCAACGACTCGACCGATCGGACGGCGCGCTGCTCGTCTATGGCGAGCAAGGCGCCGGCGACGCGATCATGATGTCGCGCTATCTGCCGCTCGTCGCCGATCGCGTTCACACGATCTACGTCGAGCTAATGGCCGGCCTCGTGCCGCTCTTCGCCTCGGCGTTCCCGATGGAACGATTCATTGCGCGCGGCGAGGCGCTGCCGGCGCATGTTGCCAAGGTATCGCTTATGTCGCTGCCGGCGATCTTCGAAACGCCGCTCGACGATATTCCGCCGGCGATCGACTTCGCGATTCCCCGTTGGGAGTATCCCGAGCCGAACCGCGTCGGCCTTTGCTGGCACGGCTCGCGCGATCACGCGAAAGACCGACCGCGATCGATCCCGTTCGAAAAGCTCTTCCCGCTTTTCGACGTTCCCGGTATCGAATGGCAATCGTTACAGCTCGGCGAAGGCGTCGACGGTCTCGTCGCGCCGCTCGAGCTCGGCGATTTTCTCGCGACTGCTCGCGAAATCGTGCGCTGTGACCGCGTCATCACGGTCGACACGTCGATCGCGCATCTCGCGGCGTCGATGGGCGTCGAAACGTGGATTTTGCTCCCGTTCGTCGCCGAGTGGCGTTGGATGCTCGACCGCGATGATTCGCCGTGGTATCCCAGCGCGACACTGATTCGCCAAGCCAAAGCCGGCGACTGGGACGGCGTGATTCATCGCGTCGCCAAATCTCTTGACCTCATGATCGGACAATGACGGCGATCGTCACGCGTACCAAATTCGGGCCTATGCTCGTGCCGCCATTCGACGCATACGTCGGGCAAGCTCTGATCCGACAGCTCGAGTACGCGCCGGCTGAGTTTGAGACCTGGCGTCCATTTCTCCCGGTCGACGGCGTCGTCGTCGACGTCGGCGCGAACATCGGCGCGCACACCATGGCGTTCGCCTCAGTGGTACGGACCGGAGTTATCCACGCGATAGAGCCGCAGCGTCCACTTTTCCACATGCTATGTGGATCACTCGCGTTGTGTGGCGTTCGGAACGTGAACGCGCTGTGTTGCGCACTTGGCCGCGAGGTTGGATCGGTTCGCGTGCCGGCGCTCGACTATCTCGTGCCGCAGAACTTCGGCGCGCTCGAGCTCCGCAACGTGCCGCGTGATGTGATGGCCGAGGACGTCGCTTCGTTCCCGCTCGACTCGCTCAACCTGAACCGACTCGACTTCCTGAAAGTGGACGTCGAAGGAATGGAGCTCGACGTACTACACGGCGGCGAGGGCACGATCGCACAGTATCGGCCGGTCATTAGCGTCGAAGCTGATCGAGAGCAGAACACACCCGCTATGCTCGCATGGCTACGACTGCACGGCTATCGCGCATGGTGGCATAGGCCGCCGCTCGGTCCGTGCTTCGTGAACGCACGCCGCGAGCCGATC
>Ga0310811_10006420_pt1 | contig 15034 bp, 14 predicted proteins | sample YCmetagenome_FD_207642 | JGI IMG/M metagenome (GOLD analysis project Ga0310811, IMG submission 207642) | Soil microbial communities from experimental microcosm in Duke University, North Carolina, United States - YC | ecosystem: Engineered > Artificial ecosystem > Soil microcosm > Unclassified ...
GAAGAACACCTGCATTTGCGGAATGAGCCGCGACAATATCCCGAGGCCGAGATTAAACAGGAGGCCGAACACGAGAAACGGCGCCGACAGCTGAATGCCGATGCGGAACGCCGTCCCAATGATGCGGGTCACGTGTTGCGCCGCGTCTCCCAAAAGCGGCAATTCCCCTGGCTGAAAAATTGTGTAGCTGTCGTTCATCGCTGCGATCACCAAATGATGCATATCGGTGGCGAAAACGAGCGCCACGCCGAGCAGCGTCAAGAAATTTCCGACGAGAATCCCCTGCTGGTTCTGCGTTGGATCGACGGCGGTGACGAATCCCAAGCCAAGTTGCTGGGCAATGACGGTGCCCGTGACTTGGAGGGCGGAAATCGCGAGACGTGCCGTGAGCCCCAGCACAGCGCCGATAACAATTTCCTGGAACAGAAGCACCAGGACAGGCCCGATTGCGTTGAGGTCGATCGTATAGGCCTTTTGATGCGCAGGCAGGATAATCGCCGTAAGCACCAGCGCGATGCCGAGCCGCACACGCGAGGGCATTGTCTGCTCTCCGACGCCGGGCAGCAGCATCACCATCGTGCCGACGCGCGCAAAAGCGAGCAGAAACGCCGCCGCAAGTGCCGGCAAAAATGAGATGTCAACCCGCATCAGGTTTAACCGCTGACAATGCGTGCGGCGATGCGCAGCATCTCGGCGTGCAGTTTCTCGGCCATGAATGGCAGCGCAACCATCAGCGACAGGAAAATGGCGAGGATCTTTGGCACGAAAGCAATGGTCATCTCCTGGATCTGCGTGAGCGCCTGCAGGAGGGAAATGGCGACGCCGACGGCCAGACCAACGAGCATCACGGGACTTGCGACGATAACCAGCGTCACAATGGCATCACGCGACACGTCAAGTACTTCAGGACCAGTCATGTTCTTGCACCTAAATCGGCATTTTCATGATGTCTTCGTAGGCTTGAATCACGCGATCGCGCACCGCAACGACCGCGTCGATCGCGACCTCGGTCTCGGAAACTGCCGTGACAACGTCGACGAGATTCCCTTTTCCACCAGCTGCAGCTCGTGTCTGGGCGTCGGATTTGCGTCCCATCTCGACGACCGAGCCGATTGCATCCTTGAGTACGGATGCAAAGCTCGTGTCACCTTTCGCCTCGGCTGGTTGCCGGATGACCGCCAGCGAAGAAGAATCGGATGCAATACGCGCAACGCTGGCATAGGCGCTTGCGGCGGCGAGCGGTGAAGCCATTGTAAGAGTGCCTTTCAGGTTTTGAGGATATCGATCGTGCGCTGGATCATGCGCCGTGTGGCGCTGATCACGTTGATGTTGGCCTCGTAGGAGCGCTGGGCTTCACGCATATCCATCATTTCGACCAGCGAATTGACGTTCGGATACTTCACATTGCCGTTGCTGTCAGCGGCGGGATGGCCCGGCTCATATTTCAATCGAAACGCAGAGCTGTCAGTTTTCACTTTGCCGAGCTCGACCACCTGAGCGTCGAGCATTCGGTCGAGTTCGCTGCGAAACGTAGGAATTTTGCGGCGATAGGGATCGGCGCCCGGCCGCTGCGGCGTCGAGTCGGCATTGGCAATATTTTCCGAAATGACCCGCATGCGGCCAGCCTGGGCCCGCAGGCCCGATGCGGCGATGGTCAGTGTCTTGAGGAAATCCAAGGTTGCCCTCCCCAGTCGTGCGGCGCGCGCCTAGCGCTTGCCGAGCGCCGTTTTGATGAGATTGAGGCTGCGTGTGTAGAGCGCGGTCGCTGTTTGAAAATCCATTTGGTTGGCGGCAACTTTCATCATCTCTTCTTCGAGGTTGACGGCATTGCCGGCCGGGCGCACTTCATAGCCAGGAACATTTTTGTTCGGGAACGGCGATTGGCTTAGGCCGACGCCTTCCATATGGCTGCTGGCCGTGCGCGTGAGGGTTATTCCGGACACCGCGTTCGGAGCGACGAGAGGCGGATCATCAAACTTCAGGGGCGCGAGATCGCGGCCTCGAAAATGCGGCGTATCGGCGTTCGCGACGTTATCAGCGAGAACCCGCTGGCGCGCCTGCGACCAATCGAGGCGGGTGCGCAACATCGATAGGATTGGAATGTCGGTAATGCCCATGATGCCGCCTCCCTCGCAAACGCCCCCAGCGCGTTACCGCCGCGCTAGGCAGACTTTGCCGGGTGTATGGTTAATGGGCGGTAAAAGCCGGTTGCAGCTTGGTTCGCCTCCCCGCCTAAATGGCCGCAAATCGGAGCCGGCGTGTAAATTGCCACTTTATTTGTTAATCCTCTGTTAGTATTCAGGGCGGCAAATAGTGCCTAGCAGAATTAACCATTCGGGCGATTCTCACCCGATATGCGTTAGCGGGAAGAACGGAGCGCATTGATGTTCGAGAGCTTGTTCGGCGCCGAGATGCCGCTGGCCGCCCGCTTCTTCATCGCATTTCTGGTGGTGCTGGCGCTTATCGGTTTGACGGCATGGCTGGTGCGCCGCTTCGGAGCAAGCCGGCTCGGAAATGCTTCGCGCGGACGGCAGCCGCGGCTTGCCGTGATCGACGCGGCAACCGTCGATGGGCGCCGGCGCCTTGTCCTGATTCGCCGTGACAATGTCGAGCACCTTCTGATGATCGGCGGGCCGAGCGACCTCGTTGTCGAGCCCAATATTGTGCGCGCGGTTTCGGCCCGCGATGTCCCACGCGACCAGACGCGCGCTGCGCCTGCCGGCGAGGCCGCGGCGCGTCAGACGCCGACAGTTGAAAACGGATGGCCCTTGCAGCCTGCGACCGAGCCGACGCCCACCTCGCGCCCCTACCGATCCCCTGCGACTGAAGAGCCTTGGCTCGCCCCCGAACCCGGCGCGCGGCCTAGGCCCGCTGACAGCCTCACCGGACTTGCCGGCGAATTGTCGACGCGCCTCAATCCACCTGACACGCCTGCACCCGCCGCCCGCACGGAACTGCCCGCGCGAACTCCGACCCCCGCTCACGAGCCGGTTGCGCAGGCTGATCACAATCTCGCTGAGATGGCCCACCAGCTTGAAGCGGCTTTGCGGCGCGCACCGGCGCCGGAAGTTCGCCCGCCGGTCACCGATCCCTTGGCCGCACCGGGCAAGGGTGCTGATCTCACCGCACGCGCACCGCAGCGTGAACTCCGCCCGCGTGTCGAGCCGAAATTCGAATCGAAGCCTGAGCCGAAATTCGATTTCAAACCCGAGAATCGCACCGAGCCCCCGGCAACGCCCGGCAAGAACCTGTACGAGAACCTCGAAGAGGAGATGGCCAGTTTGCTGGGCCGTCCTCCAGGAAAATCGTGACAGGTGCTTCCGACCGCCGTGTCCGTCTGGTGACGGTGGCGGTCGGGGTAGCAGGGATCTTCGCAGGGCTGACGGCGACCGCCTCCGCGCAGGACATCAGCGTAAACTTCGGACAAGGTAACGGCCTGACCGAGCGCGTGATCCAGTTGGTCGCGCTGTTGACGGTGTTGTCGTTGGCGCCGTCGATCCTCGTCATGATGACCTCGTTCACCCGCATCGTCGTCGTGCTGTCATTGTTGCGCACCGCGCTCGGCACCGCGACCGCGCCACCCAACGCCGTCATCGTCTCGCTGGCGCTGTTTCTCACCGCCTTTGTCATGGGGCCGGCGCTCCAACGCACCTACGACTCCGGCATTCGGCCGCTGATGGCCAACGAAATCACGGCCGAGCAGGCCTTCGAGCGCGGCTCGCAGCCGCTGCGCGCCTTCATGCAGAAGAACGTGCGAGACAAGGACCTCAAGCTGTTCGTCGATATGGCCAAGGAAGCGGAACCAGCCAAGCCGGAAGACGTATCGCTGCGGGTGCTGGTGCCGGCCTTCATGATATCCGAGCTCAAAAGGGCCTTTGAAATCGGGTTTCTTCTGTTCCTGCCCTTTCTGATTATCGATCTGGTGGTGGCATCCGTGCTGATGTCCATGGGCATGATGATGCTGCCGCCCGTCGTCGTCTCACTGCCGTTCAAGCTGATTTTCTTCGTGCTGGTTGATGGCTGGAGCCTGGTCGCCGGCTCGTTGATCCAGAGCTACGGATCGTAGCCGCGGGTCAGATGATCGCGTGGCGGATCTTGGCTGACACCCATTCGCTGACGATCACGGTTGCTATGATAACAAGCAGCATCAACGAGACTTGGGTCCAGTAAAGCTGCGTTATCGCGGCGTTTAGCTCAAGTCCGATGCCTCCCGCACCGACAAGACCAAGCACGGTCGACTCGCGGATATTGATATCCCAGCGGAACACCGAGATGCCGGCAAAGGCTGGCAACACTTGCGGCACAATGCCGTAGGCTGACACCTGCGCGCCGGAGGCTCCAGTCGACCGGACGGCTTCGATCTGACCCTCGTCGATCTCCTCGATCGCTTCGTAGAGCAGCTTGGCACAGAAACCGATTGAGCGCAGCGCGATGGCGATGATGCCGGCAAACACGCCGGGGCCGATGATTGTGACGAGCATGAGCGCCCAGATCAGCGCGTTGATAGAACGCGATGAAACGATGATGAACAGTGCAATCGGCCGCACGACGCTGACACTCGGTGTCGTGTTGCGCGCGGCACAGTAAGCAACCGGGATTGCGAGAAACACCGCAATTAATGTTCCAACGGTTGCGATATTGATCGTGTCCCAGATCGGCCGCCCAAGCACGCGGATATAGGACCAATCCGGGGGCACCATCCGTACGGCCAGATCTCCCGCCTGCTGCGGTGCGTCCCAAACAAAGGCCCAGATGGTTTTCTCGGAAATCATCTGGAAACATGCGACAAACAGTGCGGTGAAGAACAACCAGCAGGCCCAGACCAGCAAATCGGTGCGGCGATCGCGTCGCCGCCAGGTTCGCGCCTGCATCGGAACAGTGGCCATCACTGCACCCAGCGTCGGACAAAGCCGGAGCCGTATTCACACACCATGACAATAGCGATGATGACAATGATGATGGCTGCGGCCGAAGAGAATTCGTAGCGATCAAATGCGGTGTTCAGTGTCGCTCCAATGCCGCCGCCGCCGACAATGCCGATCACCGCCGATTCACGAAAATTGATGTCAAAACGATAGAGGCCGAGCCCGATCATGCGGGGCATCACCTGCGGCTGCACACCGTAATTGATCCACTGCAGCCAGTTCGCGCCCGAAGACCGCACAGCTTCCGCCTGCGTTGCGTCCATATCCTCGATGTCCTCGGCAAGCAACTTGCCGTAAAAGCCGATGGTGGCGAACGAGAGCGTCACGAACCCGGCGAAGGGGCCGAAACCAAAAAGCTTCACAAAAAAAATCGCAAGAATGATTTCCTGGAAACTGCGGGATACCGCGAGCACGGCACGGCAGAAATAATAGATGGGGGCCGGAGCGATATTCTTGGCAGCGCCTATGCCAACTGGAATTGAGATCGCGATTCCCACCACGGTCGAAACAACCGTCATCCACATGCTTTCCGCGATGCCATCGGCAATCTCGTCCCAGCGGCTGACGAAATCAGGTGGAAAAAATGACGACAGGAACGCCGCGCCCCGAGGCAGGCCTTCCCATACGCGAGTCCAGTTCACCGGTGTCGTTTGTGTCACCAGCACCAGATAGACAACGACAGCCGCGATCAAAGTCCATCGGAGCCAGGCCGACTTGATGAGCGGCGGTTTTTTCCAGGTGCGCGGAACGGCGGCAATGGTCATCTACGTCAGCCCGGCCATGCGGTCGCGGTCGGGGTGCGGGGCCTCGAAGGGCAGCACATTGTCAGCCTCGTCCGGCGATTCCTCGTCGACCTTGCGGATGGTTGCAGACCAGTCCTCTTCGCCGTAGATCGACGTCAGCACCGCCGGCGTGAGGTGATCCGGCGGACCGTCATAGACGATCTCGCCGAGCCGCAGGCCGACGATGCGTTCCGCAAACATCTGCGCCAGCATCACATCGTGAATGTTGATGATCGCGGACAGCTTGCGCTCACCGCATAGTTCCTTGATGAGCCGCATGATCTGCCGCGACGTCTTCGGATCAAGCGAGGCGGTCGGCTCATCGACCAGAAGCAACTCGGGATTCTGAATGAGCGCGCGGCAGATGCCGACGCGCTGGCGTTGCCCTCCAGACAGCTCGTCGGCGCGTTTGTCCGCCATTTGGTCGAGGCCGACGCGTTCGAGCAGGCGAAATGCTTCGTCGATATCGGTTTGCGGAAAGCGCCGGAGCCAGCTTCGCCAAAAGCTGACATAACCCAGGCGGCCGGTAAGCACGTTTTCCATCACCGTCAGCCGCTCTACCAGAGCATACTCCTGGAAGATCATGCCCATGCGACGCCGGGCGCGCCGCAATTCGGCGCTGCCGAGCCTAACGATATCGACATCGTTGAGTGCGATCGCGCCGGACGTCGGCTCGACCAACCGGTTGACACACCTGATCACCGTGGACTTGCCTGCGCCCGAAGGACCGATCAGCGCCATGACCTGCCCGTCGGGGACGACAAGGTCGATCCCCTTGAGAGCCAGATCACCGGTGCGATAGCGCTTCGTCAGGCCTTTGATGCGCAGCATTGTATCCCCCGGGGCTGCAGCATCCTACTTACAGCTGTATTTCACCCCACTCGCTGCGTCGATCTTGCGAATGACATTCCAATCTTTCTTGTAAGTGATCGGAACAAACTTGTTCTGACCCTTGAACTCAGCCTGCAGTGCCGACCCTTCCCACGGGAAAGTAAAAAAGGCTTCCTTGATTTTTGCCTGAAGCGCGGGATCGAGATTGTGCGCCAGGCCATAGCCAGTCGTCGGGAACGTCTCCGACTTGTAAATCGTCCGGATCTTGGCCTTGTCGACGACATTGCGTTCGAACATGCGGAACATCACCTCGTTGGCAATCGCCGCCGCGTCATAGTCCTTGTTGGCAACACCGATGACAGAATTGTCATGCTTGCCGGAGAACACAGGCTCATAGTCCCTTTTGGCCTCGAGCTTGAATTCCGAACTGAGCAACGCCGACGGCGCCTTAAATCCGGAATTCGACGTCGGCGCGGTGAATGCAAGCTTCTTGCCCTTGATATCGGCCGGCGTCTTGATCGGACTGTCGGCCGGCACGATGATTTCCATCTCGTAGCCGAAGGTGCCGTCGTTACCCGCCATGATGGCGAACGGCACAAATCCTGCGCAGTTCACGGCGATCGGATTGGACCCGGTGTTGAAGCCCGCAATATGCAGACGGCCGGAGCGCATCGCCTCAACCTCGGCTGCATTCGATTGGACCGGAAAGAAGATGACTTTCTTGCCGGTGATTTTTTCCATGTGCTTGATGAAGCCATCCCACACCTTGGAGTAGACCGCGGGGTCTTCGACGGGCGTATAGGCAAAAATCAGCGTCGAAGGATTGATGAGTTGCTTGGCGTCAGTCGGCGTATCGGCCACCAGATCGCCGTCGCGGTCGCAGTAGGCTTTGTCGAGATCGCCGCGCGGGCAATCTTGCGCGTAGGACACGCTGCCCAGTCCGGTGCCGATGATAAGCGCCGCGAAAGCGCTTGCGATCACATTGATACGCCGTGCCATGACTGCTCCCCTGCCGTTACTGCGCTGAACCAGGTCGAGGATACGGGACCGAACCGCCCGGGCCAAGCGCCCTGAATGGTTCAAGAATTGCGGTCGGCATCATATTCATCGGAGCAATACGGCCCGCCCTGAAAGCGCTCGCCGACCGGATCGGCAGCAAGCTTTGCCTGCGCTGCAATAGCTTCCGCCCGGAAGTCCTCCGAACGGCCCCGCGGGCTGTAACCAAACCGTCTGGCATTGCTATTGTCCCACCAACCCGCCGCGTTGTCGGACGCGCCGTAGAAGATCTCGAAATGGATGTCCGGATGCTCAAGCCCGATCCGTACGAGCTGAACGAGGTCTTCCGGCATGATCCAGATCGACAGCCTTCTCTTGTCGAGCGGCTTGTCGTTGACATTGCCGATGCGGATGCACGTCACGCGCAGTCCGTGCTTGTGGGCATACAGCGCACCGAGCGCCTCACCGAACGCCTTGCTCACGCCATACCGGCTATCGGGACGCACGGTCACGTCGACGCCGATTTTCTTATCGCGCCTATAGAAACCCATCGCGTGATTTGACGACGCAAACACCACGCGTTTGACACCGGCGCGATAGGCAGCTTCAAATAAATTGTAGCACCCGACGATATTGGATTTGTGAATCGTGTCCCAGGGACCTTCGACGGAGAAGCCGCCGAGGTGAACGATGCCCTCCACGCCGGCGACGATTTTTTTGACCTGGACCAGATCGGCAAGATCGGCGGCGACAAAGTCTTCGTCTTTGCCAAGATCGGCCGGCGTACGGATGTCGCTCGTGCGAATAGTCGGATAGATACCCTTCAGAAGCCTGCGTAAGCGTGTACCGACATCGCCGGCAGCGCCGGTGATCAAGATTTTCTGCATGGCCTTCATTGAATCCTGTTTTCGGCGGCAAGTTTCTCGTAGCGCGCGCGGCTGTTGAGCAAATGGCGCTGCATCGCGGTGCGCGCCTGCGCCACCGAGCCCTGTTTTATCGCGTGAAGGATTTGCGCATGCTCTTTCTGAAAGGTATCGAGTTGCTGACGCCGCGCGGCGGGTTGAGCGCTCTTCCAGATCGTCCGGCGCGGGATAATGAATCGGCCGAGGTACTCCAGGAAGCGATTGAATTGCGGATTGCCGGTCGCCTCACCGATCGCACAATGGAAGGCGAAATCCTCGTCGACGCCGTTTTCGCCACGGTCGATGGCGGCTTGAATGGCGTCAAACCGGTCTGCGATTTTCTTGACCTGGGCCGGCGATGCGCGTTCTGCGGCAAGACCCGCCGCCTCAACCTCCACCCCGGTCCGTAGCTCCATGACATTAAGCACTTCACCGAACGGCGACTGCTCATCGAAATCGACCCGGAACGGCCGGCGGACCTGGCTCGCGACAAATGCGCCCACCCCTTGCCGGGTTACGACCAACCGATCCGCACGCAATGCCGCAACCGCTTCGCGGATGACCGTGCGGCTAACCCCGGTCGCGGCAATCATCTCTTGTTCGGTCGGCAAACGCGCGCCCGGGGAAAGCTTCCCGCTCGTAATGTCCGCGGTCAGCCTGGCCACCAGTTCGGCGGTCAGCCGGCGAGGTGCATCGAGCGGCTGCAACAGGCTAAGATTTTTTGGACTACGCTTGGGCAACGGCTTGACATCTCGCCTAGACGTAAGGTCATCATATGACCTGATGAATAACATGCATGGTCGATTGGATCAAATGAGCCGTGCCAACAACATCAGAGAGACAAAAGGATCCGAGGGAGGAATGCTCATGATGAAAGTCCGCAATGCGATCATGGCCGCCGGCATCCTTGCTGCGGCTTTCTCACCGGGCAGCACGCTCGCACAGACGGTTCTCAAGGCTTCCGACGTCCACGCAGCCGGCTATCCGACGGTGGTTGCCGTCGAAAACCTCGGCAAAAAGCTGTCAGCGGCAACCAACGGCCGCTACAGCGTGCAGATGTACCCGTCGATGCAGCTTGGCGGAGAAAAAGAAGCGGTCGAACAGGCGCAGGTTGGCGCAATTGCATTCGCGCGCGTTTCGGTCGGCGCGCTTGGCCCGGTGATCGACGAACTGAACGTGTTCAATCTGCCTTACGTGTTTCGCAACACCACACACATGCAGCACGTCATTGATGGCCCGATTGGCCAGGAGTTGCTCGACAAGGTCACCAACAGTGGCAAGGGCCTGATCGGCTTGTGCTGGATGGATGCCGGCGCGCGCAATTTCTACAACACCAAGAAGCCGATCAAGACCATGGCGGATCTCAAAGGATTGAAATTCCGCGTGATGGGCAACCCGATGTTCGTCGACATGGCAAATTCTATGGGCGGCAATGGCGTCGCGATGGGCTACGACCAGGTCTTCAACGCGCTGCAGACCGGCGTCGTCGACGGGGCCGAGAACAATCCGCCGAGCTTCGTGTTCGACAACCACTATCAGGTTGCCAAGTTCTACACGATCGACGAGCACCTGATCGTGCCGGAGATGCTGGTGTTCTCGAAAAAAGCCTGGGACGCCATGTCGAAAGAGGATCAGGCCGCGCTCATTAAATTCTCCAAGGAAGCGCAACAGGAAGAGCGCAAGCTTTGGGAGGCATACGAAAAGCAGGCGATGGAGAAGGCGAAGGCCGCCGGCATCCAGATCATCCAGGTTTCGGACGCCGACAAAAAGGCGTTCCAGGACGCAGTGAAACCTGTCTGGGACAAGTACGGCCCGAAATACGCCGACATGGTCAAGCGCATCCAGGACGTCAAATAGTGGTGCATCCGATCTGACAGCCGGCCAGGTTCTGGCACAATCGCCGATGAACCTGGCCGGTTTTTTTGCGGGGACATAATGAAAGCACAATATATCCGGGCGATGGATTCGCTGCACCGGGCTTGCGAATTCGTGGCAGGCGTCTGTCTGGTCGTCATCACAATCATCATTCCATACGGAGTGTTCTGCCGCTTTGTCCTCAACAGCGCAGCATCGTGGCCCGAGCCGATGGCGATATTGCTGATGATCGTGCTGTCGTTTCTCTCTGCGGTGGTCTGCTATCGCGAATATCTGCACATCGGTGTTGGCGTATTACCGGCCTTTCTGAAAGGGCCCGCCAAGACGGGGCTCGGCTGGATCCTCGAGCTGCTGATGCTCGCAACCAACATTTTCATGCTGATCTGGGGCATCAAGCTGGTTGAGGCGACATGGAATCAGACCATTGCCGAATTCCCGCTCCTGAGAGTCGGCATCACCTATCTGCCTATACCGATCGGCGGAGGACTGACGGCGCTTCTGGTCATTGAAAGGTTCATGACGCAGAAGTTTTTCGCCGAGCCCGAAGCGGAGACCGTCAGCGGCCTGACAACGGAATAGCGGCCGCCCCATGGACATCTTAATTCTTGTAGGCAGTTTTACAGTTGTGTGCCTCATGGGCATGCCGGTCGCGTACGCACTCGGCATCGCCGCAATCCTCAGCGCGCTCTATTCCGGCATTCCGCTCGAAGCGGTGATGCTTAAAGTCGCCGGCGGAATGAGCGGGTTTTCGCTCCTGGCCATTCCCTTCTTCATCCTCACCGGCGCCATCATGGCGGTCGGCGGCATGGCGAGCCGCCTGATCAATCTCGCCAAAGTCTTCGTCGGAGCCATTCGCGGCGGCATGGCACTGGTGAACATCGTAGCGTCGACGATGTTCGGCTGCATTTCCGGCTCTTCGGTAGCAGACACCGCGGCCGTCGGCGGCGTCATGATCCCGCAGATGATCAAGATGGGCTACCCACGGCTGTTTGCGGTCAACGTCACGATTTCCGGCTCGCTGCAGCCGTTGTTGGTGCCGCCATCGCATAACATGATCATCTATTCGATCGCGGCAGGCGGCACCATTTCGGTGGCGCATCTTTTCATGGCCGGCATCATTCCGGCGCTCCTCCTCGGCCTGTCGCTTGTGATCCTGGTGCTCATTATTGCCCACCGCGACAACTTCCCGAAAGGTGAATACGTTTCGCTACGCGAGGCCGGCAAGATCGCGCTCGACGCTGTCTGGGGCATGGTGACAATCGTCATCATTCTTGGCGGCATCTTGTCGGGCGTCTTCACGCCGACGGAATCGGGCGCCGTTGCCTGCGTCTACGCTTTCCTTGTGACGATGTTCGTCTATCGTGACGTTCAATGGAGCGAAATCCCGAAGCTGATCGGACGTGTCATCCGCACCATCGGAATGGTCATGATCATGATCGGGTTTTCGATCGCGTTCGGTTACATGATGGCGCTGCTGCAGGTACCGGCGATCGCCACCAAGTTCTTCGTCGACATCTCAAGCGACAAATACACTTTCCTGCTGTGGGTCAACGTGCTCCTGCTTCTGCTCGGCACGTTCATGGACCTCGCCCCGATGCTCCTGATCTGCACCCCGATTTTCCTGCCGGTGATCAAATCGTTCGGCGTTGATCCGGTCCACTTCGGCATCATCATGATCCTCAATCTGGGGATTGGATTGCTGACGCCGCCGGTCGGTCCCACCATGGTGGTCGGATGTGCCATTGGAAAAGTATCGATGGAAGCCGTTTCGAAGAGCATCCTGATATTCTACATCCCGATGGTGATCGTGCTCTTTCTGGTCACATACATTCCGGCATTGTCGCTTTGGTTGCCGCACCTTGTGCTCGATTGATATTCGAGCGCGCGGCCGCAGGCCACGCACCGGCAGCATGTTTGACAAAAAGAAGATTTCGTTCAGCGGGCGGTCGCGCGCGTTTTTAGGCGAGAGATTGAGCCGGTTGGCTCTTTGTCGGGCTTGAGCGGCACGCCGGCGGGAGGGTTCGCAGGCAACGGCGAGGATGCCGCCTTGCGATTGTCTGGTTCCGCTCCTGTCGCGGGGCCGGCTGCTGCGCCGTTCGTGGTGGGCTTTGCCTCGGACTCAGCTCCTGGGCTGCTCCCCTCACCTGGCGCTCCGGCCGGCGGCGTCGCGGAAGCCTCTGGATAGCGCGCGCTCAGGTCGTGGAGGAATGCGTCCAGCGTATCGATGCTCCCAACTTTCTTGGCAATATTCTGGAATTCGGTTCCGCCTGCCCCGATCGGCGCGGTCACAACGTCGAAGGCGCGACGGTCAGCGCCATCCGAGAACTTGGCTTCGTATTTATCGCGCAGACGCGTCACCCCGATGGTTTCTTCGCTCAGGACATAACAAATCGCCGCGCGCAGGATGTCAGAGCGCTCGGTTTCATTAAGCGGTGCAAATTCCCGCCAGCGATTGCCGTAAAGCAGCTCGATCTGCTCACCCGCGTCGCGCCAGCGGCGCGCGGCCCACAGAATATCGGACCGCAGACGCATTGCTTCGCGGCTGTTGATGTTCGTGATCAGCTCCAGCGCCAGGTCGTGCCGCCCGAGACTTGACGTGGCACGCGCTTCAATCAGCAGCCGTTGATCGCGCAGATCGTTGGAAAGATCTGCGGCTCGGGTTTTCTGCAACGTTGCAAGCGCGCGATCGGGTTTGCGATTCATAAGATAGACAACCGCCAGCCGCGTTGCGACCTGGGCCCGCGCGGCTCCCTGCAGCCGATGGTCAACCTGATGCTGCAGCAACTCGGCCGCCTGGTCGAGCAGGTCGACCGAGACCAGCCGGTCCGCAAGCCGGCGGATCATTTCGTCGCCACGACGGCCGATCGGTGTGAGCTCACGAAAATCGTAGAACAAACCGAGAGCTTCGATCGGCGGCAATGCCTCGCCCTTCCCGCCCAGAAAAAGGCTTTCAAATGTCGCAGCGGCCTCATCCTGGATCTTGCGTGTCAGATCCGAATTGGGATGCGCGAGCAAAGCCGTGCGCATGACGTGGAAAGCGTCGCGATACCGGCTTTCTTGCGTGTAGAGATGCGCAAGCAGCTTGAGGCCCTCGGTTTCGGTCTCATCCCCGCGCCACACCGTTGTCAGTGTCTCGAGGTCATTGATGACGTCCTTCCGGCCCATTCCGCCAGTCGCAAATGTGAGCGCGATCTCCCGCAAGCGCCCTTGCGCTCCTGCGCGGCGATTGCCCGATGTCGCTGCCATACGGTAGCTCGAGAGCGCGTCCTCGTTGCGTCCAAGACCCTCGTATAGCCGGCCGACCAGTACGTTAATTGTAGGCTCAAGGTCGGGGGTGACTCCGACGGTCTCTATTTCGTTCGCCACCTTGGTGGCGCTGTTGAAGTCGCGCACCTCAATGGCCGAACGCAACGCTTCCTTCATGGCCATGCGCTGGAGCTCGATCGGGAGCGCGGCGATGGCGGCGCTAATGGTCTTGAAGATCTTCTGCGCGTCAGCCCACCTCCCCTGGCGAGCAAGAGCGATCGCACGCCAGACCGGCGCATCCTGCTGGTTTCCCACCTGCGGCTTTGCCAAAATCTTCAGTGCATCTTCGGGCCGGTCGAGCATCACATCGGCGACAGCCGTAAGCACGCTGCCGGTCACATCGTCCGAATGCTGATCCGAGAGAGCCACGTCGAGGACGGCCTTGGCTTCAGGAGCCATATCCTTTGCCAGGTAGAAGCGTGCAAGATTGAGCCGGGCATGCCGGCGTTTTGACACGGGCGCCACCGCGGCAAGCCGGATTAGTTCGGCCTGTCGCGCGTTGAACGGCGCATCGCGGTCGTAGCCCCACAATTGGGTGTCGAACGTGTAGGCCCGGAAATTGGTTGCGAGTGGTTGCTGGCCGAGCGCAGTCGCCGACAGGGACAAGCCAGCGGGCCGGCTGATGCTAATTTTGTCGGCCCCGAGCTCTGCGGTGATGTCATCGGCCAGGGGTTGCACCACCACGCCGTGAGTTGACGGCAATGCGCGCAATTCAACGAAGTCCTGCGCCTTGAGGAATCCCCGCGCCGGCCCAAGCGCCGTTACGATGAGCAGTCGGTCGCCGATGTCCGGATCCGTGACATCGTGAATGGCGCGTGGATCGTCGAACGGAATGGCGAGGCTTGCACGATTTTTACCGACGATGCTGCGCGCGACCGTCAGCGGCTTGGTTGATGCCGTCACCGAGTCGGCAATAGTAACGACCCAAGTTGGCCCGTCAGCGACAATACTGCTCATCCTTGGCCGGGTCAGTTTGAAGCGAATAGTGGCGACCCCGTCCTTTGTCCGGTCGAACAGCATTTCGCGCAGACCGTTGTCATTGTCGGCCTGAATCGCGGTCAGATCGATTCGCGCTGGTGTGTCGAAGACTAACCACAGTGTATCCGCGCGCTGAAAAACCGCCGCGGGCGTTGCCGCCGCGAACGGAAATTCGATGCGCATGGTCTCGCCGGACTGCTGTACGCCGGCGACAACGACGGCATTCGGATTGGGCAGCGGACGATCGGCATCTGCAGTTGGCGCGCGCTGAGACGGCCTTGCAATGTCGACCGGCGGCGCCGGCGCAGTGGACGGCGGCACAGCATCGGCGGACTGGGCGGCCGTGGGCGCAGCGACTGCAGGGGCGCTGGCTGGGGCCGCAGGCGGTGATGGTGCGGGGGCAACAATCGCGACGTCAGATGACTTATTGGCGTCGGTG
>Ga0310811_10006421_pt1 | contig 15033 bp, 18 predicted proteins | sample YCmetagenome_FD_207642 | JGI IMG/M metagenome (GOLD analysis project Ga0310811, IMG submission 207642) | Soil microbial communities from experimental microcosm in Duke University, North Carolina, United States - YC | ecosystem: Engineered > Artificial ecosystem > Soil microcosm > Unclassified ...
CGGGAAGCGGTAGATCGGGTCCGGAACCTTGTTCTTGATCGGCTGGAGCGTGCGCAGATAGGCGACGATGGCGTCCATGTCGTCGTTGGTGACGATCTTGTAGCACCCGACCGGCATCACCGCGGCGATGGGGACGCCGTTCGGCCGCACGCCCGTGCGCAAAAGATGCTTGATCTGGTCGTCGGTCCAGGCGCCGATGCCGGTTTCCTTGTCTTCGGTGATGTTCGGCGCCGTCACCTTGAACGGCGGCTCGTCCCACGACAGGCCGCCAGAGAAATGCTTGCCCGGGATGTCCCCTTGAGGACCCTTCGGCGAATGGCAGTTGCCGCAGGTCATGATGGTATTGACCAGATAGTCGCCGCGCTTGACCAAATCGGATTGCGCCTGCGCGGCGCTACTGACCATCACCGCCAGCACTGACGCAAACAAACACGTCCGGATCATCCCCAATCCCCCTACTCTCTCTTCGAACGTTAGCAGGATTCGCCGCACCCTTAGTGATGGCGTTGGAACTATAACGTCAAACAAATTTTTTTCAAATTCTGAAACGTGTTCGCGCACTCATTCCCGCGGCTTTGCTCGGCGCTTTTGGAGCGCCTTTCTGATCTGAGCGACGTTTTTCCACGAACATTGTACCCACGGCGCTCCAACTCGCTCAAGGCCAATTCGCGCAGTTGTGCAAGTTCCTTGCGCAGGCTGTCAGACCGTCTTTCCCGTTTAGAGATCACATTACCCCCCACGGCCAGTTGAACTGACTGATTCCGCATTTTGGAAGTTCGAGCAAGCCCGGTCGTCGCGCGGGTATCGCCCTGCGCTGCGTTCGATCCGTACCTGCGCTCGATGACGCGACCAGATCTAGACCAATTTGACCGCCGCCTGCCCTGGTGATGTTACAGTGGCCAGAGCAACTGGGAGCGAACCGGCTAAACCGGCATCAATTGGGAACTCCGTCTTCGAGCGCCGAGGCGGAGCGCACGTCGAGGGGACGGCAGTCGCGTAATGGCCGGCGTAGTGATTCGTGCCGTGATGGTCGGGGCTGCCGCTGTGGCGATGTTCGATTAGCCCAAGCCGTCCGACAGGGGCACGTCTTGAGGCATTGCGTATTCCGCGCTCACAAATATTAGCTCAAGACAAAGCGCGGTGACGCCGGCGCGCAAATAATCCAATAGAGATGCGCCGGTAAACAATGTCTTCGCCGGGCTGCGGCGCGCAGACGTTTCGCTATACGAGGCCAAGCGTCGCGGTCGAAATCGGGTGATCGCCGCCGACAGCTATTCCTGGTCCGATGGTCATGCGCAGTGGCGCGGCGTTGCGCGGGTTGACCTTCGTAAACGTCGAAGCGGTTCGTAATCGTATCTGAACGTCACACGGTTTTTGCAAACAAGGACGGATCGGGCAACTACTGCCCACGATCGAGGTCACAAGGTCTCGAACAACTTCGCACGAACACCGCTTATCGACCAACGGCCCCATCTATTGAGCCGGCCTTCGAGGACGACCTCCTTACCCGCCGCGCCGTCGATGATGGCGAGAGCCTCCGCCGTGAAATCGTAGCGCTTGCGGTACTCGGTACCTTGCCCCTTCACGTCGGTCACGCGGTAACGATTTTCCTCGATGCGACGGACCCGCAACGGGACGCGCTCTTGGGTAATATCGCTTCGGTATCGCGTTTCACGCATGTCTATCTCGTTTGCAAAATCCAAATGCGTGGTCGTACCGCTTATAGTCGTGATTATAGCTCTGCTCCGTCACATGGCGTCAAATTTTTGTGCACCGTGGGGAGGTCGATGCTGCAATAACGACTGCTCTGCAGACTGAACGGCGCGTTGTCGAATTGCGCCGACGGCGCCTTCTTCACTGCGGCGAGAAAAGCCCCGGCCAGTCTGTCTGACTGCCCGGGGCTACGCAGGACCAGTCGGCGGGGCCGCCGATCCTCGAGACCGTATAGGCTTATAGTTGCTAAATCGTTAATATCATTCTGGGATTTTTTCGATATAGCGCCAGCATAGCGTGTCAACAACGCGCCGCCTCCGATACGGAACCGTGCACACGTGGCGCCGCTAAGCGGGTTCTGAGGAGTTGATCCGCGACTTCTTCAAGCCCTGCGCTTGCGCGCTCGGCAGGGGTGGTCGTGCAGACAGTCCCTGCGAAAGGAAAGCTCAGGACGCTCGTGCGGCCATGTTTCTCCTCGAAGGATCCCACAAGCGTACAAGGCCATCGCTTTGTTGATCGTCATGCAAGGAAGGGCCCACTGCGCATACGGATCCAGCAGATCGAGATGCGCTATTCGGGCGGCGCTCGGTCCGCGGGTCTCAATGGCGGGAGAAGCCCCCTCCCATCGCCCATAACTGGCAGCCGCATCCGTCCATGCCCCGGCTGCCTCAAGATCATGCGCCGCTGCAGCATCCAGAAAATAACACTTGCGGTCTGTGCTATAGATGACAGACGTTCCGTCTTATGCATCCTAGCTTCCGCAGTAGGACCAAACGGAAGTTCACCATGTCTGTTCATTGTTCACCCGCTATGGCGCCGGCAGTGCTCTGCCCCACGTGCACCCGCTACATGCGACTATCCGAAATGACGGTCGACGCGGACCACCGTCAGAATATGCGCTATTCGTGCCTGTGCGGCTTTGAGTACAGTCAGTCGGTGACCTCACCCGGCGAGCGGCAGCGCGCGCTCTAGCGCGGGCCACCTCAATCCGGGTCGAGATTGGAAGCGTCTGTGGATTTGCCTCCTGGGGACGCCTGGCTTGCAGAGAGCCCCCTTTGACAAATGCCCGCAAAACCTGCGCCACTCTGTTATGCTGGAGCGGTAGGTTGGCCCAGGCTCAAGCCCCCGGCCAGCAAGGTTCTCCGCTGACCAAGCCGCGTTCTGAGGACCCACATAGCCGAGGGCCTGCATCAGGGCGTTAGTGCCACATAATAAGCACCGCACTGATCCGATATGTTGTCCGCCCGATCGCAGCGCGCGATTATCCGGCGAAGATCCAGCAGCGGAACGTCCGTCCCGTAAGCCTCGATCAGCTTTGCCTTGAGCAACCGCCCTCGCCGCCTGCATTTGACGCAGGCGACTTCGACCATTTCAAGTGGAAAATCAGCGAGCGTCATAGCTGCCATAGGTAGCGTTAGCCCGGATTTTAGGCAAAACGATGTTGTTCATGCTGGAACGAGCCGCCGTTTTGCGAATTCTACCATTGTGACAGTCCACCCTTATTGGTGGCCAAGGCGTTTCTTGTCCAAACCGGATTGTCATGTCACGGCCCCTCGTAGGCCGTCCGCGTCCAAAAACGCGGGCGGCCTTTTTCTTTGGCGCCGAATCAGCGATTGTTGCTTTCGCACCCAAGGCCCCGGCCGTAACTACCCTCAACCAATCCCCCCCGCGGCCGGGGTTCTCCTCTCAAGCCGTCGCCCGGACCTGGTGATCGATCTGCCGCGGCCGGGTCTACGCAGCTGAGTGAAAATCGGGCCGTCCAAGCCCCTTCCAGAAGGCTTGGGTCGCCATTCCGCGTTGAGAGCCGCGGCGTCACACTGTGCGGCTTCGCCTCCCCTCTTTGGATAATCCCCAAGCCGCGTCATTAGCCGGAAGTTCCGCTCCGTGTCCCCTCCGGCTAGTGTACCGACGGCCGAATCACGGAGTATATCTTTGACTCCCGACAAGCGAGCTACGACCAGACTGCGTACCCTGAAGGGCGCGGCAATACGCTTCGGAACCACCTCGATGGATTGCATCGTTCGCAATATGTCAGAGGGCGGCGCGGCTCTGGAGGTGGGAACGCCGATGAGCATCCCAGAGCGGTTCGCGCTCTATTTCAAACCCGACATGGTCAAACGAAACTGCCTCGTCACCTGGCGGAAAGCTGAGCGTATCGGCGTTCGGTTTGTTTGAGATCGATCAAGCAAGATGTCACCCGCCGGCTTGAGCGGCCGTCTGGGTTACAAATCGTTCCTCACACCGGAGTGCGATAGGAGCCGGCCGCGCGGTTGGCCTTTATCGCGGATTTGACTCGCCGTAATCGTCGCTGTGTCCCAGGGGCCGCGAACTCAATAAGTCCGGCCTGTCCACATGCGCGTCAGTATCGGGCGAACGCGGCACCCGGGCCAGCCGCGGCGCCAGCGGCGGCGAGCGCCTAAACGATGGCCTTCTGGGAAGGCTAAGTGCGGCGGCGCGGACATAGATTGAGCTTTTTCCCTTTCGCAACGTCAGAGCGATGCGGATGACGGGCCTGCCGTCGACCCACATTCGGGTAAGCTGCGCGTCCTCCCCGGGGGTCCATCGACGCGCCAGTAGCCGTCTCATGCCGGCCCTCCATTGGTCACGGTGACAGAACCACTTGGAACTGTGGCGGTTCCAAAGCCATTCAACAGCCGGGCACAGTTTAGGGCGTTGTGGCATCGGGCCTGGGGCTCTCGGACTGGCGCGTGGCATCTCGCGAAAGTTTGCGAGCGCATTAGTGCCCTTGCGAGACAAGTCCTGAAATTGGGTTCGGCCTATTGGGCGGCGGTTCAATGGCGCAGGACAAACACTAGGCTTGTCGTGGAGCCGTCGGATCGAACAATTATTTGCGATGCCTCGGAAATTCAGATCAAGGGGACGGCGAGTACGCTGGCGTCGGCTTCGCCGGGTCCGGAATGACTTGGTTCGGATATCGATATTGCAGGTCCTGAACAGGTAACACTGGAAAGGCTGTCTTTGAAATCTTGGGTTGGGAAAAGATGATCGAGCCCTGTCGGATCATGAAGGCGAGGCCCGGATTGACACAATTCCCATTGGTCGCTTTGCCCTCGGGACACGTGCCCTGCGCATGGGCGCCGCTCCAGCTGAGGGCAAGCGCGCAAAAGACGAGGACCGTGGGTGCGGTTCGCATCATGCTCTCCTAAAAACTAGCAGTGGCGCCGAACACAAACTGCCAACCGGTGCTCGACACGACCGGTATCGAAAACGCGGTACCATTGCTCTGCGACAACAGGCTGTACTTGTTATCACCGGGCGCCGGATTTTCGTATTCACGTGTCCAGACGCGCTCCGCCCTCGCATTCAGTGTGACCACGTTATTCACCGCGTACTTTGCGCTTAGACCAGCGGACCAGCGCCGTTTCGCCGGCACAAACTGAAGTGAGGCTGGATCATAGGAGTTGTGATCTCTATAGAGAAAGCCGAACTTCGGACCAATCGCGAACTGGTCAGTCGGCAGAAAAAGGTGTTCGAGACCGATTTGATACACATTGGAGTTCGTATTCTCAGGCTCGGGCATCAGGGTCGTTGGAGCCCCAGTGTAGACGAAGAGGACATCGTTCGGTCGCGAATGGGCGAGACTACCGCTGAGCGTCGTTGTGCCGACATGCTCCGTCGGCCAGCTGTAGCCGCCGTTTGCCGAGACAACATACCGGCGACCTGGCCTGATAAAGGGAGTGTCGTTTTCGGTCGTGGTGGTTTCCTGGCTGACCGCTGCCGTAACCTTCCCGGTGAATGCACCCAGTTGGAATGCTGCTGATCCGGTCAGGGTAAAGACGCTTCCGGGGTGAATTTCCGCCGGCACGACCGGGTCTCCGCCGGGAGCGGTCGGCGTGAGCGTGCTTTCCTGCCTGAAGGAGCCGCGATGCGTATAGCCGGCGCTCGTCGACAATATGAACGTCTCTGTGACCGGCAGGTTGAAGCCGACTGTGGGGCCGATATTGAAGCCTTCACCGAAGGTGGCGATGTCCACCAGATCAGGGTCCATGCGGGCGGGGGCCTCTGTCGGAGCCAGGCTCGAGCGTCCAGTCGGAAGATTGAGTTCAACCGATGCAAAAGGTTGAATCCCCTGCCACCCCATGTACGTCGCTGTGACCGATCCGACGGTGTCCGTCACGGTGGACACCTGGCCGGTCAATCCAGAGGTGCTCTGTCGCGCGCGAACAAAGCCGCCCCGTCCGAGAATTTCGAACTTCACGTCGCCCGGCTGGCCGGTCAGTTGCAGGGCATATGGGATATAAATTTCCGATCCGGATCCCGCGGCGGTATTCGGTGTTGGATGTCCCACGGTTCCGATCAATGAATTGGTCGGAAAGCCCCGCATGCTCTTCCAGGAGAAAAAGCGGGTCTCTGTCTGGAATGTCTGGGTCCATCCCGTACTTCCGAAACTCAACAGCGCGCCACGCTCCTTCGGGGACCCCGCGGCCGTGCCGAAGTCGGCGAACCGATAGTTCAGGCCGAACTTGATCGCATTCACCCGCTGTGCACGTTTCGCTGAACCAGTCGTGCCAGCCTGGTCGACGAAGGCCAATGTCTCTTGACCGAAATCGTAGTAATCATACTCAATCGTCGTCGAGAGATCACTGGTGAGCGCATATTCGATACCGACTCCAGCGACCCAGCCGGTGCGGGTTTCGGATGTCTTGAAATCGCTGCCGGCAAAGACGGCAGGGCTCGCGACCACCTCATAGCGATTTTGCGCCCACGCAACGCCGCCCTTGCCGTAGACCAAAAGACGGTCGAACGCATATCCAATGCTGCCGGTGGCGGTAGCAAGCCAATCCGAATTGGTCTTCAGCATGGTCGCGACACCGACGCCGGGCGGGCTCACGAAGGGCGTGAGTGAATCGTCGCGTACGATCCGCGCGTCGGACCAGTCTCCCCCCAGGCCCATCACCCAGTCCGACGAGACTTGGTATCGGCAGCCCGCCTGCAATCCGGCGAGACCTCCGGCTATTTGCTGTTCAAAGGGCAAAGAACCGTCAGCAAAAAGATTGGCGCCATTCGTCAGCGGGAACTGAGCGGGATTGAGCCAACGCCCCTGCCCCCAGGCGCCACCGATGTGGCCGCCGAGATAGCAGCCGGTCCAGGACACTTTCGGGGCAGCGTCGTCGCCGGCGGCGGCCGCACATCCGATCAGGTAAATGCAAATTGCGCCCGATAAAACGACTTTTTTCATACGCCGCCCCGTCGCAAATATCGTAATGCGATGAAGGCCGATTGCGCAACGCCAGACTTATATGACCCACAATACATTGCCGCGTGTGGGAACTTTCGGAGGGTCGGAAGGGGCCAACCGGTCGGAGACGCGCCGACTCACCGTTTCAGCGAAACATCGGGCTTCTTGAGCGCGTTCGGTCTGGTGTCCAGCACGGATGACCTGCTGCCGGTAAGTGATTTCGTCGCCGGGCTCAGCCTTGTCCCTTCCAAGCCCGCTTTAGATTTATCTGAGATACTTTGACCCTTCGACTTCGTCGCAAGAGAAGGCGATGCCGTATCCATTTTGCGGGTTATCGAAATGTCCTTAATCTCGCGCTTGATCTTCCTCGCCTCCTTCGCCACGTAATCGAGGCTTTGTTGATTATCGGGGAGGTTTTTCCACGCCTCAACCGTCCGCAGCACTCTTTGCTTCTGCTCGTCCGACGCTTTAGCGTAGGTGGTGACCGTGATCGTCTTGCCTAATATCGTGATGGTACAGACCAAGCCGTGATCCCAGGTCCAACTGCAATCTGCGTCGGCAGCCTTAGCCGACGGGGCCGAGAACATCAGCAGCGCGGTGATGGCGAACGTTCCAATGAGGTGACGGTTTCGGCTCATATACGAACGTTTGAAGCGCGACTGATGTCGAGTGACTGTCGGCAGCATCCCGACTTCGCTCATCGCCTGCCTCCTCCCTTGGGCTAAACGAAAGGTCCGCTCGGCGAGTCAGCGCCTCAGAATCGTCGTGTCCGGCTTTTTCAATGTCGTCGACGACGACCCTCGGGTCAAATTCGGTTTCTGCTGCAGCACGTTGGACTTCTGCTGCAGCACATTCGCTTTGGTGCCAAGAACATTAGTCTTACCGGGACCAGACGTTGGCGCGTTGGTGGTCTTGACCCCTTGCAACTTGCCGGCCAGGAACCCACCAAGGCTCGCGCGCGAAGCCGAGCAGTTGCTGCATGTACCAAAGCACTTTTTCGTCTTTCCACTGCAGGTGACGTCGCCGCCGGGGCCGAAGCAGCCGTACACACCTCCGGAATTGTAATAAGAGCCGCCAGCGGCACCGCAGTGGCCGGAAATGTCGCTTTCATTGTGGGTGCCCAAGCTCACGTGGCCGGCGATGGCAGCTGTCGTGCCAGAAACAAACACGAGGAATGCGAATAGGATGGAAGCGAGGAGGCCGCACGCAAGCTTCTGCATTTTCCTCTCCTTGAACTGATCGGTATTTGCATTTCAAGTGGTTAGGCAAATTGCGTACACCGGATTATAGCACCGACTAACCCCGTGGAGTAAAGACCGGCGGCCGGAGCGTCATGCCTCATTAAGTACCTTTTGCAGATATCGAGACTGGAGGTGGTCGGCAGTCGAGTTTCCTTGACGACCACTTCAACTGCCTCTCCGCCCCCTCATATAAGGTTCGTCACATGCGGTTGGCCTCAAGCAGGCCGTAAAGCGCCCGCTCGATGCTCGAACGCCTACGCGGAGCCTGTCGGTGTCGCAGCCGCCTGCTCTTCCTCCAGCACTAAGGCCGGCAGAGCTGCAGAAGCTGGTGCCGAGTCGGCAAAGAGGCATCGGGCAGGGATGACGCACCAAGCGCTCCAGAGGGCGCGTGCGTTTCAAACGATGATGACCCCGTCGCGGTTCGCGACGAGATGCTATCGGACGCTAATGCAAGGAAACGCGTTCAGAATGGCCGAGGCAGCCAGAGAGGACACTGCCTCGGCATACTGCGATTCAGGCGGCGTGCCTGTCGGACACCGCACTGGGCTCCGACGAGATCGGCGCAATCGACTGCAGGAGCGCTTCCAGTTCCAGCCGCGATGTGGCATGCGACATTGTCGGCCGCGTGCCCAAAAGCTTGCTGTCGAGATCATCCAACGGGGTAAGACCCCGGAGAAACAATTCTCGAAATGCGACGCGGTCGGCAAGTCCGTCGATCAGCTGGAAATCAAGCAGGGCGGCCAGCTGCTGGAGCGCATCTCCAACAAAACGCTTGTTGCGGGAATTAAGGCTCGACAGACGATTGCGCAGAACAAACCATTGCATCTCCGCGCCGACCAGATGGCGCCGACGCTCACGCGCCAATCGAACGAATTGCCCATAATGAGAGATCCGCTCCACCGTGAGCGTCTCGCCGTTGACCACGCCAAGTATGTCGAGGTCGAGCAGGCTGTCGTTCAGGGGGGTGATGAGGATATCTGCCAAGGCGTGCACCGCGGCCATCAGCGCGTGATTGTGTCCGGGTGTATCCACCACGACGAAGTCATGACTGCGGGCCAGTTCAGACAGACGTCGGAATAAAGCATCCGCCGTGCCGGCCGGGTCTTGATCCGCGACATCAAACGCCGCGGCCACGGATGCCAAGTGCGGCATCGGCAAGTCGCGTCCCGTCGTGGACGCCCATTTCTGACGATTCTCGAGATAGCGCGTCAAGGTTCCCTGGCGCCAGTCGAGGTCGACGGCCGCGACAGCGGAACCCAAGCGCCGCAAGCCGACAGCGATATTGACGGCGACGGTGGACTTTCCTGATCCGCCCTTCTCGTTGGCAACAACGATAATCTTTCCGACGCCCGGCAGACCTGGACTCGTCATATTATACCTCCCGTTGTTGCTTCAAAAGGAGCGTGAAGTGATTCGTGCGGCTTTTCAATGAATTCGGCCGCGCTTCGCTGAAAAGAATTAGACACGCCCTCCGGACGCCTACATTGCTGCCGATCGGCGGCGGCGACTTAAATGAACGATGTGCCCAATTTAAAGAGTCAGGGCAGGACGCGGAGCACGTCGACCAAAGACGCTCATCTGCGGCCGCGTTTCTCGCGACCACGAGACGACCTCATCATAGGCCCGTTGCGCCTATGGATCAGCCTTGCTTTGATCCGTCAGAAACTTGTCTTGCGCGCCGCCAGCATATTCAGACTTGATGCGGTCGACACCATCCACTGTGATCGCGAGGGTGCCTTTTTCCGTCCGCTGCGCCCACCCTTTTTCCCTGAAATACCAGACGTGAAATTCGAGATGCTCTGTGGGACAGTCCAACAGCGTCTCGAGTGCGACATTGCCTATTCCGGGGTCTCGAATGTTCTGTCGGAGCCTCACATAGAGCAGCGACAGCAGTTTCATTGGAGCTCGGAGTCTCTTTCGATGCTAGTGTGATCACCCGCTTCCTTCGCAAGCTTCCAACGCACTTCGGAACGCGCCTTGTATCGTACGTCATAGTCGGCTCGTCTGAGCGGATCTGCGAGCGTGCGGTGAGCTTCCACGACGACGTCAATCGGTTGTCCGGGTGATAGAGTTGAGCGAAGTAGTGGAACATTCGCTCGATGGTGCCAGAATTGGCGTTCGGGCTGATTTCCAAGACTTCGTAAAAGTCGATAAAGTCTCTCGGAGGGGCCGCCATCTTCCGTCTTCAGGTTGAAATCGATCCACCGGGTCGAAATGGGCGAACATTGGCACGTGCCCCTGCGCGTCCCGATCGAGTTTGCAGTCCGGCAAGGCCTGCGAACCCGGATGCCGATTCTACCTTATAGTGAGGCAGCAGCGCGAGGCCTGTCAAAGCCCTCGATGGTGAGCTGGGCTCAGGCGGCTTGTGTTCGTCCCGAATGCGCGATGAACCGCTGGAAAAACTCCGACTCCGGAAGTGCCGCGCTATAGAAGAAACCTTGCAGCATCGTGCAGCACATCTCAGAGAGTTGCTGCTCCTGAGCCGCGGTCTCGATGCCTTCGGCGACGGTTTCCACGTTCAATCGCCGTGCCAACTCGATCACCGCCTCGACAATCGCTTTCGAGCCGTCTTCAACGTCGATGTACCGAATGAACGACCGGTCGATTTTGACCTTGTCGAACGCGAATGTCTGAAGATAGCTGAGAGACGAATAGCCTGTGCCAAAGTCGTCGAGCGCAATCTTGACGCCGAGGGCTTTGAGTTGTCTCAAGGTGGAGAGTACCGAGAAGGCGTGGTCCAAAAATACCGACTCGGTTAGCTCGAGCTCGAGACGGTTCGCGGCCAGGCCCGCCGTCCCCAGGGCATTGGCGACCATGGAGACGAACGATTTATTCCTGAGCTGCACGGCAGAGACGTTGACGGCGACAGTCAAATGCGCCGGCCATTTTGTCGCGGCGGCGCACGCTTGCCGCAGAACCCATTCCCCGATTTGAATGATCAGCGAGCTTTCTTCAGCGATCGGAATGAACTCACTCGGCGGTATGAGGCCTTTCGAAGGATGCCGCCACCGCAACAGGCCTTCTGCTCCGCAAACAATCTTGCTCTGTGCATTCACAAGCGGCTGATAGTTCACCTCGAGTTCGCCACGCGTCAAAGCTTCACGCAGCTCTGCTTCGGTCGTCTGGCGCGCCAAGAGCCGAGCCTCGACTTCAGAATCATAGACGACCGAGGTGCCTCGGCCGCGATCCTTCGCCTCGTAAAGAGCAATATCGGCGAACTTGACCAGGTCGTCTATGCTGCTTTCCGGGTCGCTTGTCGCCGCGATTCCGACGCTGATACCGACGCCAACCTCCTTGTCTTGGATTGAAAACACCTGGGCAAAGGCACTGATAATTTTTTCGGACAGCGTTCTGGCATCTTCAACGGTGCCTAGCAGCGCAACGAGAAACTCGTCACCGCCGAACCGTGCGACAACCCCGCGCCGGCCCACAGACGAATTGAGGCGCTGGGCCGCCAGTTTGAGCAGTTGATCGCCACCGGCGTGCCCAAGAGAATCATTTACCCGCTTGAACCGATCCAAGTCCAACGCCAATACCAACAGCTGACGCTCTATCGAGACCTTCTTGATCAGTTTGGCAAGCCGTATGCGGAATGCCGCTCGGTTGGGAAGTGCCGTAAGCGCGTCGTAATGCGCCATCTGCCGCAGACGATGCTCCGAGCGCTTCTGATGAGTGATATCTTGATGGGTGGCGACAAAGCCGCCATCGGCGAGCGGAGAGAGGACCACGGCAATCGCGCGCGAGTCAGGAAGAAAGATGGTCCGTGTAATTGTTTGTCCACCGGTCAGCTTGGCCTGAAGCTTCTCGGCGTGAAGTTCAGGTGCGAGGTCACCGAAGAGGCTGGCAAGAATTCCGCCCGAAAACAGTTGCGGCAATGGCGTGCCGCGCTGGGTTTCGGCCTCTGTAAGACCATAAATGGCGCGGAGTTGATCGTTGCAGACCACCAGTGCGCAGTTCGCATCGAACATGGCAAGACCGTGCGCCATGTTGTTGAGAGCCGCGTCCACAGTCTTGTTGGCTTCTTCCAACAGTGCAGTCTTCTGTAGGAGTTGCGACTTGGACGTCTTCAAGCGCTCATACTGCCGACTTAGCGCGAGCAAGAGATAAGCGGCGCAAATGCCTGCCAGCACTATGCCGCCTAAGATGAGCCAGGCGGCAATCCGCCAGTCAGCGAGTACTGCACGCTCCGCAACAGCGACATTCACAACGACCGGGTAATTTTTCAGCGGCCTCACGGAAACGAGACGAGGTCTGTCGTCGAAGTAGCCCGGCGACCGGTAATTGCCCCCAGCCGGGACAAGCTGATGCCAAGGGGATTGGGCGGGCATGCGCTCGTAAGCCGTCCGCACCGGATCGGGATAGCGGGCGATTATGGTTCCGTCTCGATGCAGGAGAAGAAAGCTTTGGTCCGCGATAGACGAGATCGCTTCGTAGGATCTCTGGAAATAAGTAGCGTTGACGCCAACGACGATCAATCCGATAAACTCGCCAGCACGATCAAGCATCCGCTTACTGAAAAACACGACTTTTCTATTGTACAACTTTCCCAGCTGCATTTTGCTCACGTAGATTCCGCCATCCTCCGGATTTTTACGAAAATGCTCGTAGTGCGGTGTGTCGGAGACGTCGATCGCAGGGATAGGCCACTTTTGCGTAGTGCTTGCCAGCACCCCATTCCGGTCGACAACGCCGATCAACGCCGCGTCCGGCAGTTCAGCCAACTGATTTAAAAGCAGAAGGTGGGTGCTCTTGGACCGCAGAATCCCGGCCATTGCAGCAGTGTCTGCGGACGGGTTCTGCTGCAGTCTGATCTGCGTCTGGTCGATGACGCTCTCGATTTGAGCAATTGAATTCGAGATTTGGCCGGCGAGGATGGTGGCGATGTGGGAATCGTCGCGGTTGGCCGTTTCGATGGCCTGAGTCCTGAGCCACCACACGGTTGAAAGGGCCGCGACAGTAACGGCGAGGAAGACCGCCGAGGTAGCAAGTATGAGCCGCCTAAAGCGGGAGTTTGAAGCTGGCGTGGACATTGGCGAGCCGGTGGCGCGACGTTTGCCGCCAGTATGGCCAGAAAACGGAAATCAACTGCTTAACTCCGGTATATCCCCTTACCTTGGTGAACCGGGTGTGAATGCGCTCGCGTCGGTCCGGCAGATGACATTGAGAGCTTTGGCCGGCGGCGGAGGCCTGACGATCGGCGGCGTTTCTAAATTTGAAGGCTCACGACAGCAATTTTTCGCGCCGGGAGCCGGAGGAGACGCTCAATGCCCGGTCCATTCGGGTTTCGGCCGATACATCGCGACGAGCGCCGGTACATCGGTTGACAGGCACTCGCGCATGTTCTGTGGCGAGAGCCTTCCTTTTTTCATGGTCAATCTGCCGTGTTGTGGCGGTGTAGTGCCAGGTGCCTTCGGCATCGACGTTTAGTCAGGAGGTCGGCCGACTGGCGGCTGGTCGAGACGAAGGTTCGGACCTCCGCACAGTCTCATCCCAAAAGCTGAACGCATCCTGCGGGAAGCCTGAGGTTCGCGGCTTCGCCAACGGTCGCAGCTACGACGCTCTCTACCCTGTAGCCTCGCACTTCTTGTCCAAGCAGCCGACGTTCCAACTGGGACTTAGCCTTAATGCCATTGTCGGCTGAGACGGCGTAGCTAAGCCTTTGCTCGCGGCCATTGCCGTCGACAAATACTACTGTGGTTTTGAATGGCCAATACATGGGCGCCCTCGCTGCCCCCGAACCCTATTAGGGTCCCTCATCTTTTAAGAAAATGTTACGCACTCGCCGATGGAAGGCGGGCTCGTACGGCGGCCTTAATCTTACCTCCGACACCCTCGGCTTGATTTGCGAGCCTTAGGTCTCACCGGTTGGCGCTGCCATGGCGCCTGAACGCTCCCGGCACATCCCTTAGAATCAAAGTTCATCAGCTGATTGGTTTAGATCTGCTTCCTCTGGACGTCTTAAGTCTGACGCCGGGACCGCCGCCGTTTTCGTCGATGAACTCGACGCCCGCGGATTCGAGCGCTCTCCTCAATGCGGTCTCGTTCGCGGCCGTCAACGAGGTGATCTCGTCCGATTGTTCGGCCCGGCGGACGGTTGCCAACCCCAGTTTCGCTTTTTGCGCCAAATTAGCTGCGCTCCACCTGATGAGCGCCCGCGCGGCCCGGATTTGGCTACTGGAGCTCACGAAGCTGGTGCCCGAGGACGCCAAGGAGACGATTGGGCATGGGCTGCGGGCTAAGCGCTCCAAAGCTGGGGCCGTCAGCTTTGATGTTCTGGACCCGGGCGAGGTCGCCAATGCCCCGGTCCAGTGAGAACATCGGCAATCTCGCTGCAGCGCTCGCCAAGGCGCAGAGCGAGCTGACCAATCCCGAGAAGACGCTGACCGCCACCCTGCCCGCCACCGGGCCGGATGCCGGCGCGCCCCGCAGTTTCCGTTATGCCTCGCTGGCGAGCGGCCTGGAGATCGTGCGGCAGTGCCTGGGCCGGCACGAGATCGCGGTCATGCAGACCACGGCGTTAGACGATGCCGCTGCCTGCGTGCGGCTGACCACCATGCTGGTCCACGCCTCGGGTGAGTGGATCGCTTCGGACTGGCCGGTCTGCCCGGTCAGCGAGATGTCCAATCCGCAGCGCATGGGGGCTGCCTTAACCTATGCCCGCCGCTACGGCCTATTCACGCTCGCCGGGATTGCCGGGGAGGATGACCTTGATGCCCCGGACCTCAATTCAGGGGCATCAACGGCCTTCGGCGGAAGGGTACCCAGCGGCCAGAACGGGCACGGTCGCGGAATGGCTTCGTTTCGCCGGAGATCGCCCGGAATGCCCTCTCGTCATTGGTGAAGCGCGGCCAGGGGCCCCGGCGGGCTGCCGTTCCCCGC
>Ga0310811_10006422_pt1 | contig 15031 bp, 14 predicted proteins | sample YCmetagenome_FD_207642 | JGI IMG/M metagenome (GOLD analysis project Ga0310811, IMG submission 207642) | Soil microbial communities from experimental microcosm in Duke University, North Carolina, United States - YC | ecosystem: Engineered > Artificial ecosystem > Soil microcosm > Unclassified ...
TGGCCCGGGTTGATTCTCAAGAGCGACAAGCGTATGCGCGACCTGAGCAAGCGCTGCCTGCGGGCCGCCAACAACCATCTGATGACCAGCGCCAAACTTGCCGACAAGGAGAAGAAGACGTGGGACGTCCGCGGCAAGCACTTCGATCTCGTGGAGAAGGGGATGAAGAAAGGGCGTGACGAGATCAAGCTGCTGGCGCGGGCACGCGTGGCGGCCAAGGGCGGACGGGCCAAGGCGCCCACCGGCCTGCTGAGCCGCATGAAGACGCTGGGTTGGGCCTGACGTGCGGGGCGATAGCGCTGGCCGTTGAGGTGGGCGAGGACGACCGGCCACCGCGTCGCCGAATTGGCGGCACGGTGGCCGTGCTCCCCGCGATCGGGACGTTAGGCAGCCTCTTACTACTCCCGAGCTGCCAGCGCAGCCGCCGGCGACACGCGGGTCGCGCGCGCCGCCGGCACGAACGCCGCCAGGAGTGCGCAGACCACGACCGACCCCACCGCCATCGCGAACGATACGACATCGGTCGCCGGCACGCCGTACAGCTGTGTGCGCAGTGCCCTACCCGCCGCAAACGACAGCGGAATGCCCGCCATCAACCCGAACGCCGCCAGCCGTAACCCGTCACCGAGCACGAGTCGGAGCACGGACGCGCGATCGGCGCCTAACGCGCCGCGCAACCCGATTTCGCCGGTGCGCCGGGTGACCGCGTATGTCATGACGCCGTAGAGGCCCACGAGACACAAGAACAGCGCCACGGCGCCGAACGCCGTCCCGATCGTCGCAAGCAGCCGCTGATCGCGAATCGTGTCGCGCATGAGAGTCGTCACCAGTGAAACATCGGTCTGCGGCAGCTCGGGGTCAGCCGCCGCGATCGCGCGCCTGATCGGAATCACCATGGTCGCGGGATCGCCCGCCGTTCTGATCTCGAACGACAAGGCCGGATGATCCTCTCCGGCGATCTGCTGCGCGTACGGCGCGTACGCGCGCCGATCCACCGCTGCCGTCAGCGAGTGATCGCGAATGTCCCGCGCCACCCCCACGATCGTCGTCGGCACGCCGGTGTCGAAGTACATGACGCGGCCGACCGCGTCGACGGTCCCGAAGTAGAACCGGGCGGCCGACTCGTTCAACACCGCGACGCTCGGCGACCGCGATACGTCGCGATCGTTCAGGTCGCGCCCACGCAGCAAGTGCGCACCGATTGCGTGCAGGTAGCCCGCTCCTACGAGATCGTACGTCAGCAAGCTGTCGTCCGCCGTGCGTCCAACGAATCCCGGCACCGCTACGATCGCGTCCGCGTCGCGGCTCATGAACAGCCCGTTCTGCGAGTACGTCACCGCCTCCACGCCCGGGACCACCGCGATGGCAGCGCTGACGTCGCGCGCCAACGCCATGAAGCGATCGCCAGTGAAGCCGCGCAGGCTCACATCCACCTCGGCTAGCAGCAGATGATCACGATCGAGACCCGGAGCTTCGGATTCGATGTTGCGGAGGCTTCGCGTCAACAGCGCCGTCCCGGTCACGACCACGAGACACAACATCACCTGGACCGGCACGAGCACGGCCCCGACCGGCACCCGTCCGACTCGGCCGGCGCTGTGGATCGACCGAGAGCTCGCACGCATCGCTGATGCGAGATCGACGCGAGAGGCCCGTAAGGCCGGTGCAAATCCAAAGACCAGCACGGCGAGCACCGACACGCCGGCCGTGAACAACAGGACCGTCGCGTCGACGCCCGTGGCGATGGCAACCGGGGAGTCGGATGTCGTCGCCACCCGCGCAAGCGTAACGCTGCCCCAGCGCGCGAACGCCACGCCGGCAGTCATGCCGAGGAACACGATGAGGATGCTCTCCGTCATCATCTGCCGCACCAGGCGGCGACGTCCGGCGCCGAGTGCCAGCCGTATTCCCATCTCCGTTCGTCGTGCGAGCGCTCGGCTCACCAGGAGATTCGCCAGATTCGTGCAGACGATGAGCAGGACCAGCGCAACGCCGATCTGCAGCGCGACGAGCGCCGCGCGGAACTTGACGCGCGCCGCCGAAAATCCCTGCGCCCCTGACGATACGACCACAGGCACCTTGGCCAGATGAGCGGCCTCGCCGGCCGATCCGGCGTGCGCCACGAGTGATGCGTGAATCATCGTCGTGAAACCGGCTCGCGCCTTCGCCAGGGTCACCCCGGGCTCGAGCCGTCCGAGCAGGAGTAGCCACGAGGTTCCACGGTCCATTATCGACGCGCTGTGGGGCTGGATGAGTGGCTGCATCGATATGGGCAGCCAGATCTGCGTCGGCCGCTCGACGACGTCGCCATCGAAGCCGCGTTGGGCGACGCCGACGACGGTCAGTAGGGCTCCGTTGATCCTTATGCCGCGTCCGACTATGTCGCTCGCGGCGCCGAACCGGCTTCGCCAATACGCATCGCTGATCACCGCGACCGGCGCCGCGCCGGGTGCGCCGTCGTCCTCGGCGCCGATGGTCCGTCCGCGCTCGGCCGACACGCCGAGCACGCCGAAGAAGTTTGCCGACACGAAGCGCCCGTTCGGATGCTCGTCCGTGCCTTCGCCGTGACCGAATCGCACGTTGAGTCGGTGTGCGGCGCCCGACGCCGCGAGGCCGCTGACGAGTCGCTGGTCGCGCGTGAGGTCCTGGTACATCGGCAATGACAACAGGTCGCCGCGCGGCGCGCCGGTCGTGTGACCGTCGATCGCCGTGGTGCGGCCAACCGCGACGAGCTCCTCGGGCCGCTCCACGGGAAGTGTCCGCAGGAGCACTGCGTGGACGACGGCGAAGATGGCGCTGTTTGCGCCGATGCCGAGGCCGAGTGTCAGCACGGCAATCGTGGTGACGCCGCGCGCCCGGGCCAGTTGGCGCGCGCCGAACCGGAGGTCCTGCGCGATAGTCTCGGTCACTTCGCGGATGCGCATTCGGTGCTCCCGGCGTGCCGCCGACGCGCGCAGCCGGTGGCGCACCTCGGTGAACGTGGAACCAGTGGACCCGCCTAGCCGCCGCAGCGCTTCGGCGCGCGCGTCCTCTTCGGACGCGCCGCGGGTGACGAGATCGGCGATGCGGGCGTTCATGAACGCGGCAAGCTCGTCGTCGGCGTCGGCACGGGTTCGAGCGCGGGATGTCAGCGGGAGCCGGAACAGCCGCCTAACGCCATCGCGGGTCCCGTGCTCGCGCATGGCTAGCCTCGTGCCGTGCGGATGGCGAGCACGGACGTGAGCGCGTCGGCGTAGGCGGTGAGACGCTTCGTCTCGGCACGAAGGTGCTCGCGACCTGCGGTGGTCAGACGGTAGTACTTCGCCCGCCGCGCGTTCTCGGTCGTCCCCCACTCGGTTGCCACGAGGGCCCGCTCCTCGAGGCGGTGGAGTGCCTGCATCAGCGCGGCATCGTCGACGGCGAAGTGGCCGGAAGATCGATCCGCGATCCACGTGGCGATCTCGAACGCGTGCATGGGCGTCCAGGAGAGCGTTTTGAGCACCAGGACGTCGAGCGTTCCTTTGAGCAGAGCCATGGCAGGGCTTTGGGGTAGTGTCTACCCCAAGAGTCTACCCTCTAGGAGTCGCACCTGGCAAGTTGGGATATCGAATATCGGCTCATTCTTGCCGAATGTCGATATATTGCTTATCGTTTATCGATATAGTGACCTGTCCCGCATCCGTGAGGCACGAATCGATGCTACAGCCGAACGCCGGCACGTTATCGGTATCGCATAAGGTTCTCCGGAGCCTGATCGCGTTGAACTGGCTCTTTGGCGCAGCGATTCTCGTCCTCCTCATCTGGACGTTCGTCGCCGCCGAATTTGTGGCGCGCGCATTGGGCGTCCACGACAGTCCGCGCGCGCTTCTGGGCATGCGCCTCATCATGGCGATAGGCGTTGTTTGCGCGCCCATCGCGAACGCGATCTTTTCCCGGCTGCTTCGGATCGTGGAGACCGTCCGCATTGGCGACCCATTCGTGAGCGAGAACGCGTCGCGATTGCAGACCATCGCCTGGTCGGTACTCGCGCTCGAGCTGGGCCGCCTGGTCATCGTTGGCATTGCGAACAGCGTGTCGACGGCCGCTCGCCCAATTCACATCGACCTGAATCTCTCCGTCACGCCATGGCTGGCGGTGCTGCTCTTGTTCGTGCTGGCGCGCGTCTTCGACCACGGCGCGCGCATGCGCGAGGATCTCGCCGGGACGGTGTAGCCATGGCGATCAACGTCAAGCTCGACGACATGCTGTACGCGCGCCGCATGTCGCTGACGGAGCTCTCCGAGAAGGTAGGCATCACGCTCGCCAATCTATCGGTGCTCAAGACCGGCAAGGCTCGCGCAATTCGCTTCTCCACGCTCGACGCCATCTGCGAGGTGCTGCAGTGCCAACCCGGGGACATTCTGGAATTCCGCGCGGGTGCTGCGAGCGATCGCCGTCGTACTGCGACCGGGCGCGAGCCTAACGCCGCATAATGTCACCGAAACCAAAGCTATGACCTGCTCATGCCCGTCGACCGCAGCCTGGCCAGAATGGCGGCGGTGTTCGGCTACGTCGGATCCGGCATCAAGGCCATGGCGCGCCTCTTCTTCTATGCTCCGCTCTTCGTGTTAGGCGGCGCGTCGTACCTCCCGGCATTCGACGCCAAGCAGCTCGAAGCTCTCGCCTATCTGCTGATTCGCATCAACGCCCAGGCGACGCAGATCGCGCTGGTCTTCTTCGGCGTCAGTACACTGCTGACGGGGTACCTCATGTTTCGAGTGACGTTCCTTCCCCGCGTGCTGGGCGTTCTCTCGCTGATCGGCGGAGCAGCCTGGCTTGCGTTCGTCTATCCACCGCTTGGGAACACGCTCTATTTGCCGATCGTATTGTTTGCGTTGCTCGGTTGCGCGGTAACTATCGGCTGGCTGCTGTTTCGCGGGGTCGATGAGAAAAAGTGGTACGAGATGGCCGCGGCGTCATCGACGTCGATTTGGCGCTAGGCGTGTCCTGACGCGCGACTCACCAGCGCTCCGCCGCTTCCTCGAGACGCTGAACCCACCACGCCCACTCGGCATGCGCCGCGTCGCTCCCGGCCGCGACCTGCGCGCCCTTCGCCCAGAGCATCGTGCGCGCGGCGTAGATCACGGAGACATCCTCGAGCCGAGCCCACAGCGCGTCATCGAGCACCTGTCCAAGCTCGCGCTCGAGCAGCCCGCGGTAGCGCGCGATCACTGCCTCCTTGCTCCGCGTCAGGCGGCTCGCGTTGACGGCGAGGTACCAACCGAGGTCGGTCGTGCATGGGCCCGTTCCTACGAGCGCCCAATCGAACGCGGCGACGCCGCGCTCCGGGATGGGTGCGAAGTTCGCGACCTTGACGTCGCCATGCACCAACGTCTCCGGTAGGTTGGCCCACGCCTCACGAATCGTTCGCGTCGGAACGCGAAGCACGCGCGCCGCACGCGCCGGCAGTCGCTCGAGGGCGACGTCCCACCCGAGCCGCAGGCGTTCGCGGAGCGCGGGTGGCATGAGCGCGAGCGCCGCGGCATCCTCGAGCACGCTCGGGAGCACGATGTCCGACGTCGCTGACGCACGCCCAAGCCAGCCGATTGAGAGCGCAGGTGAGCACCAGAATCGCGCGTGGAGTCGAGCCAGTGCCGTCAGCAACTCGTCTTCGTGCGGGCGCGCGATGGGCTCGCGCACGTCGGGGAACACGTGCGCGCCGAGGTCTTCCATGAGGAGGCCGGATCGGCCACCCTCGACCGCGTACGCGACGTAGGGCGACACGAACGCATCCCACACGGCGTCGAGCGATCGCTCGGCGAGTAGCGACCACTCGCGCCCGATACGGTCGCCGGACCGGATCGCGGTCCACTCGCGCGCGGGATCGCAGAGCTTGAGGACGAAGCGTCTCGTCTCGCCGCTAGGAAGCACCACAACCAATCGTCGGTGCGTGGCTCCCGAGAACCCGACGGTCGACAGGGGCTCCTCCCGCACGCTCACGGCTTTCAGCGATGCCGGGTCGGTCAGGTCCGCGAGGCGGTCCAGACGGACGGTGCGCATGACGCGACGATTCACCCCGTCCGGGGAACGCGCAAGGCCGCTAAACCTTTCGGCAATTCCACCCGTCGAACTTACAAGCCAGTGCTACATAGGTAGCGGGACAATGTACCGGAGGAGACGGAACCATGTCCGACATCACGCACTCCGTCATCGGCGACATCCGATTTGCTGCGCGTCAGCTCCGCCGCAACCTGCCGCTCACCATCGCCGCGCTCCTGTGCTTCGCGCTCGGCGTCGGCGCCAACACGTCCATCTTCTCCGTCGTCAACGCGGTGCTCTTCCGCCCGCTCCCCTTCCCCGATTCCGACGAGCTCGTGATTGTGAGCGAGGGGATTCCGAAGCTCGCGGCCGACATCGGCTCGATCTCAGCGGCCGATCTTCTCGACTTCAAGGAAACGGAAGGACGCGCGTTCGAGTCGCTCGCCCTCGTTCAACAGCGAGGGATCACCATCATGGTGAACGGCGAGGCCGAGATGATTCCGGGCGCGGCTATCACACCATCGGCATTTCGGGCGTTACGAGTGAACCCGGCGGTCGGCCGCGCATTCGTCGATGACGATACGGTCACGAGCGCGGTGCCGATTGTCGTGATCAGCGACGCGCTCTGGCGTCGCCGGTATGGTGCCGATCCCTCCATGGTCGGCAAGCAGATCACCTTCTCCAGCGGCCAGACCGCCGAAGTCATCGGCATCATGCCCCGCGGTTTCGCCTTCCCGCTCCCCGGCCTTGGCATGCCGGTCGCCGACGTCTACTTCCCGTTCTGGTTCTCTCCGGCCGTGATGCGTCAGCGCGCCGACAATTTCGGCAATCTTGCGTTCGGGCGTCTCCAGAAGGGTGTCTCTATGGCGCGCGCCCAGGCGTCGCTCACCGACATCGTGCGGCAGTTACCGCAGCGATATCCCGAGAGCTGGGGCAAAGCACAGACCAACGGTGGGACTCCGCTCGTCCACGTGAAGAGCCTGCGCGCCACGGCCGTCGGCGAGTCGCGTCGTCCGCTGCTGGTGCTGCTCGGAGCCGTTGGTTTCGTGCTGCTCATCGCCTGCATCAACGTCGCGAGCCTGTTCGTCGCCCGCGCCTCGGCACGCAAACGCGAGATTGCAATTCGCAAGGCGCTCGGCGCCACGCGCGGACGCCTAACGCAGCAGTTCCTCGCCGAGGCGCTGCTGCTCCTCGCGGCGGGATCGGCGCTGGGGATCGTGGCGGCGCGGTGGGGCACGCGGGCACTGGTTGCGCTCGCCCCAGGTGACTTCTATTCGTCCTTCGATACCTCCATCGACGTGCGAGTGCTCGCGGTCACCGGCGGAGTCACGATGCTCACCGCGTTGGTGTTCTCGATCCTCCCGGGCTTTCGTGGCCGTTCGTCCGACGTCGAGGAGTCGCTGCGCACCGAGACCCGGTCGTCGACGGCAACGCGGGCCAGGCAACACGGTCGGCGCGTGCTCATCGTGAGTGAGGTAGCGTTCGCGCTGATGCTCACGATTGGTGCGGGACTCATGCTGCGGAGCTTCGCCCGCGTGCGTGCGGTGAATCCCGGCTTCGATCCCGAGAACGTGGTGACCTTCCGCGTTTCTCTCCCCGCGGACGCGTATCCTGATGCCGACCGCATCAAGCTGACCGAGCAGCAACTCGTGCATCGACTGCGCGAGATTCCCGGCGTGCTGTCGGCAAGTGCGACGTCGACGCTGCCGATGCAAGGCGACTGGCTGATCGTCTTCACACCAGAAGGCCCAGCGCCGTCGCAGTTGCCGGTCGCGACGAACGCGCTGGTGCTTCCGGGCTTCTTCGAGGCGATGCGCATTCCGCAACGCGCGGGCCGCGTGTTCAACGAAAACGATGCCAAGGGTACGCCGAAGGTGGTGGTCATCAACGAGACGATGGCGCGGAAGTACTATGGAAACGGGAATCCGGTAGGTCGGCAGTTCAAGTGGGGATCGCGCGACTCACCGGGTCCATTGAGTGAGATCGTGGGCGTCGTCGCCGACGCGAAAACTCGTACGCTCGACGAAGAACCGACTCCTGCGGTGTATCACCCGGTCCTGCAGCAGGACACAACGCAGATGGCGGTGGGCATGTATCGCGGGCTGTCGTACGTCGTGCGCACGAGACTGGCACCTGCGAGCGTCGTCGCGTCGCTCCGGACAGCCGTGCGCGCGGTGGACCCCAAGCTCGTTGTCTTGAACGTCCTGCCGATGGACGCGATCGTCGGCAGTACGATCGCGTCGCGGAAGTTCAACGCTGCGCTGCTTGGTCTGTTCGCGGCGCTGGCGTTAGCGCTCGCGGCTACCGGTGTGTACGGGGTGCTTCAGTATTCGGTGATTCAGCGGAGGCGCGAGATGGGCATCCGCATCGCAATTGGGGCGACGACGTCGGATATGCTCCGGCTGATCGTGGGCCAGGCGTTAGGCCTCGCTGGCATTGGGGTGGCAGTCGGATTGGTGGGCGCATTCGCACTCACGCGGGTGATTCGCGCGCTGCTGTTCAACACCGATCCGCTCGACGCGCTCACGTTTGCGGCAAGCGCCGCGGTGTTGCTCGTGATCGCGGTGTTGTCGAGCTACTTGCCGGCGCGGCGCGCGTTGCGTGTGGATCCCACCGTCGCGATGCGGGCGGAGTAGACGTTCGCGGCGGCTGGCTCCGAGCAACCCGGCCGGCTACTTCCCTAACGAGTCCAGAACGGCGGCATCGATCTGGTAAATGTTCCCGCTGGCGTTGAGCGTACTACGCAGTCGTGTAACGAGCGCGCGATAGGAGTCGAACCGAGCCGTGACGCTCGCGGCGGTGAAGCCGCGCTCGCTCGCAAAGAAGACGTATTTCCCGTCCGGCGAGATGTGCGGCGAATAGTCGCGCGCAGGCGTGTTGAACGGCGCCGGCAGGTGCTTGAGCGGCGACCAGACGCCATCGCGGTTCCAACTCACGTAGATGTCGAAGTGACCAAAGCCCTCCGGACGACCGAGCGATCCAACGAGCAGAAATCGCTCGTCGGGGTCGACCATGATGTCGAGATCGAGGAACGGGTCGTCGGGCTTGGTCCCCATGGCCGCGCTCAGGTTCTCCGGCTCAGCCCATTTGCCGTCGACGAGACGTGAGCGAAATGCTCTGATCGCGCCGGGCGGCGCATCACGCGTCGACGAGAAGTAAATCGTGCCGTTTCTCGCCACCGACGCACAGAACTCGCTGCCGTCCGAGTTGATCGGTTCGGGCAACCGTTCGGGTGGACCCCAGTTGCCGTTAGGCTGACGGCGGACCATCCAGATGTCGTAGTCGTGCTTCACCTTCCCGTTGACCGGGCGGTCGGAGCTCCAGTACATCGCGTTGCCGTCCGGCGAAAGAATGGGGTCGGAGTCGGTATACTCGCCCGAGAATGGAACGATCGTCGGGGGCGTCCACTTGCCACCCACCCAGCGCGACTCGAAGATCGCGTACAGGTACGAGTGTGGAGCGGACCGGCTGAAGTAGATCGTCTTGCCATCGGGCGTGAAGCTGCCACCGAACTCGTCGTCCGCGGTGGAGATGACGCCGTCGCCGAAAATGCGTGGCTCGCGAAGCGGCCCTGCGACTGCATACGGCGGATTCGCGCCGACACCTGACGATGATGGAGCCTGCCGGCTCGTGGCGCTCCAGCTCACTGCCATGCCGGCGGCGATTGCAATCGCGCTCGCCTGGCCTGACAAGCGCCAGCGAGGAAGGAATGCCCGGACTGCGATCACGGCCGAATCCCCAGAGCGACTGCGCCAATCGAGTACAGGTCCCCCAGCCCGTTACCCGGCTCGTGCAGGGCCTTCTCGAAGTCGCCGGTGGAACGCTTTCGCGGACCGTGCTCCGTAAACCCACCGCGCTCACTGGTGAACAGCAGACGTCCATCGGTCGTTAGGCTGGGCGATCCTTCTTCGGCGGCGCTGTTGATCGGCGCCGGGAGGTGACGGAGCTCGGACCACGTCCCGTCGTCACGACGCTGCCGCATGTACAGATCGGCGCGCTGATAGATCCCCTCGGCCGTGCCGAGCGCGTCGGGGCGCCCGAGCACCGTCACGACCATGTAGCGCTCGTCCCGGCTGACGGTCACGCCAAGCTCGTAACTCGTGGAGTCGCCCCCTACCGCGACCGGCTCAGACCACCCGCTCCCGGCCGGCTCGGCCCGAACGACCTGGGGCCGCTGCCCGTCCGTCACGAAGAACAGCACGCCAGCCGTTGTCACCGACGGCCATAGCTCGTTCGCATTCGTGTTGATCGGAGCCGGAAGGTGGCGTGGCTCGCTCCACTCGTTCTCCTTCCGATCGACGGCCCACAGATCGTAGTCACGGCGCAGCGTGCTTGCCGAGTCGGCTGGTCGGCGCGACGCGAAGTACAACGTGTTCCCGTCGGGCGAGAATGCGGGCGTGGCGTCGGGATATCGACCAGAGAACGACGCGACTTCAGGTTCGTTCCACGTGCCGTCGACCAGGTGCGAGACGCAGATGACGCTGAAATACGGCCAGTTTGTTCTCTTGGTGAAATAGAGCGTTCGACCGTCGGGAGACAGCGCAGCGTCGCGCTCGTAGTCACGCGTCGAGACGACGCCTGGTCCCACGAGTTCTGGCTCGTCGGTCCGTGACATCGAGCGCGCCGACGTCAACGCGAGCACTGCGCCGCTAGTGGCGATCAGTGCGAGCGCAACGGACGTGACTGGCCCAGGGCGCTGGCGAGATACGTGTGAGCGCATGTCGCTCCATGGCGTTCGTCGCAAGATTCGGCGGTCGAACACGTTGGTCGAGAGCCAGTTCGTTTCACCGAGACGGTCCAGCGACGCCTAACGACTCTCCCGCTTTCGTCAAGCCGCGTGATGGTGATGGACCTAGCCCTCGCGCTTCAGGCGCTCCCGACGGGCGCGCTCAGCGTCGCTCGGCGAATCGAGCCCGGTGTCGCCGATCGCGATCTCGCCGGCGCGCGCGTAATGCCCGATCAGGAGACCGGCGCTCGAGACGCGCGATCTGGTCAGCTCGTAGCTGTGCGGCGCGGAGCCGTCCGCGAACAGCTTCTTGCCGCCGCCGAGCACTACCGGAATCGTGAGGATGCTCATCGCGTCGACGAGGTCATTGGCGAGCAGCGCGTGTACAAGCTCCGTGCTGCCCTGGGTGACGAGGTTCGGACCGTCCGCTGCGCGCAATCGCTCCACATCGGCGATGTCTCGCAGCAGCACCGAGCCCTGCCAACTCGTATCGACGTCGCCCGAGCGCGAAACCACGTACTTCCTGATGTTGTTGAAGAGCTTGGCGATGCCGCCAACGGGAGCGCTTTCGTCGTAGTACGGCCAGTAGGCCGCGAAGATCTCATACGTCTTGCGCCCGAGCAGGAGGTCGCACTCCTCCTCGAAGACGTGGTCGATCTCGTCGCGGAACGCCTGATCGAAGTAGGGCATCGCCCAGCCGCCAAACGTGAACCCTCGGGTGGGATCCTCCAGCGGCGCACCCGGCGCCTGCATGACTCCATCCATCGAAACCTGGGCGCCGACGATGATCTTTCGCATGAATTACGCTCCCGTGCAAACAGAATACCGCGTCGCACTCATCGACCGCGGTCGCCGCTGCCTTGTAGACGTATTGATCGTTTGGTCAGGCGTTAGGCTCCGGCGTGAGTCGCGTTCAAGTCGACGGGCCATCAGCCGCATGATGTGGGCACTCGTGCACCGTAGCGGGCGTTGCAGCTAAACGCTCACCCGACGTATGAGAGAACAACGTAGTCCTTGCCGTCGAACATGAAGTCAGCTACCTCGCGCATGCCCATTTTCGTGTGCGCACGAAGCGACGCGGCGTTGTCGCGCCGGATGAAGAGAACGCCTTCGCGACCCGGCTCGAGTCGCCGCAATTCTGCGACCATCGCCTGTGCTAGTCCTTGGCCACGTTCTTCTTCGCTGACGCAGATGGGGCCATAGACATACGCGTCAGGCGTGGCCGGGTATGCGTCGAGCATCGCGCGAATGATTGGGACGTCGTCATTCATCTCGCGTGGACTGTTCATGAGGAAAGCGACGACGCGGCCATTTCGGCGGGCAACGATCAGCGGCATCGCGCGCATCATCTTCGCGACACGAGCGCCAGGCAGCTCGGCCGACAGCAAGCCGCCGAGTCCGGGCTGGTTTGCTGCCTGCAGCTCCAGGATACTGGTCAGGTCTGATTCAGTCGCCCTGCCGATGTCCACTCCAGAGATCGCCACGATCCTAACCGCTCAAGAGCCCGTACTCATCGACCGCGGTTCCCCTCTGCCTGTGCATTCGGCGCCTTGGGGCGCCGGTGGATCCTCACGCCACCACCGTTGCGTCGGCAATGGCCTAACGCGCGGCCACACCTCGTCGAGCGTGTTGCCGTCGTACAGCCGGCCGTTCTTCATGACGTACCGAATGCTGTTCGTGTTCTCGATATCCTCGAGCGGATTCCGGTCGAGCACCTGGAGGTCCGCGAGCTTCCCGACCTCCAGCGTACCCCGATCCTTTGCGTGGCCTATCGCGTCCGCGCCGAAGTACGTGGCGGCTCGCAGGACATCGTGCGGCTTCATCCCGCCCGACGCCATCATCCACAGCTCCCAGTGCACGCCAAGGCCCTGCAGCTCGCCGTGTGAGCCAAGTCCGATACGACCACCCGCGTTCACGATCTTCGCCAGCTGCTCGGCGTGATTCTTTGCTCGGCGTGATTCTTATAGATGTACTGATACCGTTGTCATTCCCTGCGCGCTACTCGAATACGACGGCCTGCGGACGCCACGTGTTCGGATCGTTCCAGACTCCGGGCCCAATGAACTCCAGCCAATCCGGCGTCACCTCGAGCATCACGAAGTCTCGCGGGAATGCCGGCCAGAAGAAGTGCACGGTGGCAGAGTCGAGGAATGGCTGCAGCCGCGGGTCCTTCGGATCGCGATGCACCGTCGCTCGGCCCATGATCGTCGCGTACGCCGCGCGCTGATTCTCGTTGAAGTAGAGCGTGACGAGCGGGTTCTTCGCGATCTGATCGACCTTCCGCGTCGACGGGCGGGTGAGAATGAAAACCGTGAATCGCTCGCGCGCCGTTGCGGGATTCTTGAGGCGAAACGCGCGCACGGTTCTGATGCGAGGTCGGTTGGACTCGTCGACGGTCACCAACCCGACGAACGACTGCCGTGCGATCAGCGCGTTGGCACTGTCGAGGACAACGGCCGTGTCGCGCGCGAGGCTGAGCTCAGCGCGCGGGACATTGGGCGTCGTGGCGACGGTGGTGGCGACGCGACTGTCGGGCGCACCACCGCACGCCATGCCAAGAATCGCAAGGAGCGAAGCGGTGGCGAGAAGAGAGATTCTCACGCGGGGATGATACGACAGGGCAGAGCGCCAAGCGACAGCCGCCCTGGTTCCCGCAGTGTGGCTCCCGGCGCCTTCTCCAACCCAACAACTATAGGCTCGCCAGGTGACGGCCGACATCAGAAGGGGCCGACTTGACGTCGGCCCCTTCTCGTCAGCGCCTAACAACAGCGCTACGCCTGGGCGGTGGCGCTAGGGTGACACTCGAGACACCGAGAAAGTCCACGTGACCGGTCCACCAGCACCCGGATATGTCGTCCCACCCGTGCCGCTCCAAGTGTTCCCGCTTGCGTCAAGAGAGCCCGACATCGTAGCCGATTCGATAAAGCAGGCGACGCCGTTGCCGGATTGCAGCACCCAATTCGTGATTGACAGTGAGTTGCCGCTCGCGGTCCCACTGACGTTCCAGGTACAACCCGCGGCGTCATTGAGAGTACCGGTGACTGTGCTCCCGTTCTGCTGCAGGACAGCGGAAACCGAACCGTAGTCGTACGTGCCCGACCACGCGCCGGCGAAAGAGCCTGCCGGTGCGACATCGCCTCCGACACTCGTGATGATGTACTGCGCCCACGCGATCAGTGGCTGTCCCTGCGCCGCCGTCAGCACGCCGTCGATCTCCACGAGATCGTGCACCTGCTGGATAAAGCCCTGGAGCACGAGAATGGCGTCCGCGGTCTTCCCCTTCGCAACCAGGTCGAGCGCATTGTTGATCTTACGTGTGAGCGCGTTCGCCTGGCCGCTGTTCACGACGTTGGAAGCGCGCAGCGTGTTCACGGCCGCTGTGAGCTCTGCGGCGGCGCCGCTGGCATCCAACCAGTACACGATCACCGGAACGGACTGCGGCGCACCGTCCGTCGCGGCGTGGAGACGAAGCACGTCCCACCAGAACGTCCCGTTGAACTCGGCCTGGAACGCGTAACTGCTCTGGAGCGGCGTGCCCGGATCACTTGGCCCCAACTGCGTGAAGCCCTGCGGCGATGCCAGCAAGTACTGATGATTGAGCCGCGTGCGGGTAAAATCGCCATTCGTGCCGGGCGGCTGTGCGGTCGCGGTTTCCAGCACCCACCCCTGCCACCCATTCGGCTCCAGCGTCGCGGTGAAACAGGCAATGACATGCGACGCTGCCGGCAGCGGGGCGAGCGTACAGGAAGAGGCGGGCAGCCCGAGATGCGCATAGGGCGCAGGTACGTCGACGTCGCTCGGGGCCACGGGCGTCTCCGTACAGCCGACCAATCCAAGCAGCACCAGCGGGCCAAGTATCCTCGCCGTTCTCATCGCCGGCCTCCTTATCGCGGGGTTGAACTGGAACCGTCTCGCCGTCTCCTATGGCGCAAGACCGGGCCCGACCACGACATTTGGCTGATGCCGTTCCGCGTGAGCCCCCGCGTCGTAGCGCGGCGCGCGACAACTCGTTCGTTGGTTTCCGGAGCGCTTGGCGAGAGATGGAGCGCCCACAAACCACGCAGCCAGGTGAGGTAACGCTCCTCCTCCGCATGTTTCGGGGAGGTGACGCCCGTGCTGCGTCGCGGTTGATGGGCCTCATCTATCCGGAATTGCGGAGGATCGCCCAGGTTCAGTTCCGGCATGAACGGGTGGATCACGAGCTCCAACCCACGGCCCTCGTTCACGAAGCCTATCTGCGACTGGTCGCGCACGAGCACCACACGTGGGACAATCGGGCGTGCTTTTTTGCCGCCGCCGCCAACGTCA
>Ga0310811_10006423_pt1 | contig 15030 bp, 12 predicted proteins | sample YCmetagenome_FD_207642 | JGI IMG/M metagenome (GOLD analysis project Ga0310811, IMG submission 207642) | Soil microbial communities from experimental microcosm in Duke University, North Carolina, United States - YC | ecosystem: Engineered > Artificial ecosystem > Soil microcosm > Unclassified ...
ATCGTCATTGCGATCGGCATCCGCTTCATCGAGGCGCTCAAGCTGTTCGATGTCATGTACATCATGACCAAGGGCGGTCCTGGCGTCGCGACGGAGACTCTTTCCCTGTACATCTACAAGCGCACCTTCGGCGATCTCGAATGGGCTTATGTCGCGGCGATCGGGCTCACCATCGTCATCGTCATGTCGCTGGCGGCCATCGCCACACTGTCGGCCGTGCGGCGGATCAGGGCGCGGCGGGCCGCCACCGCGTGAGCTCCATCGATCTCATCGGACTCGGCAAATCCTTCAATGCCGTGACCGCGGTGAAGGATCTGACGCTTTCCGTACGCGACAAGGAATTCATCGCTTTGCTGGGGCCCTCGGGCTGCGGCAAGACCACGACCATGAACATGATCGCCGGGATCGAGACGCCCAGTACGGGGGAGATCCGCTTCAACGGCACCGACATCTCGCGCATCGCGCCGAACCGCCGCAACATCGGCTTCGTGTTCCAGAACTACGCAATCTTCACCCATCTCTCGGTCTTCGAGAATCTGGCCTTCGCGCTCCGCGTGCGCCGCCTGGCCCGGCGCGAGGTCGACCGGCGGGTGGGGGAGATTGCGGCACTAATGCAGCTCTCCGACCGGCTCGACTGGCCCTCGGCCCGGCTCAGCGTCAACGAGATGCAGAAGCTCGCCATCGGCCGCTCGGCCATCGCCGAGCCCGCGATCTTCCTGCTCGACGAGCCGCTCTCCAATGTCGATGCGGCCTTCCGCGTCTTCATGCGGGCCGAGCTGAAGCGCATTCAGCGCACCCTGCAGCAGACCATGGTCTATGTGACCCATGACCAGACCGAGGCCATGAGCCTTGCCGACCGCATCGCCGTGCTCGACCGCGGCCTGCTGCAGCAGTTCGACACCCCGGCGGCGGTCTACAATCGGCCGCGCAATACCTTCGTCGCTCGCTTCATGGGCAGCCCCGCCATGAACCTGCTGGAAGGGGATCTCGTCGGGCTGAACGGGGGGACGGTCTTCGATGCCGGGGCCAGGGGAAGGCTCCTTCTCGATCGCGCCGAGGCCGAGCGGCTGGTCAATGGCCGCGCGCCCCGGCGAATCCTGCTGGGCGTCCGGCCGGAGGATATCCGCCTGGCCGATCCCGGCGGGGCGGGGGAGGGGCTGACCCTGCCCATCAATTTCATCGAGCCGATCGGACCACGGACCATTCTCCATCTCGGCGACAGTGCCGCCGAGCTGAAGGTGGTGACCGGCAAGGGCGCGCCCTACCGGATCGGCGAGGCGGTCAGGCTCGTCATGCCGCTGGAGCGGCGGCGCTATTTCGATCCGACGAGCGGCCTGGCGGTCGATACCGGTGTCCTGGAGACCCACGTGGGGCGGAGCGGGCGGCATGGCCAGGCTTGAGCTCGAAGGCGTCAGCAAGGCCTATGGCAGCGTCGCCGCCGTCACCGACGTCGACCTCCTCGTGAGGGATAACGAGTTCTTCTGCATCTTCGGCCCGCCGAGCTGCGGCAAGACGACCCTGCTGAAGCTCTGGCTGGGCCTGCGCCAGCCCGATCGCGGCCGCGTTCTGATCGACGGCCGGGATATGGCGGGCGTCCTGCCGGGCGAGCGCGATCTCGCCATGGTGTTCCAGAATCTGGCCCTGTTTCCCCATATGAGCGCCCGGGAGAACATTGCCTTTCCCCTGCGCGAGCGAGGGGCGCCCGCGGCGGAGATCGAGCGCCGCGTCGCCGATGCCGCCAGCCGTCTCCATATCACGCCGTTGCTGCACAAAAGCCCCGGCCAGCTCTCCGGGGGCGAGCGTCAGCGCGTCGCCATTGGCCGGACCCTGGTGCGCGATCCGCGGGCCTTCCTGATGGACGAGCCCATCGCGGCGCTGGACGCCCGGCTGCGTGAGGAAATGCGAGTCGAGCTGAAGCGCCTCCAGCGGGAGCTGCGCCATACCCTGGTCTATGTCACCCATGACCAGGAGGAGGCGATGTCCATTGCCGACCGCATGGCCATCATGCGCGAGGGGCGCATCGTCCAGACGGGCACACCCGACGAGATCTACAACGCCCCCCTCGACCGTTATGTCGCGACCCTCGTCGGCTCGCCGCCGATGAATGTCGTGGCGGGCCGGCTCTCGGGGGGCAGCTTCCGCGACGCGGAGGGCCGGATCGCCTTGGCGCTGGGCGCCGATTGTCCCGACGGGCCGGTCGATCTCGGCGTCCGGCCGGAGGACTTGCAGCTGATCGCGGGCGAGGCATGCGCCGAGGATATCCACGGCGAGGTACAAGTGATCGAGCCGCTGGGCGCCTTCACCATCGTCGATGTCGCGGTCGGCCGGACCCTCCTGCGCATCGACGCCCCGGGACAGCCGGATCTCAGCCTCGACCAGCCCGTGGCCCTCAGGGTCCGTCCGGGCGCCGGTCATCTCTTCAATGCTGACGATGGGCGCACCATATGGCCTCATCGATGACGGAGCATCTCGAAGCCGACGCCTTCAAGGCAGTGATGCGCAAGCTGGCCGCGACGGTCACCGTGGTGACGGTGCAGGGCGCCAGCGGACGCAACGGCCTGACCGCGACGGCCGTCTGCTCGGTCAGCGCCGAGCCGCCGCAACTCCTCTGTTGCATCAATCGCGGCGCCAGCCCGCTGGAGGACATCCGCCGCGCCCGCGTCTTCGCCGTCAATATTCTGAAGCCGGACCACCGTGGCCTCGCGGAGCGCTTCGCCCGCGAGCCTTCGGGCGAGACGCGCTTCGCCGCCGGCAATTGGTCCACCGGTCCCGCCGGCGCCCCGGTCCTGGCCGATGCCACCGCCTGGTTCGAGTGCCGGCTGGTGGATCTGATCGAGGCGGGCAGCCATGCCATTGCGATCGGCCTGGTGACGGACGGCGGGCGGGACGACGGCAGCCAGTTGATCTATGCCGAGGGCGCCTATCACGTGCTGCAGAAGGCCCCCGGCGCCGAGCAGTGAGGCACGGCTGCATCGCCCAGCTTCGCCCGTTTTGATATGATGCTCTTGGTTGAATACGGGAGCGTCATAGCGGCGTCGGAACCCCGAAAGCGGAAACACCTCAACGCAGATCAGAGGCGGGCGTTGAAGGCCGCTGGCCTTCAGCGAGTCATCCAGCAATACGGCCGGAAGGCGCAAAAGGGCGTCGAGCCCAATGACCGCCGCTTTCGACGCGAGACGCAGGGTGCCGTCAAACGGATGAAGCCGGAGGATTTGGACGAAATTCTGCGTGAGGACGAGGCGTAACGAAGGTCGGATTTACCCGGCAAAGAGGTGCGCTTTTGCCGGGGCGTCGGCTTCCTGGGAAGCGGGGCTGATCCGCTATTTCCCGTCAAGTCCGGTTGTTGTTCGCAGATGCAACATCTGTTAATATTTCCTGACTTCCGACCGAGTCGCACGGGTCCCTGTAACCCTCTGACATCACTGGCAAATTAGCTTGACCGACACGCCGGGCGCGCCGCCCTCCGACATCTCGCCCATCACCATCGAAGAGGAGATGAAGCGTTCCTACCTCGATTACGCCATGAGCGTGATCGTGGCCCGGGCGCTGCCGGACGTGCGCGACGGTCTGAAGCCGGTGCACCGGCGCATCCTCTATGCCATGCGCGAGGCCGGGAATGAGTGGAACCGGACCCTCCGCAAATCGGCGCGCACCGTGGGCGACGTCATGGGCAAATACCATCCCCATGGCGACACGGCGATCTACGACGCCATGGTCCGGATGGCGCAGGATTTCTCCATGCGCCTGCCGCTGGTCGATGGCCAGGGCAATTTCGGCTCGATGGACGGCGATCCGCCGGCCGCCATGCGTTATACCGAGGCCCGGCTGGCGCGCGCGTCGACGGCGCTGCTCGACGACATCGACAAGGATACCGTCGACTACCAGGCCAATTACGACGACACCTCGGTCGAGCCGACCGTGCTGCCGGCGCGCTTCCCCAATTTCCTGGTCAATGGCGCAGGCGGCATCGCCGTGGGCATGGCGACCAATGTGCCGACCCATAATCTGGGCGAGGTCGTCGACGCCTGCATCGCCTATATCGACGATCCCGACATCACCATCGACGAGCTGATGCGCTTCATCCCCGGCCCGGATTTCCCCACCGGGGGCATCGTGCTCGGCCGGGCCGGCATCCGCGAGGCCTATCACACCGGCCGCGGCAGCATCGCCATGCGCGGTCGCGCCACGATCGAGGAGATCCGCAAGGATCGCGAGGCGATCGTCATCACCGAGATCCCCTATCAGGTCAACAAGGCCCGCATGATCGAGCGCATGGCCGAGACCGTGCGGGAGAAGATCATCGAGGGCATCTCCGACCTGCGCGACGAATCCGATCGCGATGGCGTGCGCGTTGTGGTCGAGCTGAAGCGGGACGCGATGGGGGAGGTGGTGCTGAACCAGCTCTACCGCTTCACCCCGCTGCAGACCAGCTTCGGCGTCAATATGCTGGCGCTGAACGGCGGCAAGCCGATGCTGATGAACCTGAAGGAGGTCATCGCCGCCTTCATCGCCTTCCGCGAGCAGGTCATCGTCCGCCGCGCGACCTTCGACCTGGGCAAGACGCGCGAGCGCGCCCATGTCTTGGTCGGGCTGGCCATCGCGGTCGCCAATATCGACGAGGTCATCGCCCTCATCCGCCGCTCGCCCGATCCCAACACGGCGCGCGAAGGCCTGATGGCCCGCGACTGGCCGGCGCGCGATGTCGAGGCGCTGATCAAGCTGATCGACGAGCCGGGCCATCAGATCGCCGAGGACGGCACCTATCGCCTGTCGGATGCCCAGGCGCGGGCCATCCTCGAGCTGCGCCTGCAGCGCCTGACGGGGCTCGAGCGCGACAAGATCGCCGCCGAGCTGGAGGAGCTGGCCAAGGCCATTCTCGATCTCCTGGAGATCCTGGATTCCCGCGAGCGCCGGCAGCTGATCATGCGCACCGAGCTGGCGGAGATCAAAACCGAGTTCGCCACGCCGCGGAAGACCACCCTGGAGGAGATCGAGTTCGAGCATGACGTCGAGGCCTTGATCCAGCAGGAGGACATGGTCGTCACCGTCACTCATGGCGGCTATATCAAGCGGGTGCCGCTGGCTGCCTATCGCGCCCAGCGCCGCGGCGGCAAGGGCCGCTCGGGCATGGCGACCCGCGATGAGGATTTCGTCAACCAGGTCTTCGTCGCCGATACCCATCGTCCCGTGCTGTTCTTCTCGACCCGCGGCATGGTCTACAAGATCAAGGTCTATCGCCTGCCCTCGGGCACGCCCCAGGCGCGGGGCAAGGCCCTGGTCAATCTGCTGCCCCTGCAGGAGGGGGAGAAGATCTCCACCGTCCTGCCGCTGCCGGCCGACGAGGCGAGCTGGGAGGCGACCGACGTCATGTTCGCCACGGCGAGCGGCGATGTCCGGCGCAACAAGCTCTCCGATTTCATCAATGTCATGGCCAATGGCAAGATCGCCATGAAGCTCGAGGAGGGCGACCGCCTCATCGGCGTGTCCGCCTGCACCGACGCCAACGACGTGCTGCTGGCGCTGCGCGGCGGGCGCTGCATCCGCTTCGCGGTCAGCGATGTCCGGGTCTTCAGCAGCCGGAATTCCACCGGCGTGCGGGGCGTCCGGCTGGCCGAGGGCGACGAGGTCATCTCCCTCAGCGTGCTGCATCACATCGACGCGGATGTGGCGGAGCGCGAGGGCTATCTGCGCTATGCCAGCGCCCAGCGCCGGGCCGCGGGCGAGGAGGAAGAAGGCGAGGGGAACGGCGAGGCGGCGGCGGAAGTCCCGCCGCGGCTTGACGAGCTCCGGGCCAATGAGGAATTCATCCTGACCGTCACGGCCAATGGCTATGGCAAACGTTCCTCGGCCTATGAATACCGCATCACCAATAGGGGCGGGCAGGGGATCGCCAATATCGCGCGGACCGAGCGCAATGGCGACGTCGTCGCCTCCTTCCCGGTCGAGGACCAGGACCAGATCATGCTGGTGACGGACGGCGGGCAGCTGATCCGCTGCCCGGTCCATGATATCCGCATCGCCGGGCGCAGCACTCAGGGCGTGGTGCTGTTCAAGGTGGCGGAAGGCGAACGGGTGGTCTCCGTCACCCGTCTGGCCGAGGATGAGCAGGAGCGCGAGGGAGAGGCCAGTTGACCCAGAGCCGCGTCGCCGTCTACCCCGGGACCTTCGATCCCATCACCACGGGGCATCTCGACATCATCCGCCGCGCCGCCCGCCTCGTCGACCGCCTCGTCATCGGGGTTTCGACCAATGAGGGCAAGGGGCCGCTGTTCTCGGTCGCCGATCGCGTCGCCATGGTCGAGGCCGAGGTTGCCGCCCTCGACCGGAAGAACGGCTTTGGCGCCGTCGAGGTCCGGGCCTTCGATACGCTGCTCATGCATTTCGCCGAGGCGATGGGGGCCAGCATGATCCTGCGCGGTCTCAGGGCCGTCAGCGATTTCGAATACGAGTTCCAGATGGCCGGCATGAATTCGCGGCTCAATCCGGCGGTGGAGACCGTGTTCCTCATGGCCTCGGACCGGCAGCAGTTCGTCTCCTCGCGGCTGGTGAAGGAGATCGGGCGTCTCGGCGGCGATATCACCAGCTTCGTCAGTCCCGGCGTGGCCGCGCGTCTGGCGGCGCGGTTCGCCCAGGACCGCGGCAAGGGCGGCGGCTGAGCGCTCGCGTCGCGTCAAACCGGCCGCAGATATCACCGGCACGCGCTGCCAAGCAAATGCAGATGCATCATCCCGGTGAGCAAGAGGCACGGTCGGCACGGATCCTGGTCGCCATCAGCTTTCACTTCGATTTCGCCCGGCTCGGCTTTCTCGGCGAGGCCCTGCGATCGCTCTCGGAATTCGCGGTGGCAGCCATCGAGGTTGTCGTCTTCACCAATGCGGCGGAGGCCGAAGCGATCGCGCCGCTCGAGCGGCTCTGCAGCGAGATACTCGGCGAGCAGTTCCGGATACGCAGCTGCGCCGATCTTGCCGATCCGTGGGATCTCACCTGGCGCCATAAGGCGCTGATCCCCGACGAGTTCATGGAGCGCGGGGATTTCACACATTTCATCTATCTGGAAGGCGATATCCGGCTGACCTTCGCCAATTTCTGTTACTGGCGGGAATTCCGCGATCTCTTGCGGCCGGCCGGCCTGCTCCCGGCCTTCATCCGGATGGAATACCGCGCGGCGGTGGGTGGATACACGGCAAGCGACGCCTTCTGGCCGATCTATGTTCCGGCGCAGGCTTCCCTGCGCATCGGCGACATGTTCATGGTGAACATGCCAAATCCCTACAACCCTCTGTATATCCTGGATCGGGAATTGGCCCGAGAGTACCTGGCCTCGCCTTCCCAGGATCGGACCAGGAGCCTCGAGGTCGCGCCTTGGGGAATTTCAGAACGTGCCGCGATGGGGCTGTGCCTGGAAAACACTCCGGCTCCATTCCAGAGCCGATATGTGGTGCCGGTATCGGTTGGGACGGGAAAGACGCCGCCCTTTGCCTGGATCCTGCATATTCCCAACAACTACGCCGACAATCCGCGTTCCGCCCTGGGCAAGGTTCGCATCGATTCATTGTTCGCCGGTGCCGCGGAGGCGGTCGAGATCGGTCCCTGGGGCGCCTCGGGGCATGGCGAACCGCCGCATCTCCGGGCTATCACGCTCGGCGCCGGCGCGATGAGGGAAGATGCGGGGCCGCAATCGCATGACCTGTTTCATCTGGTCACGGACCACGACACCATCGTCTATCTCGATATGGCGACGCGCCGTCTCCGGCATGCGCCCTTGGGAATCGCCCCGTTCAATTTTCTACTGGAGATCGTGGGATCTCAGGCCCGGCTCTGGATGGTCTCCGACCAGGCGGCGGGGTTGTCTCAACTGCATTTGTCGGGCTTCGACGGGTCGGTCGATCCCCTGCCGGGCCGATCGCCGCCGGACTGCGAACTCCTGCCGATCGCCAACCTCGTCTTCGGAATCCGCATCGGCGAGCGCTATCTGTCGGCCGGGGTGGAGGGGCATGTTCATATCGAAAATGCTTATTGCCACCGGTGGGAGCATTATCGCTTCATGCGGGCCGATAGCGTAAGGGGACTTTCCCTGATGCGCCGGCATTCCTGGCTCAGTCATGACGACCGGCGGATCCTTTGCCTTGCCGACCAGCCCGTCTTTCTGGAGCGCAGCTCGCCCTTTGAGTCGAGCGCGCTGGCGGCGACATTGGCGCCCGGCGCCCTGGAGCTGCGGCGCCGGCTGGCATTCGGTCCCGTCCAGCTGCCGTTCGTATCGCTGGAGCAGGTCATCACGATCGGGCAGTCCGATGACGGTCAGCCCCCGAAGGATCTGGAGATCCGGGTGGCGCCTGGCCCCACCCATCGCTTCTCCCGCTTTGCACCTCTGGTGCATTTCCGTCTTGCCGGCGATGACGCCGCCTATGAATGTCTTCGTCTCTCGCTCGCCTCCCTCGTCGGGGCCGGCGGCTATCTCGGCCCGATCAGCATCGCTTGCGACAGGCCGGAGGAGGGTGTCTTCGCCTATTTGCCGGAGGGCCTCCGCTCGCGAGTGGTCCTGGCAAGAATCTTGGCGGCGGACGCCGCGGCCGAGGACGCCGGCCTGGATGCGGCGCTGCGAAACCGCTACCAACCCATCCTGCTGACGGCGCCCGACGTGATCTTCGATGCCAGCGTCCTCGATCTCCTCATCGACAGCCTGATGGCGGGCCGAGGGGAGGTTTCGACGGGCAGCCCATGGGCCCTTGCGCGGGGGCTGCGGCGCTTCCCGGAAGCCCCCTCGGAAGCCGGTCGCCAGGCCATGCGGTCCCATCTCGCCGCGCTGGGCCGCGACCGCGCGAGCGGAGCCGATCGTCGCGCGATTCAGCCGAACCCGATGCTTCCCGGACCGATGAGCGGGCAGGAACTCGACCATTTGGGGAGACTCGCCCGGCGCGTCCCGCGCCATGGCGTTATCGTCGAGGTCGGTGCCGGGTCCGGCCAATCGTCCTGGGTGCTTGCCGCGAACGCCGATCCCAGCGTGACCATCTACTGCATCGAGAATTGGGCAGAGGCGGAAGGGGCGCAGAAGCTCGCGGACTTTCGCTCGAATCTGGGGTCTTTTGCCAATGTCATTGCGCTGCCGGGCAGGAACCCCGGCGATTTCGTGGGCTGGCAGAGAGAGATCGATCTGCTCGTCGAAAACACCGGTGCATCGGCGACTCCCGCGCTTCACGGAAGCCTATCGTTCTGGCGGTGCCTTCTGCGTCGGGAGGGAGTCGTCTGTTGTCGTCTGGCCGGCGGAAAGCCCGATCGCTTCCTGAGCGAAATCGCTGGTGTCCCGGGGAATGCCGTCGCGGAGGTAGAGCGGATCGGCAATCTGTGGTCGTTCAGGCCTCGCTCGGCTTGAGAAACCGGCATTTCAGATCTTCGGACTCAAAGTCGAGGATCCTGGTCTGCTCGAGGAACTCATTGACGGCGGCATAGGTGCCAGGCCAGCACCGCCCGTCCTTGTCATAGTCGTCGACGATCATGGTGCCGCCGGGGCGCAGCGCCTTCCACCACCGGTTGATATCCCCTCGCGCCGCTTCGAGATCATGCGCGCCGTCGATGTGGATGAGGTCCGGCCGGATGTCGAAATGCTTCAGGACTTCATAGGCATTAGCGGAGTCGAGGGGCAGTGGTATGACGGTTTCTCGCACGCCGCCTAGCATCATGTTCGCCAGGAAGGTCCTGTAGAGAGTGGGGTAACCGAACTCGAAGGCGAGTTCTCCGTGCCAGTCGTCGCGCTCCCAATGCTCTGAGGAGCCGAGCCAAGTATCGACGGCCAGCACGGCGCCGTCGAGATCGTTCGCCTGGATGGCCCGGGCGAGCTCCAGGCAGGATCCACCTTTCCAGACCCCGACTTCGACGACGATTCCGGGTCGGGCTCGACCAACGGTATCTGCTAGATAGCGGTGCTGGGATTGCCAACCCTGAAGATCGGGCTTCACCGTGCGATAGGGGAACCCGCCATAGGGGTCGTAGCCGCGCCACAGCTTCTGCCGCAGGCTCTCGTAGATCGTCATGGCCGCATTCTCCCGATCTAGCTTGCGGAGGAGTGGCGAATTGCCGATGGCCTCGTTTATGGCCAAGTATGGTCACGATGTCGATCCGGGCCGTTCCGAGCGAGTTCATCGCCGGCGGCTCCCGCGGAGCGTTCTGCGTGAACCTTCCGGGGGGCTGAATCCTGCTTGCATTGGACGGGTAACATGATAGACCCACGCCCGCGTGGCCCCGGAAGGATATCCGGGCGGGTCCACGGCCGGCCGGGTGCGTAGCTCAGCGGTAGAGCATCTGACTTTTAATCAGGAGGCCCCGGGTTCGAACCCCGGCGCACCCACCACTCGCCGCGCAACAGGTGCGGTCTTGCCGGTTCGCCCGTTGCAGGCCACCGGGCGGGGTGGTCACGGCCGGGAGGACCTGGCGAGTTCGATGGCGCTACGCCGGTTCGGGAGTTAGCCGCCGTTTCCGGCGGCTTGCTCGAGCAAATCCCTGGGGTCGATGGTTCCATGGCCCTGAGAGGTGGGTTTCTTCTCGGGATGTCCTTCGTGCTTCCCGCCGCCATCGCCTTTCCCACCCCCATCACCCTTGCCACCGCTCTCACTGCTGGCACCTGCGCCGCCCGCGATGGCGGCGATCGCCATAGCCAGGCAGGCGGCCATAGCCAATGGGCGCCTCTGCAATTTGGGATTCCCTTGGGTCATCTCGTCCCCCTGGTCGGATTTCGCCGGTTTCACGCCGGTCGGCAGGTCGCAAAAGCACAACCATGAGTAATCCTTGGGGGCGAGGGATTAAGTTCGAGTTACCCGGCCGTGGCGGCCGGCGATCCGCCGGCGCGAGCCGGCGCGCCTCGCGGTGCGCACTTGCGCGCTTGTTTCGCTGTGACATATGCTTGTAACAATCAAAGCTTAGCGTCCGGCCTCGGCCCTGAACTAAAAGGGGTGGCAAACCGGGCGCAGGCTTCGAAGACAGGGTGGTTGCCGGCATTCACCACAAGGCCGACACGGGAAGCTGCTGCGAGGTAGGGGCATGGGGAACCAGCACCTGCTGCGAAAGCGGCGGTTTGTACCCTTCATGAGTTGCTGCGCCCGGTGAAAGGGACCGAGGGAAGCTGTGCGTAGCTTCACAATTCGAACTTCAACATGGGAGATAGAGACAGTGAAGAGCATCAAATCCACAAGTCGCCGTAAATTCCTCAAGACCACCGCCGCCGTCGGCATCGCGCTGGCGGCGCCCGCCATCGTCTCCCGGGGAGCGCTTGCTTCCTCGGGTGAAGTGAATTTCATGGGCTGGGCCGGCTATCCCGAACTCGCGAAGACGGTCTTCCCGGCCTTCGAGAAGGCGACCGGCATCAAAGTGAACTTCAACGAGCAGCCCGACCAGGATTCGATGTTCGCCCAGGGCAAGCTCTCCCTGCAGACCGGGGCCGTTGACGTCGTCGAGCCGACCCTCGACCGCGCTTCGGGCTGGTACAGCAACGGCCTGATCCAGGGCTGGAACACCAATGACCTCGCCATGGACAACTACGTGGCCGGGCTGGCCGACGGGGCGGCGGGTGAGCTGGCCGTTGTCGACGGCAAGCGGCTGATCGTGCCGAGCGTGTGGGGCACGGAAGCCATCGTCTACAGCAAGACCGATGCGGCGACGACCTATGGTCAGTGCAGCCTCGGCGATCTGTGGAACGATAAATATGTCGGCAAGGTCTGCGTTCGTCCCCATTCTGCTTTGGCGGCGATGGGCCGGTATCTGGATTCCGAGGGCAAGCTTCCGAAGCCCTGGCTCGCCGGCTACAAGAACGAAGCGGATATGCGGTTGCTCTGGGACATCGCGCTGGCCGAGGCGATCAAGCACAAGGCCAATATCGCGCAGTTCTGGAACGGCGAGAACGACGCCCAGGCGGCTTACCGCACCAACGGCGCGGTCATCGGCCTGAACTGGGATTCCACCGGCTACAATCTGCGCGGGGACGGCTTCGGCTTCCTGGCGCCGAAGGAAGGCGCCTTCGCCTGGAACCAGGGCTTCGTGCTCATGTCCAATGCGAAGAACGTCCCGCAGGCCGAAGCCTTTGCGAAATGGGTCTCGACGGCCGAGGGTTCGGCCGCCTGGGCCACGGCCTTCTCGGCCAATCCCGTCGGCAAGGGCGGCATCGAGCTGACCTCGCCCGATGTGAAGACCTTCTACGCCACGGCCTATCCGGGCGACGCCCTGCAGAAGCTGTGGTGGTGGCCGGTTCAGGAAGCCTGGTTCATCAAGCTGCGCGGCGAATACGCGGATAAATTCAAGGCCGCCTAGTCGATACCCTCGCGGACTGCCGGGCAGGAGGCCCGGCAGTCCGTCGGGGAATTGCTGATAAGATAAAACGACATTCGGGGGACGGCAGGGGAGATGCGGAAGCAATGAGCGGGGGCGTTGACCTCAACGGCGTATCGGCCGATTTCGGCACTTTCCGGGCTGTCGATAAGGCGACGGTTGCCATCAAGCCGGGAGAGTTCTTCTCATTCCTCGGGCCGTCGGGCTGCGGCAAGACCACCATCCTGCGCATGATCTCCGGCTTCGTGATGCCCAGCGAGGGCACGATCCATATCGGCGGCGAGGATGTCCGCGACATCCGCCCCAACAAGCGCCCCACCGTCCTGATCTTCCAGAATTTGGCGCTCTTTCCCCTCATGCCGGTCTGGGAGAACATCGCTTTCGGTCTCGAGGTCCGCGGGGTCGCCAAGGCGGTGCGCCGGGCGAAGGCCGAGGAATTGCTCCGCCTGGTCGACCTGCCCGGCGCAGCCGACAAAGCCATCAGCCAGCTCTCCGGCGGACAGAAGCAGCGCGTCGCCATCGCGCGCGCGCTCGCCGTCGAACCCAAAGTCATGCTGCTCGACGAGCCGCTGTCGGCGCTGGATCTGAAGCTGCGCCAGCACATGCGGGCGGAGCTTCGCGCCATTCAGAAGCGCACCAACGTCACCTTCATCTACATCACCCATGATCAGGGCGAGGCGCTTGCCATGTCCGACCGGGTGGCGGTGATGTCCCATGGCCGGCTGCAGCAGGTGGCGACGCCGCAGGAGATCTACAACCGCCCCGCCAATGGCTTCGTCGCTTCCTTCGTCGGCGAGAACAATGTCTTCGAGGGGCGGGTGGAAACAGACGGTGCCGGCGCGGTCTTCAGGAGCGGGAGCGGCGTCTTCCGTGTCTCGCTCGGACCCGGCGTCAGCGCCGCAACCCCGGCCAAGCTCTATGTGCGACCCGAGCAGACGCGGCTGGTCGATGTATCGCCTCCCGGGCTCAACAGTATCCCCGTCACCGTCGCCGATGTCGCCTTCGAGGGGAATTTCATCAATATCCAGGTCCAGAACGGCGATGGCCGGCCACTGGTGGTCGAGGCGCGCAATGACGGCGCGGGCAAGGTGCCGCCGCCGGGCAGTGCCATGAACCTGGTCTTCGACCCCGCGCATTCCATTGTCCTGGCGGACGAAAAGGTGCCGGCGGCCGGAGCCTCGGCATGAGGGACCTCTTCACGCGCTACGGCGGGCCACTCACGGCCGCTTTCGTAGCGCTGAGCGCCTTCTGGCTGCTGGCGCTGGTGATCCTGCCCTACCTCTACCTCTTCGAGAACTCCTTCCGGCCCTATCTGCCGGTCGTGGAGATGGGCGGGCCGAAGGATGTCTACAGCCTCAACAACTATCTGACCTTCTTCCAGAGCCCCATCCATATCCACGTCTTCTTCTCGACGATCCTCTACAGCAGCCTGGTCACGATCCTCTGCTTCATGATCGCCTATCCGCTGGCCTTTTATCTCTCGAAGGTCGCCAAGCCCAGCGTGGTGCCGACCCTGTTCCTGCTGCTCCTCATCCCGCTCTGGGTCAGCGAGATCCTGCGTTCCTTCGCCTGGTTCATCATCCTGGCGCTCAAGGGTCCGCTCAATTTCGGCCTCATCGGGCTCGGCATCATCGAGACGCCGATCCGCTGGCTGTCGGGTTTCCGCAGCATCGTGATCGGTCTCGTCTATACCTATGTCCTGTTCATGCTCTTCCCGCTGTACAACGCGGTCCAATCCCTCGACACCAATCAGATCGAGGCGGCCCAGGACCTGGGCTCGCCCTGGTGGCGCATCCATTGGCGCGTGATCCTGCCGCATTCGAAGCCCGGCATCGCCTCCGGGGCGGTCATGGTGTTCATGCTCTCGGCAGGGTCCATCCTCGTTCCCACCTTGCTGGCCTCGACCACCTCGCGCTGGTTCACGGAGATCATCCAGCAGTGGATGTTCGAATCGCAGGATTGGAACACCGGTTCGGCCTATGCCTTCCTGCTGCTGCTCCTCTGCACGGTCTTCGTGACGGTGGTGATGCGGATTTTCCGCGTCAGCCTCGCAGATATCGCGAAGTGAGGCGGCCATGAAGGGCAAGCGTTCCTGGAACTGGCTGTTTCACTTCTACATGGGGTTGTTCCTGCTCTATATGCTGCTGCCCCTCGTCGTCATGGGCGGGGCGGCTCTCAATGATTCGCGCTTCCCTTCCGTCTATCCCTGGGTCGGATTCACGGATCGCTGGTTCGTCGATCTGCTGAACGACGGGCGGATGTGGAGTTCCTTCCGTAACACGATCTTCGTGGCGATCGCCGTGGTCGTGTTGGCGGTCCCCATCGGCACCGCCGCGGCGATCCTGGTCAACGGGCTTCGCGGCCCCCTGCGCTCGGTTCTCTACGGCCTCATGGTGGCCCCGATACTGACGCCGGGTGCGGTCATCGGGATCTCCACGCTGCTGTTCTGGAACAAGTTCGAGGTGCCGGCGGGACTGCACCTCTCGGCCCTGGGCCAGACCTCCTATATCGCCGCCTTCGTCATGCTCCTCGTGCTGGCGCGGCTGCAAAGCTTCGATCGGGATCTCGAGGAGGCGGCGCTCGACCTGGGGGCGAGCCATCCCCAGGTGATTCGGCGCATCCTGTTGCCGCATCTCTATCCCGCGATCGGCGCCGGCGCGGCCATCGCCTTCTTCCAATCGATCGAGAACTTCAATACGACCCTCTTCACCCGCGGCA
>Ga0310811_10006424_pt1 | contig 15029 bp, 12 predicted proteins | sample YCmetagenome_FD_207642 | JGI IMG/M metagenome (GOLD analysis project Ga0310811, IMG submission 207642) | Soil microbial communities from experimental microcosm in Duke University, North Carolina, United States - YC | ecosystem: Engineered > Artificial ecosystem > Soil microcosm > Unclassified ...
TAGTTGTTTGTCACTGTTGCTTGCCTACTTAGGCACTACACTGTTGCATGCCCAACTGGGTACTACACCATCATGAGCTCAGATACTGTAATTAGTTCTGGCTCAAATGCACCGTCTACTCTGGCCTGTGGATCCTTTTGCAATTCTATATGCTTACTGTACCACTACAGTCATTCCTCCGAAGGTTGAGGAGGCCATAAAACAGTACAAATACATACCTTACATTGCTATCACTCTGGCTGCATGTATGCAGGCATTTCGTAACAATGAAAAAGCGTTCACCTTCAATAACCAAGGCAATTTAATTGCCAAAGGTCTGGATTGCAGCAAAGAAAGGTCTATCAAGTTTCATGAGTGGTTGATGGCCTCCAGAGTGGTTGAAGAACGCATCACATTTTACCATGGAGCTAGCAGAGGTGTCACCTTCGCCTCACACCACAAAGCAGTATCTGAACTCACCTCATCGCATGGCTGGGAAATTGCCCATGAGTACGACATATTGCAAAGGGAACTAGCAGTGCAAAATCCTGCGCATGACCTCAGTGGCCTAGACCTAAATGCTCTTACGCTTATTGCTACTCAGGCTGCAGCTCGTGCATCACTCATGACCCCACAAATTTCCCACCTGCCCTCTTCTCCTTCAAAACATCCACCCCCTTCTGAGTCGGCAATCAGTGCATTGCAGTCACCTCATAAGAAAGCACGCCTACACTGCTTTTGATGCGGGCACTCTGGTCACATGCCTGGTGACTGCAGTGCCAAAACCACAGCCGCAGGCAAACCAACCGCTTTGATCACACCATCAGCCAAAATTCGTCATGCGCTATCAGCCACCAATGGAAAGCACTACTGTTTCAACTGGGCCCATTCCTCTTCCTGCTCCTTTGGATCCAACTGCACAAATTTCCATGGATGCAGCATTTGCTGGGCATCTGGGCATGGAGCTGGTAGCTGCAACCAACGAACCTGACCCCTGCATAACTATCACCCCACTAATCACTTTGCATGTTGAAGAACTTCTATGTAAATATAACCTGTTGGATAACTGGATGCACATTCTTGTGGGTATAAGAAATGGTTTTGATGTTGGTGTATGAGATCCCCCACTTTCAACCTGTTTATTTCGAAAATCATGCCTCGTCGCTCTTAAGTCCTTCCTTCATTGATTCATATATCACCAGCGAACAAGCTGCTGGCTGCTACTCTCGCGGATATACCCCAGATGAGCTTGAACGCATAATTGGTCCATTTATCTCTTCACCTTTAGGCCTTGTGCCAAAGCCTCACTCAAACAAATTTCGCCTCATCCAAGATCTATCATACCCTCGAAACAACCCTTCAGTATCTTCTGTCAATGCTGGAATCAATATCAGTGAGTTCCCTAAAATATGGGGTTCATTCAACAGCACAGCCAAATTGATCCTCACATTGCCTCCAGGATGTGTTGCAGCGACATTCGATGTCTCTGCAGCATACCGCATCACCCCCATTCGACCAAGCCAACAAAACTCACTGTGTGTCTGTTGGCGAGGGAGAGTCTATGTAGACCAACCACTAATGTTTGGACTATCCTCCAGTGCTGGGGTTTTTGGCTCCATTGCCGATATGCTAGTAGCTATCTATGGTCGTGCAGACTTCAATCTCATTCACAAATGGGTTGATGACTTCCTGGTTATCCATCTTCCCCACCAATCTTGGTCAGAAACCGAGTTTATTGCCCTAACAGCTTTCTGTGGTGTTCCTTGGAGTATCGAGAAGCTTCACAAATTTGCCACAGTCCAATGCTACATTGGTTTCGATTGGAATCTAGACAGAAAATCTGTAGCAATTCCAGCCGAGAAACTAACCAAAATCCAGGAGCTAGTGAACTCATGGCTCAAGCCAGGTGCACGGTTCTCATTGGTAGAGACAAACAGCATGCATGGGAAGCTTGTCCACATCTCCTGCATCTTTCCTATAATCCGTCCTTTGCTCCGAGCCCTATCTACCTTTGCATCAATCTTTCAATCCCCTCGAGCAAAGCTGTTACTTCCCCCAGTGTCATCCAAGACCTCTCATGGATTGCTGGCCTCCTACAACTTCTGCCGAACGAGATCACTCTCTGTTCTCAGCACCCCATGGATATAGGATGGTGGGGAGATGCCAGTACATCCTTTGGCATTGGCATAATCATTGGCCAGTTTTGGGCCATTTGGCAATGGGCACCAGGTTTTCAAGTCAGTCAAAAGCAGGCTTTCGACATTGGATGGGCTGAAGCCATCGCTGTAGAATTAGGGCTCTGCTTAGCCCTGCACCTAGGTTTGTTGAATGTGACCAACCATCACAGCCACCTATTTCTTGTCCGCTCAGACAATGCTGGAGTCATTGCAGTAACCAACAAAGGCCATTCACGCAGTGAGGCAATCAACTCGATCCTAAAGCAGATATTCGCCTTGCAAGCATGCAATGGCATTCGCATCCACACCAAGTACATTCCCAGTCATGAGAACATCGCAGACGCCCTCTCCTGGGGCAATATTGCAGCCTTCTTGGCAGGTTTCCCTGGTGCATCGCAGAAAGTCTCTTTCCCATTACCAAGCCACCTTTTGGGCAAGCTAATATCATTGTAGCATGTGCCCATACCATTTCCCATCTATCTCATTCACTTCCTGCCACGCCCCAGCCAGCAACTCAAGCACTCAGCCTCAATCTGTCTCCATTTTGCCCACACTGCCGTGCAGACCAACATTTATATCTCTGGCGAGGACCTAACACACCTCCATCTGCAACAATTGTGCACCCAGTCATTGAACACTTAGCTAGCCTGGCCACCAGAGCCTCTCTTCATGATGCATGCAGCTATGGCGCTGGTCTCCACAAATTTCACTTATTCTGTGACATATTCTCAATTCCCAAAGCAGACCATCTTCCAGCTACTTTCAAGCTCCTTCACTCATCTGGCCTATGGGCAGTTTCAGACCCTTCTGAATCTTCCATAAGCTCAGTCCTCCAAGTATCATCATCTATCCCATATGAGCTCATTTCAGTTAGTGTTGCAAGAAAGTATCTTGCAGCTATTCGTGCATGGCACATCGCCCAAGGATGGCCCCCTCCCCTCTCAGACGACCACCATGCCAGGATTAATTGGTCATTACGGGGCTTGGACAACTTAGTAAGCTCCCGATTCAAACCACTGCGCCCTCCCATCACTCTCGACATGCTACATGCTATCAAGGCCACCTTAGAACTTTTGGACCCTTTTGATGCTTGCATTTGGGCCATGGCAAGTTGCGCCTTCTTTGGAATGATGCGTTTCAGCGAGGTCTCTGTCGAATCACAAGCTGCCTTTAATCCCACCAAGCACCTAACCAGCAAAGACATATACCTGGGTTGCGACCTCTCAGGAAAATCATATGCCTGTCTAGACCTACCATCAGCGAAGACAGCCAAACTAGGCAAAATCCAATCTGTGTTTCTTGTCACCAAAGGCTCACTCTGCCCTATTGCAGCACTGCACAATCTTGCCTCAGCTGTTCCAGCACTTCCCAATGACCCCCTCTTCTCGTGGCAGGATAGCGCAGGCAAAATTTGACCTATGGTCAAGCAGCAAGCCCTGGAGCGAATCAACCACATCACAGCAGCATGGGGTCGGGGCACAGCCTTTGGTCACTCATTCCACATTGGAGGAGCATCCTTTTACCTGGCCAAGAAAGTTGACCCTGAAGTAGTGTGTTTAGCCAGCCACTGGCGCTTGTTAGCCTATGAAACATACATCTGCGCCTTCGAGCAGGTTGCCAATCAACACTTAAGCTTTCAATCACTATGAGCTGTGCCACTGGTTGGGTTAGCTGGTGATTTTCACTGCAGTCTGGGTTCGTCAGCTTATGGGTGAGTGGAATCTCACCAGCGTCCAAACCGAGCTAATGCTCAGCCCAGCCCAACCACTGTGTGTCTGACCTCAATGATTAGCGATAGACGAAGCTGGATTGTGAAAGGTGCCTGTTACTGAGTGCTCGGAAGGAACCGGCACCACACATCCAGCAGAGTGGCAAGCACCTTTGCTCCTTGCCTTTGGTTTCTATTATTCACTGCACTATATGAATTGCTCGCTCAATTTCACTTTATTCTCGCTTGCTATCATATTTTCGCCCACCCACCACACCCAGAAACAATATATAACAGTTTAATATCAGCTGTTCTCTGTCATTACATACCGATCTTATTATTACACTCCTATCCTTCATAGCTTCATATCCCTACAATCATAATAGTCATTCATTCAGCCCACTTGTCGAGTTTTCCCGCCCACCCAGTGGCAATCTCGCCAGCGTCCGAACCGAGCTAATGCTCGGCCCAGCCCAACCACTGTGTGTCTGACCTCAATGATTAGTGATAGACAAAGCTGGAAGGTCATAGATAAGTGATAGAATTTGAACAACAACAAACAACACTCGCTTACATAATCAGTTCTGTGCACATCAGAAACTTTTACTTATAATTTTGAGTAAAGTCTTTGACTTCCAAGACTGTGAATCTACATACTTTTGTTCCATAACTTCCCTAGTCAATTTTCATCCATTGTATACTTGAACAAAAGGTTATGAGCCCTGCTGCTTAGAACCCCCAAATCCAGTACCACAGACCAACAACTGAATCATATATATAAATGTCAAACACACCCTCAGTATCTGCAGCCCCACCAGCTGCAACTCCTTCATCCACGAGCATTCCCTCCATATCATCCAGCTCTACATCCTCAAGCAGAACTGCACAAGCCTCCAATTGCCTATATGATATTCCATCACTTGAAAACGATGGTTCAAACTTCCAACTATGGAAGTACCATGTCGAGTTAATCCTTGACCTTCGAGGACTATGGGCAATTGTCAAAGGAAGTGAAAGCATGTCAGATGGCACAGCACACCCTGTTCAACATCAGGAATGGTTAGCAAAGAACAAGGAAGCACAAGCTCAAATAGCTCTCACACTGAAAGACAAGCTCTTGAATGGGATTCTTTATGTGCCAATGGCTAAAGATGTTTGGAAAAGCTCTGTGAGTGTTACAAGGGTTGAGGAAAGCAAACTATTGCTCAACTCATTGGTGAATTGTTTTGGAGTACCTTGATGGATGAATCTCCCATGGAAACACAGCTAAACACCATGTGCCAAAAGGCATATATTCTATCTTCACTTGGTCAGCCACTCGATGACACACTAGTTGCAGTTGCAATGGTGATATCCTTACCTGTGTCCTATGCTACACTTCGAATGATCCTTATGTCTAGCAGTGACAGGCTCACCACCGAAACCATCATAGTCCAAGTGCTGGTAGAGGAGAGGCAACGACAGGCAAATAATAGTCAGTCTGCACTCATTGCAAAAGGACCTGCCCAAAAGAACAAGCTTCAGCACAAGGACAAGAAGAAATCAAGGGAAAAGTGTGCATACTGCCAAATTCCTGGACATGCAGAAAAGGACTGTCAAAAGAAGAAGGCTGCTGAAGAAGCTGCAAAAAGTGGGAAGCAGAATAAGAAGGACAAAGAAAAGGCAAAGGAGAAACCAGACTTATCAGCAAAGGCTGCACATGCCACATCAAGTGATGACATGACACTTCAACTATTTGTTGCACATGAACACCTCACATCCACCACACAATATGATTGGATAGTGGACTTTGGCGCATCTGAAAATATGACATGGTAATGCAAAATCTTTGTCAGATATCGCACCTTGACTCCACCTGAACAAGTTGTTATTGGAGATGGACACACAATCAATGTGATAGGTGTTGGATGTGTTGAAATAAATGTTCACACTGGTGAAAATGGACACATGTGCACCATCCTGCAGGAAGTCTACCATGTTCCAGATCTAGGCACAAATATCCTATCAGTCCTCCATCTCATGAAGCAAGGCCTCAAAGTCACATGCAAGATCCTCACAAATGGGAAAGTTGCTGCAGTCGCTCATAAGTGAAATTCACTATATATCCTGCAAATACTGCCCAGTGAGAGAGCACAAGCCTACATCTTGCAAGGTCCATCACTATCACTCGATCCAGATACTCCAATGACAGTGCTTACCTCTCACTCACTCACTTCAAGTGCAAGTCTGGAGACATGGCATCGGCGCCTCAGTCACATCAATTTTGACTCTGTATCCAAGCTAATTCAGAAGGATATGGTTAATGGGATCAAAGTTAAGGGTCTGAGCACTCACAACAAAACAGTTTGCCAACCCTGCCTTGAAGGCAAACAGCATCATGACCCTATCCCAACAAAATCTGACATTGTAAATCCAAGAGTATTGCATCACACTTACTCTGATGTATGTGGCCCCATGGACACAACATCATGCCTTGGCTTCCGGTATTTTGTTACATTCATAGACACCTATTCACACAATCTTGTGGTTAAACTTGTGAAAACCAAAGATGAAACCTTTGGACTCACCAAATCCTATTTTGAGAGAGCCAAAACCGAAACTGGAGAATGCCCCAACTATTTTTGTAGTGATGGTGGGGGGGAATATGGATCAAAGCAATTTGCATCATATCTCGAGTCAAAAGGGATCCATCACAAGAAAACAAATGCATACACACCACAAGAGAATGGCATTGCAGAATGAATGAATTGGACAATAGTCAAAATGGCACACTTGATGTTGAAAGATGCTGGACTACCAGACAAGTACTGGGGCAACACAGTCCTATACTCAGCTCATATACTGAATCGAGTACCAACTCATGCAATTGATGGCAACATTACCCCACATGAAGCATTCACTGGGAACAAACCATCAGTTTCCCATCTTTGAGTATTTGGGTGCAAGGTTCATGTCCATATACCTGATGAAAAACACCAGAAATTTGGTGTGAAATTGCTTGAGTGCATGAATCTTGGGTATGCTGAACATTGAAAGGCATATGTCTGTCTGCATCATTCTACCAGTTGCATCTTCAAGTCACAAGACATAGTCTTTGATGAAGGGAATCTGCAAGGGCCTAGCTGTGTAAAGATAGACACATCTCTCCCAGAGTGACAGGTCACTGCTGCAAAGCACAACACAGATGACCTACAAGGCCTTGAAGTCCCTCATGAATCAACCATTTCAGAGGACTTTGTAGATGACAATGCACCAGAATTGGAGAACCCAGCTGCTGATATTGCCCATGAGAGTGACAACAAACAGGAACTGCCAGCTCCTCCAAGTATAGTCAAACCTGAATCTGAAGAACCAAGTCAAGAAGTGTTAGTACTGAACAACATGCACACATTAGAGATGAACCATGTACAACCACAAAACCCATCAGCCTCTTGACAAACTGGCCCTCCTGCTCCATACCCTTGCCCAGCTCCACCACCTGAAGTATGGTGCAGTTCCCATGTAAGGTGCACACCTATTCAAGATGATGATCCCCGCTATTTCGTAAATGCCTATGAGAAGTCAACACTTCAAATGGAGGAGCTACCTGTGCGAGACATACCAGAATCAGTGGGCAAGATCGAAGTTGCAGAGACACATGGGGAGGCATACAAGGCTACAGTGTCTTGTGAGGGAGAACCTAGGACATTCAATGAAGCAATGAGTTGCCCAGATGCAGATTTATGGTATGTGGCAATGACTGAAGAACTCAAGGTTTTTGAAAAGATTGGTCTATATGAGGTAGTCAAGTGGCCTCATGACCACAAGATTATAGACTTGAAGTGGGTCTATAAGATCAAGTGCGGCCCACATGGTGAAATTGAATGGTCTAAAGCCAGACTTGTGGCAAAATGTTTCACCCAAGTCCATGGAATCGATTACACAGACACATTTGCCCCTGTCACAAAGTTCTCAACAATCTGAGTCCTCCTTGCACTTGCAGCCAAGTATGACCTGGAGATACACCAAATGGATGTCAAATCAGCCTTTCTACATGGTGAACTAGAAGAAGAAATCTACCTTCATTTGCCTCCTGGTTTTTGTGACTCATCCAACTTGGTGTGAACGCTCAAACATGCTCTTTATGGCCTTAAGCAAGCTCACAAGTCCTGGTACAAGAAATTATGCACTGTCTTTGAGTCTCTCGGCTTCATGTGCAGTGATGTGGATCATTCAGTCTTCTACAAGTTCGAGGATGGCACAATCATTATAGTTGCTATTTATGTCGACAACAAAATGATGCTATCAAAGGACAAGAAGATGATAGATGAGCTAAAGAAATGCTTAGCAGGGAAATATGAGCTCACCAATTTGGGAGAAGCACACTGGATCCTAGGCATGGAGATAATCTGCAATCATAACAAGCACACAATCATGCTCTCACAATGTCAATATATTGAGTCTATCCTCGAATGTTTCGAAATGGCATCAAGTCGTCCAGTAGCCATGCCTATGGACCCCAACATGAAGCTTGTCAAAGTAAATGAAGCCGAAGTCAATGTAAAGACTTACCAAAGTGCCCTAGGTGCACAGATATATGCAATGCTTGCAACATGTCCCAACATCATGTTTGCAGTAGTTACCCTCAGAAGTTTGCAGCTACACCTGGACAAACGCACTGGACCGCTCTGAAGTGCATCTATTGGTACCTATGTGGCACTGTCAATAAGTGTTTGACATATCAAGGAGACCCAGATACAGACTTACATGTGTTCGTCGATGTGGACTGGGCCTCAGATATCAATGACCGGTGTTCAATAACTGGGTATGCATGTCTGATATCTGGAGGAGTGGTTAGTTGGAGTTTGAAGAAGCAAAGTTTGGTTGCCCTATCCAGTACCAAGGCAGAATATATGGCTGCCACTGCTGCCACTGCTGCCATGAAGGAAGCTGTCTGGTTGAGGACTCTACTAGGAGAATTCAATTTATCAAAGACTCACATGATAACCCTCCATATAGACAACCAATCCACTATCCTACTAGCTAGCAACTCAATGTTCCACGAACACATGAAGCACATTGTGATCTGGTACCATTTTATTCAAGAGAAGTTGGAGGAAGGTCAAATATCCACCAATTACATTCCCACAAATGAACAGATTGCTGATGTTTGAACAAAGGCACTTGCGCATGAGAAACATGGACAGTTTATTGAAGAAATGGGAGTGGTGGACAGCGAGAGTTGACTCATTGAGTGGGCATGTTTGTTACAGTATGCTTAGTTCCTATTCATTTCTTCTATTATCTTCTAGCATTGTATTACATCATGACCACTTGTTACCACTGTCGCTAGATGACCAACGATTCCCTTCTTGAGCTTCTTATCTTTCTGTTGCGCATGCATACTTAATTAGGTAGTTGTCTTTTGTCTTCATACCTGCCCTAAACCTCTCCTAGGATTCCTTATAAATACACACATTTGTACTATGTAGTTCTTTACTTTAATCTTACTGGGTTTTACCTGATACTTGATTTCCTTCATCTAAGCCCTCCAAGCTTAGTCGTCTGAACCAATCTCTGACTTAGAGCACTCCTCTTCGTCAGTCTAAACCTTTGAACCTAACTCCAAGGTCGCACCTTGTTGTTAGCTATTAACCTCACAAGTAGACTTCACTGTTGTTGTGTCGTTAGACCAGACTCAACCACGAAGGCTCTCTTTTGAGTCTAGGTTGTTAGAACCCATCCCAGTTCATAACACAGATGGGGGAGAATCTGTCAAGAGTTATTGTTGCTGCTTTTGAGTGTTATACAATTTCCAACCCTTTGCATCCAGACATCTTCCCTGCTATCTGCAAGATGAAAGCTGAAATCATCTCAATGTGCCTACAGATGTACAGCAACCTGGATGGAGCTGATACCATGTCCTTAGGCTGTACTGAGTCTATTACCATGGCTATCAAAACTTATAGAAACTAGGCACGAGAAGCGAAGGGCAATACGGAGCCTGAGATGTAGGTATTGAGGCCTATAAGATGTGAGCTAGTCCTAATGTCGATATTACAGGATTGTTCCAGCAACTGCCCATGCCACATTTGACGAAGGTGCATCATACATGAAAGTAAAAGTGCACTTGATTCCAGTAGACCCAGTAACTCAAGCAGTGCACACTAAATGTGTTCATATTGCCATGTAAGTGTCCTTTCCTACTTCAATGATATGTTCCTCAGATAATTTTCAATGACAACTGGAATACAATCCTTGTAAGCATCTTTTTCATCACAGCAGTAGTATTAAATGCTATTGTGCAGCTTGTAGGATCAGCTGTCAATTTCCCAGATGGAAATCAAGACGATATAGTTGTTTTGGGGGAATCAACTGCAAAGTCTCATATTGGTTTGCATGTTGATTGTTGCCTTAGATCTATCATTGTGCTGTTCCTTGAGAAAGCAGGTTTTTCTGACGGAGAAGACGGAGGCACAAGGTATAAACTCAGTCCATTATACTTCACAGTTCGTGGAGTCACTTGTATCAGTTGTGATATCCATAAGGCAAATTGTCATCATACAATTCAGTTGGATGTAATCGGTGAAGATGTTAATGGCATAATAGTATGGCTTTGCACTCAAGCTTAGGCTTTGTTCATGTACACCTTGTAAATGCTTACCAGATCCTACAGGGATCTTCTGTAATCATGTATCGTGACACTGCATTTTCAGCATCATCTGACAGGTCTGTAACATCCTGGCAAACATTTTTACCAACTTCAGTTCTTTGTAGGTGGAGGCTATGCCAGCCCAAGTTCATCAAGCTCCCAGTATGTCCATTCCTAGTCTTGTTATTTTTGCACTTAACTTTCTGTGTGCTTAGACCTGGTGAGTCGAAATTCTGGGCAATGATGCAATACATGGGATCAGAGTGCATATCTTTGTGTTTCCCTTGATTTGTTCTTGCAATTCCTGAGCCCATTTATTAGTGGTTATCTCAAGACCTACCACAAAGTTATTTTGTGCATGCGTATGATTGCCAAACACCATTACAAATTCCATCCCAGAACTGTATGTACTTGGCTCTCCGCCTGCTCCTGTTGTCACATTTGGGTCCAAGTCTCCTGAGGTGAACATCCATGAGGTACACCACTGCAGCAACAAACCATCTTATCAGCTTAACTCACATGGCTCAATGCCTCCAGAGGTGCATTTAACATGACCTTCAGTTCTTCCTTTCTGACCTCATAACCTTTAAGACCATTGCTTCTCAGCTATATGCAAAGGCAAACCAAGCGTTCTCTCTTTGTACTTATGCAATGTTTATATTTGTGGTTCTTTGCGTCAACAGTTCTGCAGGAGTGGGATCCAAGGATGTCTCTGCAGACTCGATCTGAGTCCACACATTCACCCTAGAGGCCATTAGTCACGCCATCAAGGAGTTCATGTTGCAAGACGCTGTGGATGTGAGATATGGGCACCTTCTCGCTTTGGCGGATCTATGCAACCAACTTCTTACTGTATGCTTCAGCATAGGCAGCCACAAATCGCAGGACAAGAGCACGACACACATTGTGAAGATTATGTTGGAATTCTTTTTTGTCTCAATCCTGAACTGCGCACTTACTGAAGTTGACCTGAACTACCCCAATGTCCATTGTCTCGTGACATCAATCCTTAGACCGATGGAAAATCTGTGAGTGTAATCATGTACATTACAACTAGGCGCTTCTCATTTACATAAAGCATATGGATTACCATCAAGATGAGTCATGCAACTGAAAAGGCAAAGGATGGTGATGATGGAAAGGTCTCCCAAAGTGTAGTCTCTGAGGACAAGGATGAAGACAAGAAAATTGACATGGATGATGATGATCAAAAAGAGACACCTGATCTGTATATAACTTCTGCTCTAGGCATGTAAATCTGAACCCTCATTCACCACCCAACCCCCACTCACTTTGGTTATTCCATCTATAGGTTCAGAGGTGCAAGTGAGTTCTAAGTCATTCTTGAGGCACTGCAACAGTAAGTCAAGGAACCTTTTTTCTCATTCACAAGCTAAGTCATGTTTAAAGCGGACAAGGATATCTAAGTATTCGGTCACTCCTGGCACATGCCAGCTGTGCCACCAGAAGTTACCAATTACCCCCCTTCTTCTGGATGTCTCTGCAGCGATGAACCATCCTGTTGGCTTAATTTGCATGGCTCGCTGCTGCTTCGGTGATGAGCCGGTTGGATTATGGTTGTGAGTACAGTTTGTATCTCACACTTACTGATGTGCATTAGGGAGTGGAAAATATTTTTATGGTACAGGTTGTACATGTGGTGAAACCATTGTGAGTTCATAAATCAGCACCTACAAACCATAAAGCTAATGTGCGCCTCTAAGTCCCAAAAGGTATTCAATTTCCCTCATTTCCTGCTCAAACAGACAATGCTCTCTTGCAATCCACAACAACATCATTGCGCACATCTCTTCTCCCCATAGTGGTGGTTGCAGGAACAGTGCAAATGGTTGTTCTGGATGATAGAGTTGTTGGTGCATGTGTGCATGTGCAATCGCCCATGTCACATATAGAATTTCCTAAAAAATCAGTAATCTGCTTCTTGTATGTATATTTTTCACTTACCAAGTGCTCATTTGGAATGGTAAATGATATGTACTTCGCAAGGGCTTGGTAAACAATTTGAATGCTGGTATTGTGTTCCATTAGTGCACATGCCACAATCGACCAGACAGATCAGCACAGACCAAGGGCCTTGATCAATTGATAACGGACCTGGTCAGCATCCCCTTCCCTTTCTCTGTTTATGTTTCTATTTGTGCTGTCTCTGAGTTTGTTTAGATAGTTTTGCATCATGAAAGTTGGATGAATGACTGAAGACTGTCAGGATGTATGTCGACTCAGAGCAGTAGTATATGATGGTATCCCAATTTGGATAATATGTGACACCAAAGTGACACATCACAATTCTCTCAATATTGTGACCTTGCCTCACAGTAAGTTAGCCATCCACATCATACGCCATTGATCAAGGGCTACAATGTTGCCCTTCCCAGACGGCCCACATCTCCCCACAGCTAGAGTACCACAACCGAGACCTTCGCTTCTGGTGTCCTTCCACCAGTCAAATGTTACCCTGCCATGGCCCATGGCCCCTCCTGTATTGCTTCCCCAAACACAGCCAGTCTGCATTGTCTTATGGCCCATCACAGCAATCCTCGCATTTCACGTGGTGACGTCGCTAGATCTGTGCATGGGGCAACCAAAACTTAACTTTTTGAATGTCAGCCTGGGGCAAGTGAGTTACAGTCATGCTCGTATTAACTGGTACAGCATTGAACTTGTCTTTCAGCTATCAATGTTTTGTATTGCTGCACGCACCCTTGATTGCTGCCACCAATCATTCTCTTGGCCTTGCAATGGAGTTGTTGAATATTACTAGTGCACCTACTCAAGTGGTAAGCACGATCTCTGTTTGGTTTTGCCTTGGTATTATAATGTGACAAGTGTAATGTGTCCTGTGGTCGGCGACAGTAGTCTGGTATTTGTATGCACTGCATCTCAGGCAGCATAAATTGAAGTCATGAGTGCACAATCTTATATAACATTGTAATCAAAGTAATATTTGAGCCCCACCATTTAGCATTGTAAGTCAACCATAGATAATGAGATATGATATTGCTCAACAAGTAGGACCTAAATGCACTATTATACCTTGCCGGCCGTGATGCACCCAAAACCATGACATTAGAGACATTCAAAGTTGGGTGCCCACACCCAACACCTACACCCACAACCCCCCTTGCCCATATACCACTTCCCGTTTTGTACCTGAACAAATGTATTATATAATCAATGATAACTGACTACACTTAACACTGTCCAAAAACACATATCACACTCAATGGCCCATTTTCGAACATCACACGAGCAATACCTTCACTCATATCTCTTGTTTATGGTTCTACATACTTTGTTTCAGTCAGAAGTGACCCTTGAAGAGGCAGCAGCACAGCTGCACTGTGACTTATCTTGCATTCTTGCTATTCAACAAACTTGTTATCTACAACTATCAGAGTGACATTTGGATGAGAAAATAAGATTCAATGTAGGACAGGAAAAAATTGGAATTGCTCGACAGTCTCATCTGCATAATGTTAGAATTATTCTGAGAAACATAAGTAACATACCCCAAATACACTGTGCCCTCAGAGTTGTGGTCGTATTAGGTCCATCAGCAGGGACATAGCATTTGAAAAATTCATTGTCAGAGATGTTGCCATTCACATCAGACTGGACACCTTCACCAGTTGTCTGGAGACGTCAAGCATGCACCTTGTATTTTTGTTAAGCTGCATGATGGATTTGTAAGGTAGAAAATAATGAGAGAAGTACAACACTCACTACTCGTACTTTCATTTGACTTGGTCCCCCATCGCAACAGCATTCTGGCTGTGTAATCATGGGAAAACAGAAGCTGCCATGCGCTGATATACTGTCACTTTGCTATCACCTGACATGTTCTGGCACAGAAACATCATATCTCGTATCATTTAACTCACTCACCTCACCCTTCTTCCACTTGCCTAGAGGCACGACTCTGTTCTCTGATAACTCAATCTGCGCCAATAGCTGCCAGACTAAGTCGTTGGTCCAAACGATCTCCGGAATTGTAACACCACTATTGCCATATGCGCAGATCTGATTGATGTGACAGTGAGTACAAGGTGACAGCTAATTGTTAAATTTTTAGATTTACATTTGTATTATCTAATTATGCAAACTACATTTTAGGTGATGTCCCATGGGCGAAGGGGTCATGGGCGTAGGCGTTGGGTGTGGGCGCCCAACTTTGAACGTCCCTATTGTCAGGAGTCCTCACACAAATCTAGATTGGATGACAAAGGCTCATGGCATTTTCCATGATAAAGCCCTGAATAGCATTGTAGTTCTAAACATAACTAACAAAATATGATATTGCTCAACAAGATGTACCTAATTATGCTCTTATAACTTGCCGGCTATGATGGTACAAAGTTGTGACCTTGTCATGAATTCCTCATGGTAAACTAGATTTTCAGACATCCTTGGCTATCACTGGAAGCATGGACGACTTTTTCATGGTGAAAAATGTTGAAAAGATCCTATAAAAGGTTTAAATAAATTGCATCATTTTGTGACATCCAAAATGTTA
>Ga0310811_10006425_pt1 | contig 15027 bp, 16 predicted proteins | sample YCmetagenome_FD_207642 | JGI IMG/M metagenome (GOLD analysis project Ga0310811, IMG submission 207642) | Soil microbial communities from experimental microcosm in Duke University, North Carolina, United States - YC | ecosystem: Engineered > Artificial ecosystem > Soil microcosm > Unclassified ...
ATCATCTGCAAAAGCTTGCCCAAACCTTCCAAGACATCAAAGGCTGACACTGCCACTAACATCCATTCAAATATTCCTCCAGAGACAACCACATCTATGCCAATGGAAATCAACACTATGAGAAGAGGTGGATACAAAAATTGATGAAAACCAGATGCTTGCTATGTGGTGACATGCAGAAGGGCATCCATGCACCCTTGGGTGCATTAATGCAATGGGGAAAACCTTGCGCTTGTCTGGTATCAATGGCCTCTGACTATGGTACAGCAGATGGAGATTGGGATAATGTTTTAATCACATCACTGGGAGGACATTCAGCATGATCTCTCATATATGTCATTGTCGATCCATGATATTTACACTTTTAGTATATGATATCTTCATATCATTTGTATGGTGGGTCCAATGAGTCAGTTGCGATGCTTTCCACTTGACAATGTACCTACCCTCAAAAGTCAAGTCATGAACATCTACACTAACACAATATATTTGCTGAGATTGCACATTTCAGTATGATTCCACTTGTACTGCATGTTGACAAACACACATGGGCTCTTTTATCACTCTGGAAGAGATTTGAGAAGTCACATATCATGCTGAGAATTCCAGTAGTTGAAGCACATGAAATATTGAACATGACAGTTATTGAAGACATATTGTGGGACACCCTACTGAGCACATGTTGATCCCCATACCATACTCAATGACCAACAGATTCCAATATCACATTTCTTTGTCCAATTGATGTGCAGCGATGATGGTTGCTAACACTTTGAATCCAGGTTCATAATCAATATCTGCGCCTGGATGCGATGCACGTAGTTTGCACAGATATCGAATAATGCTAGAGAAAGCTTTCAGTGAATTATCGGTTTCCTTGATGACAGGATTGTGTAAGCTCAATGTGATGGATCATTGTTTGCCAGGGATATTCACCAATATAACGACCTTTAATTCTTCATTGAGACATGTTGCATCAATTGAAGCACGTTGTGAAAGTTCAATTAAAGCATGATGAGCCTGAGGAATGTGGAAGCATCAGCCTGATGATTTAATCCATATCATTATAGCATACCAAGGGTGGTAATGAGTTATCATTATCCTGCAATGCCTTCTTGCATTCTTGGGCAATGTCTAGAATCCAGTATTCGATTTTCATAAGTGACAGTGCAGCAGGAATGAGGGTGTCTGACAGCAACTGTGTCGATATGACAGTGGCTACAAATCGGGCAACCTTCAATAGTGCATGGTAATGAGGGACCAAGTTGCTCTTAATGAAAGAAACTCGATTCGGATCAAGAAGAAACATGTGAATCTATATGGTATAAATGATTCAGAATGAAGATGCATATGTGGTGGTCTTACCGATTCTGGAAGATGTTTATCATCCATGCATGATGCCTCCACCAGGTTGTCTAGGGTATAATTCACGATTGATTTTGCCTTGGCCTTCTTTGGCCTAGATTGTCGCTGTGACACAGCAAATATAATTGGCCGTTGAGAACCACATTCATTCACATCTTCAGAATTCTCCAAGGGCGAGGTCTGATGGCGTTGAGGCTGTATGATTGTCATACGTGGTTTGGCTTCCTTTGGTTTGCGAGGTCTAAGTCGACTATGAGGGACTGAGTCGACAATGTGACTGGTATTGCTGAGGGGGACTGTCCGTTTGGAGCCAACTGTAGTTGAATGATGCAACTGAGATCCTTCAGAATCCACCCCTGCTGTGTTCCAATCAGCAGAAGAGATACAAGGCTGCTTGATATCCAAAGTAATTGAGGGCTCCATGTGCCCTGGTAAGATATGCGACTCCTCTGATGCTGACTGATGTTCAGCATCATTCTGTATACATCACATCAGCATATTGAATCGAACTATCTTGAGAAAAATCATCTTACATCACATTCTGTCATTGGAGCTTCATATTGAGATGAAAAACACCCAGTATTGTGTTCATCAGAGTATACATCAACTGCATCGCAGGATTGTTTTGACGGATCGGGATCACATTGGACAGCACATTCAACACGCATGCAAGCCAGGTTGAGGCCATGAGCAGCACATTGAAAGAAATGTGCCATACTGTCCCGCTCAACAGCAATAGTCTGTACCGTGCTAAGGAATCTCAAAATTCCATGCAACTCGCAGTATTCTTCATAGGTCACTTCACTGACTGATCCATGATGTAAAGCATCATCAAGTGGAGTGTCTTCATCGAGTCCATATAGCTCTCGCATCCGGACGACTATATATGCAACAAGCCATCGGGAAAGATCGATGCGGAGGTCTTGTATACCCATAGTCCTAATGGCACGCTTGCAGTAGGACCAGTCAAATGGATGTGGGAACTTAGCAATATACATGAGATACGGTCAATGGAATATGGAATATCAAATGTACTTACTGGTCTCAAACCTGACTCAACAGAAGCAGCAGGTTCTGGCTGTTCGACCAGACTATCTTGATCATTGGTTTCTGTCATTGACATTGCAGAGTGAATCATATCCATTTGATGGCCTACTTTCTAATGGGCAATCAATACCAATCTCCCAATTGCATGTATGTGCAATAACTAATTCAGACATACCGGAAGCTCTGTAATCGTCAAGGATTCAGTGTTGGTATTGTCACCATCTGTTGTATTGTGAGATGCCAAAGTGGCAGATTCCACATCACCCATCACTGCAGGTAATTCTTCAACAACAGTCTGTGATGAGACCTGAAAATTACTGTCCTACACCATCATAGTCAGCATTAGTAAATGGGTGAAGAGTCAGGAGGTGTCATACTGTAATATCTAAATCCAACATCGACTGTCCATCTGTGTTCATTACATGACTGATGGTTGGGCTCGATGGTATCTGAACATTGCTTCCTGCATCCATAGAGGCATCTACTGCATTGAGTAGATGCTGGATGTTCTCCTCATGCACGTAGCCTTGAAATGCACCACATATATCATATTCACGACAGTTTTTTGCATGATAGGCACTCCAATCGACTGTTTTTCAGGAATGAGCATCACATAAAATAAGATATTTGGAAGAAAACTGACGGAAAGATATAATATCCTTGCCCTCTCGATTTTTAACCGACATCATGGTGATATCATGATGTTTCTGGAGATTCATACGGCATCCATTGTGAAATCCACCACCATGGTGGTCTAACCACAGAAAATAGTCAAGCGCAGGAGACCTGAACTCGGAATCGAGTGCATTTGGAGATGCTCGTGCATCTCTACAGAATGCAATGCGCACATTATGGATATAATCCATGATTGATAGATATGTGTCCTGAAGTTGTGTAGCCAGTGGATGCAATGATTTGATCAAGTGATTCACAATCTTTCTGTACAGTCCGAATCGTTTATTGAGTGCTTGAAGGGGAAACCTATAGTGCGCAGCAATTTGGCAGTTCAGTGATATTTTTCCTGCAATCATCAATGTATAGTCTCCATCGATGTCTTTGATTGTTGCCTTGGATTTTATCAGAACACCAATATCTTTGGTGCTCCATTGACGGAATTGAAAAGAGGGATCCATGTGTATGGGCCTTAGGGTGAACGTCAGGGTGAAAACAAACAGCCTCGTGTATTATCATGAAATTCGGATCATATTCATATGGACTACTCAATTCCTGCATTATGTTATTATGTGTAACAATTATGGAATGATTCCAGGATCAATTGAGGCATGTGAGCACGAACTTGAAAAAATGTGTTTAGTCAAGGAACACATCATAGGTGCAAATGACATTAGGATATATATTGAATGTATTGACCAATGCACCAATAACAAAGATCTCTAGCAAGAGACATCTACACATTGTGGACATTTATAATATCCCAGATCCTTGGTCTGCAAGAAATCAGCAGTGATTATAATGTCCTTCCAATCATCTGGGAGTTTACCACTAAGCCTCGCCTCACACAACATTGACTTTGCCTGCAAGTAGACAGATCCGTTACCAACCACTCCATGCGGACCACCTCTACAAATTGGCATGATCAATATCATGAGAAATTCATCAGGAACATCAATATCATCAAATATCTCGGGCAACTTTGGTGTGGGACGTCGTTCAATACGACATTCAAGAGCATCCAGGCACTCAGCATTAAACCACCTCTTGCACTTTCTGCAGTATCTCTGAGAGATGCTGGGAGAGTATAATGCAAGATCGCAATGGTCGCAGTGACACTGTGTTGCTATCTTTGGATTCTGTTTTGAGAGCACAACAAATTCAATTTAATAATTGACAATACAATATGATATAGCCTTACATTGAGGTGGACACCACAAATGCGCCCAGGTTGTTGTTTTCTGCTCTTCTGAAATGTGATATTGACATTCCATCGATGGTAGAGAGTATTTGACGGAATCTGACATTGTGAGAGGTCACCCTCATCATAACTATGAATCACAGCATGATCTGACAAGATATTAAATGTTTGTCAGTGTGCGCAATTGGTAAGAAGACACAAACCCTCCATGCATGTCATATCCACAAATGATTTGTGGTCACTGAGTACTAGCTCATGGTCGCCCATTGATTGAGCAAGACTGCACCAAGTGGATCAGAGCATTGCTAATGATGGACATAATGAAGAATCGCACTCTACTCCCAGATCTTCCAGGTCTACCTTTCTGTAAAACCACTGAATCTCTAGCCAGACATCCTTTATTATTTCTAATTAGCATATTCATGTTGTCCAGCACATTGATATACTCACATGGGATTGTCCCTGCGGTTTCAAAGAAATTTTTGTGACCTTTCCATACCAGTATGACATCATGGGTAGGCTGCCATCGCTATCTGGTATTGACCTTGGATCATCAGGGAAAATGGCAATACTGAAGTCATTAGAGTTAGCACATTAATGTATACATATATATTCACATCTTACTTTTCTCCTTCCCTGAGTATGATACGATCTTGGGAGGGTGTGGCACTCAAATCATCATCCCTGTTATAGACCCCTGTGCAAAAATCAGATCAATCAGTCTCACTCTCAAGACATTTGTAAGTGAGACATGAGTCGCAAACTGGAAACACACATTCAATAGATCTGCAGGTGCGCAGTTGATGGATCCTTCTTGGCTGACTACGCATGGCAGGGAGTCTTCGACAATCAGCACGCGAGATAGAGCTAATGATTGAGAGACGGTGAGACATGGAGAGAGTGAAATCAAAATCTGGAAAACACCTGTTGTCTATTGACATCTGGAATTAGAACGTCACAATATATAAGAAATCCCTGAGTGTCCATGCCCAAGCGAGACGGCAATGTCAAGCTCATCCAAAATTCGTGTATCACCACGTTGTAAATTAGTAGTAGACCAGCAGACCCTAGGATTGCCACAGATGGGAATTTTCATGATGGAATTGAATGATGTAGATAAACAATACCCATTAGGATCTGCATATGTACCCACTTGCATTATGTTACATAATTGATATTGCAATATGTGGTTGGTGCACAGCATTGTCGATTATTCCATCTGATGGACTGTCCTGAAAAACTGTGTAGTACGTGTTGATTATTCCATCTGATGGACTGTCCTGAAAAACATTGTAACATATATAAATCAGAGGATTGTTGTATGACCTAACAGATCCGAATTAATATGCGATATCAAGTACACACGTCATTAGGAAGGATTAGGTTATGCTTGCATATGAAATACTAATCGGTTCATTTGTCATGTGAGCATGTTGTATAACAAATCTGGCGCTGTGATAGCTGGAATTCGTATCTACGTTCAACACACACCATAACCCTATCAATCTATACAGTACAATGGATGAAGTGAATGGATCAGACATTTTAAAGGAGATCATTTCATGTGGCATCCTTGGTTCTAGTAACCAAAGACAGGCCAAAGAATGTCCTCTTCAAGGTACAGCATCTGATGCAGGGGATGATGACTGGAATTCAGACACAGATATTGCTGGACTTCTGGCTGCCATAGAGAGTTGTGGAATATTGGACACTGAAGAGGCCCCTGTGACTGAAAAGAAACGTGGTCGAGGAAGGCCAAAAAAGACAGCTATGAAAGGTGCAATCACTGGTGAGTCAACCAGATTCTCCAATATCTATTTAGATCACAACCAGGTGCAGGAAGAGTGAAAAAACAAGCATCTGCCTCCAACAACACAAAAAACTCCCAGAGGCCTCTCATACGTGCCACAATAAGTCCAATTCCTGAAGATCGGCCCACAGGAAGAAGTATTTTCAATATAAAGCTCAGTAATATAAAGGCTCATGGCATATGTGTAGCCTTGCATGTCTCCAGACAAAATGAGAAAAGTGAAACTATGCATGTGAATGAATCAATCAAACTTCAAACCAAGAATAAAGGTCGGGGGCGGCCAAAAAAGCGTGTAGTAGGTGGTCGCTCAATGGGTCAGTCATCGTGTAAAATATAAAGACAAAGCATCTGATTGCAAAATTAAAAATTGAAATTGACAGGGCGACCCAGGATAAAAGTTGTCAGATTTGCCAGTGTCAGTCACACAGATCGTGATAATATTGGTGAGGGCTGGTGTTTTCTTGGTTGCGGTTTATATCATCATACATTCAATGACATTGACTTCACTCAGCAGATATAAATTCACCAAAGAATGGAGTGGATGATGAGGAACAGCGATTGAAGCCACCAGAATCCCTGATCATCAAGTCTGCCTCAGATGCCACAGGGACACCATATGTTGTCAATATTGCTTGTGAGTGGTTGACTACTAGGAATACCAGTGAATTAAGAATCAATATAGCATGTGCGATGTCACAACCAATTCTGTGGACAGCTGCATGGAACAATTTGGAAACACTTCAATTGGGTGAATGGATCGATGCATCTGTGGCTAACTTTTATCTCTTGCATGTCTGGTATGATGGGCTGGCCAAATCCAGGCTCAGATATCTGGACATGTATGCAGCCATGGCCATGAACCTATCCAACATGGAACTGGACGACATCAGAAAGTATCACTTCATTCCTGTACATGGTGCATCTCCCATGCTTCCTGTTGGATTTGTTGTGCATCATTCAGCCCATTTCTTTATTGCGATATTTGACTTTGAACACCGTATAGCACATGTCCTTGGCCGACATATTTCAGATGATGCTATGCATGTTGATGGGACCGACCAAGACGAATGGAAGGCATGGGGAGGACCTGACTATTGGACAAGAATTGCAGCGATTCATGGTTGGAATGCTGGAGATCCCGATAACGTTTACATCAAAGCTCGAAATTGGGAGCAAAATGGAGTTGACTGTGGCCCTATAGCATGCGCTGTGCTGGAGCAAGTCTTGATAGCTGGCCTGGACATAAATGGGAATGTACCGCCGATACACATCCAATGTGGGCACATGCTACGGATGAAAATGTTCCGCATTGTATTGGCACAGATTCAAATCAGGTGCAGGGACTACCTGATGCTCCTCGACAGTCCTGCATCACGTCTTATATTCCATGACATGCCAAATGAGGAGGTCATTTCTGATATACAGCATGGACAGCATCCCATCACATGCGAAGGCCTGTTGGAGACATTATTGGCTTCAAGTGCAATTTGCAGAGCATGCAGCGACCTCACAGTGATGCAAGTGTCCAGTGATGTCCTTCAAACCTTTGACAATCACCATGAAATCTCACATGTCGATATGAATACATTCGAAAATGAGCAGGAATGGGTGCAACAGAATATATCAAATGGTAAGTCAATGGTATATATCTCAACATGATCATACTTTTAAAATTTGTTCATAGAGTCATCATGCAACATTCCACGAAGACAGCCCACTCTTAGCAAAAAGACTGGAAGGCATCCTGCGATACATATTACCATTGGTCCTGTGCCAGGATGTACAACAAGTCCAAAGGCTGTTAGACGTGCAAAGGTACCAGAAGTATCTGCACATGGAAGTACAAGAATTCAGAAAGGCTGTTACACACAGAGATCTAGACGTTCCCATGGGTTAAGTGCGTCATTTGTGACAGACCCTATGCAATCCAGCTCATTTCTTGCTCATAGGACCAAAGAAGTCCTTGCAGCATAAGGACACTTCGGAACAGCAAGATGAAGATGAATTCGAGTCCACGACATATCACAATAATTACCACTCTGACGATGAAGAACAACAACAGAACTCTGAAGAATATGATGGTGAGTAAGAAAGATAAATGCTTCGCCAATGTAAGGTATTAAGTACTTGTGATATGGCCCGGTCAGACAGGAGACATCATGACGAGGAGTACCACCCAAGTCCACCTCCATGTGGGGGAGAGCAAAGGTCAATGTTGTCTGACAGCATACAAACACAAGAGATCCAGTATACTGCGGAGGAGATTGCATGTGAGTTAATCTCTCTATTGATTTGTTATATGATGTCTAAATTATGGGTGTCCTCATTACAGCACGTACTATGGCGCGACCATCTCGTTGGACAACAGTAATGGATGGGTCCTCAACAATTGCTTCAACCTCAGAATATATTGATTGCACTGTGGCCAACTTCTATCTATTAGGAGTCTGGTATTCAGTATTGAACCACACCAAGATGCGATTCATGGACATGTTGGCAGCTGTGCCAATAGACCAGCCTGAGGCTGATATGGAGACAGTCAGGACCGACCATTATATCTCTGTTGAGAATGGATGTCCTGTGGTTCCTATTGGATTCATAGTGGATGATGGTGTCCAATTCCTGGCCATAGTATTCGACTTTCCAAGGCGCAAGGCACATGTACTTGGCTGTGATATATGTGACGATGACATGAATGTGGATGGAGAAGATCCACATGACTGGCAAGCATGGAATGGGCCAGAGTACTGGGATAGGGCTGCAACGCTACATGGGTGGGATTCTGGAGATCTGGATGACATTTCCGTGGTGTCATATGAGTGGAGACAACATGGAATCGACCGCACTGCAACTGCATGCTCAATCATGGAGCAGACTATCATCCATGGACTTGGAGAAGATGGAGCACTACCAGTAGACGTATCACAAGTTCCATGTGGCCACACATTGCGGATCAAAATCTTACGCATAGTTGCAGGACAGGTCAAGACCAGCTACAATGACTACATGATCCTCCGGGAGAGTCCCCCATCATCTTGGAAAGATGACCTACCACCAGAAGAGGAGGACTTGGATGAAGTCCGCACTGGGAAGTATCATGCCAAATGTAACTTGATGCTCCAAACACTTGCTGTTATCAGTGCGACTTGCATGACATGCAAATGTCATTCAGCATCCAATCAACAAGTCATCAGTAATATATCTATCCATCAGGATCCTGATATTGGCACTGCAGATGATGATATGGAGGGCATGGATGCTCATCATGATGAAGACTCTTACCTTGGTGCAACACTCCCTGAAGACAGGAGGACGAGGCTTTCTCAGTTATTGAAAGTCACCAAGGAGATATCAATGGCGCGTGATCGCAATAGCATAGTTCCACGTGCATTGGGGACCCATATTCCAGTAGAGTCGGAGCAGTCCACTGAGGACTATGGACAAGATGATTCTCAGCGGTCGTCTGCTGCCAAAGCATCTCGAAAACGTGTCTCAAACTGGAGTCTTGGCAGTATCAAGCGATTCCCTCGTCCTACTGCACCGCCAGCCATGGCTGCATACACAGGCAGGCAATGGCTTCCAGATGACAGAAACTTTGATCATTACGAAGGTGGTCCAACAATAGAGATGATGCGACCCCCGATTGACGTCCATCCTACTATGATATATCATTCATCCCACATGGAACTATCTGCAGCTTGGGTAACCTGGGTCGACCATGGGTATAGGATCAAACCAAGCACATTTCATATGTTCTACCAGTGCCAGCCTATCGCCACAATGGAACACATAATGCCTATTGGAACATTGGATTCATACGATGCATCTATCCAGGTCCCTGACAGGGTGACGGGCGCATATACACTTGACAGAACAGGAGCTCGCCAGGGACATGTTAGGGTCAATGATGTCGTCATATTTTCTGCTTCAGAAATGATCAAATCAACAGAGCAGTATGACCCACCACTGCATGAAGAATGCAGATATGGACATGATTTATTTGTGCGTGGGTGTACGAGTGGTTTGGGTGGTGATGAGCGGCCGATATATGTGGATCTGGAGCTGGATGCCATCAAATTTGACACTGAAGATATATTAATCTCAGTGGACATCGACAGCATTATCTGGACGACCAAGATGTTAAGACTGCGTGGAACCATCGGAATTTATATGACACCTCCATGTCATTCCAAGCCAGGAATATCGAAGCACAATCATACATATCTCGACCTTCTCATTCCACAGTCAGAAGAAGATGCACACGAACCAGGAGGCAGGACTGAATGGCTGTCTCTACGAGTTAAAATGGATTCAATCCCACATCTATGCATTGGGCGCATCTCATCTGCAGCTTCCACCCTCAATGTGTATATGTTCTTCCCCCGCCTCAAACATGATGATCCGATCAGTGGAAAACGAGTGACCATAATACCCAATGACATCGAGGACACCTTCTGGGACAGAGTATTGCTGCCATCTATTGGCGACTGCGCCGACATCAGCTGGCAGGCATATATGAAACAATCCCTCCATGAAGCAAGATACAAGAATAAAGGTGGACCAGGAGCAACTAGTGGAAGGCGGACGTCAAAGATAATTCCACTATCAAATGACGACTTCATAGATGTTCAAGCACGGATGCATGAGCGAATCAAGGATGGGCAGATGGAGCTTAGCATGTTTGGGTCATGCTTCTTTGTACTGGAGGGAAAGGGGATCAAGCTCATTACCAAGGATGGCCAAAGGGGACGATTTCTAGGACCTGAAGAAGCACTGCTTCGCAATCTACCTGACTTGGATTGGCATCACATGATGGACAGGAGGCATGGAGAATTACTGGTGGATGTTGGGATCTCATTCACACCACGATCAGCAGATGTTCCTGTGGTAGGGCTTTGGAGACTGGATGCATTGGAGGCCTCTTTCGGAGCAGGGGGTTATAATCAAGGACAACTCCATCATCATAATACCCTGTCACGATATGGTGCACTCCAGGCTGAGATGCAGAGGGAAAGATCTCAACAGACCCATGTGGCATTCCGGAGCGCATACAACCTGTACTATGAGGCAGTCAGGACCACCAACAACAAAGTTGGCTTCGCAACGGACAGTGATGCCTACAAGACATCATCAAATTATATGATGGAATGCTTCAATCTCGAGCGGGTGTTGACAGGATCGAAAGATAAAACATATGGTGTCAGGGATGAATACAGGACAAGTGGAAAGGCTGCAAGACTCATTCTTGACAGTGTAATATCTCGTGTAAGTGTCCCACAGAGAGTTATGGTGCAATGTTAACAACTATGATTCAGGCAGAAGAATATCTGAGATCGGATCCAGTGCTATGGATCCCATCAGAGATCTGGTTTGGATTCCTGGCACGACGGGTGCGAGAGATCCAAAGGACTCAGATTGCCATAGTGAGAAGACAGCCTCCAAATCTTGGCATCCTCACGAGCATCCTCAATTATATGCTACGTTCCACAACCTCAACTCCAATTGTTTTCGACTCTCATCTACGTGAATCACTGGCTCTGCTGGAGTATAGAAATGTTTTGGAGACTGCAGGAATGTTCTTCTTGCATGAATTCGACCTCTCAAGTCATACATGCCTGTATGATGTTCAGCAGCAGGATGATATTATGGTCCTTGCTCTCATGGGTGCAAATGCAAAGGACCAGAGAACAAGAGCAGCAGCCAGACTAGAGATGTCGAGAGCAGATGCAGAATCAGAGTCTGCAGAATTTCCCCTTGGTCGAAGACCTTCATGGGCTCGCCTAAAATCAGCCATAGCCAGCTCTCCAGGAAGTGTAATGAAGCCTTGGGTATGGCCATCCAGACTTATCAATGCACAACTATCCATCAGCCGACTCTTTGTTATGTGCACCAGGCACCTATGGCTCATGCTTAAAGACGAAATCTTCCAGGGAATCAGACCATACCCTGCATCACTACAAGAAGCAATGCAATGTTGGACAATAACAAGCATCACTGATACGCTGGGTATTGCATCTTTTGATGCCTGCAATGTCGGACTCCAGGACCACACAGGTGTGACCCCTGGTCGGATGGGCCCAAGGTCTATGTCGTTTGCAGATCGGTTGTCCATCTTTTTCCCAAATCCAACGTCACCCAAGATGGGAAACTCTCAGTGGTCTTCATTGTGGACTGGAGAAGGATATATTGCGGAATTCCATCGATTATTGGACCGTACAGATGAGGATGAGAAGGTCATCCTGGAAGATGGACTTAGAGACATACTTTCCAACCTTCACTGTCTTCCTGCAAGCACTGCTGCGGCCGTATGGAGGGTCAAACAGTCAGGCATTGTATTTGTCACTAACCCAGCATTCTACAAAATTGAATGTTTGGGAAGAGCTGGTGACAGCCAAAGAAGACCTATTGCACGGCGCCCAGTCAATATAATCAAGGGGAAACGCATTTTCACAGCTGACCTGATGGAAGTCACACCATTTGATGCTTTTGGAGCTCTCAGAAAACAGTCTGATAGGCAGAAACGCAGGGACCTTCACAAAAGGTTAACCAAGGCAAACAAACACAAAAGGGTTCCTCCTCCTCCACGTCCCCGTACACAAATCAGACCATTTCCTCTGTCTAAGCTCCATCAATCTGTATGCAATGATATAATGGATGTAGATACATAGCACTTTGTTTCAAGAAGCTACGTGCTGGTAGTGTAGTTCAAAGAAGTAATACATATAGGAGCCTGTCTACTATTGATGGAGTGTGGATCATCACCCATAATGCATCGATTTTGACTGGGACATGTGACAGATTTCAGGAGGTGAGTATCATAAGATTAAATCCACTTCATGGAGTATTTCAGTGCAGAGGCTCACACTGACTGTGCCCTCATGGAGGCTGGTTTTACTTGGCTTATATCTGCACATTTGAAGCTCGTATTATCACCTTACTTGATTAACCTTACTAGTAGCGGTCTAAGACCGACTCATCTCATTGAACTTGTCCCAGCATTGTAATAAGCAAGTCCAGCAATTTTATTGTGAAATCTGAACCATCAGTGACTCAGATATTGGGTGAATCAATCAACAATCACATATGTAAAGATTACAAAGTAGAACTAGAATGTATTGAAAAGAATCAATAATAGGAATAGTATGAGCTTACAAGGGATGACAACCAAATAATAAAGTGATATGCAATTGAACAGGATGTTGGTATCTGCCCTCTATGGAGGATGTCATGAGTGGTTGACATCTTCATCTTCATTTCACTCTTATTGGTATTTGAATGGGATGTCAGTTTCCTCCCTTCATGGAGGCTGCATCATTGATGATGGTGGCCAAACATGTCACTTATGGGGGTATATGAGCGGAATGTTGGAGAAATACCAACAGCCTGCACAGATACTCCCAGAAGCAAAAAGCTTGGGCACCATTCTCGACAGTGTAGCACCCATCAAAGGAAGAGACCAAAAACCCACTTTATGATACAAAAAGAAGAGATGATAGCCCAAGGACCTGAGAGTGAAAGTGAGAGTGAAAGTGAAAGTGAAAGTGAAAGTGGGAAAGGAAACAAGAGGAAAATGTCCTGTTTAATTTGACCGCAAAGTTTCTTATATAAGCACAATGTGCTTCCAAGAATGTTCTAGGCAGAATATTGTGTGATTGGACATATCAATCAAAGTGATGTACAAAGGCGACATATGGGAAAGGAACATACAAGTGTCAGATGTTGAGTTGATGAGTTTAGTTTATCACTGAAGCAAAAATGACACAAGACAGGGCCAGGTTTCAACTTATTTCTATTCTGAATCTTAGACATCCTTCTCAAGATGACTTCAGAACGTGACATCACTACTATTTGATGGTTACACAAATCCATTGAGAATGATCTCACAATATCCTGATATATATAAATAAAATGCTTACTGGTGTGCAATGGGAATGAGATGGATAAATCATAGAAAATGATGAAGACATCAGATGGAGTTGGGCTTGTTTTCAATTCTCATCTATGCAAATCCCTAGCCCTCCTGAAATATAGAAATGTTCTGGAGACCATAAGAATCAGATCTCATATGCAATGGATGTAATAGGCAGAGAGACTTCTGACTCCTGCTGTTGGCAACAGTGGTAACAAAGGCAGGGAGCACTAGACTTTGGGATATGTGAATTCTTCCTGATGGGCAGGGGTCAACTGGGTGGAAAATCCAACTGTTGAGCTTTGGCAGAGATGGCTATGCCTAGATATCAAGGTTGGGTAAAAGAGGTAGATGATCACCTTTCAAATACAAGCACTAAACATCAAGCCTGAGAGGAGGGGAGGATGAGCACGTTGCGGATACAAGCACTAAACATCAAGCCTGAGAGGAAGGGAGGATGAGCGCCTTGCAGATATAGGCGCTCAATGTCAAGCCTGAGAGGAGGGGATGATTAGTGCCATGCAGATCAAGCATTAGATTCAAATGCTGCCTAGCTGCTATTCAACCCAAGGGTTTCTGTACTAGGCTCATGGCTCATTGCAAATACAGGCAATAAATGTAAGGCCTGAGAGGAAGGGAATATGGATTCTTCCTTGTGGGCAGCAGACAACTGGGTGGAAAATTCCGTCCTCCTGTGGGGTCATCCACCATGATCAAGTAAGATATTTGACCCAGATTATCAGAGGGGCACTCCATTGCTAGGCTGGTCTTGCTATATCAGATTCTATTCCCCCTATAAAGGGGCACATAAATCGATTTATGTGCCCCTTTATAGGGGGAATATAATCTCTTAATCCATCTTAGGTCTAGATGTCAAACCTGGGAGCAGAGAAGGATGAGCGCTCTACAGATTCAGGTGTTGAATGTCAAACCTGAGAGGAGGGGAGGATGAGCGCTCTGCAGATCCAGGCCATGACTGACTGTCAAGCTTTGGCAGAGATGGCTATGCTTGGACATCAAGGT
>Ga0310811_10006426_pt1 | contig 15026 bp, 20 predicted proteins | sample YCmetagenome_FD_207642 | JGI IMG/M metagenome (GOLD analysis project Ga0310811, IMG submission 207642) | Soil microbial communities from experimental microcosm in Duke University, North Carolina, United States - YC | ecosystem: Engineered > Artificial ecosystem > Soil microcosm > Unclassified ...
GGGCCAGATGGTCGTCCTCAAGGCCAACCAGATCGGCCAGATCTTTTGCCTCTCCCGCATCGGCAACGACGAGGCGGTGATTGCGGGTATCCTGACCGCCGACCTCGCCAAGACCCTCGCCGCCGCCGAAAAGACGAACGACGCCTACGCCAGCAAGCACCCCGACGAGAAGCCGCCGCTCGGCGACGGCATCCCATGGCAGTCGACACCCGACTACGCCGACACCTGCGACATCGGCCTCGTCACCCTCAGCAAGGCCGACGCCAAGGTCGAGATCAAATACGGCTTCACCGCCGACCCCAAGAGCAACTACGTCGACACCCTGATCCTCAAGAAGTTGCCGATCGAAGGCATGGATGTCGGCTACTGGCGCATCGACGACGTGATCTTCCCGGACGGCTCCGATCTCCGCAAGTCGCTGGCCGGTGCCTTCGACACCTACCAGTGAGCGCCGCCGGTAACCCTGCGGTAGTTTTCCGTTGACCCCAAACCGCTGTGGGCGCACGACATTGCGGCATCCGCCTGAGACGGCGGAGCAACCAGGGACAGGACCATGAACCCCGACAGTCGAAGTCGATCTTCGATGCCGGCGGCCTGAGAGTTCCATCAACATGGGACCTAGGCGCGCCGGCCAGCCGGTGCAGCACTGAGGAGCCCATGTCATGCTGCGTGCATATCTTCGCGAGGACGAACGCCTCGTCGCCATGGATGTCGACGCCACCGCGGCTTCGCCGCTGGCCAGCGCGGCCGTCTGGTACAACCTGACCAATCCGGACAAGACCGAGGACGATTTCGTCGAATCCTGCCTCGGGATCGACATTCCCACCCGCGCCGAGATGGACGACATCGAGCCCAGCGCCCGCCTCTACAACGAGGACGGCGCCGAGTTCATGACCATCACGGCGCTGGTCAACTCCGAGACCGACGAGCCGCAGAAGACCCCGATCACCTTCGTTCTGCGCAACAACCAGCTCGTCACCGTCCGCTATGCCGACCCCAAGCCGTTCCGGCTGTTCGAGCGGCTCGTCACCCGGCCGACCAACAACCCCTATACCTCCGGCGAAAAGGTCATGCTCGGCCTGCTCGAGGCCATCATCGACCGTCTCGCGCAACTGCTCGAAACCACCGGCGACGAGATCGACCAGGTCTCGCGCGAGGTCTTCCGCAACAAGACCACCAACGTCACCCGCAAGGCCCGCGACCTGCAGGAAATCATCGAGCGCATCGGCAAGAAGGGCGACGCGCTGACGCTGGCCCGCGAAAGTCTCGTCTCGATCACCCGCCTGTCGAGCTTCCACCAGACCTCCGAGAACGGCAACGCCAAGGCCGCGCGCGAGCTCCGCCAGGAACTCAAGGTGCTGCAGCGCGACGCGGCCGCCCTGTCCGATCACGCGGCGTTCCTCAGCTCCAAGATCAGCTTCCTGCTCGACGCGACGCTGGGCCTGATCAACCTCGAGCAGAACCAGATCATCAAGATCTTCTCGGTCGCCGCCGTGGTCTTCCTGCCGCCCACCCTCGTGGCCTCGGTTTACGGCATGAACTTCGACCTGATGCCCGAGCTCCACTTCCCCCTCGGCTATCCGCTCGCCCTGGTCCTGATGGTCATCTCCGCTGTGCTCCCCTACCTGTTCTTCAAGCGGAAGGGCTGGCTGTAGGGGCCCATCCACAACGTCATTCCCGCGAAAGCGGGAACCCAGGCGAAGTTTGCGGACCTCCGGAAGTGCGGTCTGGAGTCCCGCGTTGGCGGGAATGAGCCCTGCAGTTCCCCCAGGGAACCGGGGAATTCGCTAGTATTCTAACGATATGCACTGCGCGCATGGCTGACATGCCGCGGCCCCGGTTGAGCGCCGCAGCCGGGCGGGTCATACCGCTTCCCGACGCCTGCGGGTATTTCTCTCCCTCCTCGCTCGCCGGCGTTCCTCCTTGCGGGAGGCCTTTGGCTTCCCTCAATACCGGCCCTGCTCTCCCCTCGAGCAGGGCCCTATTTTTTCCCCAACCCGGCAAAAAACGCGATCCGAAACGTTTGCATTTTGGTCAAACGTCCTGACCTATCCTTGCGCGCGATGCATGGCTGACATGTCAGTGGCCGCATTGCTGGAACGGCTCGACGCGCACATATACAGCCTGTCGCTGAGATCGCCGACCGAATCCTCCTCCCTCGGTCCCGCTGGTCTCCCCGACACGGACTGAAAGCTGAACCTCCTCCCTCGGCTTCGGTCCAAATGGCAGACGGCGTTTCCTCCTCCCTCGTCCGTTTGCCACCACTTTCGTAGGGCTCCATCTTCGGATGGAGCCCTTTTTTTGCTCGCTTTCACGCCCTTCGATCAGCGCATGGCTCGCCTTCCGAGTCCGCGTTTGTCGGACTCGGCCGCACCGCCCATAACGACGCCACAGAGATTGCGGCCGACCTCCTCCCCGGCCGCGCTCCAGAACGGTCGAGACTTCGGTCACGGCCTTAAGGCCTCGCTCATCCCCTCGAGCGAGGCCTTTTCATTCCGCGGGCAGGTCGATCCCCGCAATCGCTTCGGCAGGCGGAAACCGCGCCACCTCGATCCTGGCGATCCGGGCGATCACGCGAGGCGTCCATCGCGCCCTCGCATGAGCCAGCAAACTCTGCGCGTTCCCGGCGATGGCAAGCGTCACATGTGGGATCCACGACCCGGGCTGATAGAGCGGGTCGATTGCGTCGGCCTCGATCACGCTCGCAGCGACGCCGTGCAGCCGGTCCAACTGCGTGCGATCGCCAACGCACGACACCCAGGTCACGCTGGCGTCGGCAAACTGCCGGACCTCACCCAGCGTGAGGGTCTTCGGCACCAGCGGCGCCAATGAGCCGAGCGCATCGACAAGCTGCGGCGCCTGCCCCTCGTCCCCGACAACGACCAGCGTCAGGTGGGGCGGATACCCCAAGTCCAGCATGTCTCGACCTGCACCGTCTTCCGCCAGCGAACGCCACACCGCACGCACCGCGTCGGCCGCCGCGCCACCCAGAACGAGCGAAAGCGCGACCGCCACGATAACGCGTCAGCCGATGCCGGCGCAGAAGGTCTGGATGCGGCTCACGGCATCCTCGAGCTCGACGTTGGAGGCGGCGTAGCTGAGCCGCATGTGTCCGGGCAGGCCGAATGCCGCCCCGTGCACCAGCGCCACGCCGGTGTCGTCGAGCAGTGTCATCACGAAATCCTCGTCGGTCTTGAGCGTCACCCCCGACGCGCTGGTCTTGCCGAGCAGCCGCTGCACCGAGGGGAACACGTAAAACGCCCCCTCGGGCGTCAGGCAGTCGAGCCCGGTGTTGGCGTTGAGCCCCTTCACCACGAGGTCGCGGCGCTCCTGGAATTTCGCGCGCCAGTCCGCGAGGAAGCCCTGCGGCCCGTCCAGCGCCTCGAGCGCCGCCCACTGCGCGATCGAGGACGGATTGGTGGTCGATTGCCCCTGCAGCTTGGTCATCGCCCCGATCAGCTCGCGCGGCCCGGCACAGTAGCCGATGCGCCAGCCGGTCATCGCATGCGACTTGCTCACCCCGTTCATCGTCAGGGTCCGCGGCTGTAGCTTCGGCTCGACCTCGGCGACGGTTGCGAATTTGCCGCCGTCATAGACCAGCACCTCGTAGATGTCGTCGGTGAGGATGTGGACCTGCTCGTGCCTGAGCAGCACGTCCGTCAGCGCCTTGAGCTCATCGGCCGAATACGCTGCGCCCGTCGGGTTGCTCGGCGTGTTGAGGATCAGCCACTTGGTCTTCGGCGTGATCGCTCGCTCGAGCGCCTCCGCCGTCAGCTTGAAGCCGGTCGTGGCATCTGCGACCGCGAATACTGGAACGGCGTCGCACAGCCGCACGATCTCGGGATAGCTCACCCAGTACGGCACCGGGATCACCACCTCGTCGCCGGGGTTGAGCGTCGCCAGCAGCGCATTGAAGATGATCTGCTTGCCGCCCGAGCTCACCATGCAGTCGGCCGCGCTCACGTCGAGATGGTTGTCGCGCTTGAACTTGCGCGCCACCGCCTCCTTGAGCTCGGGGATGCCGTCGACATTGGTGTAGCGCGTCTTGCCCGAATTCATGGCGCGGATCGCCGCCTCGCGCACATTGAGCGGCGTATCGAAATCCGGCTCGCCCGCCGCCAGCGAAATGACGTCCCGCCCGGCCCGTTTCATGTCCGCGGCCTTGCGCGAAATGGCAACCGTCGCGGACGGTGCAATGCGCAGAATGGCGTCGGACAGAAAGGCCATGGATACCTCCGGGGGAAAAGCCGCCGGAGCAATAGGGAGCTTGCGGTCCCAAGGCAAGCCGGGCGCTACACCCCCAACGACTGCGTCTTGGCCAACTCCACCCCGGAGACCCGCCAGCCGCCGGCTTCCTTGACCATCTGGTAGATGGCCTCGTAGACGATTTGGTCGGTTCCGGTGAGCTTCACCTCCTGCAGAACATGGGCGTCGTCGAGCATCTGGTAGCTGCCGAAGCTCTGCGAGGCGGACTGCATGATCGGGGCATAGCCGGACTGCATGATCGCATCGAAGAAGGCCTGCGGATCGGCGAAGCGCTGATGGAACGCATCGCCGGCAAAGCTCAGGGCCTTCGGCGCATCGTGGTCGCGGAACGCCTGGATCTGCGCCGCGATCACGTCCTGCCAGTCCGTCGCATTCGGCGCCGGCTCATCCGCCGACGGCACCGACGAGCTCGGCATTGCCCCACTTGGCGCCGACTGGGCCTGCGCCAGTGCCGGTCCGCTCATCAGGGGGATCACCACGCACAACCACGAAAGTCTCAGCATCGCCGCCTCCGTGGCGCTGGGCCGGGCGACACATTTGTGCCCCGCTTTGGCCCGCGCATCACCCCATTAGCTACGTGGAATGTCCGCAATAGTTTGGCCCCCTCACGGCGTCGTGAACCTAGTGCGTGAGTCGCCCGATGCCCAAGAGAGCCAAAAGCCGTGCTTCCGTTTTCACCACCGCGACGGTGGTGTCCTTTTCCTTCACCCTGCTTGCTGCCGGCATCGCCGTCCTGACCGGCCTCCTGCCCCTGCACCATGTCACGACCCTCCAGCGCGTCGACGTCGGTTCCCTGTTGTTCATAATGCCCGTCGTGGCCTTGGTCCTGGGCGTTTGCGTCGAGGCCACACGCTTTGCGCTGCGGCACAGCGAGCTACCGGCGCCGCGTCAGAGGCAGACGGTGCGCTGGACGCCCGGCCGCCGCGAGGGCTGACCCAAAAGGGCAGCGCCTCTGCCTTTTCCGCTCACGGAAGCGAGAGCAAACTGCGATCCTGAGAGGAGGAAAGTACGATGCAAGTCGAGAATATCCTTCAATCCAAGGGCCGCGCGGTTCATACGATCGCCGCCGGCGCCACCGTCGCGGATGCGGTCGAGCTGTTGAACACGCGCAAGATCGGCGCCGCCGTCGTCGTCACCGATACGGGCAAGGTTGCCGGCATCGTCAGTGAGCGCGACGTCGTCCGGCACCTCGGCAAGGACTGGGCGGCCCTCGCCTCCCGTCCGGTGAGCGAGGTGATGACCAAAGCCGTCGTCACCACCGGCCGCTACGCCACGATCGCCGAGGTCATGGAGAAGATGACCGACAAGCGCATCCGCCATCTGCCGGTCGTCGAGGGCGGCGAACTCGTCGGCATCGTTTCGATTGGCGACGTGGTCAAGCGCAAGATCGAAGAGACCGAGCAGGAAGCCGACGCGCTCAAGCAGTATATCGCGAGCTGAACCGCTTCAGGCCGCTTTGATCGTTTCCAGCATCTGCAGCAGCCCGCGGGTATTCCGCCCGAGGGCCCGGTCGGCAATCTCGAGGCTCGCGTAGCTCGTCTCGCCGGCGCCGATCACCATCATCACCCCGCCGGCCGCGTCGGTGCCGCACTGCCAGGGGATCACCGCGCAACTGCGCCGGATCTGTCGCGAATCCTCGCCCGAATAGAACCACAGTCCAACATGCGCCGTGTGCCCGTTCAGCGCTTCGATGATGGCCGCGGTCGTCTCGCGGCTGACCTCGAGCAGCTTGCCCAGCGGCTGGTTGAGCGCCCCGCTCCGGCCGCTCAGCCCATAGGCCCGGGCCCACTCGCTGCTGCACGCCACCACGCGCAGCGCCCGGTCGAGCACCACCACCGGTACCGGCATGTCTTCGACCAGGTGCCGGATCAGCCGCGCCCGGCTGATCGCCATCGCTTCGCGCTCCACCGTCGCGCTCACGTCGCGCGCCACGCCGAACAGCTCGGTGACCTTGCCGTCCTCGACCTTCACGTCGCCGATGACCTCGATCACCTTGGTGCCGCCGTCGACGATCTTGCGCGCCTTGACGTGGAAGCCTTTGAGCTCCCGGATTGCCTCGCGCATCGCCTCGATCAGGCGCGGCCGGTCGTCCGGCACGTAGGACAGCACCGCCTGCTCCAGCGTTGCCCTGCGCCCCGCGGTGTCGGCCCCATCCGGCAGTCGCAGCGTCGATCCATACTCCACGGCGCCGCTGAGGATCACCCGGAACTGGCCGAACCCGGTGTGCTGTTCGAGCAGCCGGCGCACGTCGTCAGGATCGTTGAGCGACCCGGCTGAGGTCCCGTCGGCAATGGAGGGAACGGTCTCAGCGATCAACTGGTGGGAGAACATCTGACAACAACCGCAAAAAACACTGCCGAGATAACGCGCCGATTCCCCCGATGTTCGCTGCGCCCTGCCGCAGGGGTAAACAATCGGTAAACCGGAAACGGCCTTTCCAATCTCTCCAAAGCTTCATTCGCCCGCAATATCGCGGGAATCCGGCCGCCCTTATCGTTCACGCATCCGGGATCGTCCTGATCCCGCCAACCAAGGGAGCTGACATGAAATCCCCCCTCGCCATCGCCGCGCTCATCGCAGCCTCGCTGACCATCGGCGCTGCAGTGCCGGCCTTCTCGCAGGATGCGTCGTCGTCCTCCGCCCTGCCGCCGCCGCCCGCCGCGACCGATCAGGGTAACGGCCCGATGGGCAATCACATGGGTCCGGGCGGCAAGGGCCCGCACTGGGGCCGCCGTGGCGGCATGGACGGCATGGGCCGTCTCGGCATGCTCGTCCTCGCCTGCTCAGACAAGGGCTCGGACAAGCTCGGCAAGGTCCTCGACCGCGCCGGCAAGCGCCTGCAGCTCAGCGACGATCAGCAGAAGCTGTTCGACACCTTCAAGACCCAGGCCCTGGCGGCCGAAGGGACTTTCGCGAGCACCTGCCAGTCCGCTCGGCCGCAGCAGATGGCCGGCACCCCTCCCGACATGCTCGCCCGCATGAAGGCCGGTCTCGCCATCGAGCAGGCACGCCTGACCGCACTCAACGCCGTGCTGCCCGACTTCGAGGCGCTCTACAACAGCCTCAGCGACCAGCAGAAGCAGCACCTCTTCCCGCACGGCCGTCATATGCGCCCCGGTCCGGACGGCAATGGTCCGGATCAGTCCGCCCCGCCGGCGCCGCCCGCCCCGTCCTCGCAGAACTCCTGACCTTCAACGTTCTGCCTCGCCCGATGGCGCGCCCGCCACGCGTCATCATCGCTCCCGCCTCCCCCAAGGGCGGGAGCTTTCTTTTGCGGTCCCGAACCGTTACCAGTGACAGGTTCGTCACAAGGCTCATTGGTCCATGTCCCTGCCCCTCGATCCCGCGCGCATCCGGGCCGAGTTTCCCTCGTTCAGGCAGCCGGACCTCAAGGATTTCGCCTTCTTCGAAAACGCCGGCGGCTCCTACACCTGCGCCGCCGTGCTCAACCGCATGCGCGCCTATTACTGGAACACCAAGGTCCAGCCCTACGGCGCCTATCCCGCCTCGCGGGCCGCCGGCGACGCCATGGACGAAGCCCACCGCCGCATGGCGCAGGCGCTCAACGTCTCCTCCGACTGGATCCATTTCGGGCCCTCGACCTCGGCCAACACCTACACCCTCGGCCGCGCCTTCGAGGCCTGGATGCGCCCCGGCGACGCCATCATCGTTACCAACCAGGACCACGAGGCCAACACCGGCGCCTGGCGCAAGCTGGTTTCGCGCGGCGTCGAGCTGCGCGAGTGGAAGATCGATCCGCAGACCGGCCATCTGGACCCCGCCGATCTCGACAAGCTGCTCGATTCCAAGGTGCGGCTGCTGGCCATGCCGCACGTCTCCAACATCGTGGGCGAGATCAATCCGGTCGCCGAGGTGGTGAGGAAAGCCAAGGCCTTCGGCGCCGTCACGATCGTCGATGGCGTCTCCTACGCGCCGCACGGCCTGCCCGACGTCCTGGCTCTCGGCTGCGACATTTACCTGTTTTCGACCTACAAGACCTACGGCCCGCATCAGGGTATGATGGCGATCCGCCCGTCGCTCGCCGCCGAGCTCCCCAACCAGGGCCATTTCTTCAACGAGGCCAATCCGCGCAAGCGCCTCGTCCCGGCCGGACCGGACCACGCGCAGATCGCGGCCTCCGCCGGCATCGTCGATTACCTCGAAAAGGTCGCTGAGATCGCCGGCATCGCCGTGCAGGGCGCCGGCACCTTCCGTGTCGCCCATAACGCAATGCGTGTGCAGGAGCAGGAGCTGCTCGCCCCCCTGCTCGACTACCTGCGCAAGAAGAACGGCGTTCGCCTGATCGGCCCCGACGATCCCGCCAAGCGCATGCCGACCGTCTCGATCGCCCTCGACCGCCCGGCAGCACACGTCGCCGGCATGATCTCGCGGCACAATGTCGGCGTCGGCGGCGGCCATTTCTACGGCTATCGTGTGCTCGAGGCGCTCGGCATCAATCCGGTCCACGGTGTCCTGCGCATGTCGTTCGTGCACTATACGACGCCCGAAGACGTGCAGCGCCTCATCGCCGCGCTCGACGCCGAACTCTAGCCCTGTCGCAGTAACTCCTGATGTCTCGCTCGCTCGCCGCGCTGCTGTTGATCATTTGCACCACGCTGTGGGGCTTTGCCTTCCTGTTCCAGAAGGGCGCCATGGCCCATATGGGCCCGCTGGTCTTCACCGCCATCCGCTACGGTATCGGCACAGTGTTGGTGCTGCCGCTGGCCTGGCGCGAGTACCGCCGGCAATCCGCCCTCGTCGGGCCGCTCACCGGCCGCCAGTGGCGCCAGTTCTCCATCCTGCTGCTGTCGTTCTTCGGCGGCGTCTGGGCGCAGCAGGCGGCGCTCCAAACCGCCAGCGTCACCAATGGCGGCTTTCTCACCACGCTCTATGTGATCTTCACGCCGATCGTGACCTTCATCCTCGCCCGGGTCCGGCCGCACCCGATCGTCTACCTCGGCGCGCCGCTGGCGCTCGTCGGCATTTACCTGCTGACCGGCGCCGACATCACAAGCTTCACCTTCGGCGACGGCTTGCTCATGATCTGCGCCGTCTCCTGGGCCATCCAGATCGCGGTGCTCGCGCCACTGGTGCAGGAAACGGGCATGCCGGTCGCCATGTCGGCCGCGTGCTTTGCCGCCACCGCAATCCTTTCCGCCATCATCTTCCCGCTCACCGAGCACCCGACGCTTGCGGCGGTCTCCGCCGGCTGGATCGAAATTCTATATACCGGCGTGATGTCGACCGCGGTCGCCTTCACGCTGCAGGCCATCGGCCAGCAATACGTACCGCCGGCCAATGCCGCGATCATCCTGTCGGCGGAATCGCTGTTTGCCGCGCTCGCCGGCGCGCTGTTCCTCGGCGAGCGGCTGCCGCCCCTGGGCTATGCCGGGGCGGCGCTGATCCTGGTGGCGATCCTGCTGGTCGAGGTGATTCCCGCGCTCAAGGCGCGGCGGTTTGCTTCAACGCCGGGATCAGCGTGAAGTCGGCGCACACCACCACCATCGTGCAGCCATGCATGATGAAATTGGTGCCCGGATTGAGCGTCAGCGTCCCATCGCCGGAAAAGCCCTGGATCACGATGTGGCCCTTCCACCGGTCCGGGCCGGTGGGTGTGGCGTTGTTCACCGCCAGCTTGCCCAGATAGGGGTGAACCTGCGGCACGTCGGCGCTGCCGCGCGCCGCCAGCAGCGTCACGCACAGATTCTTGCCGCTCGAACCGCACAGATTGAGGCCGAAATCCATCTTCCGGTCGGTCGTCTGGTAGATGCCCAGCGACTGGTCGGCGATCGCCGCAACCGGCATCGCTGCCATCAGCGCGGCGGCGCCGAGGCCGGCAACAGTGCTCAACAATGTCCGCATTCAGTGTCCCTTTTCCGCTTGCGAGGTGCCCCGCCGCGATGATGGCACGGATTTCGTTTGAAGTAAGGCCCCCGCCAGCGGTTGGCCAAGCGAGCCGCCTTCGGATCGCTGGGCCAGAGCGGGCAAGAAAACAGCGGTTGGCCAAGCGAGCCGCCTTCGGATCGCTGGGCCAGAGCTGACAGGAAACAACTCTTTCGCAAAACCGTCATTGCTGCGTCATGCGGGGGCCCTAGCCTCCTGCCTGTCCGGATCATCCCAACCGTCCGGACGCCGGCGCCTGGCGCCGTCCGCCATCACCGGTCTGCGCCCGCCATTGCAGTCCGGAATGAACCTGATCGGTTCTCGGCCGCCCTCCCCGGCGGCCGCTTTTTTGTTGACCGCGTCACCCCAGCCTTGTGCCGCAGCCGCCGCCTCGGGCATGAAGGGCGGGTTTTCCGGACCCGGGGCCGATGGCCAAGCTCTACTTCTCCTACTCCACCATGAACGCCGGCAAGTCGACCTTGCTGCTGCAGGCCTCGTACAACTACCGCGAGCGCGGCATGCGCACGCTGCTCTTCACCTCCGGCCTTTACGCCGAGCCCGGCCGCAGGAGCGGCCTCATCGAATCGCGCATCGGCATCTCGGCCGAGGCCGGCCTGTTCAATGCCGGCGACGACCTCTTCGACCGTATCCGCGAAGAGCAGCAGGCCGGCAAAGTCGATTGCGTCCTCGTCGACGAAGCGCAGTTCCTGACCGAGGAGCAGGTCTGGCAGCTCGCCCGCGTCGCCGACCGCCTCGGCATTCCGGTCATGGCCTTCGGCCTGCGCGTCGATTTCCAGGGCAAGCTTTTTCCCGGCTCGGAAGCGCTGCTCGCCATCGCCGACAGCCTGCGCGAAATCCGCACGATCTGCTATTGCGGTGCCAAGGCCACGATGGTCGTGCGCAAGGACGAACAAGGCCGCGTCATCACCGAGGGCAGCCAGGTGTCGATCGAAAAATCCATCTACGTTTCGCTCTGCCGCAAGCACTGGGAAGAAGAGGTCGGCCGCTGGCCGGTCCTGGGACCTGCACAATGACCGATAAGCTCGAGCCGAAAGGCGCTCTCACCGTCCGCACCCTGGCGATGCCCGCCGACACCAATCCCGCCGGCGACATCTTCGGCGGCTGGGTGATGAGCCAGATGGATATCGCCGGCGCCATCGCCGCCGTCGAGCGGGCGGAGGGCCGCGTCGTCACCGTGGCGGTCGAGGCCATGACCTTCATCGCACCGGTCAAGGTCGGCGACATCCTGTGCGTTTACACCTCGATCGAGCGCGTCGGCACGACCTCCATCACCGTCGCGGTCGAAGCCTGGGCCCGGCGCAACCGCCTCGACGACCGCGTCAAGGTCACCGACGGCCACTTCGTTTACGTCGCCCTCGGCGACGACGGCCACAAGCGTCCGATTCCACCAGCCTGACCCTGCGGGAACCTGAGCCGCAAGCGCCGCGTTTGCTTCCCGAACATGCTTATTCAGGGAGCGCGCCGATGCGCCTCAGGACCCGCGAAACTCTGCTTCAGGTCGCCACCGCCGCCGCCATCGTCTGCACCGCTGCGGCGATCTTCCTGCCGGCAGCGGCATCGGCCAGTACCGTGCCCCTGGCGCCGTCCCAGCCAGTAGCCTGGGCCCACCACGTCCCCCTCGTCGTGAGCCCTCAAAATCTCGTCTCGCCGGAAAGGTAAGGACCTCCATACCGGCCCGGCCGGCGAGTGGGGCGTTGTGCTTTCGGGCGCGACGCCCCTCTATTTTTGGGCACTGTTGCCGGTCGGCCCTTCCGGGCCCCGCGGTGAGCCGCTAGGGTGAACGGCGACTGCGGTTTCCGAGGTTTCGATGTCTGTTCTTGCCCGTCTCTTCGCCGGCGTCATCCTGGCGCTTTGTCTCGCTCTCCCCGCGGCCGCCGTGCAGCCGAAGGGCAGCGCTGCATGGTCCGACGACGGCTGGGCCAGCTTCAGCGGCAACCTCTATCACGGCCCGGGCGTGCAATACCCCGTCAGCGGCCACATCGATGCCGGGCTCCGCATTCGTGTCGATCGCTGCCAGGCCCTGTGGTGCCTGATCCACACCAAGGCCGAGATCGGCTGGATGCCGATCGACAACATCAGCTTCGGACAAGGCCCCTGGGTGCCCTTCGTGAACACCCCGCGCCTGCCGGTCCAGCCCGGCGGCCCGGTCTGCTTCTACACCGGTGCGCGCTACACCGGCACCGAGATCTGCTACAACGCCGGCCACGTCGTGAATGATCTCTACCTCGCCGGCCTCGACAACAGCTTCCGCTCGGTCAAGATGGACAGCGGCAGTGCTATCGTCTGCCGCGACCGCAACTTCCGCAGCTACTGCAAGGTCCTCAACAAGTCCGAGCCGCGTCTCGACCCGCTGCTGAGCGGCGCGATCACGTCCGTGCGCGTCTACTGATCGCGGATCTTCACTGAAAGTTCAGGCGCCGCCCAGCCGGGCGGCGTTTTGCGTTTGGGGCATCGATCCCCATATTGTGGGCCAGAAAGGGAGATCCCAACATGGATGCCAAGACCTATCCCGTCACCCGCACCGATGCCGAGTGGCGGAAGCTCCTGACGGCCGAGCAATACCAGGTGATGCGCGGCCACGGCACCGAGCGGCCAGGCAGTTGCGCCCTCCTCGCCGAGCACCGCCCGGGCACGTTCTATTGCGCCGGCTGCGACACGCCGCTGTTCGAGGGCAAGGTGAAGTTCGAATCCGGCACCGGCTGGCCGAGCTTCAACGACCCGATCCCCGGCGCCACCGAAACCACCACCGACCGCGCCTTCGGCATGGTCCGTACCGAGGTGCATTGCGCCACCTGCGGCAGCCATCTCGGCCACGTCTTCCCCGACGGCCCGCCGCCCACCGGCCTGCGCTACTGCATCAACGGCGTCGCCCTCGCCTTTAAGCCCACCGAAGCGAACTGAGTGCGCAGTCGGGGTCCTTCCCTGCGCCGCAGGCGTCGGGGAGGCCCCTGCCCCGGGCACCGGACCGGCGAGGGCTAATACGTCCTGAACGCCCACATCCCGATAAAATTGATCGCCGCCAGCGCCGCGAAGATCGACGACACCAGCGGCATCCCGGCGAGGCCCCAGGCGATTACCGCCAGCCCCATCATCACCGCCTTGAAGATCATCAGCGCCGGCATCTTCAGCCGCCGCTTGCCCGCACGCGGCGCCGCATATATCGCCCAGAGCACGATCGCGACGACGGGCAGGGCGACGGCAAGCCCCGCCTTGATCGGCGTGCTCCCTCCCAGCGCCCAGCCCACGACGACAAAGGCTGCGAGCATCCCCAGCTCGAGCAGAAAAGCCAGCAGCAGATTGCTGCTGCGCAACGTCTTGATCATTGCGCCCCTCCCCCACTCCGTTCTCTAGCAGAGAACGGGGCGCGGTGGGCCGTTTCTATTTCTTCTTCGGCTTGTCCTTGCCGTCGGCCTTTGGCGCCGCCTTCCTGGGCGGCGCTTCGACCTTCCCCTTGGCCACCACCTTGGCCTTCGGTTTCGGTGGCGCCTTGGTCAGCGTGTCCATCTGCGCCTTTTCGGCAACCGCCACCTTGGCGCGCGTCCAGAACTCCATCTCGCGGCCGTGCGGCCGCCCCTCCTGCTCCCAAAGCAGATAGGCCTGCTCGCGGATCGCGGCTTCGCTCGCCGCACCTGTCGATGCCATGTCGTGCTCCTTCTGGTTGCGACTCGATTCAACACGGCCATCGTGAACCCGGTTCCGGCGCCCGGCCAGCGTCCCCCGCCTCCCCCGGCACATCGATGTACCGAGCCTGAAAGCCAGCTTCAGCGCCGCTTCAACCACGGGTTGGCTCCATGCCACCGCCAAATCATTGAAGGGGCAACCAAATGCGTCACATCCTGATTGCCGGTCTCGTTGCGGCCGGCCTCGTTCTCACCGCCGCGCCGGCCTTCGCCCTGCCGGCCGTCACCATGGCCGAAGCTGGCTTCAGCGCCGGTCCCGGCACGGACTATGGCCCGGCGCCGAGCCTCAAGCTCGGCACGCATGTCGATGTCATCTGGTGCGGCACGCATCAGAACTGGTGCCTCGTCGACATTCACAACAAGCGCGGCTGGGTGCCGATGGCTTCGCTCAACTTCAAGCTGCCCAAGGTCGCCGGCTTCGGCGACGACGGCACGCAGGGTAGCGGCGGAGACATTGGGCCCGCGGCAGGCAGCGGTGGCCAGTCCCCTGCAAGCCGGTCGATGTCCCTGAGCGCCGAGCCGCACCGCCCGACCTTCACCTCCGGTGCGATCCAGAAGATAAAGCTTCCCTGATCGACCATCCGCGCGGTGGCTCAGGCCTCGGTCAGGGCCCCGCGCAGCCGCTCGGCGACCAACTGCAGGCTGCGCCGCGTATCCGCCAGCCGGCTGTTCGCCGCAACCAGCGGCGAGAGCAGCGGCACCGCCTCGTCCAGCGCCTTCAGCTCTGCCTCGACCTTGGCGAGCAGGGTGCGGATATCCTTGGCAAGTTCGCCGTCGCGCCGCCCCATGTCGCGCAACCGTTGTGCAGTCGTGGCCAGCCGCACGCTCTCAATCTGCCACTCGCCCACGCGCTCATTGATCGGCGCGACGAGCTGCGCCACTCGGCGCGCTGCCAGCGTCTGTTCCGATACCGTCCGGTGACGCAGCTCCCCCGACACGTCGTCTTGTTCAGATGTCGCCATTTCGGCATGCATTGCAGACGGGCACCAGCTCGATCACTAACCAATGTTAGCGCATGGAACGTCGCCATCTTGCGCGGCGTTCCCGGCGCATGCCCATTTCGCGCATCGATACATTCCTGCGCAAACTGGAGCGCCGTGACCGGCTCTCTTCCGCAGAGGCGGAGTTATTGGTCGACGCGGCCGGCGACGAAGTTTCCTTCGATATGGACTCCGA
>Ga0310811_10006428_pt1 | contig 15024 bp, 18 predicted proteins | sample YCmetagenome_FD_207642 | JGI IMG/M metagenome (GOLD analysis project Ga0310811, IMG submission 207642) | Soil microbial communities from experimental microcosm in Duke University, North Carolina, United States - YC | ecosystem: Engineered > Artificial ecosystem > Soil microcosm > Unclassified ...
ACGACGGCCACCGGCGGCTCCGCCAGGATGCTGACCGAAGGCGCCACGATCTCGACCTTGTCCGGCCCCAGCTCCTTGATGGCGAGAATCGCTTCGTTTTCCCAGGCCAGCAGCACATCGCCGATGCCACGCTCGACAAAGGTGGTGGTCGCACCACGCGCGCCGGAATCCAGCACCGGCACATTCCTGTACAGCTTGCGCAGAAATTCGGTCGCGCTTGCTTGATTGCCGCCCGGCTGTTTCAACGCGTAACCCCATGCCGCCAGATGGTTCCAGCGCGCTCCACCCGAAGTTTTCGGGTTGGGCGTAATAACAGATACGCCTGGTTTCACCAGATCGTTCCAGTCGTGTATGCCTTTCGGGTTGCCCTTACGCACCAGGAACACGATGGTCGATGTATACGGCGCGCTGTTATGCGGCAGGCGTTTCTGCCAATCCTTTGCAAGCAACCCTTTTTCAGCAATTGCATCGATGTCGTAAGCCAACGCTAGCGTCACGACATCAGCATCGAGGCCGTCGATCACGGCGCGCGCCTGCTTGCCAGAGCCGCCGTGCGAAGCCTTGATCTTCAGGTCTTCGCCCGTGTCCGCTTTCCATTTTTTTGCAAAGACTTTGTTGAAGTCCTGGTACAGCTCGCGCGTCGGATCGTAAGACACGTTCAACAAGTCGGCCGCGTGCAATGCAGGCGTCGTCAAGGCCAATGCAAGCGCCGCCCCGATCAGTTTTTTCAACAGCATCTCGTTCTCCCTATTACGTTTCGTGGAGAAGCAAGCGTAAAGGCGAGGCCTGCAAAACAGAACGAATTGTTTCAACGATGCATATGCGCTTTTCAAATAAAGCGTTCATGCCTCGCGTGGAATATGCTTATGCATTCCTTCCTTGATTGCAATCAAAGGAACGAAGCTGCCATGAACGCCATCGAAAGACAGATGAACGACTCGCCCAAAACCGGAAAGGACTTATATGAGCGCACCACATGACGTGGCCGTGATTGTCGGCAGCCTGCGCAGGGAATCGATCAACCGCAAGCTGGCGAACGAACTGATCAAACTGGCGCCGCCTTCGCTGAAGCTCTCCATTGTGGAGATCGGCGACATTCCGCTGTTCAACCAGGATTGGGAAATGCAGCCGCCGCAGGCTGTCGTCGATCTAAAGCAGGCGATCGGCAAAGCACAAGCGGTGCTATTCGTCACACCGGAATACAATCGTTCAATTCCCGGGGTGCTGAAGAACGCAATCGATGCCGCTTCGCGCCCATACGGAAAAAGCGCCTGGCCCGGCAAGCCGGCCGCCATCATCAGCGCCTCGCCCAGTCCGATCGGCGGCTTTGGTGCCAGCCATCATTTGCGTCAGGTGCTCGTGTCGATCGGCGTCAATGCGATGCCACAACCGGAGGCTTATCTTAGCCACGCAGACAAATTGTTCGCGAGCGGCACGCTGGAGGATGCGGGAACGCGCGCGTTCCTGCAAAAATTTCTCGACAGTTTTGCGCGGTGGATCGAGCGTCACACGGACTGAGGATTTTCCAATGAAGCTGGCACCGTTCTCGCGCGCTTCTCCTCCCTAGAGCCGCATCGCGTTATAAAGACCAGGAAATACGCGGATTCGACCGCGCCAGCAAAACCACGGTGGGCAAGTTTGCGATGCATCACAAAATGAGGCGTCGCCGGTCGGCGCCGGACATTAGGATGGCAAGAAAAAGCCGGCAAATGCCGGCTTTTAAATTCTCAGCGGTCGCTAAAAATCAGCGGCCACAAAATCACCAGCCAAGTCGCCGCTGCCAATAACAGCGTCAACAATACCGCCGCGCTACCGAAATCTTTTGCATTTTTAGATAGCGGATTACGTTCCAGCGATACACGGTCCACCACTGCTTCGATCGCGGAATTCAGCAATTCAACCACTAGCACCAGCACGAACACCGCAATCAGCAGCAGCTTTTCGAGCGCGGAAACCGGTAGCAGCAACGCGGCCACTGTGCCAATCACAACGACGAACAGCTCCTGGCGGAACGCATGCTCGCCGCGCCACGCCGAGCGAAAGCCGGCCATCGAATAGCCGAGCGCCATGTAAATGCGACGAAAACCGCTTTTGCTCTTGAATTCACTGACGGGAAGTTGGGGATCGCTCATTGCAGACGTTTGCATGTGATGGAAGTGGCGCGATTATCTGCGCATCGTCGTGCCGAGACAAGCACGGCGCGACAGGATGGGCCTATGCGTGTGAACGCACTGTTAATACCGGCGGGAAAACACAGCCGCCTTTGTCGATCTTTTCACAATGTGATATAAACACCTTACCCCACGGCACGAATGAATCATGACTACACCGCACACTGCCGACTCCGACAAAACATCCATCCAGGTACTTGAACGCATGACCTCTTTGCTGGATGCGCTCGCCAGCTACCCGGACCCTGTCAGCTTGAAGGAGCTGGCGCACGTTACCAGCCTGCACCCGTCCACGGCTCACCGGATCCTGAACGACCTGGTATTGAAACGCATCGTGGATCGCGTGGAGCCGGGCACCTATCGGCTGGGCATGCGCCTGCTCGAGCTGGGCAACATCGTCAAGAGCCGACTCGACGTGCGCGAAGCGGCGCTGGACCTGATGCGCCGCCTGCACCGCAAGACCAGCCAGACCGTCAACCTGTCGGTACGGCAGAATGATGAAATCATCTACATCGATCGTGCGTTTTCCGAACGCTCCGGCATGCAGGTGGTGCGCGCCGTCGGCGGCCGCGCACCGCTGCATTTGACCTCCACCGGCAAGCTGTTCCTGTCGATCGATGATCCGCAGACCGTGCAAGCCTACGCCGAGCGCACCGGCTTGAACGGCCATAACAGGAACTCGATCACTGATCTCGTCAAACTGAATGGTGAACTGCAACGCGTGCGTGAGCTCGGCTACGCTCGCGACAACGAAGAGCTGGAACTGGGGGTGCGCTGCATGGCTGCCGGCATTCACGACGATAGCGGCAGACTGATCGCGGGGCTGTCGATTTCGGCGCCGGCCGATCGTCTGCAGGAAGCGTGGCTGGAAGACCTGATCTCCACTGCCAAGGCCATTTCGCTTGCGCTCGGCTATTCCGGCGGCGATAGCAAGACCTGAAACAGGCAGCGGGTATAAAAAAAGGCGAACCGCGGTTCGCCTTTTTTTATGATGGTTCGCATCATCCCTCGATACGACGCGCGTTCGCCGCAATGTTTTGCGGCGCCGGATTCCTCTCCAGCCACTTGCGTATGCGCTTGGCGTCCGCCAGCCGCGAATACTTGCCCTTGGAATCGAGGAAGATCATCACAACGGAGCGGCCATCGATATTGGCCTGCATGACGAGGCAATGTCCCGCCTCATTGATGAAACCGGTCTTCTGGATGCCGATCTCCCAGTCGGGATTGTTGACCAGGCGATTTGAATTTGCATATTGCAATGCACGCCCACCGGGCTCCACCACATATTTGGTATCGGTCGTGTACTGGCACAGGATAGGGTGGCGCGATGCTGCCAGCAGGAGCTTCGCGAGGTCGCGCGCGCTGGCGACATTCTGACTCGACAAGCCGGTGGAATCGACGTAGTGCGTGCTGGTCATGCCGAGCTCCCTCGCCTTTGCATTCATCGCGGCGACAAAGGCCTGGATCCCGCCCGGATAATTGCGGCCCAGCGCCGAAGCGGCGCGATTCTCGGAACTCATCAAGGCGATGTGCAGCATCTTCGAGCGCGGCAGGCGCGATCCCACGCGTAAGCGCGATGAACTGAAACGCAGGCGGTCGACGTCGTCATCCGTAACTTCAATGATCTCGTTCATGTCCTGATGCGACTCCACCACCACCATGCCCGTCATCAGCTTGGTGATCGAGGCAATCGGCAAGGCCACGTTCGCATTCTTCTCCAATAGCACCTGCGACGAGGATTCATCCATCACCAGCGCCACATTGGAGGCCAGCGCGAGTGAATCGCGTGTCATGTTGAGACCGGCCAGGTCGCCCGCAGTCATGACAGGCGGTACTGCGGGAATCGCCGGTTTCGCCTCGCGCTGGTACACGACCTTGCGCTTGCCGTGCACGACGACGACTTTTTTGACCAGTTTTTCACGCGAGTTAAGCGAGGCCTCCTGCATCGCCCGGGATTTCTTGCGCGTGGGGGTAGACACACCGCGACGGGATGCGACGCTGGCGGCTTTGCGCTTGACGTGTTTGGTGGTTTTCTTGACCGTAGTTCTAACGGTCTTGGATTTCGCAGAAGTGCCTGCAGTCTCGGCGGCCTGCGCGAAGGGAATGTGGAAAACAATCAGAAAGGACAGGGCGATTCCCAGCGCGGACTTCAGCATCTGCGGTCTCCGGTGCGTACAAATATTGCCGCAGTGTAGCAAATATCATAAAAAACGCAAAGAATTAGGTAGTTAGCGTTCTTCATTAACCTATTTTCTAATGGACAATAGTTGTACTGTTTTAACAGGATGTTGCACTGCAATATCACACGAAACGTTTCTTTAAAGGATTACTGCTCCTCTATTTCAAGCCCCCGCTGGCGCAACTTCATTTTCATGTGCGTAAAAGCGGTGGCAGTCTGGCCTGGCTCGCCTTTCACGCCGAGTTCAATATGCCGACGCGTGTGCGCGTCGCCGACGTTTGGCAGGCTGAATACCTTGACCCGCGGAAAGTCTCTCTCGATCTCTTCCATCAACGGCGTCAGACTCGCCTCGATTGCACCATAAACCAGCACCGATTGTTCGGCGTATGGCTGTCGATGAAACAGCGACTTGTAATGGGTATCAAGGACCCATTCGATCATCGGCCACGCCATAACGGGAAAGCCAGGCACGAAGTAATGCGCTCCCTCGCCGTGCCGGATCGAGAAACCCGGAATCTTGTTGTATGGATTGGGGATGATGTCTGCCCCTTGCGGAAACTCACCCATCTTCAGGCGATTCGCATGATCGGGATGCTCCGTATCGAGCGGCACATTGGCGTCACGCGCCATGTCGCGCATGCGCTCCTCGATGCTTTGCTTTGCCTGGGGGTGCAGTTCCAGCGGCACACCGAGCGCGGCGGCCGCGCATTGTCGCGTGTGATCGTCCGGTGTGGCGCCAATGCCGCCGCAGCTGAATACGATGTCATTGCTCGCGAAGCTGTGCTTCAGGGTCGCCGTGATGCGCGTACGGTTGTCACCGATCACCTGCGCCCAAGACAACGCCAGACCGCGCGCCTTCAATAGTTCGACTACTTTGGAAAAATGCTTGTCGACGCGCTTACCCGAGAGGATTTCGTCGCCGATGATGATCAGACCAAATGCCATGATGATGAGATGTGATGCGAAGAAGACAAGATCATTATGCCCGAGCCTTGCACATCGCATCGGCGGCTATTCGAGTGTGTCGGTATCGGGCGCATGGGACACAGTTGAAGTCGGCTGCAGTTCACCGCGCTGCGCGCGATGGCGCGTCAACGCGTCGAGACAGTAATGCTGGAACCATAGTCCGGTGAAGATGAACACCAGCACATACAGCCAGATCGCGACCGCGGCCAGCAACGGAAAGAAGATGAAGGACAAGGGGCCGCCCAGCCACAGCAGCGTCGGCAAGGCGCCCAGCGCGCCAGTAGTGGCGCCGATCAGCAACAGCTGCCAGCGATGCGCCCGCAGCAAGGTTTGCCGTTCCTCAGCATCGGCATGATCGGCCAGCGCGTCGTAAGCCATCACGCGATAGGTCAGCCAGCCCCAGAGTACCGGCTGCACAACGAAGGTCAACGGTGGAAACAGCGACAGCGGCAAGGTCGCCAGCCACAGCACCAGAAACACGAGGAAGGACGAAGTCGACATCCACAGACTGCCGAAAAAACTGCCGCCCTTGCGCGCTTCCAGCCGAGGATAGTGTTTGCTGCCTACGTGCCGCACCACCACCGGCATCGCGATGATGCCGACAAAGATCAATGCGGTAATGATCATCAGCGGCAGCAGCGCCCACATCGCGATCAGCGGTACCAGGATGGTCTTGATCGCCCCCATGCCGATCGAATCCAGCATGCCGCCGGCAGTGGAAAACAGATCGTGCTCGACGAAGTAGGCGTGCAGCCAGTTCGCCATGGGCTGCAAGGAAAACCACAGCACCACGCCCCAGATCAAAACCGAAAAGAGAAAGGGTAGCGCTGTCAGCATCAGCATGCGGAAACGCAATTGCGACAGCAGCGCCCGGCCGAACGCAGCCACGATTGAACGCATAAAATCCTTTGAGAACAGCGCGGCGTACGACTGTCGCCGCGAACAAAACATGGCACGATTTTACAGCGCGGACCACATGCCTCGCACGGACGCAGCTGTTACAATCGCCGCATCCCTCCGACTCATTCATATTTCAAAGGATCAACATGGCAAGCATCGCGACATCCTCCGGCCTCCAATACGAAGACAAGGTGGTCGGCGACGGCCCGGAAGCTGCTGCAGGCAACCACGTCACTGTGCACTACACCGGCTGGCTGCAAAACCCGGACGGCAGCGCGGGGCAAAAATTCGATTCCAGCAAAGACCGCAACGACCCGTTTGCATTTCCACTCGGCGCTGGTCACGTGATCAAAGGCTGGGATGAAGGTGTGCAAGGCATGAAAGTCGGCGGCACGCGCGTGCTGACGATCCCGGCTTCGCTTGGTTATGGCGCACGCGGCGCCGGCGGCGTGATTCCACCGAACGCGACATTGATTTTCGAAGTGGAATTGCTCGGCGTCTGAGCATCGTCCAACCTACCGATAAAAAAGCCTCGCATCGCGAGGCTTTTTTCATGGCGGATGCGGATATGGCGTCAGCCGGCGGCGCCAAAGGTTTTCGCGATATTCCTGCCGATCTTGTCTTCGATCATGGGCGCAAAGCTCTTGAAGAAGCCTTCCAGCGTGATATCGACCTGCACTTGCTGCGCCTGCACGGTCAATCGTCCTTCCAGGCCGCTGCGTTCGAAGCGCAGCACATTGTCTTCCCACTGCGTCGACATCTCATATTCGGCCGCCATGCGCTCGGCCACGTGCTGTGCGGCGTCCTTTGCCTGCTGCAGCGACAAGGTGTGTTGGTGCGTGATGCTGATATCTGCCATGTGTTCTTTCAGTTCTTCTGTGCCATGACGGCAGGATTAATCAGGTTCGGCGGATGCTGCCCGCCGAGTGCCGCGATCAGGTTGTCCGACGCGCATTCCGCCATCGCACGCCGCGTCTTACCGGAAGCACTACCGATGTGCGGCGTCAGCACCACGTTCGACAGGGTCAGGAAATCGGGATGCAGCGCCGGTTCGTTCTCGAACACGTCAAGGCCAGCCGATGCCAGCCGGTGTTCGCGCAATGCCGCGATCAGCGCCACATCGTCGACAACGCCGCCGCGTGCGATATTGACCAGCGTCGCACTCGGTTTCATCAAAGCGAGCTCCGCAGCACCTATCGTGTGATGCGTGGCCGCTGAGTAAGGCAGCATCAGCACTAGGTGATCGGCATTGCGCAGCAGGTCTTCCTTGCTCACATAGCGCGCGTTGTTCGCATGCGCCTCCTGCTCGGGCGTCAGATGCGAGCGGTTGTGATAGATCACCTGCATGTCAAAACCCATGGAACGGCGCGCGATTGCCTGGCCGATGCGGCCCATGCCGAGTATGCCGAGCGTCGCACCGTGCACATCGGCGCCGAGAAACTGGTCGAAGCGCCAGTTCTTCCACTGTCCGGCGCGTAGCCAGCGTTCGGATTCCGATACGCGGCGCGCGCTGGCCATCAACAGCGTCCATGCGTGGTCGGCGGTCGTCTCGTTCAGCACGTCCGGCGTATTAGTCACCATGATGCCGGCGCTCGTTGCCGCCGCCACGTCGATGTTGTTGTAGCCGACCGCGACGTTGCACACGGCTTTTAACTGCGGGTTCGCCGCGATGAGGTCGGCCGTCAGCATTTCGCTGCTGGTCAGGATCACGCCGCTCTTGCCCTGCATGCGGGCACGCAGTTCGTCGGCAGTATAGATATGGTCCTGCTGGTTCGATTCGACATCGAAATGACGCTCAAGCCGCGCCAGCACATCGGGAAAAGTGGCACGTGCCAGCAGTATCTTTGGTTTCATCGCGTTGTAGTGTTGAAAAGCGGCCGCTCGGCTTGCTTGCGGCGAAATGGTTTGGGTGACCTCCTGCCAGGCCTCATTCTAGCGCAGCCGCTCTCGCCTGGAAGCCGCACCAATCGTCGCTCTCCGCCCGGATAGACTGTGCACGGGCTGTATTTGCTTATGTCCAAACGGTATAAGCCGTGTTTGTGGGAAAGGTCGATTTGGCTTAAAATACGAGGCTTTCCACTGCGCCGAAGACCCTGCGGCTTGCCCTTTTGCACGAGGCATCGCAAGCGGCTTCACGCATATTCCAATTTTAGGACTGGCAATGACTCACGTAGTAACCGACTCCTGCATCCTCTGCCGCTATACGGACTGCGTCGATGTGTGCCCGGTAGATTGTTTCCGCGAAGGCCCGAATTTCCTGGCGATCGATCCGGATGAATGCATCGATTGCGCGGTGTGTGTAGCCGAATGCCCTGTCAATGCGATCTACGCCGAGGAAGACGTGCCGGCCGATCAGCAGCATTTCATTCCGCTGAACGTGGAACTGGCGCGCGCTTGGCCATCGATCACCAAGACCAAGGCAGCGCTGCCGGAAGCGGAAGAATGGAAGGACAAGCAAAACAAGCTGCCGCACCTGCAACGTTGATCGTGCAGCATTCCCGAAGAACCCCTGCATCGTCAGGGGTTTTTTATTGGCCTATGCGAGTACGCATCTCGCCCTCATTGGCGCTGCCGGCCGATGTGAACGATAATTCTGTTTTCCGTCGAATCCGCCCGTCGTGAACTCTTCCGTCCGACCCACTCTTGCCGACCAGCTCGAAGACCTGCTGCCGCAGACGCAATGCACGAAGTGCGGCTACCCGGCATGCCGCCCCTATGCGGAAGCGATTGCGGACGGCCGCGCCAACTACAACCAGTGCCCGCCGGGCGGCATCGAAGGCGTCGCGCGGCTGGCAAAGGTGCTCGGCAAGCCGGTCATTCCGATCAACCCGGTCAATGGCATCGAACGTCCGCGTCCGATGGCGGTCATCGATGAGCCGATCTGCATAGGCTGCACGCTCTGCATCCAAGCCTGCCCGGTCGACGCCATCGTCGGCGCCGCCAAGCAGATGCATACCGTCGTGGCCGAACTGTGCACCGGCTGTGACCTGTGCGTGGCGCCCTGCCCGGTCGACTGTATTTACATGGTAGAAGTCACGCCGGGCAAAACCGGCTGGGATGCCTGGTCGCAGGAACAGGCCGATGCGGCGCGAGAACGCCACGATTTCCGTAACTTCCGCCTGAAGCGCGAGAAGGAAGAAAACGATGCACGCCTGGCCGCGAAAGCCGCCGCCAAGCTCGCCGCGGTATCGGGGGAGACGCCGATGTCGGAGCAGGAGCAGGCCGAACAGGCGCGCAAGAAAGCCATCATCCAGGCAGCGATCGAGCGCGCGCGGCTGAAGAAGGAACAGGCGGAAAAAGACAAGGACCAGCAATGAACGCTGAAAAGCGCCGCGAAATTTTCAACCGACTGCGCATCGCCAACCCGCATCCCACCACCGAACTCGAATACCAGACACCGTTCCAGTTGCTGATCGCCGTGCTGCTATCGGCACAGGCGACCGACGTCTCTGTCAACAAGGCGACGCGCAAGCTGTATCCAGTGGCCGGCACGCCTGAAAAAATCCTCGCGCTCGGCGTGGAAGGCTTGATCCCCTACATCCAGACCATCGGCCTGTATCGCACCAAGGCCAAGAATGTGATCGAGACCTGCCGTATCCTGCTGGAGCAGCACGGAGGTGAAGTCCCGCGCACACGCGAAGAACTGGAAGCACTGCCTGGCGTCGGGCGCAAGACCGCGAACGTAGTGTTGAATACGGCCTTCGGCGAACCGACGATTGCGGTCGACACGCACATCTTCCGCGTCGCCAACCGCACCGGCATTGCGCCCGGCAAGAACGTCGATATCGTCGAACAAAAACTATTGAAATTCGTGGCGCCGGAATTCCAGCAGGACGCGCATCACTGGCTCATCCTGCACGGCCGCTACACCTGCATCGCGCGTACGCCGAAATGCTGGAACTGCGTGATCGCCGACCTGTGCGAGTACAAGCACAAGACGCCGCTGCCGGCGAAGGGTGTGTAAGCGATTTAAAGCACGATCGCGCAGGACGCCTCGAAAGTCAGACGCGGCAGGCGTGGCTTCAGTTTTGAATGATCGCCATAACCGATGCCGCAGACGAAATTCGCTTTCACCTGCGTGCCGACGAAGAAACTTTCATTGATCTTGTTGGCATCGAAGCCGGACATCGGGCCGCAGTCGAGCCCGATCGCGCGCGCCGCCAGCATGAAATAGGCACCCTGCAAGGATGAGTTGCGCAGCGCGGTTTCGGCGATCTTCTGGTCGTTGCCTTCGTACCAGGCTTGGGCATCGCCATACGGCCACAGCTGCGGCAGCTTGCGTGGAAAAGCCATGTCCATGCCAATAATGGCCGTGATCGGTGCCGTCAGTACTTTCTCGACATTACCCTCATCCATGCAAGCCGCCAGTTTCGCCTTTGCCTCCGGTGATTTGACGAAGGCAATGCGGATCGGCGAACAGTTGCCCGAGGTCGGCCCCCACTTCATCAATTCATAGATTTCCCGCAGCTGGCCGTTGGTGACCGGCTTGTCCAGCCATGCGCGCTGCGAGCGGGCTTGCGTGAAGAGAGTGTCGAGGGCGTGCTGGTCGATCATGATGATTCCGTTTCGAGAAAGCGGCAGCCGCGATGCGGCCACGATTGAGCAAATAAGCAAGATGCGTATGGTAGCGGGAAACGGTGCCCCCTGTCGAAGCGGGACAGCAACAAGCGACGTACAATGAGGCCTGCATTGCGCTCCTTCGCGATCCCGGAAATTGAAACGATGTTCACACCTTCTCAACACGACGTCCGCCGCTTCTTTTGCGAAACCTTTCGCAAGCAGCGCGAGAACCAGATCCTGACACCACTGGAAGCGATTGCGCGCGACTGGATCGTGCAGCATCCCGAATATGCAGATGCCTTGCACGATGTCGATACGGCGCTGGCCGCCGACTACTCGGTCGAATCGGCACAGGCTAATCCCTTCCTGCACTTGTCGATGCACTTGTCGATCGCCGAGCAGATATCAATCGACCAGCCGCCCGGTATCCGCGCCGCCTATCAGGCCCTGGCGCAGCGGCTGGGCGAACACGATGCGCATCATCAGGTGATGGAATGCCTGGGCGAAATGATCTGGACTTCGCAACGCAACAATACGCCGCCGGATGGCGCGGCTTATATCGAATGCGTCAGGCGTCGCGCCAGTTAGGACGGCTGTCAAATAAAAAAGCCGCGGCGTGCCGCGGCTTTTTTCATGATGCTGTTCCTTACTTTCGTATTACCAGCGAGCCCGGCAGGCTGTGCAGATAGGCTGCAATATTTTGGATATCTGCATCCGACAACTGCTTTGCCAGCGGTCCCATGATCGGGTTGCTGCGGCTGTTCGATCCGGTGCCGCGGCGATATGCGGTCAGCGCGTGCGCCAGGTAATCCTGGTGCTGGCCGGCCAGTTTCGGATAGGCCGGATCGATCGGCGAATTGAAATCGGCACCGTGGCAGGAGGCGCAGTTGAACTTGGCGACCGCTGCCTTGCCGGCTTCAATGCTGCCAGCCGAAGCGTTGAACGAGACCGCCACCAGCGAGACGGTAGCCAATGCGAATAGCTTCTTCATGATCGGCTCCCTTATTTTTTCTGCTGTGAATAGTAGGCGGCGACGTCGGCAATGTCCTGATCCGACAGACTTGCGGCAATGCCGTCCATCGACGGATGATTGCGGTCGCCCTTCTTGTATGCGTTCAGCGCAGCGGTGATGTATTTCGCCGATTGCCCACCGATCATCGGCACCGAATACACCTCTGGAAACGAACTCTTGTAGCCCTCGATGCCGTGGCAGCCGATACACATGGCCACCTTATTTGATGCAGCCTTCGCATCACCAACAATATCCGCCGCGGAAGCAATATTGACCACACCCGCAAGCGCTAGAAGCGCAATTAGTTTTTTCATGATGAGCAGTGGGTAGTTGAAGACGAAACCTGTTGGTGGGGCGCAGTTAGTCTCCATCTGCGCATCATGTATGTTGCTTCTCCACCAATAAAAGCCGCTCGATTCTACATGAAGACAAAATAGGCGTCCACGTTCCTTCCGTGCACCTAATGCCCCTATCGCTGCTCTTCCTGCGCGACCGCCTGCTGTTCTGGTGCTTTCTCCGATTCCTCGCCCTCGAATTCCACCTCGTCCAGTTCAGCGTCTTGCACTTCCGCTACCGCTCGCGGCGTCGCAACCGGCCACAGAAATTCGGCCGGACGCAGGAGCCAGCGCCGCCATATCGCACGAAATGCCATGCGGCGCGTGCGGCGCGATACATCGCGTGCGCGCAGCGCCAATCCTAGCGCGCAAGAAAACGCCACGCCGACATTCAGCAGGCCGATCGCCACCACGCCAGCCACTGCCAGCCAGAACTGCGGCGTGGCCAGCACATGCCAGCCGAGGCTGAAAGCGGCCGACGTCAGCGCCGCTGCGGACAGCGTGACATGCCGCACATCCAGCGGCACGCCGAAAAATTGCGCGACCGATGGCGTCATGCCGAGCAACACCGCGAGCGCGACATTGCCCGCGATGCTCGCGACATTCCGCTCTAGCCATGCAGCCCAGCGTTCCGCCCGATTGGGTCCGAGCGCGTGCACCACGCGACGGTGATGGGCAATCGACTCGCGCAAGCGGCGCAGCGCAAACCAGTTGTCGGCAAAGCCGGCGATCAGACCAGCCAGCCACAGCAGCACGCCGGTGAAAGCGGCAAAGAGCGGCGTCGCGCCGAGCAGAGACAGCGAATGCAGCGTCGCGTCGGCGCGGTACTGGTGCATGATCGGGCGGCCGCCAATGAACCACACCGCGAGCGCCATGAGCAGCACGGTTGGCGTCACAGCCAGCAGATTGCCGAACACCGCGGCCCACTGCGCGCGCAGCAGGGCAGCCGCACGCGCCAGCAGATCGCGCATGCCGCCCGGTGTATCGAGCTCGCTCATTTCCATTGCCAGGGCCGGGGCGGTCACTGCCGGCTGCCGCGCGGCCAGCACGCCGCCAGCCGCTGAAATCAGCAGGAAGCTGATCGCAAAGATCAACGAGAGGAACAAGCCTTCGAAAAAATGCGCAGGTCCGAGATGCGCCAGACCGATCTTCGCCCCCGCGGGCAGCGCGGCGATTACACCGCCCAGCAACGCCGCTTTCAGGATGGTGCGGTAAGTGCTCCGATCGTGCGCAATGTAAGCCTCGCCGCGATCGGCATTGCGCTCGACCATTTTGCGGGCAAGCAAGGCGAAGCTGCGGCTGACAAGATCGCGCACCGAGGCACGGCGATGGTGAGCGACAATCAGATCGACCAGCACCGCCTGCACCTGCAGCGCGCCCTGGTCGGAGCGCGGCGCCGTGCGCAAGTCGAGCAGCCGGCTGATGCGCAACAACTGCGCGCGCAGGCGTTCGACGTGATACACCAGTCCCACCGACACGCCATATTTATCCAAATGCGCGTAAATGCGATCCGTTTGCGCCTGGCACACGGCGACCAGCATGCGTACGCTGCGCAAGGCGCTCTCGTCCGGAAGGCGCTGCATCAGGAATGCTTCCAGCTCGCGCCGTAGCGCCATGAAAGGCGTGGCCAGCAAGGGCATGCGTGGTTCCAGTCGCTGGCGAAAAGCGGGACTGATGCCGACTGAAATCACCATGGTCACGAGATATAGCATGGCCTCGTCGATCTGCTGCCGGTAACCGTGCGCGATGCCGTCATCGCCACACAGCTTCCACAGCCGCGTCAGTGTTTTTTGATCGAGACCCAGCAGCCATTCGGCATCCGACTGCTCGGGAAACATCGCGGTAAACAGCATCGACAGATCGCAGTCGCCGATCGGCCGCGGCAGAATCAGCTTGGCAATGCGATCCGACAGCTCCGAAAAGAAGGCCGATTCGCGCGGCATGCCGGTCGCCGAAAACAATTCATGGCCGGTCGCCTCGCGCAACGTCTTCTGCAAGGTCATCTGCACCGCCTGCCGTACGTCGCGATTGGCGTCCAGCCAGTCCAGCATGTAGCGCACGCGATGCTGCTTGACGCGTCGCCATTCGGCGGCGTCCAGCAAGGAGACCTTCGGTTCGCGGCGCATCCAGTCAGCCAGGTCGATCATCCAGTTGGCACGCGCATGCCAGGACGCGCGCGGATCGGCGCGTCGCATCAAGCCTTCGATCTGCGGCAGATAGCGTTCGTGATGAATGTGGTGCCGCAATGCGCCGCGGCGGAACCGGCGCCAGATGGCGCAGATTCGGAGAAACGAGATTTTCATACCGGCATTGTACGAGGGGAGAACAAGAGAACGTCAAACCGGCCGGCGGGTAGGTGCAGACGGCGTGCGCGACGGGAATCCGCGCTGATTACCTCCGATATACTCCAACTTCTTTTCATTGAAATGACATCGTGATGCGACAAGAAACACGCTTCGAAGGTTCCCGTGATTATGTGGCGACCGGCGATCTGAAGCTCGCCGTCAATGCAGCACTGGCCTTGCAGCGCCCGCTGCTGATCAAGGGCGAGCCGGGCACCGGCAAAACCATGCTGGCGGAGGAAGTGGCCGCCGCGCTCGGCATGCCCTTGCTACAGTGGCATATCAAATCGACCACAAAAGCACAGCAAGGCTTGTACGAATATGACGCCGTCTCGCGCCTGCGCGATTCGCAATTAGGCGACGAACGGGTCAAACACATCGAAAACTACATCGTCAAAGGCGTGCTGTGGCAAGCCTTCACCGCGGACGAGCAAGTGGTGCTGCTGATCGATGAAATCGACAAGGCCGATATCGAATTTCCGAACGATCTGTTGCGCGAGCTCGACCGCATGGAATTCTATGTGTACGAGACGCGCGAAATGGTGAAGGCGAAACACCG
>Ga0310811_10006429_pt1 | contig 15022 bp, 10 predicted proteins | sample YCmetagenome_FD_207642 | JGI IMG/M metagenome (GOLD analysis project Ga0310811, IMG submission 207642) | Soil microbial communities from experimental microcosm in Duke University, North Carolina, United States - YC | ecosystem: Engineered > Artificial ecosystem > Soil microcosm > Unclassified ...
CCCGCCATGATAGGTGACGAGGCGCTGTCGCGCAAGGCCTTTATCGATTTTGCCGGGGCGACGGTGCGGAGCATCGCCATCCGGAACGCGCATATGAGCGCCGCGCGCGCGGCGAGCCTGGTCAACGCTTAGACGATGTATATACCCAGACGATACGAAGAAAAGGACCGGGAGGCGATCCTGTCGCACATCCGGGTGAACTCTTTTGCCATACTGGTGTCGGTGCTCGACGGAAAGCCCTTGGGGACGCATATCCCGCTGTTGCTTTCCGAAGAAGGCGAGTCACTTTACCTGACCGGGCACATCTCCCGGGGGAACGAGCAGCGTTTGTCGCTGGTTGACGGCGCTTTGGTGCTGGCGATCTTTCCAGGTCCCCACGCGTACATTTCACCTCGCTGGTATACGGAGATGAATGTGCCGACGTGGAACTATCTGTCGGTACACGCGTATGGGACGGTGTCGCTGATGGAAGGAGAAGCCCTGGCAGCGGCCGTTTCGGAGCTGGTGGACCATTACGAGCGGGGAATGCCCCATCCCGTCCACGTCTCGGAGATACCCGAAAAGACATTCCGGGACGACCTCCGGGGCATCGTCGGCTTCCGTATCCACGTGACCGAATTGCAGGCCGTGGCCAAGCTCAGCCAGAACCGCGATGACCAAAGCTATCACCATGTGGTTCAGGAGCTTTCCGCGTCCGATGACGCGGCGGCGCGGGCGGTGGCGGATGCCATGAAGGCAAGACGGGATATTTCGTAAATTTGCCGCGCCATGACACGTTCCGAACTGATACAATTGATACGCGATCGGGGTTCCTATCTCTGCGTAGGCCTGGATACCGATCTTTCACGGATTCCCGCCCATTTGCAGGATGAAGAAGATCCGATCTTCGCCTTCAACAAGGAGATCATCGACGCGACCCGCGACCTTTGCGTCAGCTACAAGCTGAACACCGCCTTTTACGAGTGTTATGGGGTCGAGGGCTGGCGGGCGCTGGAACGGACCGTGTCCTATATCGGCCCCGGGCACTTCCTGATCGCCGACGCCAAGAGGGGCGACATCGGCAACACTTCCACACAATATGCCAAGGCTTTTTTCGAACGCCTTGCCTTCGACTCGGTGACTGTTGCGCCCTATATGGGTGAGGATAGCGTACGACCTTTCCTGGAATTTCCCGGGAAATGGGCCATCGTGCTCGGGTTGACGTCTAACTCCGGGGCCTCCGACTTCGAGCTGCAGGATGTGGGCGGGGAGCTGCTCTACGAGCGCGTACTCCGTACCGTCAGTGGCTGGGGCACGCCGGACAACCTGATGTTCGTGGTCGGCGCGACCCAGACGCAGGCTTTTGCGCGGGTGCGGGCGCTGGTCCCGGATCACTTCCTGCTCGTGCCAGGCGTGGGGGCCCAGGGGGGCAGCCTGGCCGCGATATCGGAACACGCCGCGACCGGGGACGTGGGGCTGCTCGTAAATGTTTCCCGGGATATCCTGTACGCGGACGCCGGCAGAGGCTTCGCTTCGGCGGCCCGGGCCCGGGCATTGTCCTATCAGCAGGAAATGCAGCCGTACGTGGATAAAATTTTGCAGGTTAAAAATATTGGATAATTTTAGGTCATTCCTGCATACACGTGCGTTCGAGGTTCACGATATTACTCCTGTTGTTTTCGGTCCGGATATTCCTTGGACCCGTGACCTTTACCCTCGAAGGCGCTTCATCCGATCATATCGAAGAGGCTTTCAGCCACGTAAAGCTCCACAAGCGCAGGGCGTCTTTCATCGATTTGCAAAGGAAGGCCACGCCGCTGCATTTTGCGGCCGGCGCTTCGTTCGTGGTGCGTGAGGCGTCGATCCGCGTACCGGTCCCTATCGTGCGTCGCACGATGTTGCCTGTCGCTTATTCCGGGGTGAGCGTACGCGCGGTTCCCCTGCCTGAAGTCGCCTATTTTGCGCCCACTTCCCAAAAGGAAATATTATTGATATGACCCTCCGCTCCGGAGGGATGCATTGACGGCTACATACGTTACGTCTGTAGCCGCCTTTTCCAAACGCATTTATTGTACTTGCATCCGACTTAACATGCCACTCTCATTGGCGTTAATAGGATTACGGCCTGTTTCTACAGGCCGTTTGTTTTGCGGCGAGGGGGGCTTAGCCCCCTCGCAACCCCCCGTTGGCTGGGCGCTCTTGCGTGAGTGACCTGTAGTCCCTACAAGTTTAGGCATTATTCTCCAGATTAAATAACGGGCGGATGGTAAACGGCCAGCGGCGACGGGCCGAAAGGGGTGGGAATGAGGTGCACGGGGATGTCGTAGATGGCGGTGAGCAGGGCGGCGTTGACGTCGATGGTGGGAATATGCGCGACGAGGCGGCCGGCTTTCATGAAGAGCAGGGTGTCGGCGTATTGGAGGGCGATGTTGAGCTCGTGGAGGACGGCGATGACGACGAGGCCCTGCGAGGCCTGTTCGCGGGCCAGGTGGAGGAACTGATGTTGGTACCGGATGTCCAGGCTCGAGATGGGTTCATCCAGGAAGAGGAAGCGGTTGCCGGTGGGCGCGGGCTCCCACACCTGGGAAAGGGCGCGGGCGAATTGGACGCGTTGTTTTTCTCCCCCGGAAAGCGTTTGATAGTCGCGGGCGGCCAGTCCGGCGATCGAGACGGCTTCCATGGCTTCGGCGCAAATGGCGCGGTCGCGGGCGGTGGGTGTAAGGTTGAAGTGGGGATAGCGGCCCATCATGACGATATCGGCTACCGGGAGGGGGAACTGGATGTCGGGGGACTGGCTCATGACGGCGCGGACGCGGGCGAGCGCGGGTACATGACCGGGTTCGAGCGGGCGGCCGTCGTAGCGGACGACGCCTTGGGTGGGCCGCAGGTCGCCGCTGAATATTTTTAAGAAGGTCGACTTACCGGAACCGTTCGGTCCCAGGATGACATGAAATAAACCGGGGGCAAAACGGGCGCTGATATCGTGCAGGATAGTACGATGGCCCAGACGGCAATGGATGTCCGCAACCTCAAGCATAGAACCCTCCTTTTTGGAGTTTCCGGTTGTTGCGTACGAGCAGGAAGAGGAATACCGGGGCGCCGGCCAGGGCGGTGACGATACCGATCGGAAATTCGGAAGGGGCGACGATGGTGCGCGCCAGCACGTCGGCCATATTGAGCAGCAAGCCGCCCAGCAGCGCGGACGCGGGGAGGAGAAAGCGGTTGTCGGCGCTTTTGAGGAGGCGTAGGATGTGGGGCACGATCAGACCGACAAAACCGATCACCCCCACGAAGGCGGTGGCTACCGCCACCAGGAGCGTGTTCAGGAGGATGACCTGTCGCTTGAGCCTGGCGGTGCGGACACCGAGATAACCCGCGTCGGTTTCACCCAGCATCAGGGCGTTGAGGGCTTTGCCGAGCCGGAGTGATAACAGCAGACCCCCGAGGGTCGAGACGCCGACGACGGCAACGCTGTTCCAGTCTGCTCCGGATACAGTGCCCAGGTTCCAGAATACGATACTGCGGGCCTGCGGGTCCCGGGCGACGTATGAGAAAAAGCCGGTGCCGCTGGCGCCGAGGGCGTTGACGGCGATGCCGGACAGGAGGAGGGTATTGACATTCGTTTTTCCAAAAACCCCGGAGAGGCGGTAGACGATCAAGGTGGCTGTCAGCCCGCCGGCGAAGGCGAAGAGCGGGAGTAGCAGCGGCCCGGCGAGACCTATCCAGGTATGTTGGAGCGTTTGTCCCATGACAAAGACAAAGGCCGCTCCCAGCGCCGCTCCGGAGGAGGTGCCGACCAGACCGGGTTCGACGATGGGGTTGCGGAAGAGGGCCTGCATCAATGCCCCCGAAACGGAAAGGGCGGCGCCGACCAATGTACACAAGATGACCCGCGGGAGCCGGATTTGTAAAAAGAGCTGTTCGCGGATGTCGCCCGAGGTTTCGTGACGGAGGGCGTGCGCCAGGTAGCGGCCGATGTCGCTGAAATCCAGCGACACCGCACCTACCCGCACCGAGAGCAGCAGCGCTCCCAGCAGCAACCCCGACAGGAGCGCGTAATAAACCCCGAATGGCCACCGGTTTGTATTCATCGTTGGTGGATCAGTTGAATGAGCTCGAGCACGTTTTGCCCGGTCCTGGGGCCAAGGTAAACCAAATCGTGTTCTTCGATCCGGTAGATCCGGTTGTTCCTCGCCGCGGGCGAGAGCGATATGCCCGGCAGTTGTTTGAATTTTTCGAGACTTCCCTGGAGGTCGTAACCGTAGTCGGTGGCCAGGATGACATCGGGCTGGGCTTCGGCGATGACTTCCGGGCTCAGGTTCCGCCACTTTTGGGCGGTATCGGCCGCGTTGACGGCGCCCGCCCACTCCAGCATCTTTTCGGGTATGCCTTTTCGGTTGAGCACAAAGTATTGGTTGGCGGCCTGACCGAAGTGGATGATGAGCACGCGGGGCGCGTCCTTCAACGTCTTGCGAACCGAGTCCGCCCTGTCCATGTCCGCGTCCAGCCGGGCGCATATCGAGTCGCCGGCGCGGGGATTATGGAACTCCTGTGCTACCTGCCGGATGAGGCGTTTGGTAGAGTCGATGGACTCGCCACCGTCGAACTGCCGGAGAGGGATACCCACTTTCCTGAGCTGGTCGATCACCGCCGGTGGACCCCAATTGCCGTCGTTCCAGACGACGCTGGGGTTCAGCGATATGATGCCTTCCGCATTCAGCGCGCGGTGATAACCCACGGTGGTGATCTTTTTGGCCGCGGGCGGATAGGTGCTCGAAATGTCGACGCCTACCAGGGCCGTGTCTCCACCCACCGCAAATACGATTTCTGTGAGCTGTTTGCTCACGCTGACGACGCGCAGGCCGTCCCTGTGGTTGGGCGTCGCACCGAACCTGCCGCAGGCCGTGAGCGCCAGGGCGACGGGTAACCAATGACTATAGCGCATAAGCGAGTTTTAAAGATCCATACCAGGTGGCATTGTAGGGCAGCGGCAGGAAGTGCGGGTCCGTCGTCCCCGCGAGGTTCCCGGAATAAAACAGGAAACTGTACACCGTGTTGTTCAGCAAATTGTCACCGCCGCCGGCGACGTCCAGGGTCAGGCGGCGCGCCAGCGTTTGCTTGTAGCCCACCTTGGCGCTGAGCAGGGAAAAGGCACGGGCATAATTGAGGTTATCGAAGGTATAAGGGACGCGGCCCACATAACGGTAGGTGACATACGCGTAAAATCCGGGTTTGGTTTCCAGGTCCAGACCAAGGTTGAGCACGCTTGGCGCAACTCCCGCCGCCTTGTTGCCGGAATAGCTCACGGTTTGCGCATTGTCGTTGTTGTCGCTTTTGAAATCCCGGTAGTGGAAGTCCGACCAGGCATAGGTCAGGAACGGCCTCAGGAGGGTGATTGCGGAGCGGCGGTCGTCGAGCAGCGCATAGCTGACGGAGAGCTCCGCGCCGAGGTCCTGTTGGCGCCCGACGTTGACATAATACGTATAGGTAGGCGTCGGGGGCGCGGCGGGCACGGTTTCGGGCGTGATCTTATCCTTCACTTCGAGGTCGAACAACGCCAGCTGGAACGACAGCTTCCGGTGGAGCAGGTCACCCTTGGCCCCCAACTCGTATTGGATGCCACGTTCGGGATCGAGTCCCGTGTTCACCTTGCCGATGGCGGCGATCACGACGTCACTGGTGGGCGGCGGTGTATATCCGGCGCTGACGTCGGCGTAAACGGAGAGGTGTTGCCCGAGGCCCTTGAGCAGCGACAGCCGGGGCGTGAGCGCGGGTGAAAAGTGTTTGTAGCCGGACTGGTTGGCGTGACCCGGTACGCCCGACATCATATCCGTTATGCCGAACTCGGTAAAGTTGAGGCTGGCGCCCGCGGTCAGGATGAACTGTTCCGGGAGGGTGAGCTTCCATTCGGTATAGACGTTGTAGGTCATCGAGCCGTTTTGGAGGTCACCCCGCATCGTACCCAGGGTGTCGTTGGTGAGGTTGTAGGATTTGTTAAAGGCCACCGTTTTCTCGAACTGCGCGCCGAGTATCCCATTGACGCCCTTGCCAGCGTATACGAACCCCGTCCTTCCCCCAAAGGTGAAGGCCTGGTTGTCGGTCAACCCGTGGGCAAAGGGTTGGTTGAGGGTGTACCCGTTCATAAACACAGTCGTCAGGTTGGAAAAGTGCGGGTCGATCTTGTATTCGTCGGTGGCACCCGTCCGAAAGCTCTCGATATCGACCAGGGAACGGTTGGCCAGGTAGGCCGGATCGCTCCACACGATCCGGTGGTAAAAGATGCTGTCGGTCATTTCACCGGCTAGCTGCTCCACCGAATGGGCGTACGAGAAATAGGTGGAAAGCGTGCTGCGTTCTCCGTTGAAAAAGCGCCCGCTGAACAGGAGATAGTCCTTCCGGTCAGCGCTGTTGGTCCGGAATCCGTTGGATTCCTGGTGCCCGTAGTTGAAGAACACGGAAGCGGTCGTGCCGGCGGTTTCGATCCGGGTGTTGTTGCGCCAGAGGCCATAGCTCCCCACGGTATTGTCCTCGACCACCCGGGTCTGGCCCGGCGGTGGCTGGAGGGTGTGGAGCACCACCGTTCCGGCGATACCACTCCCGTACAGGCTCGACTGCGGACCCTTGAAGACCTCCGCCTTCCCGATGGTGGTGAAGTCGATGTCGTCCAGGAGGGTGGTGCCGGTGGCGTCGGTCAGCGGAATGTTGTCCAGGTAGACTTGGGCGCCCTGGCCATTGAAATTGGTATTGTTGCCATAGCCGCGGATGCTGATCCGCTGACCACCCGAGGTCGTCCTGGATTGCATGTCCACGCCTGCGAGCAGGTTGAGCGCGTTTTCCAGGTAGAGGCCATTACCCCGGTTGAGGTCCTTTGTCGTAAGGATACCGACCGATTTGGCGACGTCCAGCTGGCCGTCCTTTTTTCCGGCGGACCAGCCGGTAACCTTTATGGTGTTGAGTTGATAACCGGATGGTTCCAGGAATACCAGCAGGGCCGTACGGGAGGGTTTGACGGTCAGGGTCCGGTCGAGATAGCCCACGTTGCTGACCGTGAGGGTGGCGCCGGCGGTCCATTCAAAGATGCCGTTCTCGTCCGCGATAACGGTTTTCCCGTCATCCCCGGTAATAGTGGCGCCGGGCAGGGGCGTATAGGTATGGGCGTCCACGACGGTGCCACGGACGCGCTGTTGGGCGTGGGTGGTTGCTACAAGCAGCAGCGAGGCCCACAAAAGGATGGTTTTGCGTAGCATAAATAAGGGATTGGGTACACGGCGGCTCGGGCCGAATCAGCTTTGGAAAAACGGGGATGCGGGCTGCTGGCGGGGCGGTCGCTTTTGGTGGGCCGGGTCGCCGGTGGGCAAAGGGGCGGCCGACTCGGGTGGATACGAGCGGGCGGTTTTGTGCCGGCGGAGCGGTAGCGTTATCCGGGCTACGGGGACCGCGTCCCCGATTTTCCCGGTGAATACGGGCGGCGTCTTTTTGTCCGGGCGTTGCCTGGTCAACTCCAGTACGGCGTCCGTGGCGTGTTCCTCTTCGGCGTCTTCCATGCAGTAGACAAAGGACTGCTTGCGGCGGATGACGTCGTAGAGCCGCCCATTCACCCAGCATTCATCGCCGCCGTCCTGCCAGCTGCCATGGGCGTCGACATCGGCGGCGGAGAAGCGGTGGAACCGTTCGTCCGGGAGGCTGCTGATCCATGATTTCCGGGCCTTTTCGCGCTGATGGGCCTGGACCAGCAGGAACTGCCAGTAATAAGCCAGCTGGGTATAGAACAACGTGGCCAGGAGCAATATGGAGGCTGGTTTCAAGCTCTTTTTCGATAATAACGGTAACGGGCAATCGTAGCGGCGATCAGTACCAGGGCGCAGACCTCGCTGAGGACCTTTTCGGCGTCAAAGAAGTCGACCGGCCGGTCCTTCAATTCCGGGTCCATGACGACGCCGTGTATCACGAACAGCAGCGCCGTTCCGTACGAGATCAGGTGGATATTTTTCCAGGCGCGAAAGCTCATCCGGCGTTTGATGACCTTTTGGGTCGTCACGATCACTACGATCAGCGCGTACAACGCGATCGTGCCAAGCCAAACCCAGGTCGCCTGGTGCGGGGCGTGCACGGGAAATGCGATGTCCAGCCAGGTGAATTTGGCGCCGGCATCGGGCAATAGCAGCAGGGGATGCGTCAGTGCCAGCACCAGCGCTACGTAGGCCGTCCAGTTATGGAGGTCGTCCAGGCTGACGCGCTTTACGACGGCTGGCATCCGCTTCCACAGCGACGACCTTTTATAAGCTGTGCTGAGCGCCATCCCCAGCAGGAGGTTGAAGGTGAGCACGCCCGTGGCGATCAATCCAACCGTCGATGAAATATCTAACCAGGAGGTGTCCATTTATTCGTCTTTTGCGCCTATGACGGGCACTTGTTTTTCATAAATCATCCGGTTCAGGCGGTCGAGGCCTGGGCCGAGTATGTCTTTCAGCTTATCGAGCTGGGCATCTACCTTGGCGCTGAGGTCCGCGAAGACGTCCCTGGCCTGTTTGCTGGGCGGCGTGTTGCCCGAAGCGGCTGCGTCGTAAAGACCGCCGAGCTTGTCGTTGAGCCTGATCGGGAAGTTCAGCATGTCTTCCGAGCTTTTGGATTTCGTCTGGTAGAGCGCCTCTTCCACCTGGGTCAGGCGGTGGCTCAGGCTGTCCGAGAGTTTGCGGATGTCCTTTTCGGTGGCGGTGTCCAGTCGACCGTTGAGGTCACTGAGCTGGGTGCGCACCTTCCGCAGGCGAAGGATGGCCTTTTGGACGTCGTCGAACTTGTCGCGTACCGCCAAAAGGAAATTCACCTGCTCGTCGTATTGCGCTTCGGTCAGATGGTAGTTCGGGTCGCCCTTGATGACAAAGGGAACGTCGACGGAGTCCTTGTCGAAACGCAGCCGGGCGCTGTATTTCCCGGGCGCTGCCTTTGGCCCGCCGGCAAAACCGTTCCACAATAACATGCCCGGTATGCGTTTGCCCTGGGGATAGTTCATGTCCCAGACAAAACGGTTCATACCCCGGTCGACCTCGATCTTGTCTTCGGTTTCGGCGGCTTTTGTACCAAACGTGCGGATCGGCTTGTGGGTCTTATCGAATATCGTAACCGACACGTTCGCGGAATCGGGATCGGCCCCGAGCCAGTATTGGAAGACGACGCCGTTCGGCGGATTTTCACCCACGTTGGACGGTTGGAAGCGGCCCCTGAAGCCGCCCATGCGCCAGGCGTCCTCCGCCGGGAAGGCATACAGGCGCGTCTGTTCCAGCGCGGCCGGCCGGTCGCGGATGTACCCCAGGTTGTCGAGGCTCCAGAAGGCGCGGCCCTCGGTGGCGATGAGCAGGGCGTCGTCCTTTATGGCCAGGTCGGTGATGGGCGTGACGGGGAGGTTCAGCTGGAAAGGTTTCCAGTTCCTGCCATCGTCGAAGCTGATGTACATGCCGAACTCCGTGCCGGCATAGAGCAGACCCTGGCGGACGGGATCGGCGCGGAGACAGCGCGCGAAATGTGTCGGGGCAAAGCCGGTCGTGATCCGGGTCCAGGTTTTGCCGTAGTCTTCCGTTTTGTAGACATACGGCGTATAGTCATCCAATTTAAAACGCGTGCCGACGATATAGGCGCCGCCCTTGTGGAAAGGATCTGGCTCGATACAGTTCCACATCGTCCATTTGCCCGCGTCGGCAGGCGTCACGTTGTCCCAGTGACCGCCACCGTCCCGGCTTGCATATACGAGGCCGTCGTCGCTGCCCGTCCAGAGCAGACCCTTTTCATAGGGCGATTCGGCGGCGGCGAAGATGGTGCAATAGTATTCGGCGGAGGTATTGTCCTTGGTGATCGGTCCGCCGCTGGAACCTTGTTTGGACTTGTCGTTGGTGGTCAGGTCGGGGCTGATGGCGGTCCAGGTAAGTCCCTCGTCGTCGGTGGCGAACAACTGGTTACCGGCTGCATACAAACGGCCCTGGGTGTTGGGCGAGAAGAACAAGGGGAAGTTCCATTGGAAGCGGAATTTCATCGAGTCCGCGCCGGAACCGGTGGGATTGTCCGGCCAGACGGTGATGACCCGGTTTTCGTCGGTGCGGTGATTCAGCCTGCCGATAAAGCCGTCGTAGTTGCCGCCATAGACAATGTCCGGGTCACGGGGATCGGCGACGACGAAGCCGCTTTCAAAACCGGCCGTGGAGGACCAGTCCTTGTCGGTGATTCCGATGCCGTTTGTCCGGCTTCGGATGCGTATGGTCGTATTGTCCTGTTGCGCGCCTAGCAGCCGGTACGGGAAGGCGTTGTCGGTGGACACCCGGTAGATCTGGGCGGTGGGCTGGTTGTCGGAACTGCTCCAGTTCCTGCCGCCGTCAAAAGTAACGTGTCCGCCCCCGTCGTCCGCGAGCGCCATCCGATTAGGGTCTTCGGGATCGATCCAGAGATCGTGGTGATCGCTATGCGGGGTGCGCATGGCTTCGAATGTCTTGCCGCCGTCGGTGCTTTTCATGAGCTCGACGTTGGTGCAATAAACGACGTCCTCGTTCCTCGGATCGGCGAATACGCGATTGAAATACCAGGCGCGTTGTTTGATATTGTTGTCTCCGCTGACCTTGGTCCAGGTTTTCCCGGCGTCCTTGCTGACGTAGAGACCGCCTTCCTTGTTCTCGATCATGGCGTAGACCTTGTCGGGGTTACTGGGGGCCACGGTTATATTCACCGCGCCCCAGACGCCCCTGGGCAGACCCCTGGCCCTGGAAATGTCTTTCCAGGTTTCGCCGCCGTCGGTGCTTTTGTACAAACCGCTGCCGTCGCCTCCGCTTTCCAAGCTGTATGGGGTCCTTATAACACGCCAGGTCCCCGCATAGAGGACGGAGGGGTTGCCGGGCTCCATGGCCAGCTCGGAGCAACCGGCCTGGTCGTTGATAAAGAGCACCTGTTTCCAGGTCTTGCCGCCGTCGGTCGTCTTGTATACGCCCCGGTTCCTGGCGGGTCCAAAGAGGTGGCCCAGCACCGCGACCCAAACGATGTCGGGATTCTTGGGGTGGATGAGTATACGGACGACGTGGCGGCTATCCGGAAGCCCGACGTTCTTCCAGTGCCGTCCGGCGTCATCGCTGCGCCAAAGACCGCCCATGCCTTCGGTGACGTTGTTGCGGATGGTGCCTTCGCCTTCGGCCGCGTAGACGATGGATTCGTCGCCGGGCGCCACGGCGACCGCGCCTATGCCACCCCCGAAAGAGCCGTCGGACACGTTTTTCCAGTTGCTCCCGCCGTCGACGGTTTTCCACAGGCCTCCCCCGGAGGAGCCGAAATAAAAGGTGGTTTTGCTGTGGACGGCGCCCGCCACCGCGTCGGCCCGTCCGCCCCGGAAGGGGCCGATGAGGCGGTATTTGGTTTGGGTATAGAGCGTCGAGTCGATGTCTTCAGTGACTTTGTGCTTCTGGGCCTGCAGGCCGGCAGTCGCCAGGATGCAGATTATGGACAGAAATATGGTACGCATGTTCATGGTTTAGAAGGTGATGGCGGGTTTACCGGCGGCTTTGAGGCGGTCGTTGACGGCTTTCAGGCCGGTTGTTTTGAGACTATTCCAGTCCGACACGGCTTTTTGCGCGGCGGTCTTCGCAATCATCAACGCTGCCGTCGCCTGCGTGGTCGGCGCCAGGTCCGCCTCTTCGAAGGTCGAGCAAAGACCGCCCAGGGCGCCTTCTAGCTGACCCAGGTTGGGCGTTTCAGATCCTCCCTGCGCCCGTCTCCCCCGTCGTACGGTCCCGGCCAGGGCCGTTACCCTGGCGTCGAGGTCCTTGACCGCTGGGTCGAGGTCGGCGTTGGCTGTCAACGCGCCGTGCAGTCGCCCGGCCTCGGCCAGCGCGTCCATACAACGTTTGCGCCAGGTATAGGCGTCCATCGACAGGTCGAATTGTTTTTGCAGATCAGCGACGGGTGTTTTCACGCGCGGATCGATTTTTATGTAGATCGGCTGGGTATAGGTTTTGCCTCCGACGGTGAGCCGTACCTGATATTTCCCCGGCATCACCCAGGGGCTGGTGGGCGAAGGGGCCGTATTGCCATAGACCGCGGCGATGGGGTAGGCCGGCGGCAGGTTCAGGGGTTGATAGTGCAGGTCCCACAGAAAACGATGCGGACCGGGTCCCGCGGACAGGATCTGCTGCGGCCGCACCCAGTAGAGCGGGATATTTACGTCCGGGACGGCGTAGGGGGTGTCCGTGCTGCTGTAATGCCTGACCATTTTGCCGGCGGCGTCGAGGATGTCCAGGCTTACCGGCCCGGTTGCATCCTTGCCGAGGTAGTAATCGAGAACGGCACCGTCGGGCGGGTTTTGGCCGGCGGGCTCTTCCTGCGGCAGGGGCGTATCCGGGTTCATGTCCCAACGTACGCGGACGGCGGTGTCGGGGCGGTAGAGCAAGGCGTCCGAAACGATGGCGCCTTCCTTCATCTGCCGGAGCGGCGCGATGTCGTCCAATATCCAAAAGGAGCGTCCGTGGGTGGCGACCACCAGGTCGTTGTCCTTGATGACCAGGTCGCGTATGGAAGTGGCGGGCATGTTCAGCCGCAAGGACTGCCAATGATCGCCGTCGTCAAAGGATACATAGACCGCGCGCTCGGACCCGGCCAGCAACAGACCCTTCTGCCTGGGGTCCTCCCGGACGGCGTTGATCGGGTCGTTCGGAAGACCGGTGACGATCTCCTTCCAGGTTTTGCCTCCGTCGCGGGTCCGGAAGAGGTGGGGATGCATATCGTCCAGCCGGATGCCGTTGACGGCGGCGTAGGCGGTATTTACGTCGGCATGACCCGCTTCAATCAGCGAAACCTTGGCCCAGGAGGGGATGGCCGGGGGCGTTACGTTTTGCCACGTCTTGCCGCCATCGTGGGTGACGTGGATGAGGCCATCGTCTGTTCCGGTCCAGATGGTATTGATGTCGCGGGGTGAGGGAGCAACGGTATAAATGACGCCCCGGCGGGCCATCTTTTTCACCGCGTCTGTGTTGTAGATTCCGACGCTGGCCGGGATGTCCCAGGTCTCGCGACTCAAGTCCGGGCTGATGACTTTCCAGGAGTGTCCGCCGTCCCGGGTCACGAAAAGGACGTTCCCCGCCAGGTACAGCGTATGGGGATCGACGGGGGAGAAGAGCACCGGGGCGGTGCGCAGGAAGCGGTATTTGCCGCTGCGGATGGCCTCGGGGGCGACGTTTTGCACCTGGCCGGTGCGTTTGTCGTAGCGTGTGATCTTGCCACCGTAAATGATGTTGTTGTCCAGGGGATCGGGGGCGATATATCCATACTCCTCGACGCCTACGGAGTGCCATTCCCGGAAGGTGATCTCGCCGTCGTTGCCCCTGGAGGCGATCCCGATCGACCCGCTTTCCTGCTGGGCGCCGTACACGTTATACGGAAATGCGTTGTCGGTGGCGACGTGGTAGAACTGGGCAGTAGGCTGATTATACCAGGAAGAAAACGTCCGGCCTCCGTTGACCGTGACGATCGCGCCCTGGTCGCAGGCTATGAGCATGATTTCCGGGTGGTCGGGGTTGATCCATATGCGGTGGTAGTCGTCTCCGCCCGGCGCCCCGCGGAAGCCATCCCAAGACTTGCCTCCATCCGAAGACTTCCACACGACCACGTCGGCGGTGTATACGATGTCCGCATTTTTGGGGTCGGCTTTTACTTCCGCAAAGTCGTCGCCCCTGCCCCAAAAGCGGTTGTCGCTGTTGAGCTTGGTCCAGGATTCGCCGCCGTTATCACTCCGGTAGACGCCCCCGTACGCGCCGGCGTCTACGGTGGCGTACAGCCGGTCGGGGTTGGAAGGCGCGACGCAAAAGCCGATACGGCCCAGCCCTTGCGCCGTCGTCGGCAGCCCTTTGGTCAGTTGATGCCAGGTCGCGCCACCGTCGGTCGATTTGAACAGCCCGGAATTCGGACCGTTCCAGGCGCCGTTCTCCCAGGGACCCTGGCGGCCCGCCCACAGGTCGGCGTAGACGACGTTCGGGTGTTGCGGGTCGATCGTCACCTGGACGGCCCCGGTATTTTCATCCTTGTACAATACCTTTTCCCAGGTCTTCCCGCCGTCGGTGCTCCGGTAGACGCCCCTTTCGGGGTTGGGTCCGTAGGGATGTCCCAGGACCGCCGCGAATACCTTGTCGGGGTCGGTGGGGTCGATGGCCAGACCGCCGATCTGCTGGCCTTCCGCCAGGCCCAGGTGGGTCCAGGTCGCACCCGCGTCGTTCGACCGGTAAACCCCGTCTCCCACGGACAGGTCGGGTCTTTGAATGCCCTCACCGCTGGCGACATAGACCACCTGTGGGTTGGAAGGCGCTACCGCCACGTCGCCGATGGAGCCCGTCGGCTGCTCATCGAAAATCGGGTCCCAGGTCCGGCCAAAGTCGGTGGTCTTCCAGACGCCGCCGTTGTTGACGCCGATATAGAAAACGTTGGGCTGCTGGGGAACGCCGCACCCACCCACCGTCCGACCCCCGCGGTGCGGGCCGATCATGCGGTACCTCAAATTGGCAAAAAGGGCGGGATCCGGAGTCTGCGCCTGCACGGCGTTTAGGACAACGAAAAGGACCGGCAGGAGCCGGAAAGCGGTTTTACTCATGTCTGCGGTGTTAGAAGAGGCGAAAAAAGTACGACTTAATTCCTTTTTTGCCCGCACCGCTTATCCACTTTTTAGCCTTTTATGCAACGTTTGATAGACATGGTAGCAGTCCTCGAAAGTGTTATACAATGGGGTAGGCGTGAGGCGGATGACACCGGGTTCGCGGTAGTCGGTGATGATGCCGGCCTCTGCCAGGTAGGCTTGGAGGGACTGACCGCCGGTAGGGAAGAAGACGGAAAGCTGGGCGCCGCGGGCGTTTTCGGACCGGGGGGTTATGACCTCGAGCGCGTCCTTGGGCAGGAGTCCCAGCAGGTATTCGAGGTAGCCCGTGAGGCGGATGCTTTTGGCGCGAAGGCGGTCCAGACCGGCCTGGGTAAAGAGGTCGAGCGAGGCTTCCAGACCGCCGAGGATCAACCCGGGGGCGATGCTGAGCGCCCA
>Ga0310811_10006431_pt1 | contig 15020 bp, 13 predicted proteins | sample YCmetagenome_FD_207642 | JGI IMG/M metagenome (GOLD analysis project Ga0310811, IMG submission 207642) | Soil microbial communities from experimental microcosm in Duke University, North Carolina, United States - YC | ecosystem: Engineered > Artificial ecosystem > Soil microcosm > Unclassified ...
GTGCCGTGGTCGACCAGATAGAGCTGGTAGCGGCGCAGGTCCTCGACGGTGGCCGTGTCAGGTGAGCGCCCGAGAAACCGGGCGAACTCACGCACGATGTGCAGATAGATGTCCTGCGTCCTGGGGGGCAAGCTGGCGCATGCGCATGTCGTCGATCATGCGCTGCCGTAGCGGGCTGACGTTTGCCGGTAAGGAGGTCATGATTCGGCTCCTGTTGAAGAACGAGGCGGATTGCCTCATTCGCCAACATAAAGCCGCGCGACCCGCCTCTTCCTGACCTTCAGCGTTAGACCGTAGCCCCTACCGCGCGAGCGGTTTAGTCCACCGGCCATCTTCGGCCGTTCGACATCGAATTAACAAAACAATTTAACGTCTGCTCCGCTCGGTTAACGGACCGTCATAGATGTTCAACGCGGCTCGCCGGGATGCTACTCACCACTCGATCTTCAATGGTGCGCCGCGCAGCAGGCGCAACAAGCGATCGCCGACGCCAAGCGCGGTAAAGACCGAAGCCAGCTCGTCAGCGCTTTCCGTGTTGTGCTTCCAGCCTTCGTTGTGCACCGCCAGGATCTTCGCATTGGGGAAAGCATGGGCGGCAGCCAGTGCGTCGTTGCTGTCCATCGTCATCTGGAAGCGCCCGCGCGGCTCGGCCGCGCCGGCGAAGACGATTACCACCTTTGGAGAATACCGACGGGCGACCTCGGCAGTGCCCTCATACCAAACTGTGTCGCCGGTCACATAGACCGCGTCGCCTTCTTCTTCTTCTCCCAGCAGAAAACCGATGACGTCGCCCGAATACGGCTCGATTCCCACTGGGCCATGTCGTGCAGGCGTGCCAGTAATCAGCAAACGCCTGGAGCCTGGACCTTCGAACGTTCTTGTTTCGAAGTGTGTCAGGCCGAGGGCATTGCCGCCCAAGCGGGCTTGCCCGGAGAGCGTCGTATAGGTTGATTTCACGGACGGCAATATCGAGCGCCCCGTTGTGTCAAGGTTATCGAAGTGATGGTCGTGGCTTAGCAATACGGCGTCCAATGAGCCGATTTCCTCGATCGTGAGCGCGGGACCGGTGGTTTTATGAAACGTCACGGGCTTGCCAGGATATGGCTGGTAAGTACCTGGCGGATCAAAGGTCGGATCGGTTAAAAGCCGAAAGCCACCTACCTCTATCAAAGCGGTTGGTCCGCCAATCAGCGTAATAGTTGCACCAGTCATCACAGTGTCCAATGTCGAAGTGGGAATGCGGCGATTATGGCGGCCTAGGTTTCCGCGCGGCATTCCCCACATCTGTTCAGCGGATGCTCGATTTCGCACAAGTACATTCAGGGCACAACCGGCATGCGTGTGAAAGAGCTGCAGGCAACGGAGAGGCGCGCGGTGGCGCAGCGAGACCTATTCGATCAGTGCACGCTCGCTGGAAAGGAGGTTCATCAGAAAATCGACCACCGTTTTGGTTGCGAGGTTGGTGACACCATCGCGCCGATTCAATAGCCAAAGTTCCCTGGATGGCGGCGCTTCTTTCATCTCGCAATGCACCAAGGTTGCTTCACCGCGCCCGACAAAGTGAGGCAACAGGGCGATGCCTGCGCCGGCACGGGCCGCTGCCGCCTGCATCACCTGACTATTGCTTTTGAACGCCACGCGGGCGCGTGGATAGGTTTCGCGGAGCCAGGTGGCTTCCGGCAAGTGAGCGTTCGCATCGTCGAAGCCGATGAAGGTCGGGCTTTCGCCGGCTGCCAACCGCCGCCGCCATTCGTCCAAGGCATAAAAACCAAAGCCCAGCGTGGCCGCCCGCTTTGCGATGACTTCACCGTCAGTTGGCCGCCCGAACCGCAGCGCAACGTCGGCTTCGCGTCGCTCAAGGCTGACCGCTCGAAAGTCGGTGGCAAGATCCACATCCAATGTCGGATACGCTGCAGTCAAACCGGCTAGTTTCTCGACAAGAAAACATTGGGCGAGACTTGGCGGGGCATTGACGCGCACAAGCCCGCTCGGCTCCTGAGGTTGACCGCCGCGTCCGAGTCGTGCGGCCGCCGCTTCCATCTCGCTGGCAGGCGAAAGTGCGCGCACGCCAGCCGTGGTCAGCGCATAACCATCGGGGCGACGCTCCACCAATTTCTCCCCAAGCGCTTTCTCGAGCGTCTGAATGCGCCGAGAAATGGTCGCGTGCGAAAGCGATAGCGCCCGGGCCGCAGCTGAAAGACTGCCATAACGCGCCAGAGATACGAAAATGCGGATGTCTTCCCAATTGAACGGTGTGCGAATTTGATCAGCCATTGTCGGATATTAGCGAATGGTTCAACGACGAAATGCCAATTAGCATGAACCCCTGGATTAAAAAAGCGTCCGTCGATGCACGGCCGGCAGCTTTGGCGATTGCTCAACGAAAGCGGCTTAAAGCTCCTCAAAGGTGAAAAGGATACGTCATGCGTGAAGGGATCAAGGGAAAGGTCGTTCTAATCGTGGGAGGTGCGGGCGGGATAGGCTCGGCCGCGGCGAAAGCATTAGCCGCGGACGGCGCGATCGTTGCGGTTGCGGACATAGATCAAAACAAAGCGGATTTGTTGGTCCAGCACATTCGTGCCGAGGGCGGCGAAGCCAAGCGATACGACGTCGACGTCACCCGAAAGAAAGACATGGAGCTGCTCGTGAGTACCATCGTCGCTGATTTTGGGAAGCTCGACGTGTTGATCAACAGCGCGGGTGTCATGTTGATCCGTCCGATGGCCGAGGTGAACACGGAGGAATGGGAAACCACGATTGATCTGAACTTGAAGGGGACCCTGTGGGGGGTCGCCGCTGCGCTGCCGGTGTTCTTGCGGCAAGGCTTTGGCCATGTGATCAACCTGGGCTCAGTGCATGGACTAAAGGTGTTCTCACCGGGTGGCACCGTACATTCCGCATCCAAGTTTGCGATTCGGGCGCTCTCGGAAGGCTTGCGCGCCGAGATGGCCAGCCATTCGATCCGTGTGACCTCGATCACGCCCGGTGCGGTGGACAGTGGTATTCAGAACAAAACCACCGGCACCGACAGCGCGCGTATTCTGGAAATCTACAAAAAAGCGATTTCTCCAACTGCCGTGGCGCGCGCCATTACCTTCGCCATCGAGCAACCGAATGAAGTCGACATTAACGAAATCGTCGTACGTCCTACCGCTCAATTACTGTGATTCGGTATCGTCATCACGCAATGAGGTTTGCGCCTTTCATCGCTCGGTTCCAGATGCGGATAGTTGCAACGGCGACGCTTTGCTAATAGCAATTAGCAGCGCTGGTTGCCGAAGACTTGCCTTTGCTCCGGAGGACCAAGCAAAGGTTGCAAAGTCTTCGGTTGGCGTAGCGCCATACACGGTCGGATTGAGGATGACCATCTTATTTGCATCGGCTCAGGAGCTTTGGCCGAATGAAATCGAAAGCGGACGTTTAGCGCGATGAATCCGTGCGCCCGAATTGGGTCGACAATACGCGTTCGCTAAACCCAGTACCGGTCATTCGCCTGCTGCCCTCGGCGAACAGCAGATGAGCAGCGCTAAGCGGGCATATCAGCTTCGTCGGCCGAACGTCGGGTAAGGCCGACGAAGGAGCATTTGTCATTGACAGCTGGATGGCCGATTTCGGGACGGAGCCGACGCCTGAACGTCCGGCCGACGACGCACGTGAACGGCGGGTTGAGGTCGAACGGATTCGCCGTGCGGCGCAGCACTTTTGGTTCGATCACAGAATTGAACTTCCGCAGCCGACCGAGAGCGTGTGAGAACGCATTTTTGGGAAGCCGAACGCCCGGTCTCGATTCAGCTGGATCAGGTTCGGTTGGTCCAGCTTACGCTAATCGAGTTTCGCGAGCGGGGCGAGGCCCCTCCGGGCCTTAGCTTCTAGCCATCTTCATGGCCTTCATCGTTCCAGCAACACCGAGTATGTTCATGACCCGCTTCAGGTTGTAGGCCAATACCTGAAGACTCATCTCCGTACTCACCCGCCCGAGCGTCCGCGTCAGGAAGTGTGCGGGACCCATCCAGTGTTTGAGTGTACCGAAGACATGCTCGACGGTACTTCGGCGGATGGTCATTGCATCGGGTTTCCGGTCGAGTCGACGCTGCATGGCTTCCAGTATATTTTCGTGCTCCCATCGTCGGATGCGGCGATAGTCGCTGGTCGAACACCGGTCCTTGAGGTGACAACGGGGACAGGCACTGGGCCAGTACACCCGCAGGGTCATGTCATGCTCAACGGTGTTGAATCGATGAATGGCGCGCTCGCCGGCAGGGCATCGATACACGTCGCTTCCTGACTCGTAGATAAAGTCGGCTTTCGTGAAGAGGCCTTTCTTCCTTGATGCCGAGGTGAGTAGTTTGGGAACGTACGCGCTGATGTTGCCCAGATCGCATGCCCGTATCTCCGGGCCGCTGTAGTAACCACGATCGGCCGCCACCTTCAGCTTCGCTTTGCCCATCGCGTCTTTCGCAAACGTTGCCATCCTGCTGAGTTGCCCGTGATCGTTTCCGACGTTAGTCACCTCGTGTGCGACGATCAGATGATGCTTCGTGTCCACGGCGGCCTGAACGTTGTAGCCCACTATGCCGGAGCCTCTTCCGCTTGTTGCCATGGATCGTGCGTCGGGATCCGTCATGGAGAGCTGTTTGTCCGGTTGCTTCTTCAACTGCTTCCTGACCTGGTCGAGCTCTCGCATCTGCTGGCGCAAGCTGGCAATCTTCTCGTACAGGCGCACGGTCTTCACATCGAACCCCGTCGGACTGATCCGGTCTGCACTTTCAATCAGATCGAGATATCGCTGAACGCTTTCCTCAATCTGCTGCTGGCGCTTGTCGATTTTGCCCGTTGTGTAGTTTCTGTCGCGGCTGTTCGTGGCCTTGAACTTGCTGCCGTCGATGGCCACCATCTCACTGGACAGCAACTTCAGTCCGCGACACAGTTCGACGAAACGACGGCATACGTTCCGGATGGCTGGCCCGTTGTCGCGGCGAAAGTCGGCGATCGTCTTGAAGTCCGGCGCCAGACGTCCTGTCAGCCACATCATCTCGATGTTACGCTGGCATTCGCGCTCAAGCCGCCGGCTGGAAGGTATCCGGTTCAGATACCCGTAGATGTAAATCCCGAGCATCACGCCCGGGTGATAGGACGGGCGGCCCGTGATCGCCGGCGTGGTTCCATTGAAACCGAGTTCTGCGAGATCAAGTTCATCGACGAAGGCATCAATGACTCTTACCGGATTGTCCTGCCCGATGTAGTCATCGACACATTCGGGAAGTAGCGCGACCTGCTTGCGGTCATCGCCTTCAACGAATCGCTTCATGAGTCACCCGATCTCAGTGCGTTGATTCAGTTTAGGCGATCAATGCGTTTTCACACACTCTGGACCCTAAGCGGCCAAGATCATTGAAGCGTCCAAGGTCCGCTCCAGGTCCACGACCGGACCATTGCAACAGCGGCACGCTGCTAGCTCAACGGACATCCGTTTGACGCGAAGCCAATGCGGGACAAGAGCTCCATAATGTTGCGTAATGGATTCGCGAGCGCATAGGTGCGATCCAATCCCGCAGCGCTCCTTTCGCATTGTGATGACTCAAGGCGTCAGGCCTTTGCCAAATCCAAGCTTATCCATCGCCTCATGCGCATCGATCACCAGGGTGGCGATCTCGCCTACAGTGACGCGGAGACCTGTGGCTCGTGAACGAATGTGCTCGTACGCTTCATTTTCGCTGAATCGATGCGCCTCCATGAGGATACGAACGGCCTTCTCGATATGGCGACGCGCTTTGATCGCCTCCTCAAGCTTACCGATCTTGTTGTGTAGCCGCTGCTGATAGCCTGAGGAAGCGCGTGCAAGCACCAAGGTACTAAGAATACCCGTAGAACGGTACGGCTTTGTGATCACACCGTGCGCTTGCGTATCCAGTAGCATTTTCAACGCCGTTGGATTCTCATAATCGGACAATGCAATAAGCGTCGCTTCAGTATCGGCTGCACACCAATTTCCGGCACTCCGGGTCTCGGGACCGACGAGAAAAAAAATTGCGTCGGCATCTGCGGGCAATTGAGACGGAAACGGCCATAGGACGCGCACCGGGCAGCCGATCCGACGCAATTGTTCCTCCAGAACACTGCGGTCGTCCCCCGGCGGATGAATCACGAGGACGCGCAGTGTGCGCAGATCGTCAAATAGCCGGCGGGCACCTGTGCTCATGCCGCATCTCCGTCAAGCCAGAACTCCGCGAATCCATACGACGTCAGATAGGGATCTGGTTTGATCGGGATACGGCCTTCCCAAACTATGTCGAACAAGCCGTCCGGTCTACAAATGGCAATGCGAGGGGTCAAGACCGCGTGGTTGTTCTCCGGATCGATTTTCAGCACACCTTCTGGCGAATCGAATTCGACTTCGTGAACCGCTTCCACCAGCTTTGCCGTGTCAAGACTTCGCGTACGAGCCAACGCTAGCGCAAAAAGATGGACCTGGTTGTACGCCATTTCGGACCACATGCTGGCCGGCTGATCTCCGAATCGTACCCGCCATGACTCGAGGAAGCGCTTATTGCTCGCATGGTTCAGCGTGTTGACATAGCTGGCTGAAATGATGTGGCCGCCGCACAATTCAGGACCAATCATCCGCGTCTCGCCTTCAGTCATCGTCAGGCTTGCGATCGGGATGTGCGAAGGGTCGATACCGTGCTCGCGGTACAACTGATAAAAGGCACGCGCGCCACGGCCGATTAGCGTGGAGAAAACTACGTCGGGCTTGACAGCCTTTATCTGTCGGACCACCTGGTCCAATGCGGAAGGATCGGCGTCGCTAGGTAAATAGAGTTCTTCCACGATTTCGCCGCCATGTTGCTCGACCATGTCCCGCATGATCCGGTTCGACTCTTGTGGATAGATATAGTCTGCCCCCACCAGAAAGAAGCGGCGGCCGTGATTACGGAGCAGATATGCGGCCAGCTGCATGCTGTTCTGGTTTGGCACCGCCCCGGTGTAGATCACGTTCGGCGAATATTCGAATCCTTCATAGATCGAGCAATACCAGAGCAGCGCGTTGTTGCGCTCGATCACCGGTAACACTGCTTTTCGGCTCGACGACGTCGAACAGCCGAAAATCACCGTCACGTCGTCTTCCTGCAGCATCCGCGAGGCGAGGCGGCGATATTCGTCCGGGTCGCTCTTTGGGTCGTAGACAACTGGGTCAAGCTGGCGCCCGTCAACACCACCAGCCGCGTTGACTTCCTCGATTGCGAGCGCGGTACCGAAAAAGTGTTCTGACTCGGTTGCCGCAGTCACTCCGGTACGGGAGTACAACACGCCGATACGCCATCCGGCGTCGGCAGGTACCCGCGTGGTGGACTTTCGTGAATTCTCCCCCATTCTGATTTCTCCTTGCATCGTCTGGTCATTCCCTATGTTGCGGGAAAGGTCCAACAATCCCTGTGATCGCCCGCTCGACGAATGCCGCAGCGTCGAGGCATCTGGCGTCGTCCCGCGGCCGGCAAATGACCTGCACGCCGATTGGGCCACCTCGTGCGCCCCAGAGTCCAGGCACATTCACGCAAGGGCATCCGAGCAGGGTCCAATTGCGATTGAACGCCGGGTCGCCCGTCGAGCCAAGCCCATCGAGCGCTTCGTCGGGCGCACTCGGCGTCAGCAATGCGGTGATGCCGTCGAACAGCTCGGAAAGCCTGTCTTTCGCCTGCTCCATCAACACGCACGCTTTGGCGTATGTAGCGGTCTCGACGTGCGCTGCACGCTCGAGAAAAGCGGCAAGCTTCGGCGACAAATCAACACGATGATGATCGTACTCGAATCCCAGCGCCTGATACGCCTCGTAGCTCTGGATCGTGTCGTGCGCGGCGATCATGTCGGCCATCCACGGTGCGAAACGCACGTGCCGGATACGACCGCCCGCATCCTCGATTGCCCGCACGGCGATATCGAGCACGGCGCCTGCATTCGCCGACGGCTCAGTCCATGGGTAGCCATCTGGCACGCCGAACACCGGGCTGGTCGATACACGCTCCACAGCGAGCTGGCGCCCCGACAAGATCTGCGCGAGGTAAGCGACATCGCGCACACCGGCAGCAAAGAGGCCGATCGTATCGAAGGACCACGAGAAGCACTTCATTCCGACGGTCGGCAAAATGCCGAGTGTCGGCTTATAGCCGGCGACACCGCAAAACGACGCGGGTCGGATCGTTGAACCGCCGGTCTGCGAACCGATCGCGAAAGGCACGATACCGGCCGCCACCGCGGCGGCTGAGCCGGATGACGATCCGCCTGCGGTACGCCCCAGGTCGCACGGATTTCGCGTCACGGTCGGCGACATGTACGCAAACTCGCTGGTGACGGTCTTGCCCATTATGACGGCGCCGTTACGTCGTAATAACGTGACTATCGCGGCGTCGGACTTAGGTTGTTGGCTTTCGTAGATCGGCGAGCCGTAACTGGTGACGAATTCGTTTGTGTCGAAAATGTCTTTCACCGCTATTGGCATACCGGCCAACGGCCCCCGGGCTGCCGTGGCCGTTGCCATCGCGGCCTCGCGACGTGCGACGACCGTCATTGCTCTTACTTCCGACTCGACCTCTTCGATGCGCGTGAGCGATTCGAGGACAACGCGGCCACGCTCGCGCGGATCGTCGACGGTACGGCCAAGCAGGTCCAGTCCCGAAAGTGGTCGATAAAATGAGTGTGCGGTCATCATGCCTCGCATATCGTGAAAGTCAGACAAGCAGATGTTCGAAGATCGATGTCTCCGCCGTTTCGTCCTTCGCATTGCCGTGGTCGATGACCTCGCCTTGCTTGAGCACCGCATAACGGTCTGCGACCTTCAGCGCGAACGGAACGTTCTGCTCGATTAACAGAAGAGTGGTGCCGTGCTGCTTGCGCTCCCATAGCAGCGCGTCGGCGAGGCGATCAATAACCGACGGCTGCAAGCCTTCCGTGATTTCATCGAGCAGGATGATCGAGGGCCGCGTCATGAGCGCACGGGCTACCAGCAGCATCTTCTGTTCTCCACCCGAGAGCGTACCGGCATACTGGCGCAGACGGCTTTTGAAGACGGGGAAAACCGGTTCGATCTCGGCAAAGCGTTCCTCGAACACGGATACCTTGGAAAGCCCCAGACGCAGGTTGTCACGGATGCTGAGATCCTGAAACAACGCATGTTCCTGAGGGGCATAGGCAATGCCTGCCCGCGCGATCTGATGCGGCGGCAGGCGCGTGATGTCTCTTCCGTGTACATGGATCGCACCGCCCTTCTTTGGCAGGTAGCCCATGATTGTCTTCAGCAACGTGGTTTTGCCCATGCCGTTCTTGCCAAGCACCGCGACGGCCTCGCCGTTTGCGACGGTCATCGACAGTTTGCGAAGCACAACCGACGCTTTGTATCCGCTGGTGACGTCCTGCAGGTCCAACGCGATCTGGTTCATGAGGCCTCCCGATGTGTAGTGGTCCCGTCGGGCGCACCGGCCTGCGCGGTTCCGGCGTAGATCGTTCTGACCAGCTCCGAATTGACGACGTCGTCAAAGCTACCGTCCATCACAATACGTCCCTGATGCAGGACTACGATGCGGGTAGCTATTTCGGCGACGAAGTCGAGATCGTGTTCCACCAGCAGACAACAGAGCTGATACTGGTGAGCCAGTGCGGCCAGCACGTTGCCGATTTGTGTACGCTCCGTTTTGGTCAATCCTGCCGTCGGCTCATCAAGCAAAACGATCCTCGGCTCCAGCGCAAGCACCATGGCCAGTTCCAACGCCTGCTGTTCCCCATGTGAGAGATCCCTTGCTACAGCACTCAGCTTCCGATCAAGACCGGTGGTACGGACAACCTCCATGGCGTATGGTGGCAACGCAAGGATCTTCGAGCGTTGGAAGAGCGAAGGCCGCTCGATGATCGTCGCCGCGATTCGCAAACATTCCGCCACGGTGAGGGTTTCAAAAATGTTTGCGTTCTGGAATTTGCGCCCTAACCCGAAACGCACACCCCGGTCCGGCGGTAGCTGGCGGATGTCGTTACCACACAAGATAACCATACCGGCAGAGCGCTCCGCGCCATCGCTCATGCAACGCATGAGCGTCGTCTTGCCGGCGCCGTTCGGACCGATAAGACCAACCAGCTCGCCACCGCTAGCGTTCAGGTCGATACCTTGCAGCACCTTGAGACTGCCGAAATGTTTAGCGACACCGCGCATTTGCAACGCAGGGTCAGACGCTAGCTGTTTGTCGCGGACCCTGACGGCCCGCTCGACCAGTTCAGGCTCAGCATCGTTGCCAGCCAGGCGGCGGAACGGCTTCAGTAGCGACGGCACCAGCCCTTGCGGCACCAATACGATCACTATTACAAATGCGGCGCCGAGAATGAGTTGCCACGCAAATGGCATGCTGCTGCTGAGGTAGGCGGTTCCCACGTTGATCAGAAGCGCACCGATAACCGGCCCCCACAGCGTTCCCCGCCCACCAAGCGCGACCCAGATGATCAGTTGGGTGCCAAGGACAAACCCGGTCAATTCAGGAGCAACCACACCGCTAAACGATCCGTAGCCGAACCCTGCAAGGCCGGCGATTACCGCAGTCGCGGCAAGCAGGATAATTTTGACAAGCGACGTGTTGATGCCAAGGTATGAACCGCGCGATTCGTTGTCACGAATGGCCGCCAGTACACGGCCGCCATCACTGCGCACGAACAGCCACGCCAGCGTTGCGACCACCAGCAAGGCCACTCCGGCGATCCAGTACCAGGCCTGGAGAGAAAGATCGAAGGTCGGATAGCCGGTCAGTCCGGAACTCGAACCCGTCCATTGCCCACCGGACAGCAGCAATTGGCTGAGGACGATCGGCAGCACGAGTGACATCACTGTCGCAAAAAACGGTGAGGCGCCTCGGTAGAAGGATAGCCAGCCAAGCAGCCCACCTACAGCCCCTGTCACCACGATGGCTGCCCCAAGCGCCACCACCACGTACCCGGCCGAAAATCCGCCGTGCGTGAAAACCAGACCCGCCGCGTAGGCACCAAGACCAAAGAACGCCGATTGCCCGAACGTCAGATATCCGGTGTATCCCCAAAGGACGTCCACTGTCACTGCGACGATCGAGAAGAAGAACGCCTGAATCAGGATGTTCAGCAGATACGAACCGAAAACAAACGGACCTGCGGCTAGCAGCAAGGCGGCGAACCCGGCAACCATGATCCACCCTCGCCTGTGGATCTTTCGCTGTTCGCTGACGCGGGCGCGGTCTTGTGCAGATTCGTCGCCGACACAGTTTGACGACGCGTTGACCTTAGCCATGGGAGAACCCCTTCGGACGAATGCGCAGCGTGAACGCAGCGAGAACGGCGATGGTCAATCCACCCAGTACCGGACTGACGAACGTGCTGACCAGCACCTGACAAGCTCCGAATACGACGCAAGTGACCAGCAGACTGACCATCGAGTCACCCGAAACCATAACGAGCATGAAGGCGCTCACCAGCCACGACAGCCCCATGTCGGGATCGACACTCGACAATGGCGTGATTAGCGTGCCCGCCAGGGAACCCAGTGCGGCGCCGAGACTAAACGTAATAAAGCGGATGCGGCCTGAATGAATGCCGAGTCCTCGAGCCAGATCTTCATTCATGATCACCGCACGAGTCTTGACGCCGAATCGCGTTCCCGTGAGCAGTGCGGTCATGAGAGCGCAAAGACCGACCGCAATCGGAATCAGCAATAACCGATATCCGGAGTAGCTTGTCCGCGCGATGGAAAGTGCGCCTTTTAGCGGCGTTTCCACGAATTGGACTTCGCGACCAAAGACCATCACGATGATCTGGCCGATGACGACTCCCAGGCCCCAGGTGGCAAGGATCGCGTCTAGCGGTCGCTTATAGAGGGGCCGCACTATTACCAGCTCGACAAGCATGCCGACAGCGGTGCCGACCACGATCGCCAGCGGCACGCTGAGCCACGGATTGAGCTTCAACTGTGTGACCACGAAGCTCGCATAGGCCCCCATCGTCAGCAACGCGCCATGAGCAAAATTGACGATTTTCATCACGCCGAAAATCACCATCAGCCCGGCAGTCACGATGAACAGCATCGCCGCCGTGGTGAAAATATCTAGTGCTAGAACCATTGTCCTCTCCAGTCACATCCGCCTGCTCATCCCCTATGAGGGTCGACCAGACGGATGCCGTATTCGTGACAGCGCCTACTTGATGTTCGGGCACTGTTCGCCCGGGTCCACGTCAGGGAAAGTTTGCAGAATCTTCACAGAACCGTCTGCCTGAATCTGGCCCAGACGCATCGCCAGAGGCGTATGTCGGCTCTTGTCCATCTGAACCGGGCCGCGTGGTCCGTCAAACGAGACCTGATCCAGTGCCTTGATTACCTTCTCTGGATCCGTAGAACCTGCTTTCTCGACTGCGGCCTTGTACAGGAAGAACGCTTCGTATTGCGGCTCAGACAGTTCGTTCGGCGTCTTTATGTCCTTGCCGAAGCGCTTCTGCATCCCCTCAAGAAACTTCTGGTTCTCAGGCGTGTTGATGCTCGTCAGGTAGGAGCCGGACAGATAGATACCCGTTGCGACGTCACCCATGCCCTTCGCGGTGCCTTCGTCGATGGCCAGGTTACCGTACGGAAGTGTCAACCCCGAGGCCTTCAGTTGTTTCGCGAGGGCGACGTTGGGCGCACCGCCGGCCGTCGCGCTGATCAGCGCATCGGGATGGGCTGCGCGGATCTTGGCGAGGACCGGCGTCCAGTCCGTGCCGTCAATCGGCAGGTATTCCTCGCCGGCAACCTTTCCACCGTGCAGTACGATGTATTTTGCTGTGAAATCGAGCATGCCACGGCCAAACGCGTAGTCGTTTCCAACCAGGTAGAAACTCTTTGCGCCCGCGGTTTTCTGGAAATAGTCGACGACCGGCGCAACCTGCTGGTCTGGCACCCAGCCGTTGATATACATCCACGGGCTGCACGATTTCCCTTCATAGAACGACGTGTAGATGAACGGCTTTTTACCACGAGCCACTATGGGCAGAGCCGCGTTGCGGGCCGCACTGGTTTCCATCGAGATGATGGCGTCGACGTTCTTCTGGAAGACCAGTGAGTCGTAGGCCTTCTGCGCTCCAACTGCGCCAGACGCGTCGTCCGTGATTTCGAGTTTGACCTGACGTCCCAGGATGCCGCCAGAAGCGTTAATCTGTTCGACCGCAAGCTGCGAAGACTGAACTACGGCTGGCGCTACAACGCTATTGGCGCCAGACAATCCGACTGCAACACCGATCTTGATCGGATCAGCGGCAAGCACAGTCGTGCAGGCGCTGACACCGGTGATCGCCGCGATGGCGGAGACAAGGAGTTGTTTCTTCAACGATCTCATGGCATTTCCTTCGTAGTGGTCGTGTGGCGGATTATGAAAAGCGTGCGGGCGCGGGCAGATATCTCACGAATGAGAGGACGGCCAGCCAGTGCCAAGCATCGGGTCGTATACGTCAGCACGCCGGTCGTGCAGCACGTGATTGACGGCATTGAGCGCGCGACTGGAACGAGTGAGCTTCAGATCGATTGACGCGTAGAGGATTTCTTCACGGTCGCCGCTGGCCGGCCCTGTAATGGGCCATCCATCGCCTCCGACGATCACGCTCTGGCCGATGAACGGTTGCCCACGTTCTGTCCCGATCCGGTTTGCACACGCGATCGCCATACCGTTGCTGTGCGCAGCAGCCATGGTGAGAGTCGTTGCCATCGCTGGACGATCATCTGGCTGCGATGACATCGGCACCCAGTTCGTCGGGACGCATACGATGTCCGCGCCTTTCATCGCCGCGAGTCGATATGTTTCGGGAAACCAGCCGTCATAGCAGATCGCGATCGCAATTCGCCCGACGGGAGTATCGAAGACCGGGACCCCAAAGTCGCCCGGCTCGAAGAAGAGCCGTTCTTTGTTCCAAAGATGTAGCTTGCGGTAAACGCCGATGTGACCTGACGGGCCGGTGAAGATGGCCGAGTTGTATAGACGCTTCCCGGCTCGCTCGGCGATTCCGGCAACGATATGAATGCCAAGGCGTCGCGCCGTTTCGGCAAAGATACGAGCGGTCTGCCCATCTGGCAGCTCTTCTGCCAGAGAGAACGCCTCGTCGCGGTCCACAAAGACGTAACCGGTGTTAGCCAACTCGGGCAGGACCACTAGTGATGCACCGTTTTTGGCGGCGGTTTCAATGTTTCGGATCGAGCGTGTCACGTTATCGCGCTTCGCTCCGACATGCGGCTCCATCTGGATGCACGCGATGACAGGACCATCGAATTCATGTTCTGCGGGGTAGTGCTGCAACATCGGTTTTCGTCTCCCAAAACAAAAAACCCCCGAACTGGCGTTGAACGCAAGTTCGGGGGCTGCATAGCCGTCCATATGTAGCACGGCATCGTTGCCGTGGAGCCGCCGGAAAACGCGGCGACTCAGTCGAAGCAAATTTATGAGGTCAATTTCATGGTGTCAAGAGATTTGCCATCGTTTAGGGTAAGTCCTGTGTAGCCATGTGATTCCATGGAAGCGATAAGTATCGATACGTCGACGACGCTCATGAAATGGTTTATGGTCGAAAAAGATTCAAGCGGATCAGTTGACGCCCTTGGCAGACTTGGACAGTTCAACGTTCACATGCTCTTGAGACCGCTTGCGGTCGCGCCCGAGTCGCGGAACAGGCACGATGTGCGCTTATTCACAAAACGGCGCAACGGCTTTTCGAGCGGGCTGTCTATGGGCGAGTAAGTCAAGCCGAAGTCCCACCCGATTTAGCTATGCATGCAATCCCCCGACATGCACGCATTGACGGAACCTCGATGCGAAAGTGGCTCGCCCCGAGATCCTTAACGATCCTCGAATGACCGTGATCAAACTCATTGCGGCCGTTTCCCGATCCTTCGTCGAGGGCTCTTGTTGGCCGAGCCTGTGTGAAAACGCACTGATTGCCTAGACTGAATCAACGCATTCAGGTTGGGGAACTCATGAAGCGATTCGTTGCAGGCGATGACCGCAAGC
>Ga0310811_10006432_pt1 | contig 15020 bp, 13 predicted proteins | sample YCmetagenome_FD_207642 | JGI IMG/M metagenome (GOLD analysis project Ga0310811, IMG submission 207642) | Soil microbial communities from experimental microcosm in Duke University, North Carolina, United States - YC | ecosystem: Engineered > Artificial ecosystem > Soil microcosm > Unclassified ...
GTTCGCCGCGGTCGGCCTGCTGATCGTGGTCAGCTTCATCACGTTCTGCATCTTCTTCGCGGTCCCGCGGTGGGCCGGCGAGACCCCGACCCAGATGGCCCTGCTGTACGTCGGCAAGGGCGCCAAGGGTCCGGCGCTGCTGGCGGTCGAGAACCGCCTCGGCCTGAATCAGCCGTTCTTCGTGCACTACTTCGAGTACGTCAAGGCGATGTTCGTCGGGACCACGTACTCGGACGGCACCACGCTGCTGCAGTGCAACGCCCCCTGCTTCGGCTACTCCTTCCGCACTTACCAAGAAGTATTCCCGCTGATCCTCAGCGACTTCCCGGTCACGCTATCGATCGCGCTCGGCGCCTCGGTGGTGTGGCTCGGCTTCGGCATCATCTCCGGCGTCGTCTCCGCCGTCCGCAAGGGCTCGATCTGGGACCGCGCGTTCATGGGCCTGGCGCTGCTCGGTGTGTCGGTCCCGGTGTACTTCATCGCGCCGCTCGCGATGCTCGTGTTCTGCTATCACTGGAGCATCCTGCCGGACCCCACCTACGTGGGCATTCTGCAGAACCCGGCGTCCTGGGCCGAGAACCTGATTCTCCCGTGGTTCGCGCTCGCATTCGGCTACGCGGCCCTCTACACCCGGATCACCCGGGCCGGCATGCTCGACGCGATGAACGAGGACTACACCCGGACCGCGCGGGCCAAGGGCCTGAGCGAGCGCAGGGTGCTCGGCAAGCATGCGCTGCGCGCCGCGATCCCCCCGGTGGTGACCATTTTCGGCATGGACTTCGGCGCTCTCCTGGGCGGCGCGGTGCTCGCGGAGCAGGCATTCTCGATGCACGGCGTGGGCTGGCTGGCCATCCAGGCGATCAGCAGCCAGGACTTCCCCACCATCATGGGCGTGACGATCTTCGCGGCCTTCTTCATCATCCTCGCCAACCTCCTGGTGGACGTCGCATACGCGGCCCTCGACCCCCGGGTGCGGCTGTCATGAGCTCGGCGAGGCACAGCGGATCCGCCGCGGCGCGATCGCGCTCCGTACGGCCCGACTCCCGGGGAGCCCAATCCATGCAGAACGAGAACGACGTGTACACCGTGGCAGCTCAGACCTCCGACACCGGGCGCGCCTTCCTGGACGTGCGCGACCTGAGCGTGCACTTCGGCACCGAGGACGGACTGGTCAAGTCCGTGGACGGGCTCTCGTTCCGGCTCGAGCGAGGCCAGACCCTCGGCATCGTCGGCGAGTCCGGATCCGGGAAATCCGTCACCTCGATGTCCCTGCTCGGCCTTCACCGACGTGCCGATCACAAGGGCAAGGGCGGCGCGATCCTCCGCGGTGAGATCTGGCTGGACGGCGAGGAACTGATCAGCGCGCCGCAAGATCGATTGCGAGCGCTGCGCGGCCAGAAGATGGCGATGATCTTCCAGGATCCGCTTTCCGCGCTGCACCCCTATTACACGGTCGGCGCGCAGATCGCCGAGGCCTACCGGGTGCACAACAAAGTCAGCAAGGCGGATGCGCGCAAACGCGCGATCGAGTTGCTCGACCGGGTTGGCATCCCCCAGCCCAACTCGCGGGTGGACGACTACCCGCACCAGTTCTCCGGCGGCATGCGCCAGCGTGCGATGATCGCCATGGCACTTGTGTGCAACCCCGAACTGCTGATCGCCGACGAGCCGACCACGGCGCTCGACGTGACCGTGCAGGCGCAGATCCTGGACCTGATGCGGGACCTGCAGAAGGAATTCGGCTCGGCGCTCATCATCATCACGCACGATCTCGGCGTGGTCGCGGAGCTCGCCGACGACATCATGGTCATGTACGGCGGCAAGGCGGTCGAGTACGGCCCGGCCAAGACCGTGTTCACCTCGCCCGAGCACCCGTACAGCTGGGGTCTGCTCGGTTCGATGCCTCGCCTCGACCGTCCGGTGCAGGACCGGCTGGTGCCGATTCCCGGCAACCCGCCATCGATGATCAACGTCCCCTCGGGGTGCGCCTTCAACCCCCGCTGCGGCTACGTCGAGCTGTGCGGACGGGTGGGTGCGCATGGTGTGGACGCGTGCCGGACCGTCGTCCCGGAACTCGAACCGATACCGGCCGAGGGGCGCCAGGTTCACCTGGTGCGCTGCCACCTCCCGACCGAAATCCGCCGGCAGACCTTCGACGAAGAGATCAGGACGCACCTGTGAGCACGGACAACTTCTCGAACCCCGTGTCCGAGGCCGCGGCCGGCGCTACCGCCGTGGCCGACGCCGACGCGCTGCTGAGTGTGTCCGGTCTCCAGATGCACTTCCCGGTCCGCCGCGGACTGCTGCGCCGCACCGTCGGCGCGGTCCGCGCGGTCGACGGCGTGAGCTTCTCGGTCCGTCCGGGCGAGACCCTCGGCCTGGTCGGCGAGTCCGGCTGCGGCAAGTCGACCACCGGGCGGATGCTCACCCGGCTCGGCGAGCCGACCGGCGGCTCGATCGTGTTCGAGGGCCGGGACATCACGCACATGAGCCAGGGCCAGCTGCGTCCGCTGCGTCGGGACATCCAGATGGTGTTCCAGGACCCGCAGTCCTCACTGAACCCGCGGCACACCATCGGCACCATCGTGGGCGCGCCGTTCACGATCCAGGGGGTCGAGCCGCCCGGCGGCCGGAAGAAGGCCGTGCAGGACCTGCTCTCGCTGGTGGGCCTCTCGCCGGAGCACTACAACCGGTACCCGCACGAGTTCTCCGGCGGCCAGCGCCAGCGCATCGGAATCGCCCGCGCGCTAGCCCTCAAGCCGAAGCTGCTGGTCGCGGACGAGCCGGTCTCGGCGCTCGACGTCTCGATCCAGGCGCAGGTCGTGAACCTGTTCGAGGACATCCAGGCCGAGCTCGGCCTGGCGTACGTCTTCATCGCGCACGACCTGTCCGTCGTCCGGCACATCTCCGATCGGGTCGCGGTCATGTACCTGGGCAAGATCATGGAGATCGCCCCGCGCGACGACCTGTACGGCTCGCCCCGGCACCCGTACACCCAGGCGCTACTGTCCGCGGTCCCGCTCCCGGACCCGGACCGCAAGGGCGAGGAGGCCAACCGCGAGCGGATCCTGCTGCAGGGCGACGTGCCCTCGCCACTGAACCCGCCGTCCGGCTGCCGCTTCCGCACCCGCTGCTGGAAGGCGCAGGACATCTGCGCCGCGCAGGAGCCGCCGCTGATGCAGATCGGCGGCCAGCGCCCGACCGGCGCCGAGCACAAGGTGGCGTGCCACTTCCCGGACTAGCGCCGGATCAGCGCTCCGAAACTGCGACAGGGCCCTGCTTCTTTCGAAGCAGGGCCCTGTTCCGTTCCGCGCGGGCCAGGCCGGCCTCACGGTCGAGCCGCTTGAGGGCGCGGCAGATCGGCTCGGTCGGGCATTCGCCCGGGACGCACGGCACGCGGGTGCCTGCCGCGCTCAGTCCGGGGAAGGCCCCGCAGTACTCCGGGTCGGGCGCGGGATCGGGCGCGGCCGGGCTCGTCGTCATGCCGAGCACATTACGTGATGTACCACGTGCGCCGGGTGAACAGTGCCGCTCGGCGTGCCGGGCGGCGCGGCCGCGCGATCGATCAGGTGTTGCCGGACAAGCACTCCTCCTGCGTCGACGTGCTGCTCGGCGCCGCGGAGGCGGTGATCAGGTCGCCGGTCGCGTACGGGTTCATCGTCGCGGTCGAGTTCGGCGTGCTGCCGCCCCCGTCGAAGACCGGGTTGATGTAGCCGTTATACGTGTAGCACTCGTCGTTCCCCTCGGAGACGGCGTACTCGTAGACCCAGGCCTTTCCGGAGACGGCGTTGTAGTAGGCCGGGTCGACGACCTCGATCTTGAGCGTGCGGTGCACGGTCGAGCGGGTGTCCTCGTCAGTCGCGCCCGAGGCCGGGCCGACGGCGTACGCGAAGACGTAATCCGCCGTCAGGATCACCGTGTGGTTGTGCGGTCCGGCCGTCGCGGACATCGAGCCGTCCACCTTGACCGTGTGGCCGAGCAGACGGGTGGTCGCCGGGTTGAAGCGCGTGACCAGCATCAGCGGGTCGTGCGCGTAACTCGGGTGGGCGATGTAGGACTCCAGGTCCGACTTCGCCTCACTGCCCGGGTCGGTGAGGCTTGTGAAGTCGCCGACCGAGCCGCCGTTCAGGACGGTCGCGTCGAGGTTGCCCGCCTCCATGAGCTTCTCGAGCTCCTGGTAGCCGTCGGTGATCTCGCCGCGGCTCACGCCGTTGAGCGAGGAGATCTTGGGGATGATGAATCCGGCCTCGTTGTCAGCCCAGCTCAGCGCCGGGCTGCCGACGAAGTACCGGTAGTCCGGGTTGGTGAAGGTCGGGCTGGCCGAGGTGGCCGACGCGGCGGCGCCGACCGAGGCCGTGGTCGGAGTGGTCGTCCACGGCTCCGCGGTGCCCGCGGGGGTCGCGTTCAGCTGGGCGGCGGAGTGGTGGCGCGGCCAGAACCCGTAGGCGATGATGCCGACGAGCAGCAGTCCGACGAGCACCTTCGCCGAGCCGCGGGCCCGGTCGCGCGCGGTCTTCTTCGGCTTGGCCCAGGCGTCGTACTCCGGCGCCGGATAGGGCGCCATCTTCGGCCCGTCGGAGCGCCACGGCTGCGGCTCGGGTGGATTCTCCGCCCACTTCGCGCGCAGTTCGCGGGTGCGGCCGGACTCCTCCTTGGCCCCCGGTCCCTCGACCCGCGTGCCGTCGATCTGCGCGGCGAGCCGGGCGAACTTCTCGTCGACGGTCAATCCCGCGTCCTGCGGCTGCTCGCCTTCGGACCCCTCCCCGGACGGGTTAACGCTCTCATTCATCTGTGGATCAGGACTCGATTCTCTTCACGCGCGGGAGGCGTGCCCTCCCCCGAGGTGACATGGCCTCAGTACGCTACGCCCGCCGCGGCGCGGGTACCCCGGCGGCATGATAACCATCTGATAACAGGCAATGGTGATTCAGCTGCGACCGCTTCGGTGATGTGGCGTAGCTCACGTTACTGAACGGTAGTTCTGTCGGCGATTCCCATTACGATGTCGGAAGAAGAGTTCGTCCCCCACGGAGGCTTTCGCGCATGAAAATCGTCGTCCTGGTGAAGCAGGTGCCGGACACCGCCGCGGACAAGCGGCTGGACCCGGACACCCTGGCCGTGGACCGCGGTGCGGTCGACGGGCTGATCAACGAGATGGACGAGTTCGCCGTCGAAGAGGCGCTGCAGCTCGTCGAGAAGCACGGCGGCGAGGTCACGGTCGTCTCCATGGGCCCGGACGACGCCACCGACGCCTACAAGAAGGCGCTGCAGATGGGCGCCGACAAGGCCGTCTTCCTGACCGACCCGGCGCTGGCCGGCTCGGACGCGCTGGCCACCTCCGAGGCGCTCGCGAAGGTGCTCGGCACCCTCGAGTACGACCTGGTCATCCTCGGCTCCGAGGCCTCCGACGCGCGCACCTCGCTGATCCCGGCGCTGCTCGCCGAGCGGCTCGGCCTGCCGCAGCTGACCTTCGCCTCCAAGGTCGAGGTGGACGGCTCCGCCATCCGCGTCAACCGGCTCACCGACTACGGCCACGACGTGGTCGAGGCCGCGCTGCCCGCCGTCGTCTCCGTGGTCGAGAAGATCAACGAGCCGCGCTACCCCTCCTTCAAGGGCATCATGGCGGCGAAGAAGAAGCCGGTGGAGGCGCTCGACCTGGCCGGCCTCGGCCTGGACGCCGGGAGCGTCGGCTGGGCCGGCTCCCGCTCCAAGGTGCTCGACGCGACCGTGGCCCCGCCGCGCGCGAAGGGCACCATCGTCACCGACGAGGGCAACGGCGGCTCCGAGCTGGTCGGGTTCCTCGCGTCCAAGAAGTTCGTCTGAGCGGCCCGGTCCGGGAAGGTATTGATTCACATGTCTGAGATCCTCGTCCTGGTCGAGCACACCGACGGCGACGTCAAGAAGGTCACCCTCGAGCTGCTGACCAAGGCCCGCGAGCTCGGCACGCCGAGCGCGGTGTTCGTCGGCGCCGGCTTCGAGAAGGCGAAGGACAAGCTGGGCGAGTACGGCGCCGCGAAGGTGTACGTCGCCGACGCCGCCGAGCTGACCGGCTACGTCGTCGCCCCCAAGGCCGAGCTGCTGGCCAAGCTGGTCGCCGACGCGTCGCCCGCCGCCGTGCTGGTGGCCGCGACCGCCGAGGGCAAGGAGATCGCCGGCCGGCTGGCGATCAAGACCGGCTCCGGCATCCTGACCGACGCGGTGGACCTGAAGCTCGACGGCGGCACGTTCGTGGCCGAGCAGTCCATCTTCGGCGGCTCCTCGATCGTGCACTCCGCGGTCACCGTCGGCACCCCGATCGTGGCCATGCGGCCCAACGCCACCCCGCCGGTCCCCGAGGCCGCCGCCGCCGAGCGCGTCGACGCCGCCGTGGAGCTGACCGAGTCGGCGAAGCTGGCCCGCATCGTCGAGAGGGTGGCCGTGCCCAAGGGCGACCGCCCCGAGCTGACCGAGGCCGCGATCGTGGTCTCCGGCGGCCGCGGCGTCGGCTCCGCGGAGAAGTTCTCGGTGATCGAGGCCCTCGCCGACCAGCTCGGCGCGGCCGTCGGCGCCTCGCGCGCCGCGGTGGACTCCGGCTGGTACCCGCACCAGTCGCAGGTCGGCCAGACCGGCAAGACCGTCTCCCCTCAGCTCTACGTCGCCGCCGGCATCTCGGGTGCGATCCAGCACCGCGCCGGCATGCAGACCTCGAAGACGATCGTCGCGATCAACAAGGATCCGGAGGCGCCGATCTTCGAGCTCGTCGACTACGGCGTCGTCGGCGACCTGTTCAACGTGGTCCCGCAGGCCACCGAGGAGATCGCCAAGCGCAAGTAGCGCCGCGCGTTACGCGGAGATTCCGCGGAACACACGCATACGTCCCCCTCCCGCCCTAGCCTGGTGGGCAGGGGGACGTTCCGGTTTCCCGGCAAGTCTGGACGCCGGGCCAGGTCGGCGCGGCGGCACACTAGAATCGACCATGCCATGACCTACCTCGATCACGCGGCGACCACGCCCCTGCACCCCGAAGCCATCGCCGCGATGAGCGCGCAGTTCGGCCTCGTGGGCAACGCGAACTCGCTACACGGCCCCGGGCGCGCCGCCCGCCGCGTGGTCGAGGAGTCGCGCGAGGCCGTCGCCGCCGCCTTCGGCGCCCGGCCCAGCCATGTCGTGTTCACCGGCGGCGGCACCGAGGCGGACAACCTCGCGGTCAAGGGCCTGTACTGGTCCCGCCGCGAGCGGGACTCGCGCCGGATGCGGATCGTGGCAGCACGGATCGAGCACCACGCCGTGCTCGACACTCTCTTCTGGCTCGAGCAGCACGAGGGCGCCGAGCTGACCTGGCTGCCGGTGGAGCCGGACGGCTCGGTCCGGCCGGAGTCGCTGGAGGCTGCGCTCGCGCCGTCGCCTGAGACCGTGGCGCTGGTCACGGTCATGTGGGCGAACAACGAGGTAGGCACGGTCCTGCCGGTGCCCGAGCTGGCCGCGATCGCGCACCGGTACGACGTGCCGATGCACTCCGACGCGATCCAGGCGGCGGGCCACCTGCCGGTGGACTTCACCGCCAGCGGCCTGGACGCGATGACGGTCACCGGCCACAAGCTCGGCGGCCCGATCGGCGTCGGTGCGCTGCTGCTCGGCCGCGAGGTCAGGCTCACCGCGCTGCAGCACGGCGGCGGCCAGGAGCGCGACGTGCGCTCCGGCACCCTGGACACCCCCGCCATCGCCGGCTTCGCCGCCGCGGCCACCGCCGCCAAGGCCGACCAGCCCGCCGAGTTCAAGCGCCTGAGCGCCCTGCGCGACCGGCTGATCGAGGGCGTCCTCGCCACCGTCCCCGATGCCGTCCTCTCCGGCCCCCCGATCGGCGCCGCCGCCGGGCCGGGCGCCGCCCCGGACGCCTCCGATATCCCCGAGGCTCCCGACCGCCTGCCCGGCATCGCGCACTTCTGCTTCCCCGGCTGCGAGGGCGACTCCCTGCTGCTGCTCCTCGACGCCCGCGGCATCTCCTGCTCCACCGGCTCCGCCTGCTCCGCCGGCATAGCCCAGCCCAGCCACGTCCTGCTCGCCATGGGCGCCGGCGAGGGCCTGGCCCGCGGCTCGCTGCGCTTCTCCCTGGGCCGCACCTCCACCGACGCCGATGTCGACGCCCTCCTCGAGGCCCTCCCCGCCGTCGTGACCCGCGCCCGCGCCGCCGGTCTGAGCTGAGGGCGTCGACGGGCGGCGCCGGGGCGGCGAAGCGCCAGGTCACGCTGGGCGTCGCTGCTCAATCCATGGTGTGATTCTCGGCGAAGGGACAGGCGGAACGTCGCGCTCGTCCCCGAGGTGATCCCGCCCGAACACCACCTCGCGCTGCCTCTTGACAAACCAGCCCCACATATCAGTACGACAAACCGGTACCGCGGCTCGCGTACCCTGGAGGCATGCGAGTTCTAGCAGCGATGTCCGGGGGAGTCGACTCGGCGGTGGCGGCTGCCCGGGCCGTGGCGGCGGGGCATGAGGTGACGGGGGTGCACTTGGCGCTCTCGCGCAATCCGCAGTCGTTCCGGACCGGGGCGCGCGGGTGCTGCACGATCGAGGATTCGCGGGACGCGCGGCGGGCGGCGGACGTGATCGGGATCCCGTTCTACGTCTGGGACATGGCCGAGCGCTTCCACGCGGACGTGGTGGACGACTTCGTCGCCGAGTACGCAGCGGGGCGCACGCCGAATCCATGCCTGCGGTGCAACGAGAAGATCAAGTTCGCGGCGGTGCTGGACAAGGCGCGGGCACTCGGGTTCGACGCGGTGTGCACCGGGCACTATGCGCGGATCGTGGACCGGGCGGACGGCGGGCGGGAGCTGCATCGCGCGGCGGATCCGGCCAAGGACCAGTCGTACGTGCTCGGGGTGCTGGACGCGGAGCAGCTGGCCCGCTCGCTCTTCCCGCTCGGCGACTCGCTCAAGACCGACGTGCGCGCGGAGGCCGAGCGGCTGGGGCTGGCCGTGGCCGACAAGCCCGACTCGCACGACGTGTGCTTCATCGCGGACGGGGACACCCGCCGCTTCCTGGCCGATCGGCTCGGTACCGCGCCGGGGCAGATCGTGGACAGCTCGGGCACGGTGGTCGGCGAGCACCAGGGCGCCTACGGGTACACGATCGGGCAGCGCAAGGGCCTGCGGATTGGCGATCCGGCGGGTGACGGACGGCCGCGCTACGTGCTGGACATCTCCCCGGTGACGAACACGGTGACCGTGGGCACGGCCGAGGAGCTGTCGGTGGACGCCCTGGAGGCCGGGCACGTGCGCTGGTGCGGGCCGGTCGGCGGCGAGGCCTTCGCCTGCTCGGTCCAGCTGCGGGCGCACGGGTCCCCGGTTCCGGCCGAGGCGCGGTACGACGAATCCGCCGGAACGGTGAACCTCGCGTTCGCCGAGTCGGTGCGCGGCATCGCTCCCGGGCAGACCGCGGTGCTCTACGACGGCACCCGGGTCATCGGCTCGGCGACGATCACACTCACCGGCAGGGCCGCCGCGGCGGCCGGGACGGTCAACACGGCCGCGTGAGCGGGTAACCGGCAGACGCGAAGACGGGGCGGTCCAGGAAGGACCGCCCCGTCCGTCGTCTCAGGGCTCGGCCGCGTCGGATCCCGAGGTGGGGTCAGAGCCCGAGGCCCGCTCAGATCCCGAGGCGGGCGCGGGCGCCGAGCAGCGCGGCGCCGGTCGAGTACGGGTCGTTGTTGATCTGGTGTACCGCGGAGGCGAAGAAGACCACGACCGCGAGGATCCAGAGCACCGAGATCGCGGTGAACACGATGCCGAGCACCAGGCCGGCCGTGGCCAGGCCCATGCCCTGCTCGCCGGTGCGCTTGATCTGCTTGCGGGCCACCGCGCCGAGCACGATGGCGGCCGGGGCGAAGACGAACGCGAACACCAGCGCGAGGATCGCCAGCGTGTTCGTGCCCAGCTGCACCGGCGGGTACGGGTAGCCGTACGGCGGGTACGGGCCGGCCTGCGGCTGCGGGCCGGTCGGCGGTATGTCGTAAGAGCCCTGAGGCACATCGGTCATACTTGCATCCCCCTATTGCGGACAGATCAGACGTCGAAGCGCACGTATACGCCCCGGCACTCGCGGGTGGCCAGCTCGGAGAGCATAGCCAGCCCGCGCAGCAGACCCAAGTAGCGCTCGGCGTCCCAGTCCACGCCCCAGGAACGCGCCTCCCAGCGCTCGGCGAGCTCGCGCAGCCGGACGTCCGCACTGCGGCTCAGCTGCCGGTAGAGCGCCGTGCGCACGGTCAGCACGACCTGCTCCTCAGTCCCTTGAGCCAGCGCGCCGGGCGCCACCGCGCCGCCGCCGATCTCCCGGGCCGGGGTCAGCAGCGCCTCGCGGACCGTCACCGGGTCGTGGCCGGTCGCCAGGGTGTCGAGCTCCAGCAGCTGCACCGGGTCCAGGTCGGCCGCGTCGACGTACGCCAGCCGCACGCCGGCCTCCCGCGCGTCCACCCCGCAGCCCCACGCGCCGGCGAGACGGGCCAGCTCCCCGGCGGTGGCGGTGAAGAACATGGTCTGCACGCGGATCTCCCCTCTCACTGGTCCCGCTGTCGGCATTCTGGCCGTCGAATGCCAGAGTTTTGCATAACCCGGCAGGATCCGCCGCGGTTTTCGCGCCAGATTCGCCTTTGCGGGTTAGGGCCATATTCTGCAGGCATGACTCAGGATCTTCGCGCGGGGGGTGGCGGACCGTCCGCCTCCGGGATCGGATCGTTGCCGGGAAGTGACATGCCCGCGGCGATTCGGCTGGTGTTCGACGGGTTGGGCGGCGCTCCGGGCGTGCCGTACCTGCCGGAGCTGCCCGCCCGCGGGGTCGGCGCGGACATGGCCGGGCGCGGGCTCGCGCTGCTGGTCGACCTGGTCGCGGAGGTCGCGCCCTCGGGCTGGCGGGTCGCCGACCGGCCGGGCCGCGATCACGCGCGCGCCCTGAGCCACCTGCGCCGCGACCTCGACCAGCTCGAGGAGCACACGCAGGGTTACGAGGGCCCGCTCAAGGTCCAGACGGTCGGCCCGTGGACGCTCGCCGCGACCGTGGAGCTCAAGCACGGCGACAAGTTCCTCGCCGACCCCGGCGCGTGCCGTGAGCTCGCCGAGTCGCTGTCCGAGGGCGTCGCAGAGCACCTGGCCGAGCTGCGCCGCCGCGTGCCCGGCGCGAGACTCGTCCTCCAGCTGGACGAGCCGGCGCTGCCCGGCGTGCTGCGCGGGAGCGTCCCGACGGCCAGCGGCTTCGGCAAGCTGCGCTCGGTCGAGGAGCCGGTCGCACGGGACACGCTGCGCAGGCTCGTCGAGGTGATCAACAAGAGCGCGCCGGAGGAGGTGCCGGTCGTCTTCCACTGCTGCGCGCCGGGCGTGCCCTTCGCGACGTTCCGCGGCGCGGGAGCGTCGGCCGTCGCGCTGGATTGGTCGCTGCTGACGACCCGCCAGGACGAGACGATCGCCGAGCTGGTCGAGGCCGGGGTGGGCCTCTACGCGGGGGTCGTTCCGTCGCTCGACCCGGCGACGAAGGTCCCGCTCAAGTACCAGGACGTGGTCGACTCGATCCTCACGCTGCGCCGCATCGGGCTCTCGGCTCGCCGGCTCGCCGAGGCCGTCACCGTGACCCCGACCTGCGGCATGGCCGGCGCGAGCCCGCAGTGGGCCGGGCGTGCGCAGCGGCTGTGCATGGACGCCGCCCGGGCCCTCGCGGACGTCGATTAGGCCGTCTGAACGACAACTGAAGAATCCCGCAACCGAACCACGGGGTTCAGCATCTCTTCGGGCATGACGGACAATCAACCGGCCCAGTGGACCCGCCGCGGCTTCGGCCGGATCCTGGGCGGCGCAGCCGGTCTGGCGACCTTGGGGTCCTTCAGCACGGCGTGCGGCGGATCGAGCAGTGGTTCCTCGGCGGCGGGGAACGTCGCGGCAAGCGGAAGCGCGGGCGCCGGCGCGGTGAACGCGCTCGCCGGTGCGAGCGCGTCGGCGAGCAGCGGCAGCGGCGTGGACGCCGAACTGCTGATGCAGCGGTACGGCCTCAAGCCCTTCGCCGCCGCGCCCGCGGCCCCGGCGGCCAAGGCGATCACGCTGGATCCGCAGAACCCGACGATCTTCTCCAAGGTGCCCACCACGGAGAAGATCTGCTTCGTGACCATCGACGACGGGATCGACAAGGACCCGGCTTTCATCCAGATGGTCGAGGACTTCCAGATCCCGATCACATGCTCGCTCGCCGACACGCTGATCAAGGACGACTACGCCTACTTCGAGAAGCTCTACGAGACCGGCTACGTCTCCTACCAGAACCACACCGTCAACCACCCGCTGTCCATGCCGAGCCTCGGCTACCAGGAGCAGCTGGACGAGATCGCCGGGCAGCAGACGAAGCTGCACAAGGAGTACGGAGTGACGCCGTACATCTTCCGGCCGCCGGGCGGCAACTACAACTCCGTCACCCGCGAGGCCTGCCGCGCCGCCGGGCTGAAGGGCATGATGCTGTGGAAGGAGGCCATGGAGATCCAGGACATGGAGTACCAGACCTCCGACCACCACCTGCAGACCGGCGACATCATCCTGTGCCACTTCCGCGGGCCGGCTCAGCTCAAAGGCGAGACGATGGTGAAGATGATGACGCACCTCTACAGACACATCCAGTCCCAGGGGTTTACCGTCGCGGACGTCACGCAGTACGTCTAGGCCGAGCGGCTATCGGCGCGAAGCTACCGAAAGGTAGAATCGCGGCATGTCCAGCCACGAAGCGGAGCGGGGAGTCGGATGATGACCACCCGGCCCGACGTGAACAGGGTGACCTACACGGTCGAGGCGATGCAGACTCGCGACGAGCTGCCCGCCGAGCGCCAGGCCATGCTCGATCACGCCATGAAGGTGTTGGCGAAGGACCCCTTCCACAAGACCGCCACGGCGTCCATCGGCGCGAACGAGAATTACCGCAAGGCCTACGTCGCGCCCGGCCTGATGCTCGAGTACACGGTGGTGCGCGAGATCCTCGTCGTCGTGCTGCTGGAGATATTCGACGAGAGCCGCTACCTGCTCGACCTGGACGTGGACGAGGTCATCTAACGGCGCCCTTCGGCCGCGGCGGCGTCGCTGGTTTTGTCGGAGGCAGGCGGTAGCTTGTTGTCCATGGCAGAACCGCGCAGCACGCTCGCGACCAGCGATCCCGCCGTCGCCGCCGTCGACGAATCCGCCGCCAAGGCGGCGCACCGCCATGCCGAGTTGGCCGGCACGATCGACGAGGCGCGCTTCCGCTACCACGTGCTCGACCGGCCCACGATGGCCGACGGCGAGTACGACACGCTGATGCGCGAGCTGCAGGCGATCGAGCAGGAGCACCCGGAGCTGCGCACTCCGGATTCGCCCACCCAGAAGGTCGGCGCGGAGCTGTCCACCGACTTCGCCTCGGTCGAGCACCTGGAGCGGATGCTCTCGCTGGCCAACGCCTTCAACGCCGAGGACATGGCGGCGTGGAACGAGCGCGTGGTCAAGGAGGTCGGGCGGGCCCCGGCGTACCTGTGCGAGCTCAAGGTGGACGGCCTGGCCATCGCGCTGGTCTACGAGCACGGCCGGCTGATCCGCGGCGTGACCCGCGGCGACGGGCGCACCGGCGAGGACGTGACCGGGAACGTGCGCACGATCAAGGGCATCCCGAGCACGCTCAAGGGCTCCGCGGAGTACCCGGTGCCCGAGCTGGTCGAAGTACGCGGCGAGATCTACTTCCCCTCGGCCCAGTTCGAGGAGTTCAACGCCTGGTCGATGGAGCACGAGGGCCGCTCCTACGCGAATCCGCGCAACACGGCGGCCGGCTCGCTGCGGCAGAAGGATCCGCGGGTGACCGCGCAGCGCCCGCTGCGGATGGTGGTGCACGGGATCGGTGCCCGCCGCGGCTTCGACGTGGCCTCGCAGTCGCACGCGTACGAGCTGCTGAAGGCCTGGGGCCTGCCGACCTCGGACCGGGTCAAGGTCGTCGACTCGCTCGACGCCGTGCTGGACTACATCGCCTACTACGGCAAGCACCGGCACGATGTCGAGCACGAGATCGACGGCGTCGTGGTGAAGGTCGACGACCTCGCGCTGCAGGGCCGCCTCGGCGCGACGTCGAAGGATCCGCGCTGGGCGATCGCCTACAAGTACCCGCCGGAGGAGGTCACCACCAAGCTCCTGGACATCCGGGTGCAGGTCGGGCGCACCGGCCGGGTGACACCGTACGCGGTGATGGAGCCGGTCCTGGTCGCCGGCTCCGTGGTCGCGCAGGCCACGCTGCACAACCAGGACGTGGTCAAGCGCAAGGGAGTGCTGATCGGCGACACGATCGTGCTGCGCAAGGCGGGCGACGTGATCCCCGAGGTCGTCGGCCCGGTCGTGGAGCTGCGCACCGGCGAGGAGCACGAATTCGTGATGCCCGCCGAATGCCCGGCCTGCGGTACGCCGATCGCCCCGCAGAAGGAGGGCGACATCGACCTGCGCTGCCCGAACGCGCGCAGCTGCCCGGGCCAGCTCAAGGAGCGCATCGCCTACCTCGCCGGCCGGAGCGCCCTGGACATCGAGGCCCTGGGCTACGAGGCGGCCGTCGCGCTGACCCAGCCGGACGGCGGCGAGGCGCCGGTGCGCATCGACGGCGACATCTTCGAGCTGACGCTGGAGCAGCTGGCGTCGCCTCAGATGTACCAGCAGGCCAGAGGCAAGGAGGCGGTCGAGGGCGCGCGCGAGCTGGTGCCGTACTTCTACACGAAGGGGACTCGGAGCAAAGCGTCCAATGCCCCGGAAGGCTCAGTGCCGACCAAGACCACGCAGCAGCTGCTTGAGCAGATCGAGGTGGCCAAGACCAAGGAGCTTTGGCGCTTCCTGGTCGCGCTCTCCATCCGGCATGTCGGCCCGAGCGCGGCCCGCGAGCTGGCGCGCGTGTTCCGCTCCCTGGAGGCGGTCCGGGACGCGTCGGCCGAGGAGCTGGCCGCGGTCGAGGGCGTCGGGCCGACGATCGCCAACGCGGTCGTCGAGTGGTTCGGCGTCGACTGGCACCGGGAGATC